>FTKM01005299.1_pt1:20000-109000 | contig 109000 bp, 91 predicted proteins | sample 1658051 | NCBI WGS metagenome assembly FTKM01 (sample SAMEA3914794, study PRJEB12502) | metagenome | biome: forest; material: soil | place: Canada | collected 2011-07-05 | depth 0.1 m | reverse complement strand
TCGGCCGGGTCGATCACGTCGTCGATGGCGTAGGTCGAGGCATAGTTCAGCGCCTTGCCGCGCTCATAGGCCTGGGCCACCATCTCGTCGAACTTGGCCTTGCGCTCGGCCGGATCCTCGATGGCCGCCAGTTCGTTGCGGTAGCCGAGCTTGACCGAGCCCTCCAGGCCCATCCCCCCGAATTCTCCCGTCGGCCACGCCACGGCAAACGTCGACGCCTGATAGCTGCCGCCGGTCATGGCGATGGCGCCCAGGCCATAGCTCTTGCGCAGCACCACGCTGAACAGGGGCACGGTCAGGTTCGCGCCGATGATGAAGAGCCTGGAGCAATGCCTTACCAGGGCTGTCTTTTCGATCTCCGGTCCAACCATCATCCCCGGCGTGTCCGACAGCGACAGCACCGGAATGTCGAACGCCTCGCAGATCTGCAGGAAGCGCGCGGCCTTGTCCGAGCCGTCTGAATCAATCGCCCCGCCCAGCACCTTGGGATTGTTGGCGATCACCCCCATCGGCCGGCCTTCCATGCGGATGAAGGCGGTGACCATGGTGGGTCCGAACTTGGCCCGCAGCTCCAGCATCGACCCCTCGTCAGCCAACGTGCGGATCAGCTCGCGGATGTCATAGACCCGCAGTCGGTTCTCCGGGACCACCCGTCGCAGCAGCCGCTGGTCGGCGCAGGTCCAATCGGCGAGCGGGCCTTGGAAGTAGGACAAATACTGTTTGGCGATCCGCACAGCGTCCGCCTCGTCCTCGGCGACGATGTCGATGACGCCGTTGGGCTCCTGCACATCGACCGGGCCGATCTCTTCCGGTCGGAAGATGCCCAGCCCGCCGCCCTCGATCATCGCCGGGCCGCCCATGCCGATGTTGGCGCCCTTGGTGGCGATGATCACATCGCAGCAGCCCAACACCGAGGCGTTGCCGGCGAAACAGCGGCCAGAGGTGATCCCCACCAGCGGCGCCACGCCGGACATCCGCCCCCAGAACTCGAACCCGCGCGTGAAGCCGCCGCCTTCGGTGTCGCCGGGCCGTCCGCCGCCGCCCTCGCAGAAGAAGACCGTCGGCAGCCGCAGCTTTTCGGCGACCTCCATCAGCCGGTCCATCTTCTTGTGGTTATAGGCGCCCTGGGTGCCGGCCAGCACCGTGTAGTCGTAGGCCATCACCGCGACCCGCGCCGTATCGTCGGCGAAGTCCTTGCCGTTGACCCGGCCCAGACCCATCACCAGCCCGTCTGTCGGTGTCTGTTCGATCAGCTCTTCCATCGAATGGCGCCGGCGCCGCGCCGCCACGGTCAGGCTGCCGTATTCGATGAAGGAGTCGGCATCGAGCAGGTCGTCGACATTTTCCCGCGTGGTGCGCTGGCCGGTCTTGCGCCGTCGCTCCACCGCCTTCGGCCGGGCCGCGTCCAGCACGCCCTCGTGCCGCGCGATCACCGGCGCCAGGTCGGCGCGGATGTGATCCAGGTCGATGGCTTCCTCGACCACCTGGCCGACATCGCCGATGTCCGCCGGCTCGATGAAGGCCAGCGGATGACCCTCGAATACGGTGTCGCCTTCCTCCACAGTCAGATGGCGCAGGAAGCCGCTCACCGGGGCTGTGATCACATGCTCCATCTTCATGGATTCCATGATCAGCAACGGGTGGCCCTCGCGCACCGGCGCGTCCAGCGCCGCGGCGATGCTGATCACCGTGCCTTGCAGCGGCGCGGGCAGGGCGGTGGTTCCGTCCGGTCCCTCGATATCACCGAAGGGTTCCGGCTCGGGCGGCGCAGCGGTTGCCGCGCTCTCGCCGCCGCTCTTGCCGTGGCTCAGCACCGCCAGCGGATCGACCGCATCGATCTTCGCGCCCGGCCCGCGCGCCGTCTTCGCGTCCGATGCCGGCGTCAGAGCGGCGGCCTCGGTGGTCAGGGCCTCGACGGCCTCCTCGACGAAACGCGTATGCATCTCGCCGCCGGTGAAGCCCGGATGACGGAGCAGGGCGCGCAGGAAGGGGATGTTGGTGGGTGCGCCGGCGATGCGGAATTCTGACAGCGCCCGGTCGGCTTTGCGCGCGGCGCTGGCCAAGTCGCCCGCCGGCGTATGCACGATCACCTTGGCCAGCAGGGAATCGAACCGCGCGCTGGTGCGATAGCCGCCATAGCCGAACCCATCGACCCGCACGCCCGGCCCGGACGGAGGCTCATAGGCGCTCAAGGTTCCGCCCGCAGGCCGCACCGAGCCGTCGGTGTTCATGGTCTCCAGATTGACCCTGGCCTGGATCGCCACCCCGCGAGGCGCCGGGATCTTATCTTGGCCGAGGCCCAGATCGGCCAGCGTCCGGCCCGAGGCGATCTCCAGCTGGATCCGCACAAGGTCGAGCCCGGTCACAGCCTCGGTCACCGTATGCTCCACCTGTAGGCGCGGATTGGCCTCGATGAAGGCGTAAGGCGGCGTCGAAGAACCGCTCTGATCGACCAGGAACTCGATAGTGCCGAGATTGCGGTAACGCGCCGCCTTGCCCAGGGCGACGGCGCTATCCAGCAACTCGGCCCGCAGATCGTCGGGCACGCCCACCGCCGGCGCGATCTCGATCACCTTTTGCCGCTGCCGTTGGACGCTGCATTCCCGGTCCCAGGCGTGGACCACCTGGGCGCCATCACCGATGATCTGCACCTCCACATGCCGGGCGCGTGGGAAGAACTGTTCGACATAGACATCGCCATTGCCGAACGCCTGCAGCGCCTCGGACCGGCAGCGCTCATAGGCGGCGGCCATGTCCTCGACCCGATGCACCGGCCGCATCCCGCGTCCGCCGCCGCCGGCCAGGGCCTTCAGCATCACCGCGCCGCCCTCGCCGAGCGAGGCCAGGAAATGCTCGGCCTCCGCCAGGCCGACGGCGCCGATCGAGCCGGGCAGCACCGGCACGCCGATACTTTCCGCCAGAGCGCGGGCCTTCACCTTGTCGCCAAACACCTCCAGCGCGCCGGGCGTGGGGCCGACGAAGATCAGGCCGGCGTCATGGCAGGCGCGGGCGAAGGCGGCGTTCTCACTAACGAAGCCATAGCCGGGGTGGATCGCATCGCACCCGGCTTCGCGCGCTGCGGCGATGATCCCAGCGCCATCCAGATAGGCCGCCGGCCCCGATCCGTTCAGCGCGACCGACTGATCGCCGGCCTTGGCGTGCAGGGAGGCCGCGTCATCGGCCGAAAAGACCATGACGGTGGAGACGCCCATCTCGGCCGCCGTGCGCGCGATGCGGATCGCGATCTCGCCGCGGTTGGCGATCAACAGCCGTTTCAGCATGGCCCCGGAGCTTCCTCATTCTTGTTTGTTGGCCTCGTGCATACCCGAAATTCGAAAGTACGCCAGCGCCAGCCCAAGGCGCCTCCGGACCGGGTCATGGCTGGGGCGCCGCGACGGAAAGATTATTTTGTAACGTTTTCCGATCCGAGCCCGATTGATGGAGGGCAGGATTGGGAGACCCTTGATGTCCGATGGTTCCGACGTGTCGATGGCCCGAACGGCCGGCTGCACCATTTCGGTTGACCTGGCTCCAAGCGGCGGTTCAGGCGCGGGCGGCTATCGGCCGCATGGCGCGCACGACGTTCCGGCGGCGGTCGAGATCGGCCGTGGCGGCCTGCCCGGCTGGCGTCTTCGCCGCGTGGTCGATTTCATGACCGAGAACCTGGGCCGGGATATCGGCATCGAGGAACTGGTCGGCCGCTGCGGTCTCAGCCGCGCGCAATTCTTCCGCGCCTTCCGCCAATCCACCGGCCAGACCCCGCACCGCTACCTGGTCGGCCTGCGCCTGGATCGGGCGAAGATGCTGCTGGAGACCGAAGACCTGTCGGTCGGCGAAGTGACCCGCGCCGTGGGCATGGGCGCCAACGCCGGCTTCGCTCGCCTGTTTCAGCAGCGCTTCGGCGCCCAGCCAGCCCGCTACCGCCGCACCATCCTCGCCGCCAACGCCCGTCGGGTTGATCGCGGCCTGGTCGGCTAGCCCACCACCACGGTCGGCTTCGGACGCACCTCGGCCTGAGCGGCGTCGAAGAAGGCTGCGCGATAGGCCTTCAGCAGCGCCACGGACTGCTCGCTAGCCTGCGGATCGCCGCTGAACATTGTCTCCACCGCCAGCCCGCGTAGCGATGTCAGGGTGAAACGCGCCTGCCGCTCCAGCGCCGCCGTGGCCTCAAGGCCGGCGCGTTCGGCCAGCTTGGCCAATCCGCGCGCCAGCGAACGCTCATAGGCTTTGGCGAAGCGGGCGTAGCGGCCGGCCAGTTCCGGCTCGTGCCGCGTCGCCAGCATGATCTCGATCAGCGCTATGCCCTCGGGCTGTCTCAGCGCCGCCCACAGTCGGTCGATGGAGTCGATGAACTGGTCGCGCTTGGAGCCGCCGGTCATGCGATGGGTGCGCAGGAACTCCCCCTGCTTGGTCGCCGCATATTCCGCCACCGCCAGGATCAGATCGACCTTGGTCGGGAACTGATGCAGCAGCGAGCCCCGCGCCACGCCGGCGGCCTTGGCGATCTCGGGCGTGGTCGCGCCAGCATAGCCACGCTCGTAGAGCCGCCGCACCCCCGCCGCCATGATCTTCTCGCGCGTGGCCGCCCGCCGTTCGGCGTTCGGACCCCGGGGCTGGCGTATGGCGGCGGTCGGTTCGGTCATCGGGCCGATGAGATAGAAAGCTGGTCCGTCTGTCCACTGGCGCACGCCCAAGGCTTGCCTGCTGGCCGCAATCGGCCGAAAGATCGGCGCCAAGATCGGCAAGACGACCGGCAACATGTGGTAGAGGCCCCTATTTATAAAGGGATATTTGTCACCCTATGCGCCTGGAAAGATCGGCAGAATGACATCTTCTGAATCCGTAGGAAGGATTGAGCCGGCGCTCCTAGACGGCGCTAATGTCCGCATCGCCGACGTCATGACCGATCTGACCGCCCGCGCCTCGACCCTGGGCGCAGCGCTGCACCCGAGCACCGCGGGGCAACTGGCCTCGCTGGTTCGGGTGATGAACGCCTACTACAGCAACCTGATCGAGGGTCATGTCACCCGTCCGCGCGACATTGAACGCGCCTTGTCAGGTGATCTCGATCACGATGAAGACCGGCGCAATCTTCAGTTGGAGGCCTCCGCTCATGTCCGCGTCCAGGATCATATCGATCATCTTCAGGCCGAAGGCTCACCTCCCGATCCAGTGTCGGTCGCCTTTCTCAAAGATCTCCACCGCGAGTTCTATCGCGACGCGCCGGCATCCACCCTGATGATCAAAAGCAAGCATCATGCGATGAGGATGGAGCCCGGCCGTTTTCGCGAAACGCCAGAGGAAGATGTGGAAGTCGGTCGCCATATTCCGCCGGCTAGCGAGCGTGTCGCCGACTTCATGGAGCGGTTCGCCGCGCGATATTCGAGTGCGGGTCTTGGCGCCGCCGGTAAAATCCTGGCCATCCCCGCCGCGCATCACCGTTTCAACTATATCCACCCGTTCCCAGACGGGAACGGTCGAGTCAGCCGTCTAATGAGTCACGCCATGATCCATAAGGCTGGGATCGGCGCCCACGGCCTGTGGTCGGTGTCTCGCGGCCTGGCGCGCGGCCTGGATAGCCGGCAAGACTATAGACGGATGATGGATCACGCCGACATGCCCAGGCAGAGCGATCTGGACGGCCGTGGCAATCTCTCTCTGGCCGCGCTCGAAGCTTTTACGCTGTGGTTCCTGGAGGTTTGCCTCGACCAGGTCACTTTCATGTCCGGGATCTTCGATCTGCCTGGTCTGACCACCCGACTGAAACTCTATGTCGATCGCAGCGGCCATCTGAAGCCCGAGTCGTTCAGGTTGCTGGAAGAAGCCGCTATACGCGGCGAGTTTCCGCGAGGAGACGCTGACCGCATCACCCGCTTGCCGGAACGTTCGGCTCGCGTGGTCCTCAGTCAGGCAATCGATGAAGGGCTGCTCGGCTCGGACACTCCGAAGGGACCGGTGTCGCTTCGCTTCCCGGCCGCCTCGCTGGACCTTTTGTTTCCTCAGCTCTTTCCCGCCGCCTGACCCGCCTGTCGAATACGGTTCAACACGGTCTCGATGGTGTCCGCCGCCGTCTCCGCGCCATCTTCGCCTCGCACGATATCCGCAGCCTGGCGCGCGTTGGTCTGATAGCTGGGCCGGTCGATCAATCGCGCGAGCAGGCGAGCGGCCGAGGCGCCGGCATAGTGCTTGGGCGCCAGCGCCTCTCCAACGCCGTGCCGCTTGATCCGCGCGGCGTTGTCCGGCTGGTCGGCCATGTGCGGCGTCACCAACTGCGGCCGCCCCGACCGCAACGCCTGGCCCGTGGTGCCGACGCCGCCCTGATGGACGATGGCCTCGGCGCGCGGGAACAGGACCGAGTGTGGAGCGTAGGCGCAGGCGATGGCCCAATCCGGCAACGGCGCCGGCAGCGCGCCGAAGCCATCCTGGCCCACCAGCAGCACTGCGCGGCGGTTCAGCCGGGCGGCCGCGTCCAGACTTTCGCGGAAGAAACTCCCCGGGTTCAGCACGGCGCTGGTGCCGAGGGTGAAGACAATCGGGGCCGGTCCCCGGTCCAGGAACGCCGCCAGCTTGCCGTCCAGCTGCGATCCGCCGCCGGTCTCGCTGTCGTAGAAGGGAAAGCCGGTGATCGTGGTGTTGGGCGGAAAATCCCGCTGCACCGGGCCTAGCGTTTTCGAATAGAGCGCGAGCGTACCGAGCGGGGAGTAGGGTCCCTCGAGGATCGGCGTCAGAGGGCTGAGCGGCAGGCCCAGCTCGGCGCGGAACTGACGGACAGGCTCGAACCAGCTGTCCGAATATTGCGCCGCGAACCGGTAGAGCAGCCGGTGCAACTGCGGCGGAAACCCGCGCCTGACCAGGTCCAGCAATGGCGACACGCCTAGCGCCGGCGCGTCGTAGGCCGACATGAAGCTGAACGGCTGCAGGATCGCCGTCAGCCACGGCAGGCCGGTTTTGGCCGCGAACAACGGCGCGGCTAGCACCAAGTTGTGCGAGATCATCAGGTCCGCACCCTCGCAGGCTGCTTCCAGGTCGGCGTAGGTCTGGCGGATGAAGGGCGTGACGATCCGCTTGATCAGGAACCTCAGGCCCGTGGCCTGATCGGTAATCCCGGCGATGATCTCGTCATAGGTGAGGCCGATGGCCTCGGCGTCGTCGGTGTCCGGCCGTAGCCGCCGATAGCCCAAACCCTCCCGTTCGATCTTGGCCTGAAAGACGGCGCGAGTGGCGATGATCGGCTCGTGACCGCGCGCCTTGAGCGCCAGGGCCACGCCGATGAAGGGATGAACATCGCCTTCGGACCCTATCGTCGCCATGACGATGCGGCGGCCGGCCATCTAGCGGGCCTTGATCCGTACGCGGATGCCATTGGCCGAGCGCAGGGTCAGGCGCGCGACCGGCTCGGGCGTATGTCCGGGCTCGGGCGACAGCTCGAACCGCCGCACGACCTCGGCCAGGAACAGAGTCGCCTCCTGCAGTGCAAAGGCCGCACCGACGCAGACCCGTTCACCCATGCTGAACGGCATGTACGCGCTGCGCAGGCCTTCTTCCCCCTGCGGCGTCGCGAACCGGCAGGGCCTGAAGGCGTCCGGTGCGTCACCCCAATGCTTGGGCTGCCGATGCAGCAGCCAGGGCGCCACCACCACGATGGAGCCCTTCTCGATGTCACGGCCGCCCATGTGCATGTCTTCCAGCGCGTCGCGGGCGAAGAAGGCCACCGGCGGATAGAGCCGCAAGGTCTCGCGGAAGGCGTCGCGGGTCCGGGCCAGCCGCTTGATGTGCTTGAACTCGATCCGGCCCTCGCCGACCTGCTCAGCCGCCTCGGCCTTGATTGCGTCTTGCGTCCCCGGATCGATCGCCAGCAGGTACAGCGCCCAGGCCAGGGCGCTGGCCGAGGTCTCGTGGCCGGCCAGGAACAGGAAGGCGATCTGATCCAGCAGCTCGTCTTCCGCCAGCGTGTCGCCGGTGTCCGGGTCGATCGTGCTGGTCAGCACCGCCAGGATGTCGGCGGTGGGGCAGGGCTCTCCGGCGCGCAGGGCCTTGAGCCGCCGGTCCAGCGGCGCCTTCAGGATCGCCCGGATTTTCCGCGCCGCCCGCTTGGCCTGTCCGGCGCCCGGCGCGAAGCTCGACGGAACCTTGGCCATCTGCAGCATGCCCTGGGCGTAGGAGATCTTCTGAAATACCTCGAACGCGCGGAACACCGCTTGGGCGTCGGCGGCGCTTATCGGTTCGGAAAAGATGGTGCGAAAGATGATGTCGGCGGCGAAGTGGGTGGTGGTCCCGTCCACATCGAGCACCTCACCCGGCCGCTCAGTGGCATGTGCCGCCAGCCGCTCGATCGCCGCGTCACAGGCTTGTCGCATCAGCGGGAAGACGGCCCTCAGCCCGGCCTGTGCGAAGGCCGGATCCATCAGCCGTCGCTGCCGACGCCAGGTCTCTCCGTCGGAGGTGAACAGGCTCTCACCGGTCACGTCCTGCAGCATGGGGTCCATGATGTCGCTCTTGTGGAAGGCGCTGGCGCGGCGGACCAGCACCTCTCGCGCCAACTCCGGCTCGCGCACCGTGAACATCCAGCGCTTTTTCAGCGTCGGCAGGGTGGGGATCCAGGTACGGCCGATATCGACTCCAAAGCTCTCGTCGAAGAAAACCGCCAGGCTGGAGCGCACGCCCAGCCGCACCATCTGCAATTTGGAGGACTTGCCGGGTGGCCGCTGCGGCTTGGGAGGGACGATGTCGCTCACGCCTCGACCGGCTCGCGCAGAAAGTCCGGCCCCGCCGTCAGCCGAAAATAGTCGTAGGCGCCCAGGATGTCGCCGGCCATCAGATACTGGAAGTGGAAGTCCAGCGGCTTGAGCTTGATGCGGCGGAAGTTGGCCTTGGTCATCAGCACGTGGAACCGAGGCGACTTGCGGATCGGCCAGAGCCGGCCAGGAATATCGAGCCCATGCAGCGGATCGACGCCGCAGGAGCTGACCGGATCGCCCGGCGAGGTCTCGTCCAGCCAGACCACCGCATCGCTGGCCGCCAGTTCGACCAGGTTTTGCTTCAGGTTCTTATCCTCCGGCAGCGGCGTGTAGACCGCCAGGGGCTGGCCCAGGGTGAGCAGGGAAAACCGCGTCCGTCCCCGGCCGAACGATGGATCGCGCTTCAGGATGCGGGCGGCGGTCCGGACCGCGTGCAAACTGCCCTGGCTATGACCGATCAGCAGCACCTCATCGATGCTCTCGTCTCCGGCGGTGGCCAGGATGATGTCGGCGAACTCATCGCACCGCGCCTCGGCCTCGCTGGCGTCCTGTGCGTTGTCCATCATGTAGGTGAAGCAGCGATTCAGCCAGCTGGCGGCCACTTGCTGGTCGATCCACCGCCAGCCGGCGCGGAGCCAGGCGAACAGGCCCAGAGGCAGGACCAATCCCACGATTGCCGCCCAGCCCGGCAGGTCCATCCGATGCGCCCAACTAGCCAAGCCAGCGGAGAGGGTGATCACAATGGCGGAAAAGGCCGCGAGATAGGCGGTGGTGACCAGGACCGGAAAAGCACCCGAGGCGGCGGTCGCTGGGCCCTTCAGGATCATCATGCCGAGCACGCCGGTGCGCAGGAAGGTGAGAAAACAGCGCCAGGCCTCGTAGAGTTGCTTCAGCTCGCCCTGCTTCCAGCGCGCCCGCACCAGATCGTCCCAGCGCAGGAAGCGATAGTCCGTCTCGGTCGTCCGACCGTCGTACGTCGCCGTCACTGCCCAGGACGCAATCCGCCGGCCCTGATTGCGCCGAGGCCCGATCTCGAACACAGCCCCGCTCAGCGCCGCCTGCCGCTGGCCATGGTCGGCGTAAAGGCCATGATAGTAGCCGACGCTCCGCGGATCGAACCCGCCGATGTAGAAGACTCGGCGGCGGCGCACGTGCGAAGGCCGTGCGGCTGCCGGATCGGCCGGGGCCGCGGGCGTCTCATCCGTCGTCGGGTTCGGTTCCAACTCTACATCCACGGTGATGCGGTCGCCTGTGACGATAGGCGGTTGAAACACTCCTAGCCGCTCCCGTCATCGCATGGAACCTCGATGCGCCGCCTGGTTCATCATGTTGATTTTCCATTGCGCAAGGTCGCCCAGCCGTTGCAATAGAGGCCCTCCGACGAAAGGGCCGCCTTTGATCCGGTTTATAGAACAGCCCGCCCCAACCGGAGACGGCTCGGCGGCGGCGAGTGGTCCGGGCGGTTTCTTTACGGCCCTGACCGAGCGCCTGCGCCGCTCGCCGCTGTTTGTGGTGATTGTGGTCATTCCGACCCTGCTGGCGGTGATCTACTACGGCTTCATCGCCGCGCCGATCTACGTTTCCGAGGCCCATTTCATCGTCCGCACGCCGTCGCAGCAGCAGCCGTCCACCCTGGACTCGGTTTTGCTCGGCGTCGGCCTCGGCAGCGCGTCCGCCAGCACGACGGATTCCTATGCCGTCCACGAGTATATCTCGTCGCGGGACGCCGCTCGTGACCTCGAACAGTATCATAACCTGCGGGCCAAGCTCGGCCGGCCGGTGGTCGATCCGGTCGCGCGGTTTCCCCGCGCTTTTGGCGGGCGGTCCTTCGAAGACCTGTTCAGCGCCTACCATCGGTTCGTGAGCGTCACCTACAATTCCCAGACCGGGATCAGCACCTTGAAGGTCAAGGCCTTCAAGCCCCAGGACGCGGCGGAGCTGGCCACGGCGCTGCTCGATGGCGGCGAAGGGGTCATCAACCGCCTCAACGACCGGTCCGCGGCAGACGCTGTCAACGACGCCAGCCGGCACACCAAGGACGCGGAGCAGCGGGTTGCGGCGGCTGAAGCGGCGCTGACCGAGTTCCGCAATCGCGAGAAGCTGATCGATCCAACCAAGTCGTCGCTGACGGAGCTCGAACTGGCCGGCAAGATCGAAGGCCAGCTGGTGACCCTGAGAGCCGAGCGGGCCGCCCTCGCCGCTTCGGCGCCTGCAAGCCCGCAGTTGGCGGTCATGGATCAGCAGATCCAGGCCTTCCAGTCCCAATCGGACGATGAGCGGGCGAAGATCGCCGGCCAGGACACCTCGCTGGCGCCCATGATCGGCGAATACGAGCAATTGGTCATCGATCGGGACTTCGCCGCCAAGGAACTCACCGGCGCCTCGTCCTCGGTAGAGACCGCCCGGCTCGATATGCGCCGCAAGCATCTCTATCTTGAGCGGATCGTGCCGCCCAACGTGCCGGATGCGTCGCGCGAGCCGCGCCGGCTCTATTCGATCGTGCTGGTGTTGTTCAGTTCTCTGCTCTGCTTTGGCGCCGTGGTTCTGGTGCGGGCTGGCTTCCGGGAGCACGGGCAATAGTCGTGGAAGGGCGCGATTAGACATGCTCGTCGTCGATCGCCTGTCAAAGCAGTATGAGCGGGCCGGACGGCCGCTGGTCCTGTTCAAAGACCTGTCTTTCTCGCTCAAGCACACCGACAGGCTGGGGATTCTGGGCCGGAACGGTCAGGGCAAGTCCACCCTGATCAAGATCCTCGGCGGCGTGACCGCGCCGACTGCCGGCAAGGTGCGGTGGAGCATGAAGGCCTCCTGGCCGCTGGGATTCGGCGGCGCCTTCCAGGGCGGGCTGACCGGCATCGACAACATCCGGTTCATCGCCCGTATCTACAGCCAACCTTTCGGGCCGTTGTTCGACCGGGTCGAGCGGTTCGCCGAATTGGGTGACGCCTTGAGCACGCCGGTCAAACACTATTCGTCCGGCATGCGCGCCCGGCTAGCGTTCGGACTTTCGCTGGGAATCGACTTCGACTGCTATCTGATCGATGAGGTGATTTCCGTCGGCGACGCCCTCTTTCGCGAAAAATGCGAAAACGAGTTGTTTGGGAAGTTGGCCGACCAGTCCTTCATTATCGCGTCGCACGACATGGATTTCATGCGCAGAACCTGCAACTGCGCCCTGGTGATCAACAGCGGCGTGTTCGAATGGCACGACGATCTGGATACGGCGATCGAGTCCTACGAAGAAATCTGTCGGGTGGAATAGGCTGTGAGCGAGCACACCATGGCGGCCGAGCCTTCGGCGACCCGCAAAGAGGCGCTGGTCGTCCTGGGCATGCATCGCTCCGGCACCTCGGCGATGGCCCGGGTATTGGCGTTGGCTGGCGCTCAACTGCCGGCCAAGCTCATGCTTCCCGGTGACGGCAACACCATCGGCCATTGGGAGCCGCTGGATATCCAGGAGTTCAACGACAAGGTTCTGGACGCCCTGGACAGTGACTGGAGCGATACCTTCGGGCCCCGTCAGGCGCACCAGCGCAAACTGCCGACCCGACGGTACGTGTCCGGCGCGCGCGAACTGGTCCGGTCCAACTACGACGGCGGCGACTTCATTGTCCTGAAGGAGCCAAGAATTTCGATTCTCATGGACCTGTGGAAGGAAGCGCTGGCGGAGGAGGGTTACACCGCCTCCTTCATCATCATGGTCCGGCACCCGCTGGAGGTCGCCGACTCGCTGAAGGCGCGCAACGGGCTGGTCGAGAACCGCTCCCTCATTCTATGGACGCAATACATGCTGTCCTGCGAGGTGGGGACGAGGGATTCCAAGCGCATGTTCGTCAAGTTCGACGATCTGCTGGCGAACCCGGAAAGCGTGCTCGACCGGATGGAAACGGAACTGGGGCTCCAGTTTCCGAGACGGACCTGGCAGTCGGCCCTGGAGGTTCAGGAGTTCCTTCGCAAGGAAGAGCGCCACCATAGGGTGGATGGCCCCCGGACCTTGAATAACTTCGCGGAGCTGTCGCGGCTCTACGACTTCTTCGAAGCCGCCAGCCAAGGGGCCAGCCTGAACACCGACATCGCCGAGGAGACCGCTCAGTGGTTGAGCCGGTTGGAGATGACGGTCGGGCCCGTGCTCAAGAAAGCCGAGATCGAGTTGAAGACCGCGCGAGGCGACGCCGACCGCACGCGCGAGGATGCGGCCTCCTTCCAGCGAGAACTGGCGAGCCTGAGGGACGATTTCGCGCGGCGCCAGAGCGATCTCGACGAGCGGCTGACCCGCGCGATCAATGACTATGAGGAGGCGCGAGCGCGGGCCGCCGAAGCCGAAGACGCGGTGGCGAAGTATCGCCGGGCCAACGCCGAGGCCAAGGTTGCCGAACTGGAAGGGGCCCTGTCGACCCTTCGCGCGGCGCTGGACGTGCGAGAGGCGGAGTTCATCGACCGCTTCAACGAGGCCTCCGCCGAGATACGGGCCGCCAATCAGCGCGCCGCCGACGCCATGACCGGGTCGGAGGAGGTGCGAAGACGGGTCGGCGAACTCGAGGCCGAGATCGCGGTTACAGGGTTGCGGGAGCAGGCCCTCAACGATCACCTCGATCAAAGAAACGCCGAAGCCGAACAGGCTCGCCAGCGGGCGGAGGAGCTTGCCGTCTCGTTCGCCGCGGCGCGCGAGCGCGCCAATGACCTGGACGCCGCGATGGCGTCGATCCAGATGCGGCTGGACCATCAGGAGATCGATTTCGCCGCCCGTCTCGCCGACAAGGCGGCCGATGCGGAAGATGCACGCCGGGCCGCCGAGACCCTCGGCCTCGCGATGACCGATGCGGAAGCGGCGCTGGTCCAAAGCCGGCTGGTCGAGGAAGAGTTGAAACGCGCCCTGTCGGAGGCGACGATCAGCGCCAGCGACGCGATCCAGGCTTTGTCCGAAACCAGGGCGGCGCTGTCCGAGACCGAGACCTCGCTGTCCGAAACCACCGCCGCGCTGTCCGACGCCAAGGCCTCGCTTTCCGAAACCACAACCTCGTTGTTCGAGACCAAAGCCTCACTGTCCGAGACCATGGCCTCGCTGTCTGAAACCACCACCCAGCTGTCCGAGACCAAGGTCTCGCTGTCCGAAACCGCCGCCTCGTTATCCGAGACCAAGGCCTCGCTGTCTGAAACCAAAACCTCACTGTCCGAAGCGCGAGCTTCCATCAATCGGCTCGACATCGAGATGAGGGCCAACACGACCCGCGCCGCCAGCGAAATTCGGTCGGTCCAGGACCAGTCCGCCGAGTTGGCGCGAGCCCTGTCCGACGCGGTGATTGCCCGCGAGCAGATCGACCAGTTGTCTCCGGCGGAGCTGATGGGCCGAGCCTTCAGGCGCCTTTTCTCAAGGTCCTGGCTGGGCTAGGTGGTTCAGGCGACCGGCGGATCGACGCGCCAGGGGTTGGCCGCGGTGCTGAGGTGAATGTGCGCCCATACCCGCGCTTCCGATGGATAGCGCAGCAGCCGGTGGGGCAGGGTGGCCTGCAGCCACATGGGATTCAGGCTGGGTTCGCGGTTCAAGGCGGCCGGCCAGCGGGCGTCCATGATCTTGCGTTCGGCGGCGTTGCGAGCCGCCTTGGCCGGATGGAGATGGTCCAGGCCTCGGGTCTTCGATTCATAGTGATACAGGGTGATCTGCGGCGTCCACAGCACCCGCAGGCCCTCGGCTCTCAGCTTCAGCGCATAGTCGATGTCGCTGTAGGAGATGGCCAGGTGGACGTCGTCGAAGCCGCCGACGCTGTCGAACACCGACCGGCGCGTGGCCAGGAAGGCGCCGGTCACCGCGCTGACCGATCGGGTCGTATGCCAGCGCAGGGCGGGTCCTGCGACGGCGGTGGGCTGATAGAGCCCATCGTGGATGACCGAGCCCTGCCAGTCGAACAGCACCCCGGCGTGCTGCACCGTGTCGTCCGGGTAGAGCAGCCGCGCGCCAACCGCGCCCACCTCCGGCCGCTCCAGCAACGCCCTCAGGCTGTGGTCCCAATCCTGGGTCAGCATCCGCATGTCGTCGTTGGCGAACACCAGATAAGGCGCGGTGGTGCGCGCCGCGCCGAGATTGCTGAACCTGGACCAGTTGAAGGGTTCGGGCATTTCACCGATCGTGACGCCCGCGCGCTCCGCAACCCGCGCCAGCAGCGCGTCTTCAGCCAGCGGCGCGCCGTTGTTGAGGATCAGCACCTCGACCAAGTCCGGCTGTCTGGCCAGTGAAAACAGACTGGTGACAAAGACATCGACGTCGTGACTGTTGTTGCGGGTCGGGATGATGACGGCGATCCGGCCCGTGTGGTCGCGCGGCGCGGGCTCGATGGCCAGGACCGCATCCGACCAGCTGCTGACGGCGACCCCCGCATCGTCTGACAGGTGCGTGCGTACGGCCGCGGCATGGTCGGCGAGCCGGTTGGCCTCTTCGGTGGTGTCCGGCCTGAGCACTAGCGGCAGCGGCAGGTGGCCGATGCGGCCTTTTGCACTCAGGGCCAGCAGCAAGGCGCTACGGGCCCGCGCCGACGAACCAGGCTCATCGCCGATCGTCGCGGCCTTCAGGGCGGAGCTCCTCACCGCGATCGTGTCGCCGAAGACGTTGGCTTGCAGCAAGGTGTCGCGATCGAAAGTCTGTCGCAGCACGGGCCGCAAGTCCCTACTGAACGGGCCGACCTCGCCGATCTCCTCGTCCATTACGATGGCGTCGCAGGCGGTGCGGGCGGCGGTCTCGGCGATCCAGGCCGCGGCCTGTGATTGCAGGATGGCGCCCGGCGCCAGCAGGAGGCTCCAGTCGGCCCCGGCGCCCAGGGCGCCGGCAATTTCAGCGTGCGGGAAGATTGTCTCCGGGGCTGTCTCGATCCAGCAGATACGCTGGTCGCTCGCCGCGGCGCGGGCGGCCACATCGCGGTGTTCGCCGTCCGCGCCCAGTATGCTCAGGGTCCAATGGCCGTAGGCCTGGCCGCGGATCGCCGAAATTTGCGTCTGCAAGCCTTCCAGCGGCTCGCGGTCGGCGACGAGGACGATGGCGATGGACAGAGCCGCGACCGGATCGCTCGGCGGCGGAATGTCATAAAGCCGCCGAAGCTCGGAATAGGCCTCGACCGGATAGGCGGCGCTGGCCTGGGCGTCGGGCAAGCTCTTGCGAATCTCATCGACCTGCCGCGCGATGGCGTCGAGCTGGCCGCGGATGGAGAGCAGGGCGTCTGTCCCGCCCTGCCGCATCTGCACCTCGAAGGCCTCCAACTGCTGGGCGGTCTCGCCGGCGGCGATCAGCTCCCGGCGGGCCGCGGCTGAAAGCGGGTCGAGCTCGAGCGCCCGGCGGTAGGCTTCCAGCGCCACGCCGCGCCGGCCGGTCAGCTTGAGCAGATGGCCGAGCTGAAGGTGGGTGTCGGCGCCGAGCGGGTCGGCCGAGAGCGCTTGGCGATAAACATCTTCCGCTTCGGCGAAGGCTCGGGAATCCTTCAACATATTGGCCAGCTGAACCTTCGCACCCAACTCGCCGGGGGCGATCACCAGGGCGGCGCGATAGTATTCGGCGGCCTCGGGGAAACGTCCCGCGCGCTTGGCGGCCTGAGCGAGGCGGAGCTTGGCCCGGAACCGCCATGGCCGCGTCAGCCCGTTCGCCAGACGTTGGAAGACGTTTTCGCCCATTGGCGTCTTTCCCCGCGCCGCGTTCGCGGCCGATCCTGCTTTAGCGTGTTGCGGCGCGAGATTGCAAAAGCCGCCTGCGTGGCGGTCGTTGGATTGTGCCGTTCGCTTGGATATAACCTTTATGGACGGGCGTTAGTCACGGGGCTTGGTGATCTGCGATGGCGAATCGATGAGTTGGAACCACCGATGACCACCGTCGTCAGCGCGGGCGCGGCCCGTGGAAGCGTCGCCAAAAGCGAATTGATGCGCGCCAACGCGGCGCGTGACGTCGGCGACTGGGCTGGCGCCGCCGAGCACTATCGGCGATACCTGAAGATCAAACCCGAAGCCTTTGCAATCTGGGTGCAACTCGGACACGCGCTGAAGGAATCTGGCCGCCGGGTCGATGCCCTCGTGGCCTACAACAAGGCCTTGGCGCGCAGGCCGGACAACGCCGACCTGCTGCTCAATCTCGGTCACCTGCACAAGCTTATGGGCCACCGCGACGAGGCCGTCGGCCTTTATCGCCGCAGTTGGCAGGTCGATGGCAATCTTGATGCCCGCACCGAGCTCAATGCGCTCGGCATTGATCCTGGTCCCGGCGTCGCGAGCCCAGGCGGCGTCGCTAACCGGACCTCATCAGGTCGAAGCGGCGGCGGATCGCTTGCCCTCAAGGCCGCGCGCCTGTTCAACGCCAGACAGCGTGAGTTGCAGGCCTCGGGCGACGCGGCGCGAGACCGGCGCGATTGGGCGGACGCCGCGCGGTGCTACGGCGCCTATCTCGACACCCGGCCCGACAGTTTTCCGATCCGCGTCCAGTACGGCCACGCGCTGAAGGAACTCGGCGACCGCGCGGGGGCCGGGGCGGCTTATGCGCGGGCCCTGAAGCTCAACCCGGCCGACGCGGACCTGCATCTGCAGATCGGCCATCTGCACAAGCTCATGGGCCGGCGTGATGAGGCGATCACTGCCTATCGCCAGAGCTGGCGGATCGACGCCAACAGCCTGGCGCGACACGAACTGCGGAACCTGGGGGTGGACACTGGCCCCGCTGGCGCGCCAGCGGCTGCGAGCGTCCCATTGCGGAGCAGCGGGCGGCCCGGCAGGGGCAAGAACGGCCATCACCTCGCGGCTGGCGACGCCGCGCGGGACGTCCGCGACTGGCCGGCCGCCGCCGGGCACTACCGGGCCTTCCTCGACGCCCGTCCCGACCACTTCGCTATCTGGGTTCAGTACGGCCACGCGCTGAAGGAGACCGGCGACCGGATCGGCGCTCGGGCGGCCTACCTGCGGGCGATTTCCATCAATCCCGCCGACGCGGACGCCCAACTCCAGCTTGGCCATGTGCTCAAGGTGATGGGCGAGCGCGCTCAGGCGGAGGCCGCCTATGCCGAGGCCTTGCGCCTGGATCCCGGCTTTCTCCTTGCCCGCGATGAACTGATGACGCTTCGCCGCGGCGGTGACGATCTGACTCGTCCCGAAGCCTCCATCCTGGGGCCAGTCGCCGCCAACCCAGACCGGCCGTGGCTGCCTGGTTCGCTCGGCCGTTACTGGCTGCCGCAGCGCCTGCGAGACTACCTAGTGGAGATGACCTCTACCCAAGCGGTGAACGCCGTTGAATATTTGATGGCCGCCATCCATGCGCGGGAAACGCAAGGGGAGAGTTTCTTCGCCTCCGCCGAATGGCATGACCTGCTGGCGAACCTGCGGAGGCTGAATGCGGAACGGACGCATCTTATATCGCCGGACGCCAGCGTCATCATCCCGGTCTACAACAACCTCGTCTACACCATCACCTGCATCTATTCGGTGCTGCTCCAGAAGGACGCACCGTCCTTTGAGATTATCGTCGGCGACGACGGCTCCAACGACGCCACCTTCGATGTGGTCTCCTCGCTGGGCGCCGGGATCAGGGTCGTGCGCCACGCCCAGAACGGCGGCTTCCTTTCCAACTGCAATCTCTCCGCCATCGAAGCTTGCGGCCAATATCTGATCTTCTTGAACAATGACACGATCGCCTTGCCGGGCTGGCTGAAGACGCTGATCGATACCTTCGAGCAGCATGAGGGGGTGGGCTTCGCCGGCTCCAAGCTGCTCAACGCCGACGGAACCTTGCAGGAGGCGGGCGGCATCTTCTGGTCGGACGGCTCGGCCTGGAACTTCGGCCGTGGCCAGGACCCGCGCGCGTCCGAATTCAACTATTTCAAGGACGCCGACTACTGTTCTGGCGCCTCAATCGCCGTGCCGCGCGATCTATGGGATCAACTGGGCGGCTTCGACCCCCTCTATTCGCCGGCCTATTGCGAAGACGCCGACCTGGCTTTCCGTGTTCGCGCGGCTGGCTATCGTTCGGTCTACCAGCCTCGCTCTGCCTTGATCCATCACGAGGGCAAGAGCCACGGCGTGGACGTCGGCTCAGGCGTCAAGGCCTATCAGGTCGTCAATGGCAAGAAGCTCTATGAGCGCTGGCGCGATGTGTTGACCACCCAGCATTTTCCCAACGGTCAGGATGTCTTCGCCGCTCGAGACCGGTCGCGCGGCAAGCCGCACATCCTGTTCATCGACCACTACGTGCCCCAATGGGACCGTGACGCGGGGTCGCGCAGCGTATTCAACTACGTCAGCTACTTCCTGAAGCGCGGATTCCAGATCACCTTCTGGCCCGACAACCTGAATATGGATCCGGATTATACGCGAGAGATGGAAAATCTCGGCGTCGAGGTCATTTATTCGCACCGATACTTGGGTAAATTCGACCAGTGGATATCTGAAAATGGAAATTGGATCGACTATGTCTTTGCCAGCCGGCCGCACGTGTCGATCAAATACCTAGAATCGATCAGGAAAAATTCAAAGGCAAAGATATTTTACTACGGGCACGACCTTCATTGGAAGCGTATGCTTAAAGAATATGATATCACGAAGAATGAAGATTTGTTGCGAGGGTCTGACGACAGCAAGCGACTAGAGGAATCTGTGTTCGTACTCTCCGATTGCATCATGTACCCGAGCTTGTCGGAGAAGTTGTCTGTCAGTGAATCTTTCCCCGACAAGACCAGCCTCGAAATACCCGTGTATATTTTCTCTCAGCCAGATTTCGCGCGCGGCCGACGGCAGATCGACCGGATCACGGAGCCGGGCGGAACCGAACAGGTGCTGTTCGTAGGCGGCTTCGCTCACGGCCCGAATCTGGATGCCATGCTTTGGTTCTTGGATGAGGTCGAGCCGATCCTTCGCGCGCTCCGTCCGACGGTCAACGTCCTGATCGTCGGCTCCAACGTGCCCGACCGGCTTCAGGCGCTCGCGCGGCCCGGTGTTGAAATCCTGGGCCGAGTCAGCGACGGAATGCTGCGCGATCTGCATGATCGCAGCGCGGCCTTGATCGTACCCCTGCGCTATGGAGCCGGCGTCAAAGGCAAGGTGGTCGATGCTTTTGCTCACGGGCTGCCGGTGATCTCTACCGACATCGGCGTGCAGGGTGTCGAAGAGCCCGACCAGGTGGCGTTCGTGGCGAATGATCCGCAAGCCTTCGCCGATGCGATCGTGTCGGCCTTGGCTGATCGGACGCTTGCGGCTTCAAAGGCGCGCAAGGCGCTGGATTTTGTCGAGCGGCGTTATACGGAAACGGCGGTCGATGCGATCTTCCGTGATCACATGCCACGACTGCCGACGTCGTAGTCGAGCGACGGACGGTTTGGCCCGGACGGCCCGCTATTCTGGCACGATGCGCAGACGGGATTTGTAGCCGTCCTCGGTCGGCCACCAAACGCCGATGCCAATAATGCGGCGGAAGCTGCCTTCCAGCCCCATCGAAAGCCGCCCCGCGGCCGCGTTGCCCTCGATGCGGTTCTCGCCGGTCGCAACCATCCCGTTTGCTCCCTCGCACATGTCGTACTGGATCAGGTTGATCACCCGGCCCGGGTTCTCGACCGTGACGTGGAAGCCCTCGGAGGGCCAGCGTGTGACATCGACAAAGCAGACCTGGCCGGGAATGATGATCCGCCCGCGATCGGCCAGCGCCGCGTGATCGGCGACGAAGGCGGCCTGCTGACGATGTCCGATGCGGTGAATCAACTCGGCGACGCGGCCGGAGGCCATGCTGGGTTCGTGCCGCCATGGCTTATGGGGGTCAAAGCCGAGGGCGAGATAGTTGCCTTTGAGCAGATCATAGAACTGACCTGCCGAGAGCCGGGACAGGATCAAGTCCGCCACGCCGTCGGGAGTGACCGCTTCGTCTCCCCACCATGCCAGCCGATGACGGCCGCGGATGGAGAGCATGTTGTAGAAGGCGGCGCGGTTATAGGAGGTTCGCAGCGACCGCATGTGCGAGAGATGGTGATTGATCGCGATGGGTTCTGTCAGGAAGAAATCCTGATCATCCCGTTCCGGCAATTCAGCCTTTTCTTCCGGCGTCAGCACAAGCCAGAGATAGGATGCGTGCGCCTTGGCCGAGATGCGGTCGCGCTTGAACATCACGGGCTTGTTCGGTGCGGGCTCCTGACCCGGCTGGAAGCCAATATGATCGGCGTCGGCGTAGAAGGGAGAATGGGCCATCGCCACGGACTTGGGGGAGTCATGGAAGGCCGCGAAGGCGTCTGGACGGAATTCGTGAATCTCGTCGGCATCGACCAGGTAGACATAGTCGCAGGTCGCCGCCTCGTACAAAGCTTCCCGCTTGCGCAGTTCGTTTTCCCATACGCCGGCGATGTATTTGACCGGCACGCGAGATCGGAACCCGTTGACGATGTCCAGGGCCGCGCTCCTGGATCGGCCAGGGTCCTCGCCCAGCGCGGTCAGGAAGGGCGCGATCCAGTCATAGGCGCCATCGACCACCACCAATTCATCGATATAGGGCAGCACCGCCTCGATGGCTTCCTGGAGCGCGTCGTAGTCGTCATGCATGATGATGCAGGCGCTAATAGTCGGCTTGGACATGTAACCTTTGTTCCGCTCAATCGGGCGCTGGATGTCGGTATGGCTTAGAGGGTTTTCCGAGCGATGGCGACGGCTTGGACGCCGTCTCCATTGGGATGGGGGAGGGCATCGATCGCTAAGGCGGCGCCCAAGGCATGGCCTTGATGGCGGCGGCGTTGGCCGGGATTTCCAACTGGGCTCTCGCGTAGTCCTCCGGCACGCCGATATCGATGAAGAAGCCGCTCGCAAGATACGCCGCCGGCCGCAGCCGCGCGATTTCGGGCCGCAGCAGATCGGCTTCGAAGGAGAATCGGCCGCTGAGCCGGTAGGTCTTGAATAGCGCCGGCCTGAGCAGATAGCAGCCGCCGTTTATCAGGCCTGGGCCGGCCGGGCCCTTCTCGGCAAAGCCGGTGACGACGCCGTCCTTGTGATCGACCGCGCCATATCGGGCTACATCCTCGACCCGGCACAACACCATGGCCATCGACGTCTGTCTGAGCGCTCTCTTGGACCAGGCGACGAGGTCGGCCATGTCCATGCCGATGAATGTGTCGCCATTCACGACCATGACTGGTTCGTCGCCTGGCGCGTCCCTGACCGCGAGGGCGATGGCGCCGCCCGTGCCGAGCGGTTCGGGCTCGATCGCATAGCTGATCCTGGCGCCGCCCCATGCGTTCTGGAAGTGGCTTTGGATCTGTTCCGCGCGGTAGCCGACGGACAGAACGATGTCTTTCAGCCCCCCAGCCGCCAGGTGGGCGATCAGGTATTCAAGGAAGGGTCGTCCAGCGACCGGCGCCATGGGTTTCGGCAGGTCAGGGATGACATGACGCAGCCGCGTGCCCGCGCCGCCCGCGAGAATGACGGCTTTCATACGTTGCGCGGGAATAGGCGCCGCACCAACTCATCGACGACGCCAGCAAACCGCAAGGCCGCTAGAGCTTCCATGCCGTAGCGCCTCTCCCGGTGAAGTGGCAGTTGCTGACCGTGCCGGGGAACTGGTTGAGCCGTCGAATCAGGTCCATGCGCCGCTCGGGGGGCACGATGAACATGATGAAGCCGCCGCCGCCGGCGCCCGACGCCTTGCCGGCCTCCGCGCCGGCTTTCAGCGCCGCGTCGAACACTTCGTCGATCCGCGGATTGGACACCGTGCTCGCCGTGGCTTTCTTGCTGGCCCAGCCATCGCGCATCGACTCGACCATACCGTTGAGATCCCCTCTCAGCAGGCACTCCTTCATTCGGATCGCTTCGCGCTTGAGGGCGTGCATGGCGTCGAGCGCGACGCTGTCGCCGTTCGTTACGTTTCGGCTCTGATCGGCGATGATCTTGGCGGATTCACGCGACTGGCCGGTGTAGAAAAGGACGGTCGATGCCTCGAGCTCGCATAGAATCCAGTCCTTGATGCGCAGGCCGTTGATGACCGCGCGATCGTCTTTGTAAAACTCCATGAAGTTTACGCCGCCGAAGGTGGCCGCGTACTGGTCCTGGCGACCACCCTGCAGACCGCAATCGATCCGTTCGACCTTGTAGGCCATCTGCGCGACGGAATAGTCGTCCAGGGGTAGGTTCAGGAACTCGGCGAAGGCCTTGATCATCGCCACGACTATGGTCGATGAAGAACCGAGGCCAGAGCCGATGGGCGCGTCGCAGAAGGTCGTCAGCTCAACGCCGAACGGCCGCCCGCCGTTATGGACGCCGACAATCTCGTTGTAGACCGCGCGATGAAGTAGCAGGCCGGCGTCCAGTGGCAGACGATCCGCCATCGGCATGGTGTCGATCACGTCCTGATCGGACGCGATAAAGGTCAGGACGGGCTCGGCTACGGGCTTGAGGGTTGCATAGGCATAACGGTCAATGGTGGCGTTGAGCACGCAGCCGCCAAAAACTTCGCAATAGGGAGAAACGTCGGTTCCGCCGCCGGCAAGTCCAAGCCGCAAGGGTGCGCGGGCGCGTACTACCATCGGAACCATTTGCGAGCATCATCCCGGCTGGAACGTCGCGCCCAGGGTCCACTGGGCGCCGGCGTGGCCATCGTCCCAAATATCTGGCTGGTATTACCAATTCAAGTTTGCCCGCGATGCATGAGGCGCTTCGATGGGCGGCATTCGTCGCGCCAAGCCAGCCAGGCCGGCGCGGGACTCGGCGCCGAGACTGGCGGCCTACTCCACCTCGAACCGATCGCGGACGATGCGGATCAGGATCAGGCCGGTGAAGGTGAGTATCGAGGCGAAAGCGATGACGTAGGGGATGTGGAAGTAGGTCGTGACCGAATCGCCGAAGAAGCCCTTGCGGATCATCTCCACGCAGCTCAGCAGTGGAATCTTCAACGCAAGCTCCCGGTATTGGTAGGGAAGCCAAGCGGCCATGAAGAACATGCCCGACACGGGCGCCAGGATGTAGGCGAACAGCCCGCCAATCTTTTCGAAGGGCTCGTAGAGCGCGTTGATCGAGCTGAAAACCAGCGCCAGAGATACGGTGAGCCATGCGAGGAGCAACCAGCCCGCATAGATGATCATCAGCGACGCCGGCGGCTCCATGGCGCCGAAGAAGATCAGGATGACGACGACGACAACCATGGCAAAGGTCACCCCGATGACCTCGAGAACCATCCGCGATATGAACAGATGCAGCAGGGTGATTGACCGGTGGTACAGAAGGTTTGCGTTGACGTTAAAGCAGTTCATGCCCTGACTGAGGGTGTGGCGGATCATCAGCAGCGGGAAATAGCCGGTGACCAGGAAGGGCACGAGCTTAAGACCGTGCTCATAAGGCGCCCGGATCAGTGACCAGACGAACAGCACGCCGCCGCCGAACAGAAGCGGCTCGCCCATGATCCACAGGAAGCCGATGTTGTTGCGGCCATAGCGGGTCGCCAATTCGCGGGCCATCAGCGCGGCCATGATGCGCCAATGGTGTCGGGTGTATTCAATCGCCGTCATCAGACCCGCTCTCCGCTTCGATCGATCGGCTCGTTGGCGAGGCTGACGATGTACTGGCCGTAGCCGCTCTTGCCCAAGGTCTCGCCCAGCTTTCTCAAATCGTCCACGGTAATGTAGCCCATTCTGTAAGCCACCTCTTCCGGACAGGCGATGCGAAACCCCTGCCGGCGGGTCAGAGTGCTGACGAATTCCGCCGCTTCCAGCAGGCTGTCGGGGGTTCCGGTGTCCAGCCAGGCGTAGCCGCGGCCCATCAGCTCGACGGAAAGCTCGCCCTTGTCCAGGTAGGCGCGGTTGACGTCGGTGATTTCCAACTCGCCCCGCGGCGACGGCTTCAGGTTGGCGGCGATATCGACCACCTGCCGGTCATAGAAGTAGAGGCCGGTGACCGCGAAGTTCGAGCGGGGTTGCTTGGGCTTTTCCTCGATGGAGACGGCGCGGTTTTGGCTGTCGAAGGAGACGACGCCGTACCGTTCGGGGTCGGCGACCTGATAGGCGAAGACTGTCGCGCCGGTTTGCCGCGAGGAGGCGCTGGCGAGCAGGGCTTGAAGGCCGTGGCCATAGAAGATGTTATCGCCCAGGATGAGGGCCGACGGGCCGTCGGCGACGAAATCCGCGCCGATGATGAAGGCCTGGGCCAGCCCCTCGGGCTTCGGTTGCTCGGCGTATTGTAGAGAGATGCCCAGCGACGAGCCGTCCCCCAGCAGGCGCTGCAAGGCGGGCAGGTCGTGTGGCGTGGAGATGATCAGGATCTCGCGGATGCCGGCCAGCATCAGGATGGTCAGCGGATAGTAGATCATCGGCTTGTCGTAGACAGGCAGAAGCTGCTTGGAGGTGACCAGGGTCATTGGATGCAGGCGTGTGCCGCTGCCGCCGGCCAGAATGATCCCCTTCAAGACTTCGCCCCTTCGTTGCGCCCCGGCTCATCGACCAGCCGGTCAAGGCATTTCGCCAGGGAGACCTCGCACGGCGGAAGCCTGACGCCAAGCAGCTCCGCCAGCCGCGCGCAGTCCAGCCGCGAATTAGCCGGTCGTTTGGTCGGGGTCGGAAAGTCGGCGGTGGTGATCGGGATGACAGGCACGCTTCGGCCGCCGCGCCGCGCCGATCCGCCTATGATCGCTTCGGCGAAGGCGCGCCAGGACATGGCGTCCGGGCCGGCGCAGTTGGTCACGCCAGCATAGGCGTCTTGCCAGCCGTCGCGGTCCAGTCTGTGGGCGATGGCAAGGACGGCGGTGGCGATATCCGGGGCATAGGTCGGACAACCGACCTGATCGTCCACCACGGCCAGCCTGTCCCGCTCCCCAGCCAGCCGCAGCATGGTGCGGACGAAGTTGGCGCCGAACGGTGCATAGACCCAGGCCGTTCTCAGGATCATGTGGCGCGGGTTTGCGGCCGCCACGGCGATCTCGCCCGCGAGCTTGGACGCGCCATAGACACCGGTGGGGCAGGGGACGTCGTTCTCCCGATAGGGGTCGGATTTGGCTCCGTCGAAGACATAATCCGTAGACAGATGAATGATGGGGGCTCCGGCGTCGGCCGCCGCCTTGGCGACGGCGCTCGCGCCATCGCGGTTGATCGCGAAGGCCAGGTCCGGCTCGCTCTCGGCCTTATCGACGGCGGTATAGGCGGCGGGATTGACCACCAGGTCCGGCTGGAAGGCTTCGATGGCCCGGGCAACGGCGGCCGGCCGCAGCAGATCCACCTCCGGCCGGGCGCCGCAGGCCAACTCGATCGTTCCGTCCAACGCGGCCGCCTCGCGTAGCGACCGCGCGACCTGGCCTTCCGCCCCCGTCACGAAAATTCGCATGGTCAGGCCGGGATCAAGCCCAGCCGCTCGCCGGCATAGACCTGGCTGCGCAGCGGCTCCCACCAGTCGCGGTGTTCCAGGTACCAGGCGACGGTCTTCTCGATGCCGGTCTCGAAGGTCTCCTGCGCGCGCCAGCCGAGTTCGGTCTCCAGCTTGGTCGCGTCGATGGCGTAGCGCTGGTCATGGCCGGGGCGGTCGGCGACATAGGTGATCAGCCGCTCGTGCGGCCCGCCCCGCGGGTTGAGCCGATCCATCAGCGCGCACACCTGCGTCACCACATCCAGGTTGCGGCGTTCGTTGCGGCCGCCGATGTTGTAGGTCTCGCCTGGTCGGCCGCGCTCGAAGATCAGCGCCAGCGCGCGGGCGTGATCCTCGACATAGAGCCAGTCGCGGACGTTGGAGCCATCGCCATAGACGGGCAGGGGCCGGCCATCCAGCGCCGCCAGGATCATCAGCGGAATGAGCTTTTCCGGGAAATGATAGGGCCCGTAGTTGTTGGAGCAGTTGGAGACGATCACCGGCAGGCCATAGGTGCGATGCCAGGCCTTGGCCAAGTGGTCGGACGCAGCCTTGGTCGCTGAATAGGGCGAGCTGGGATCGTAGGGCGTGTCTTCGTGGAACAGCCCCTCCGCGCTCAGCGATCCGTAGACCTCGTCGGTGGAGACATGGACGAAGCGGAACCGCTCGGCGACCGTCTTGCCCACGCTGGCCAGATAAGCTCGTGAGGCCTCCAGCAGTGTGAAGGTCCCGATCACATTGGTATCTACAAAGACGCGCGAGCCGGTGATGGAGCGATCGACGTGGCTCTCCGCGGCGAGGTGAATGACGCCATCCGGCCTGTGAGTTTCGAACAACTGCCCGATCCGCGCCGCGTCGCAGATATCGACCTGTTCCAGGCTGTAAAGGTTGCTTGTGCTGATCGAGGCCAGCGAGGCGAGGTTGGCCGCGTAGGTGAGCTTGTCGATCACCACGACCTCATGGCCGAGATCGCTGACCAGATGCCGGCATACGGCCGATCCGATGAAGCCGGCGCCGCCGGTGACGAACAGCTTCATTGGGCGGGCTCCGCCACGGCCGCGCTCACGGCGGGGGCGTACTCGAACGGCGAGACGATCTCGGCCAGGCTGGGGTTGCGCCGGTCCTTGTCTGACAAGGTCAGTTCGCTTGCCGGCAGCCGCCAATCGATCGCCAAGGCCGGATCGTCCCAGGCGACGCCGGTCTCCGCCGCCGGAGCGTAGTAGGCGGTCACCTTGTAGATGATCTCGCAATCCGGCTCCAACGTGACATAGCCGTGGGCGAAGCCTGGGGGGACCCAGATCTGGGTCCAGTTGCTCGCCGAAATCTCCGCCGCCACATGCTTTCCGTAGGTCGGCGAGCCGACGCGCATATCCACGGCCACATCCAGGATGGCGCCGCGAACGCACCGCACCAACTTGCCTTGGGCATGCGGCGGGTTTTGGAAATGCAGGCCGCGCAGCACGCCTCGCGCGGCGGAATGGACATGGTTGTCCTGAACGAACTCGCCTTCGACGCCGTGGTCGGCCAGCAGTTCGGCGCGAAAAATCTCGGAAAAGAAGCCTCGTTCATCGCCGTGCTTCTTCGGCGTGATGAGCAGCACTTCGGCGATGTCCAGGGCCTTGATGTCCATGCAGCACCGTCAACACCGGCCGCTGGAGACGCGCAGCCGGACCGTTCAAATCCGATCCAGGATGAGGCGTCAACCCAAATGAGCCTCGCCGATCGGGCGCGCAAACCCCAGACGGCGTAAGTTTGCCGGTTTGACCGCCGCGCCATCGGCGCCTAGGGTCACGGTAGTGGGCGGCCAGGAATCTCCAATGCCGGGTAGGGTTTGTATCGATGGGTTCAACCTTAGCCTGGAGAAGGGATCGGGGATCGCGACCTACGCCCGCAATCTGCATGACGGGCTGGCCGGGCTAGGCTTCGAAACCCAGCTGCTGCTGGGGCCGGCCAGGACGCCTGGCGGGGATGGTCTGCTAAGCGAGATCGCGCTCAGCGACGGGGTGCCGGTCAAGCCGACGCGCAAGTCCGTCACGCGGTTTTTGAGCAACCGTGCGTCCAAGCCGGTGCGCGAGGCTGTCGCCGTCACCCGCAGTGGCGAGGTGATCGCCCCGCGAACCGACGTGATCGATCGCGCCAAGATCGTCTGGTCCTGCCAGGACGTATTCCACAACGCCAACTGGGACTATGGCGCCCATGGCCGGTTTACCGAGCTCAGGCTGGGGCCGGCCGCCGCACCGGCCAAGACCGACGTCACCCACTGGACCTGTGTCCTGCCGATCCGGGAGGTGAGGACCGCCAACCTCTACACCATCCACGACGTGGTGCCCTTGCGCCTGCCGCACGCGACCCTGGACGACAAGGGCCGCTACTTCGGCATGTGCGCCGAGATTTGCCGCAAGGCCGACCACGTCGTCACCGTCTCCGAGCAGTCGAAGGCCGACATCATCCGTCTGTTCGGCGTCGATGAGGCCAGGATCACCAACACCTATCAGGCGGTCGATGTGTCGGAGGCGCTCGCCGGCGCCGGGGACGCCGAGGTCGCCGCCGAGGTCGAAAGCGCGCTCGGCCTGCCTTGGCGGGGCTACTTCCTCTATTTCGGCGCCATTGAGCCAAAGAAGAACATCGGCCGGCTGGTCGAAGCCTATCTGACCTCCGGGGTGAAGGCGCCGCTGATCCTGGTCGGCGGCCGGGCCTGGCTGGAGGACGGCGAGACCGGCCTGATCGAGTCCAGCCTGGGCGCCGGACGGGTGCGTCGCTACGACTACCTGCCGCGTCAGCTGCTGTTCAGCCTGATCCGCGGCGCGCGCGCGACCCTGTTCCCCTCGATCTACGAAGGTTTCGGCCTGCCGGTGCTGGAGTCGATGGCGCTCGGCACGCCGGTGCTGACCTCCAACTCGGGCGCCTTGGCGGAAGTCGCCGGCGATGCGGCCTTGCTGGTCGATGCGCTTGATGTCAGAGGCATAAAGCGGGGAATCCAGGCGCTCGACGCCGATGAGGCGATGCGGGAGGCTCTTGCCGCGAGGGGGCTCGGGCAGGCGGAGAAGTTTAGTGCTAAAGCGTACCAGGGCCGGCTTGCCGAGCTCTACAAGCGGTTCATCTAGGATGGCCAAGCGTATTCTGTTCGATGCGACCCGGTTGGCCGTGCGTGGGCGCATGGCGTCGCCGACGGGTATCGACCGCGTCGTTCTCGCCTACGCCCGCTGGCTGATTTCCCGCCCCGACGTCGAGGTTGTTCCCGTCGCGACCTGGGGCGGCCGGCTGATGCCGCTGCGACCAGGCTGCCTGCCCGGCCTCGTCAGCCGAGCTCAATCGATGTCCACCGAGTCCGGCGTCAAGGACGCAAAGTGGGCGATCCTGCGCAACGCGCTCGACATGGACAATGCGCCGGACTGGGGCCTGCGGCCCGCCGCCAAGCCGGAGAAGCCGGACCGTAAGTTCGCCGATGGCCTGGAGACCGTCTGGCTGTTCCTGGGCGGCAAGCTGGAGACGCGGCCCGGCGACACCTATCTAAATGTCTCACATTCCGGTCTTGAGTCTCCGGACCTGCTGGCCGGCCTGGTGGATCAGGGCGTCGCGCCCGTGGTGATGGTCCACGACCTCATTCCGCTGACCCATCCGGAGTTCTGCGGCCCCGGCGCCGGTGAACGGCACGAGGGCCGGGTGCGCGGCCTGCTGAAATACGCCGCCCTGGTGCTGGTGAACTCATCGACCACGGCAGAGGAGCTTGGCCGATACGCCAGCGAACGCAGCCTGCGCCAGCCGCCCGTAGAGGTCGCCCTGCTCGGCCTCGAAGAAGCCTTCCTGTGCGAACGCGCCGACAAGGCGACCCGCCGACCCTATTTCATCACGGTCGGCACCATCGAAGCCCGCAAGAACCTCGCCTTCCTTCTGACCGCATGGCGCAGGCTCGCCGATGACATGGGCCCGACCGCGCCGCACCTGGTGCTGGTCGGCCGGCGCGGTTGGGAGAACGAGGCCGTGATCGATCACCTCGACCGGTCGTCGGCCGTGCGCAAGCTGGTTCATGAGATCACCGATCTTACCGATGAACAGGTGGCCGCCCTGATCCGCGGCGCGCGAGCCCTTCTGGCGCCCTCCCTGGCCGAAGGGTTCGACCTGCCGGTGATCGAGGCCCTGACGCTTGGCGCGCCGGTCATCGCTTCCGATATCCCGGTGCATCGTGAGCTCGCCAGGGCGGCCAACCTGATCGATCCCCTGGACGGTCTGGGATGGATCGGCGCGATCCGGGCCGCCTGCGACAAGCCGCCGAGGCGGCCCCGCCAGCCAGGCTATACCTGGGACGAGCATTTCAAGATCGTGGCGCGAGCGCTCGGCCTGGAGACCGGCGCCGCGCCGCCGCTGCGCCAAATGGTCAATGTCTGACCGGACGCCGGGCGGACCCGCCAAGGCCGATCCGCGATCGGGTTGGGTAGAGGGCGCCGGACTTTGGCGGGTTCCTCATCTGGGAAGCTACTTCACCGACCTCCCAGGCGGGCTCAGGCGTGGCGGCGAAGCCGACGTGGTGCTGAGCACTACGGAGCCGGCGGCGCGGAGGCGCGCCGAAGCCAAGGCTCGGCGGCTCGGCTCGGCGCACTGGCTGGTCCAGGACGGCTTCATCCGCTCGGTTGGCGAGCCGGCTTCCGGCGCGGTTCCCGTGAGCCTGATCGCCGACGTTGCGTCGGGTCCCGCGCGCCTTGAGGCTCTGCTTAGCACGAAGGACTGGGAGACGCCGGCTCTGTTGGTTCAGGCCCGCGAGCTGATCGAGTTCAAGCGCGCCGAGGGTCTCTCCCGGCTCAACAACGGCCTGCCGGCGCCGTCACCCGCCTCGGATGGCGCTCCCCGCGTGCTGGTCATCGGTCAGATGGCCGGCGAGCCCTGGCTTGGTCAGCCGCAGGCGGGTCCCGACACCTATGCCGCCATGCGGGAGGCGGCGCGGCGCGATCATCCGACGGCGCGGCTTGTGGTCCGCCATGACAGCGCCGCCGGCATTACGCGCGCAGACGATGACGAGGCGGTCGATCCGTCGATCGATGTCATGTCGCTGATCGAACAGGCGGACGCCGTCTATGTGGTCGACAGTTTGATCGGCCTGGACGCGGTGCTGTGCGGCAAGCCGGTGAGCGTGTTCGGACAGCCCTTCTATGCGGGCCGTGGTCTGACCGACGACCGCCATGAGGCGGTGAAACCCAAGATGCGGAGGTCGATGGAGGCGTTGTTCGCCGCGGCCTTCATCCTCTATCCGCGCTATGTGGATCCGCTGACTGGCGAGCCCTGCGACGCGCGGATCGGTTTCCAGCGCCTGGCCGCGTTCAAGCGGCATGCCCGGCGCGTCCGCGGCCAGTGGGTGGGTTTGAACATTCCACCGGCCAAGCAGCCGGTGCTGAAGGCCTTTCTTGCCGGGCCGCAGTCCAGCTTCGCCCTGTTTGGCCGGCTTGGCCGCGGGGCGGACGCCCGCTATGCCAACTGGGCCTCCTGGGCGAGCGCGACTACGCAGCGCGCGCGTGCGGCGTGGCCCGATCGCGTGACCAATATCGAGGACGGGTTCGTCCGATCGGTCGGGCTGGGATCGAGCTTTCATCCGGCGTCGTCCCTCGTCCTGGACTCGCGCGGCATCTACTACGACCCGCGAACGCCCTCCGATCTGGAGCACATTCTCAACACTACGGACTTCGGCGCGACCATGCTGGAGCAGGCGGCGGCGCTGCGCCGGGCGATCGTCGAGTTGGGTTTGTCCAAGTACAATCTGCAGGTCAGGCCTACCCTGGACGTGACCGCCGCCGCCGCACCCCTGAAAATCCTGGTCCCCGGCCAGGTCGAGGATGACGCGTCGGTTCTGGCCGGCGGCGAGGCCTGTTCGAACCTCGCCCTGCTGAGGCGGGTGCGGGAGGCAGAACCAGGCGCCTTCATCGTCTACAAGGAACATCCCGACGTTTCCGCCGGCAATCGGCGCGGCAAGGTCGATGAGGCCGATGCGAAGGCGCTGGCGGATCTGGTGGTCCGCGATGTGGACATCATCGCCTGCGTCGAGGCGGTCGATCAGGTCCACACCTTGACCTCGTTGACCGGCTTCGAGGCGCTGCTTCGGGGCAAGGCGGTGATGACCTATGGCTGGCCCTTCTACGCCGGCTGGGGGCTCACCGAGGATAGGGCCAAGAGCGGCGGGCCGGCGCGACGGCCGATCGGTCTGGACGCCCTCGTGGCCGGCGCGCTGATGATCTATCCGCTCTATCTCGATCCCATCTCCTGGCTGCCTTGCGACGCGATGACCTTCGTCGAGCGCATCCGGATGCTGAGGGCGACGAGTTCAGTGTCCGCGCAACGGCCCAAGGGGCGGATCATGCGCCTGCGGCAGGCCGCGATGACGCTGCTCTTTCCGCCGCGGCCGCCGGCCTATTGAGCAGCCATCATCCGGCGCGCGGCTTCGGTGGCCACCAGGGCCATGCCGGCGGGGGTTGAGAAGTCCCCGTTGATCTGAGTCTGGGCCATGACGACGGCGCGAAAGGCCACCAGCAGGGCTGCGTCGGGCGCTTCCGGCTCGGTCCAGAAGCGCGGCAACCCGCTCTGGTGGGTCAGGCCGGGCAGGGCGTAGATCGCCTGGCCCAGGGCAATGGTGGGGCGGCCGGCTTCGATCGCCGACAGGCCGCCAGTGGAGTTCACCGAGATGACCCCGACCGCCGCCCGCACCATGGTCGGGAAATGGCCGCCATCCACGAAGATGACCCGGTCAGCCACCCCAACCGCTTCGGCCGCCCGGCGCACTGACCGCGCGTGCGGCTCGATGCCCTGGTCGAGCGGATGGGCCTTGAAGCACAGGCGTGCATCCGCGGGGGCGTGGGCGGCGAAGCTCTTCACCACATGGTCGATGAAGTCTCGCGTTTCGCCGAAGTAGGCGTCGTTGGTTAGTTGCGAGTCCCCGGGGCGCTGCAGCAGCGCCAGGAAGAGCGGGCGGGGATCCTTCAGGATCGTCTCAACGACCCGCGCGGTCCTTTGCTTGGTGAAGACCTGGGTCAGGTAGCGGCCAATGTGGCCGTTCATCTGCCGCAGGATCGAGTAGCGGTAGGGCAGGGGGAAGCGCGGGAAGAAGGGGCTGGCGATAATGTAGCTGGTGTGGAAGGCGATGAGCCGCTTGACCCCGGCCGGCGTGATTTTCCCGGCCGGAACGAAGGGCGCCATGCGGGTGTGCGCCGCCGCCTTGCGATAGATCTCGGCATCCTTGGGCAGGGTCGATGAGCAGTTGACCCCGTCCCGCTCCAGCGTGACCCAGTGCGGGCGGAAATAGCCCTCTTCGAACACATGCACCTTCATGCCCAGCCGGCGCGCTTCGACCGCCGCCTGGTGGGCATGGCTATAGGCGGCGCCATGGACGATGAGGTCCGTCGCGCCCTGCTCGCGAAAGTAGTGGGAGATCCACGTCGGCCAGTCCGAGGGGCCGCCGCGATAGACGGCCGCGTTGCGCAGTCCCCAGTCGAGCAGGTCGCCGCCATTGGCGAGCACCCGCGTGCACCGTGCGCCACGCTCGCGCAACTCATCCGCAAGGCGAAGCGAGAAGGGGCCGAACGGCGCGGTCACGAAGACGAAGACGCGTTCGCTAGCCTGATCCTGCGGCCGTGCGAAAACCTCGGTCACGATGGGGGAGGTCCCCTCATCCAACGTCAGTTCCGTGCTTGCCCGGGGCGATAGGAGCATCAGAAGCGGCACTCTCTCAAAGAGTTGCAGGCCGAAGAGGCCAGTCTACTTGATCAGCGTCGTCAGCGCTACTTCGTACCCGACATTGGAGACTTCGGTCACCAGTTCGAAGAATTTCCGCGCCTCGGCGAAGTCTGCGTGAGGCACATAGATGATATCGTCGGGCTGAATTTCGAATTTTTGGGCGACGAAGAAGCCGGACGCCTCGCGAAGATCGAGGCGGTAGACAACCGGCACGCGAACGGCCGCGGGATCGACCGTCAGTCCAAGGGCATGGGCGACTTCTGGACGCTCAAAGCGAAACAGCATTACCGCCGATGGATTGGCGTTGTTGCTGTCGAGGCCGCCCAGCCGGCTGAGCGCGCCGGCCAAGGAAAGGCTGTCATCCTCAATCGGGACTTCCGCGTCCTTGGTCAGGGCGCCGAAGGTCGCGTATTTGCGAGGATGATAGACCAGTCGCACCTGGTCACGCGGGGCCAGTCTCACGTTCTCGGCTGGGTCGTTCAACACCAGCAACAGAGGCGCCGCGCTGGTATGACCGTCGCGGGTGATGGCGACCACCACGTCCCCGTTCGGTCGCGTCGTCCCGCCGGCCCTGGCGATTACATTGACCACGGTGTCGCTATTGGGCGTAAGGCGCACGAGGCCAGATGCCTTGATCTCGCCGAGCACCGTCACCGAATTCGCTGGACTGACCGCCACGTTGACGAGCACCTCGGGGCTGATCAGCTTGCCTTTCAACGCGCGTTGAATGGCCGCCGCGGCTTCTCCGGAGGTCAGGCCGGTCACCGATACCTCGCCAGCGTAGGGTATGGCGACGCGACCCCGGTCATCGACGGTCAGCTCCAGGCCTTGGCTGCTTGCTCCGCCGCTGCTTGACTTGCTGTCGGAGTCGCCCGACCCGCTGGAACTGCTTGAACCGAACATCATCGCGTTAAGCTGAAAGATCGACACGGTAAGCGTGTCGCCGTCGTCGATCAGGCCGAGCCTATAGCCCGCGACCGGCGCCGCCTGCAGCGTGCTCAGCGGCGTCGGCGGGTTGGCCGCGACGGTCTTGGCGACGCTGTAGTCGAGCTTCACGAGATCGTAGTGCCTGTCGCCCGCGATGTGGGCTTGGTCGGTGACCGATCGGGACGGGGGCCCGTCGTCGGCAAAGCTGGCGCAGCCGCCAAGGGCCAGGACCGACAAACTTAGCAGGGCGAAACGCACCACACTCTATCCCCGTCTTCGCGCATTGCCGCGCCACTGCGAACCGAAGATTAGCCGGTGGCCTTCGGGTTGAGTAGCGCAAATATGCCGCGATGCGGATATTCGGAGATGGTGGGCGCGAATCCGCCGCCGCGATGCCCTGTATGGTTGTGGGTCGGCCGGCTTGATCGAATAGGGTCAGAACCCGACCTGCGATCGCAGGGCGACGGCATTGTAGGTCTGGCCGATCTGTGCGCCGGCGGGGGTGGAGAAGGCCGAGGCGCTGGGGGACAACCGATCGATCTGCACGTGCTCGTAGTCGAGCATCAGCCGCATGGCCGGGTTGAGGTACCAGTTGAGACCCGCAGTCCAGATCTTCTGATCGCCGCCTCGGATGGCGTCGGCGACGGGCGCGGTCCCGAGGGCCCCGGCATGATAGTTCAGGTTGATGTCCGAATAGCGCGCCACCAACTCCCAGGCGCCCCAGGATCCGCTGGACGGATGCAGGGAATGATTGACCGAGGGACCATCGAAGGCGGCCGTCGCGGCATTGTAGCGGCGCGCGTCGTCGGTCAAGAACACCCCGGCCTCGACGTAGCCGCCGGTGAAGGTGGGGGTGGAGCTGATGTCGGACCGCTGAATGGCGATGCGCTCGAACTCGCCCTGGGCGAAGAAGCGCTGCTTCTGGCCGGCCAGCTCAAGGCCGGCGGTGCTGGCGTGGCGGGTGTCGATGTTGCCGGTGTCGATGAACTTGGTCCCGTCCACCCTGAGCTCCGGCGTGTCGCTGAGCCGGACGACGCCGGCGGAGACCGGCACGACGCCGTTGGTCCCGGGGCCGCTGGCGTCGGCGGGACGATCGACATAGCTGCCATGTACGCCGACATGGATCAGCCAGTCGGAGCCATGCAACGGCGTGCCCGCCAGGCGGCCGACGAAACCAAGCTGGTCGCCATAGGTCTGCGCCGTGCCGATGGCCGAGGTCGTGGGCGTGCTGTTGATGGCCAGGACGGTCCCGGTGTTGACTACGCCGACCGTGCGTCCGGTTACCGCGGCCGAGACGAACCAATGCGGGCCGTAGCCGAACAGCTGCGCGCCGGTGCGGGTGTCGCCGGCGGCGAGGTTGCGCGCCACGTCCGAGGCGCCGGGGCGCTCCAGGAAGGGCATGCCATTGGTCGAGCCCTGGTCTTCCAGGCCGATGGATTGCGGGAAGGCGCCAATGCGGAAATAGGCGGGGCGCAGGCCGGAGTACTGCAGCCAGGTCTCATAGACCTGCCCGGCGTCTTCCGTGCCGGAACCGGCGAAGTCGAACAGCAGCCGGTAGTCGAAGTCCGAGAAGACCGTCCCGTCAATGCCGATCCGCGAGCGGCGGAAATAGTCGCCGTCCTTGAGATCGCGGGCGTGGCCAGCGTCGGTGTTGGAGGTCGAGGAACCGAGCGCCGGGCCGTCACGCCGGAAGTCGGCGTTGGTCGGGCCGGCGGAATGCTGGAGGTATTGCGCGGCGTCGAACTGCATCACCCCGTGCAGGGTGACCGAAAAGGCGCCGTCGGCCGAGGCGATGACAGGCCGGCCATTGGCGATGGAAGCCACGGCCGACGGCTTGTCGGGCGCGGGGGCGGGGGCTGTGTTCAGTGTTTGAATCTGGGCCGCCTGCTCGTGCTTCAGGTCCTGCACCTCGCCGATCAGGGCGTGGACCTCGGCTTCGAGCTGGTTGATCCGGGCGTCTCGGTCATCGGTGGCGGGAGACGCCGGAGCCGATTGCGCGAGCGCCGCGCTGGCCACGCCAGACAGCAGCATGGCGGCCAAACCGATCTGCGCAAACCTATGGAAACGACGCATCATACCCCTCCGGATCAGAACCTGGGTCGATAAAGCCTTATAATCCTATCGTATCAATAGAGATAGTTGCCATGGCGCCGTTAGATTTCCTGAAGGCGGTCTCGGCCCCGTTGCGGTAGGGTCCGTCGGAGCGGCGCACGACCGCGCCCGGGAGGCGGCCCATGGCCAGAACTTTCGACGCCATCGTCATCGGGGCTGGCCAATCCGGTCCCTCGCTCGCGGTGCGGCTGGCGCAGGCAGGGCAGAAGGTGGCGCTGGTCGAGCGGGAGCACCTGGGCGGGACCTGCGTCAACGATGGCTGCATCCCCACCAAGACCCTGGTGGCCAGCGCCCGCGTCGCGCACATGGCCCGGCGAGCGGCGGATTATGGGGTCAATGTCGGCGGCCCTGTCGGGGTGGATATGAAGGCGGTCAAGGCGCGCAAGGACGCGGTGGTCGGCTATTCCATCGAGAACCTGACCAATTGGATCGGCGGAACCGAGAACCTGGAGCTGATCTGGGGCGAGGCGGGCTTCTCAAGCCCGCACGAGGTCACCGTGAATGGCGAGGTCCTGACGGCGGCGAAGATTATCATCAACACCGGCGGCCGGCCGGTTACGCCCGACTGGCCGGGGCTCGCCGACACGCCCCACCTGACCAACATCTCGATGATGGACCTCGACGTCCTGCCCGAGCATCTGATCATCGCCGGCGGCAGCTATATCGGCCTGGAGTTCGCCCAGATGTACCGGCGCTTCGGCGCTGCGGTGACGGTGGTGGAATACGGCGACCGGCTGATCGGTCGCGAAGACCCGGAGGTATCCGAAGCGGTCAAGACCATGCTGGAGGGCGAGGGGATCGTCGTCCATTTGGGCGTTCGCGATTTCGCGGTTTCCGGCCAGGCGGGCGCGGTGCGGCTGACCGCGACGGCCAAGGGCGCGCCGATCCGGTTGGACGGCAGCCATCTGTTGCTGGCGGTGGGGCGGAAGCCCAACGTCGAGGCGCTCAACCTGGGCGCGGCCGGGATCGCCGCCGATCCACGCGGGTTCGTGGCTGTGGATGACAAGCTGCGGACCAATGTCGAGGGCGTCTGGGCCATGGGCGACGTCAACGGACGCGGCGCCTTCACCCACACCTCCTACAACGACTTCGAGATTCTGGCCGGCGACCTGCTGGACGGGGACGACCGCAAGGTCAGCGACCGCATCTCCTGCTACGCCCTGTTCACCGACCCGCCGCTGGCCCGGATCGGGATGGGGGAGGCCGAGGCGCGGGCGAGCGGCCGGCCGGTGCTGAAGGGTTTCATGCCGATGACCCGCGTGGGCCGCGCCCGCGAGCGCGGCGAGACACAGGGCTTCATGCAGGTGCTGATCGACGCCGAGACCAGGCTGATCCTCGGCGCGACCCTGTTCTGTATCGACGCGGACGAGATCGTCCATTCGCTGCTCGATGTGATGTACGCCAAGGCGCCCTACACCGTGATCCAGCGGGCGGTGCATATCCACCCGACGGTCAGCGAGCTGATCCCGACCCTGTTGGCCGACCTGAAGCCGCTGGCTTAGGCCGGCCGGGCCGTCAGGTTCGGCTAGTGGTGGTAGTGGTGGTGATGCCGGCGCCAGTAGCGGTGATGATTGGTCACGTGGTTGCCGACGATCGCGCCGCCAACGCCGCCAACGACCGCGCCGACGGGACCGGCGACAACCGCGCCGCCCACCGCGCCAGCGACAGCGCCGCCAACCTTGCCTTTTTCGGTCGCCTGGGCCGAACCGGCCAATCCAAGCGCCAGAATGGCGCAGCCGGTCATGATGACTCGACGCATGTGTATCTCCTTTGAGGGCTCGTCCAAAACGAGCTTGACGATTGAACGTCGCGCCGACGAATAGGGTTCCTTCGGAGCGACCGGATGCGGGGTCAAAGGGTGCGCGCCGGTTGCTAAGCTTCTCGGCTTCCGATTAGCTCCTGTCATGAGACCGTCGCAGCACCACCGCCGCCTGAGTACGCGCTGATGCGCGAGACGGTTCTTGGAGCGCTGCTGGCGTTGGCGATCCTGGCTGTTGGGGCGCTTGTGCCGACACGAGCGCCGCATCTGGCCCACTCGGACACGGTGCTCAAGATCGCCACCAATGGCAGCTGGAAGCCGCAGAGCTTTCTGGACGAACACAACCAGCTAACCGGGTTCGATGTGGACGTGGCGCGCGAGATCGCCCGACGGCTGGGGAGGACGGCGCATTTCGAGACCCCCGATTTCGCCACCATGACCGGCGGCCACTGGCACGGGCGCTGGGACATCGCGGTCGGGTCGGTGACGCCGACCAAGGCGCGCGCCCAGGTGGTCGACTTCGCCGGGGTCTACTACTTCAGCCCTTACGTGTTCGCCGTGCACAAGGACAGCGTGGCCGGCCGGCCGGAAGACCTGAACGGCAAGACCATCGGTGTCGAGACGGGCACCACGTCCGAGGACTATATCCGCCGCCGGCTGCGCATCGACGCGCCGGGCGTGCCGCCCGCGCAGTACCGGGTCACGCCGGGCAAGGTGCGGACCTATGCCGACTCGACCATGCCGCTGGACGACCTGCGCCTGGGCGATGGCGTGCGGCTGGACGCCACCGTTTCGGCGGAGCAGACGGTGCTGGGGGCGATCAAGAATGGCTATCCGATCAGGATCCTGCCCGGCGGCTATGCCTTTCGCGAGCCGCTGACCGTGGTCACCGACAAGGGCAATCCGCAATGGACCGCGCGGATCCAGCAGATCATCGCCGATATGAAGGCCGACGGGACCCTCGGTCGGCTCACGACCAAATGGTATGGCCGCGACTATAGTCGCTGAACTTTTTCAAGCGGCAGGGGCCGCGCCGAAAGACCGCCGCATGAGCTATGTGGAGACCTATTACAGATCAGGGGCGGCGGCCGATGCGCCGCGCGCGCCGCTGCAGGGTCAGGTTGAGGCGGAGGTCTGCATCGTTGGCGGCGGTCTGGCTGGGCTGACCACGGCGCTGGAGTTGGCGCGGCGGGGGCGCAAGGTCTTCGTGCTGGAGGCCGAGCGCGTTGCCTGGGGCGCGTCGGGGCGCAATGGTGGCTTTGTGAGCCCCGGTTGGTCCGCCGGCTACGAGACGATCGAGCGCCGCGTCGGCGCGGACCACGCCAAGAGCCTGCACCAGCTGTCGATCGAGGGGGCGCAGGCCGTGGCCGACAATCTGGCCGCGCTGGATGTGCCTGATGCGGACCGGACCTACGGAGTCCTGTCGACCGCGCGGTATGAGGCGACGAGCGAATTGATGGCGCGCCGCGACTGGCTGGAACGCGAGTTCGGCTATCGGGTGGAGTTCCGCAACCGCGATCAGGTGCGCGAGATGCTGGTGTCGGAGCGATATCACCAGGCGCTCTACAATCCGCACGGCTTCCACTTTCATCCCCTGAACTACGCCCGCGCCCTGGCTCGCGAAATCGAGCGGCTGGGCGGGCTGGTGTTCGAGGGCTCGCCGGCCACGGCGCTGACGCGAGACGGCGCGGTGCGGGTGGTCGCTACCGGCGGCGGGCAGGTGAGGGCGAAGGATGTTGTCATCGCCTGTGGCGGCTACATCGGCGGCTTGGAGCCCCGGCTGAAGCGCAGTTTCATCCCCATCGCCACCTATGTGATGCTGACCAAGCCGGACAAGGCGCTGATCGCCAGCGCCGTCCGCACTCCGGCCGCGATTGGAGACGGTCGGCGGGCGGGGGACTATTACCGGCTGATGGGTGGCGGCGAGCGTATTCTGTGGGGCGGCAAGATCACCACGCGCGTGTCGGAGCCGCGCAAGCTGGCCCGGCTGCTGCACCAGACCATGGTCTCCACCTATCCGCAGCTGAAGGACCTTCAGGTCGATATCGCCTGGTCGGGGCTGATGGCCTATGCGCGTCACTTGATGCCGCAGATCGGCAAGCTGGAGGACGGGCTGTGGTTCTGCACCGCCTTCGGTGGGCACGGCATGAACACCACGGCCATCGGCGGGCGGGTGGTGGCCGAGGCCATAGCGGGCGAGAGCGATCGCTACCGCCTGTTCGCGCCGTTCGGCCTGACCTGGAACGGCGGCGTGGCGGGTCGCGGCGCTGTGCAGGGCGCCTATTGGGCGATGCAGGCGATGGACCTGGTGCGGGAAGGACGGGTGTTGGGGTGATCGCTCGGCGGGTCCGAAATCCTCTTATGCTTCGACAAGCTCAGCATGAGGATTTCTACGGTGATCTTAGTAGTTCTCACCCTGAGCTTGTCGAAGGGGAGGACGGGCCATGACTTTTGCCGAGATATGCTGCGGTGAGAGGGTTGGGAGGGCCGAGTTTGCCTGAGGCCGCCGTGATCCGCGGTCGCGCAGCGTCCTCGTCGCCGTTCGCCGACAATATCAACTATCCGTCGTTGCTGGGGCGGCCGATCGTCTTCCTGCCGGCGCTGGCCTTGCTGTTCGAGCTACTGCGGTGGTGGAGCTTCGGGTCCAGCGCCTTCGCGCGTGGGCTGGTCGATCTGCTGCATCTGGCGGCACTGGGGCCGGCTGCCGACAATATCGTCGTTTCGGCCATCGCCGCGCTGTTCGTCGGCTTCAACCTCGCCGTGGTCATGCGGCTAAGACTGCGCTGGCAGGTCTATGTGGTCTGGCTGGAGCTGGCCGCGCTGATCCTGGTCTTCTTCTATTCCTTCAATCTCAGCTTCGCCTTCATCGCCCGCAAGATCGGCTTCCTGATCAGCCAGGGGCTGGTGATGACCCTGTTCATTTCGGTGGTGTCGATCACCATCGCCTCCTGTCTGGCCCTGCTGGGGGCCATGGCCAAGCTGTCGTCGAACGGGATCGCGCTGGGCGTGGCCAACTTCTACACCTCGCTGTTTCGCGGCATCCCGCTCTTAATGCAGATATACCTGATCTACATGGGCCTGCCGCAGCTGGGCTATGTGGTCGACGCCGTGCCGGCCGGGATCGCGGCCCTGTCGCTGTGCTACGGCGCCTATATGACCGAGATCTTCCGGGCCGGGATCGAGAGTGTTCCCAAGGGCCAATGGGAGGCGGCGCGGGCTTTGGGCATGAAGCCGCGCACCATCTTGCTGCGCATCATCCTGCCCCAGGCGATGCCGGTGATCATTCCGCCGACGGGCAACCAGTTCATCGCCATGCTGAAGGACAGCTCCCTGGTCTCGGTGGTGGGGGTCTGGGAGCTGATGTACCTGGCCCGCACCGAGGGGCAGAGCGAGTTCCGGCATGTGGAGATGATGATCACCGCCTCGCTGATCTACTGGCTGTTCTCGATCTGCCTGGAGCTGATCCAAGGGCGGATCGAGCGCTACTACGGTCGCGCCCATGTCCGCTGAAGCGCCAGCCATCGACATCTGCGGCCTGAGCAAATGGTTTGGGTCGTTTCAGGCCCTGCACGGCATCGACCTGACCGTGGCGCGGGGCGAGCGGCTGGTGATCTGCGGGCCGTCCGGCTCGGGCAAGTCGACCCTGATCCGCACCATCAATGCGCTGGAGGGCTTCGACGAGGGCGAGATCGAGGTCGAGGGCGTGCGCCTGACCCGCGAGCCGGCCGCGGTCGAGGCGGTGCGGCGCAGGGTGGGGATGGTGTTCCAGCAGTTCAATCTCTTCCCGCACCTCACGGTGCTGGAGAACTGCGCCCTGCCGCTGCGCACGGTGCGGGGGCTGAAGCCGGCCGAGGCGCGGGAGCGGGCGCTGCACTATCTGGCCAAGGTCCGTATCCCCGACCAGGCCGACAAGTTCGCCGCCCAGCTCTCCGGCGGCCAGCAGCAGCGGGTGGCCATCGCCCGGGCCCTGGCCATGGAGCCGGGGGTGCTGCTCTGCGACGAGCCCACCTCCGCGCTCGATCCGGAAATGGTCAAGGAGGTGCTGGACACCCTGGTCCAGCTGGCCGTCGAGGGCATGACCATGGTGGTGGTCACCCACGAGATGGGATTTGCACGTCAGGTCGCTGACCGGGTGGTGTTCATGGACGACGGCCGGATTGTCGAGCAGGCGCCGCCGGATGAGTTCTTCGCCAACCCGCGCGAGGAGCGGACGCGGGCGTTTCTGCAGCAGGTGTTGAGGGTGGGGTGAGGGTGCGTTGGGTGCGTGCTTCGACACGCCGCTTCGCGTCGGCTCAGCATGACGTAGAAATTGGCTGTATTCACCTCAAGTGTGGGTGCCGACTAACCCTGCAATTTTCCGTCTGTAATTGTCAGGACGGTTTTGATTGCTTCGGCCATCGTCAGGAAATCCTCTGTCCGGCTGATATCGGTCTCACCTCGACCGTGGGCGGCGAGATTTCGAAGGGCCAGCAAACCCTGAAGTGAACGTGATTGATCGTTGGTCAGTATCCCATTTTTCTCGGCTCGACCGATCAACATCAAGTCTGGCGATCCGTCGGTATCCAAGCCAGCCCGTGTGAGACGCTGACGAACCATCTCCATCAATTCGGTCCAGGCTATGATAATGCGCCCGACATTTTCTGGAGCGCGAGGCTTGGCCTCGATCTGTTTTATCGCTTCGGTTGGTAGTTTTGCCTCGACCTGTGCGGATTCGACCCTTCGCGCGGTTTCGCGGGTAGCTCGGTCAATATCGAGTTCAAATCCCTTGCCAGAGATTTTTCGTATTGAGGCGATGAGTCCGCTGATTTCGCCTTTGAAAGCTATGATTGCCGCGATGGCGACGACTGGCCATGCGAGCGATTGAGCGAGAGCGGCGATGAATTGGAAGATGTTCATCGTCTGTCTGCCCTCTCACCCACACTTAACGCGAATATAGCCTAGAAATTTGAAGTCCACCCAATCCACGTCATCCTGAGCCGGCCGCGCTTGCGGCCGTGTCGAAGGACGCACCGCCGCCGCCTCACCCCTTCGCCACAACCCCTTGCGTCTCATCGAACAGCAGCACCCGTCCCGCGTTGCCCAGCCCCAGGAAGGTCGAGACGTTGTGCAACACCGCCGCGATTATTGGCGCCTGCAGGCCCAGCGCCCCGGCGCTGGCCAGGGCGGTGAGACCAAAGGTGAAGCCCAGGCCGATGGCGACGTTGACGTAGATGGTCCGGCGGCAGCGGCGGCTGAGGCGGATGCAGGTGCCCAGGCGACGCAGGTCGTTGGTCATCAGGGCGATGTCGGAGGAGGCCATGGCCACGTCGGCGCCGTGCGCGCCCATCGCCACACCTACGGCGCCGGCGCGCAGGGCCAGGCTGTCGTTGATGCCGTCGCCGACCACCATGGGCCGGTAGCCGATGCGGATCTCCTGGCGCACCCGGTCCAGCTTGTCCTGCGGCAGCATGCCGGCGCTGACGTCGTCGATGCCGACCTCGGCGGCCACCTGGTGGGCCACGGCGGCGCGGTCGCCGGTGAGCATCAGGAAGCGCTCGATGCCCAGGCTTTTCAGCTCCGCCACCGCGGCTTCCGCGCCGGGGCGCAACTGGTCGGTGAACAGCAGCCAGCCGAGGAATTTCTTACCGAGGCTGACGCCGGCGATGGGGCCGTCGTGGGCGGGCGGCTCGGGCGCCTTGACGCCGAAGCGTTCGAACAGGTCGGCGCGGCCGAGGGCGGCCTGCTGGCCCTCGTAGGTGGCGGTGACGCCAAAGCCGCCGACCTCGCGGCCGTCTTCCAGCGCGACGCGGTCCGTCTCCGGCGTGGCCAGGGAGACCGCGCGGCTCAAGGGGTGGTTGCTGATCGCGCCCAGGCTGGCGCCCAGGCGGCGCAGGCCGTCGGCGTCGACCCCCTTCATCGCCTTGACGGCCGTTAGCTCGAGCACGCCCGTGGTGATGGTGCCGGTCTTGTCGAAAATGACCGCGTTCACGTCGGCCAGGTGCTCGAGGAAGGCCGCGCCCTTGATCAATATGCCATGGCGGGCGGCGACGACGATGGCGGCCACCGAGGTCGCCGGCGCGGCCAGCACCAGGGCGCAGGGGCAGGAGGCGACCAGCACCGCCAGCATGGCCGGGACATTGTTGGTGACGAACCAGGTTCCAGCGGCCACCAGCAGCACCAGCACCATGTACTGGTTGGCGTAGCGGTCGAGCAGGCGGGTCACCGGCGGCTTGGCGTCTTCGGCGTCGCGCATCAGGGCGATGATGCGGCCAAGCGTGGTGTCCTCGCCGACGCGGGTCAGGCGGATTTCCAAGAGGCCATCGATGTTCATGGAGCCGGCGAGGGCCGCGTGGCCCTCGCGCACATCCACCGGTACGGATTCGCCAGTCAGCGAGGCCATGTCGAGGCTGGACAGGCCCCTCACCACCACGCCATCGGCGGGCAGGCGTTCGCCGGCGCGCAGTTCGATCACATCGCCTTCCTGGAGGAGGGTGGTGGAGACCATCTCATAGCCGCCGCCGGGCAGGAGCCGGCGGGCGTCGGCCTGGGTGAGTCGGCCCAGCGCTTTCACGGCTTCCTGTGAGCCCAGCATGCTGCGCTCTTCCAGCACGTGGCCGACGGTCATGACGATGGGCAACAGGGCGGCGGTGAGCATGTCGCCGGTGGCCCAGCAGGCGATCAGGGCCAGGGCGACCAGCCGTTCGGTGACGCCGTCCAGGCTGGGATGGCGCAGGCTTTCCCAGGCCTCGGCGAACACCGGGCCTGCGACCAGCAGAGCAGCGGCGCCGGCGACCAGGTCGGAGAGGCCCTTCTGGGCGGGGAAGAGGAAGCGGATGCCCAGCGCCACGACCAACAGGCAGCCGGAGGCGATGGAAAGCGACAGCCGCATGGCGAGCAGCATCCGCTCGGCGCTGTCGATCAGGGAACGGCGCTCGCGCGGCGGCTTGGGCGCGTATTCCAGCGGCGCGCCCAGCTGCATCGGCTCGCGGGTGATGTCGGCGGTGGTCATCGGGGCGCCCCTGGCGTGATCTTGTTCTGGCCGGACATGATGAAGCGGGCGCCGCTGTGCGGATCGACCACGATCACCGTCCCGGCCTTGGCCAGCACTTGGCCGACGCCGTTGCGATAGGCCTGTTGCTCCAGGCCGGTGTGGGCGCCGGGGGTGCGTTCGATGGCCACGATATTGGTGGTGTTGACGGTGGCGTTGGTGGTGCGTTCCAGCGCCACGGCCTGGGCTGTGCTGGTCAGCCGGTCGGCCTCGCGCTCGGCGCCTTGGCGGCGCAGTTCGGCGGCGGTGTTTGCGCCGGCTATGTTCTGATCGGCCTTCTGGGTCGCGGTGAGGACGGAGTCGAAGGCGAGCTTGGCTTCGGGCGGGAGCCAGGCGGTCATGTCGATGCGATCGACCTCGACGCCCAGGCCGTCGCCCTGATCGGCCAGGGCCTTCAGCCGGGCGTTCATGCGGTTGATAAGGGCGTCCCGCACCTCGCCGCGCAGCGCGCTGATGCTCTCGCTGGTCTCCTGGCCGGAGGTCGGCTGGGCCACCAGGAAGTCGTTGAGACCCCAGCTGGCGGCGGTGCGGACGGCGGAGGCGCGGAACATCCGGTCCAGAGCCGGGCCGACCCGATCCTGCGACAGGACGTAGGCCGCCGGGTCGGTGATCCGGTAGGTGAGGGTGGCGTCGAGCAGGACGACATTGCCGTCGCCGGTGAGATAGGGCGAGGCGTTGGGCGGCACGGTGTCGCCGGCGGCGTCCGAGGCGGCCGATGCGATCCCGCCGACGGGGGGCAGACCGGGGACAGCGCGGCTGAGTTGGCGGTCCGGGCCGGGCAGGAGGCGCACTTCCTCGATCGGGCGCGGCCAGGCCAGCAGCAGGCCGGCGTGCTGGGTGTGGACGATGCGTCCGAACTGCATCACCACGGCCTGGCTGTCGGAGGAGATGACGCGGAAGTTGCTGCCCAGCCAGAAGACGCCGAGCAGCAGGGTGACGATATAGACCACCCGAAAGCCGATCGCCGCCGACTGCAGGATCGGTCCCGGCGCGGGCGCGGGCGGCGGTCCCTCGACAGCAGTGGTTATGGCGCCGGCGTCGCTCACTTCTTGCCGCCCGCTGGGCCTTGGCTCAGCACCTTGAAGGGGGCGGCGTCGGTGCGGAGGATGACGCTGGTGTTGGGGCCGACGATCTTGCCCGCGGCGTCCAGGGACCGCAGCGTCGTGTAGAGGCTGGGGTCGGCCTTGTAGGCCTTGGCGTAGACGCCCGCTGCCGCGACCTCGGCGTCGGCCTGGGTCTGGGCCGCCTGTTCCTGGGCCTTGGCGACGACCTCGCGGCCGTCGCGGTCAGCGTCGGCCTGGATCTGGCCGGCGCGGCGCAGGCCGTCGGCGGTGCGGGCGGCGGCGACCGTCTCCCGCTCGGCGCTCATGCGCGAGACGGTGGCGGCGAGGGTGGCGGCCGGCAGGGTCAGGCGCTCGACGCCCACCTGGCGCACCTCAATGCCATAGCCCTGCAGCATCTGATTGGCCACCTGGCCGCGCAGCTGTTGCTCGAAATCGTCGATGCGGACGTGGCTCTGGTCGCTGTTGACCAGGTCGGCGAGGTTGAAGTTGCTGGCGGTGATGTGCATGGCCGCGCCGACGAAGCCACGCAGCTGGATCGCCGCCTCGTCAGGCTGATTGCGCATGGCGCGCAGGAACTGGCGGATGTGGGCCGGATCGTTGGGCACGCGCCAGGCGGTATAGGCCTGGACCAGCACGCGCAGGCCGTCGCGGGTGCCGACATCCTGCAGGCCCGTGGAGGTGGTGTGCAGGCGTGTGTCGATGCGCACGGTGGTCTCGATGGGCGCCGGCAGCTTCCAGGCCAGGCCTGGCTTGGTCAGGACGCGGACCGGATCGCCCAGGCGGTTGATCACCACGGCCTGGTCGGCGGGCACCTGCACCATGCAGACGGCAAGGACGAAGGCGATGATGATCGCGCCCACCACGCCCATGAGCAGCGCCTGGCCGAAGGGGTTCTCCGGCAGGTCGTCCTCGTCGTCTAGCGGGTTGGGCTCAAAGTCGTGCGCGGTCACCTGAGGATCATCACTCTATTGCGGGTGGGAGGGCCGTTCGGCCGCTTCTTCATTGGTGGAGGGCGGGGCGGAGCCTTCGGTGGAGGTCGAGGGCAGCTGGTCGCCGGCGAAGGCTTCCGTCATCTCGTGTGAGGGCGCGCCGGCGGCGTTGAAGCCGCTGGTCGGCGTCGTGCCGGCGGCCGGCGCGCGCATATCGATCAGCGGCATCTGGGCGCTGGTGAGCTTGGCGTCGACGATGATCAGCCGCTGGCCCTTCAGCGCCTGGGTCAGGTCGGCGGCCCGGCGCTCGATCAGGAAGGCTGGCGGTGCGGCGCGATAGGCCTTGCGGTCGGCGTCGAACTGATAGGCGTCGCCGGTGGCGGCCTGGATCTTCTCGACGGAGACGGCCTGGGCGGAGTCGGAGAGTTGCTGGGCTTCGGTCTGCGCCTGGCCGGCGGTACGCAGGCCGTGGCCGGTGGCGTTGGCGACGCTGGCGTCGGCGTTGATCTCGGCGGCCTGGACGGCGTGGTAGGCGATGGCGGCGCCGGCGGGCGGGTGCACGGTCTCGATCAGCACCGCGACGATGTCGATGCCGGCATGGTCGGCGGCGACGGCCTGGGCGAGCTGGACCCGGAGGGATTCTTCCAGGCTTTCACGCTGACCGCCCATGACCTGATCCAGGGTGTGGGACGAGAAGTAGCGGGTGGCCAGGCGGCTGGCCTCCTGCTTGACCACGGCGACTTGGTCGGCTGATCCATACACGGATTGCCAGGCCGCCGCGTCGGTCAGGCCAGTGCGGTAGAAGACGCGGATCTCGGCGTCCACCACCTGAAAGCCCTGCTGGCCCTCGCTCTGGCTAGCGACAAGATATTCGGCCTCGGTGGGGTGGCTGGTGTCCCATAGTCGGTTCATGCCCGGCTGAGGCATGTCGTCGGCGCCGATCCGCTCGGCGGCCTCGGTGGCCTGTTCGGCGCCGACAGCGATGGAGTGGATGGTGCCGTATTCCACCGGCTTCATGATGCCGAACGGCCAGGGCGCGAGTACGTGCAGGCCGGGGCCGAGCACGGCGACAGGGGCGCCAAACCGTTCGTAGACGCCGCGCTGATCGCCATCGAGCAACTTTACGCCGCTGAGCAGCCAGCACAGCACCAGCGTGCCGACCACGGCCGGCCCCGCCGCCACCCGGACATAGGCCAGGGCCCAACTGCGGGCGAAGTCGAGGCCGAGGTGGGTGCGGATCAGCTGGGCCGGCGCGCGCGGGCCGCCGGTGAGCAGGGCGGCGGCGATACTGTCGGTGGCGGCCTTGGCTTCATCTGGCAGGGGGCGCGGCAGGAAGAGGCGGGCCAAAGCGCGCACCGCCAGTTCGGCGCCTATCACCAGGGCGATGACCATGATGGTGCGATCGATCCAGGCGACCCAGGCCATGCCGAGGCCGCGCGCGACTTCGGCCACGGCGGCGAGGGCCAGCATCAGGGTGCTGACGAGCAAGAGGCGGCGCAGGCCCGGCGCTTCCGGCATCTGCTCGGCGGGCACGGTGCTCATCATCCGCTCGGCAATCAGCGAGGCGAAGGCGAGGCCGACGATGGCGGCGGCGACCAGGTTGGGCGCGCCAGCGATAGGGGCGGGCGCCTGCGGGTTCGGCCAGAGCAGGCGGGCGATCAGGGCCGTGGCGATGAAGCCGAGCGGCAACAGAACGGCCTGGCCTTCGCGCGCCAGCCCGCCCGGTCCCAGTCGCCAGAGGGCGGTCAGTATCGTCGCTGGATTGGGGTCAAGTTCGCCAGCCGCCTGGGCCGCGTCCGCTCGCTTGCGCCACAGCCGGCCGTCGGTCAGCAGGGCTGCGGCGGCCAGGGCGGTGAGGGATAGCAGGATGGCGGTCAGGGCGGTGGCGCCGACCCCGCCGGTCAGGGCTTCGACGCCGAGATCCTTCAGCTTGGAGCCGGCCTTGATTGGCGCCAGGCCGATGATGAGCAGGGCGAGAACGACGGCGGCGAAGATGGCGTAGAGTTGCAGCAGCCGACGCGCCAAGGCGGCCGCGCGGCTGAGCGGTGCACCCGGCAACAGGTCGGCGGCTTCGTCCTGCAAGCTCATCGCTGGTTTCCTGCGCGCTCCGCCATCGCTCTCCGCCCGGTTCTAGCCCTAAGTATAGGCCATGATGGCGGGAGGCGGCGCGCCCAATCGTCCCCTTTAAAATCCCGACTTGAGGCGGCGATATCAGCTATGGAGCCGGCTGACAAACCAGAACAAGCCCAGGCCGATCAGGGTCGCGCCGCTTGTTTCAAAAGCGAAATTTCGCAAGGCGCCGAGCTTGCGCCCGGCGAGCCAGATGAGGGCCATCGCGGCGCAGGAAATCGCCGTCGCCGCCAGCAGCGCGCCGATATCGGCCCCGGCCAGGATCGGAGCAAGCTGCGCGGCTGGCAGGTGCGGCGGGTCGAGGTCGGCGGCTTGGGCCTGGCCGTTGAGAAAGGCGAATAGGGCGGCTGGGGCGAAGACGAGCGGGCGGAGGCTTGGGGTGTTCAGCCCATTCCAGATGCTCGCCAGGGCGAAAACGGCGACCCCAGCTGTCGCTAGGCCGGCGAGGGGTGATTTCACCGAGGCCGCGGCCACCAATCCGAGGATCGCCAGAGCGACGATGGCAATTGTCGCCGGCCGCCATCGTTGGTTTGCGCTTGGGGCAGAGGCCGTCAGCCCGCCGAGCCCTAGCGACATGACGAGCAGGCCTTCGAGCGCGGCGGCCAAACCCTGGTCGATGGCGAGCAGGCCGGGCAGGGCGACTGCGACGGAGAGGAGATAGCCGGTTGCGAGAGCGCCGCCGAGCCAGGCGAGGTCAAACCAGCGGCGGGCTAGGGCAACAGAACCCAGCAGGAAGCCGAGGGCGACCAGATCGGTCGCCAGGCGGATTGCTTCCCGCAGCGCAAATCCGGCGGGGCTGGCGTCGTGCAGGCCGCCGGGCGGCGCGAGGGCGATGGAGGGCTTGTCCCTGGTGAAGGTCTGCATGACCGGCTTGGCGGCGCCGACCTTGATCCAGGCGTAGCCGACGTGGTGTGGGTCGCGGTCGAACAGGAGGCTGTTCTTCAGGGTCAGGCCGTCGGCTTGGGGACAGGCGAAGACGATCTCGTAGCGGTCGAGGTCCGGCGTCAGGGCCAGGGTGTATATCTGGCCGACGCCTTCGCCTTGGTCGACGGCTTCGCAGTCGCCGGCCGGGGTGGTGACGGAGACGGCGGCGCTGACCGCCGAGGCGACGCGGGCGAGGCTCGGCGTTGGGGCGTTCGGGGCGTCCAGCTTGCGGGCGGCGGCGACGGGGACCTCGATGCGCACGCGCACCGTCGAGCCTTCGATGCTCCAGGTGGAATAGCTGGCGTCGCCATCGGATTGGACAGATGCGGCTTGGGCGGGGAATCCCGCCAGGGCCAGCACCACCCCTGCGCTCATCCCCGCGAAGGCGGGGATCCAGGGGGTTGTCGCAGGCCGAGCGCCCAGTCTCCTGGGTCCCCGCCTTCGCGGGGATGAGCGCAGGAAAGTAGTCAACCCAGCCAGCAGCTCGCGGATCATTCGTGCTGGCCCGGGGCCAGCAGGATCTGGGCGTTGCGGCGCAGAAACGTGAGATTGTCGGTCTTGGCCTGCGTCTTCTGGGCGGCGACGTAGTCGGTGTAGACGTTGTTGCGGACGTCGTCATAGGTGGTGAAGACCGGCGCCTGACGGTGCTGCATGAGCAGCACATGCACGCCGTCCGCGTCCTGCACGGGTTCGGAAATTTCGCCGTCGCCCAGCTTGTCCGCGGCGGCGTAGAGCTTGGCGCCCAGGTGCAGTTTGGCGGCGAAGTCGGGCTCCTGGCCGTTCACGCGGGCGGTGTCGATGAAGCTGAAGTGCTGTTTGACGCCGTCGAGGGCCTCGCCGGAGCGCAGCTGGTAAACCGCCTGGGCGGCGTCGGCCATGGCCTGGTCCACCGACTGGTCGGCGTTCTCGAACCCGCCGATGTGCAGGACCAGGTCTGTCACCGCCATGCTGCCCTGGGTGGCGTAGTTGGCGCGGTGGGCGGCGTAGAAGGCGCGAAGCTGGTCGTCGGTGGGGTGCTGGGACAGAACCGGGGCGGTGACCAGGGCGCTGACGCCGTCGCTCAAGGCCGTGCGGACGTCGGTGTCCTGTTCCGGCAGGTCGAGGGCGAGGCTGCGCTGGACCATCAATTCCTCGTCGATCATCCGGTGCAGCACGGCGGCGCGCTCGGCCGGCGTGGTCTGGGCGAAGGGGACGCCGTTGGCCTGTTCGGTCTCGCTGATGAAGTCGCTCATCAGAACCGGCTCTTGGTTGACGAGGGCGACATCGCCGGGCGGGACCTGGGCCTGGTCGCGCTGGAGGGGGTGGAAAAGGCCGATGGACGCCGCCGCGAGGCCGATCAGGGCCGCGACAGCCGTCAACGCGGCCGGCCGCCCCGGCGGGCGCGAAAGCGCCGCGCCCCAGCGCATGAGCCAGGGCGCGCGCGTCGGCCTGGTAGCCGGGGCTTCAGCGTCTGGAAGCGGTGTCGACATAAACGGCAAGCGCCCTGATCTGCTCCGGCGTCAGCTTGCCGATCCAAGCCGGCATAATGCCGTGGCGGCCGTAGTAGATCGAGTCGTAGAGGTCTTTCTGGGATCCGCCGAAGTCCCAGACATTGGCGGTGAGGTCCGGCGCGCCATAGTCGATGATCCCCTTGGCGTCCGGGGCATGGCAGTCGAAGCAGAGGCCCTTGGTCTGGTAGACCTGCTTGCCGAGGAAGGCCGCCTGGTCGTTGTAGGGGCGGCGGTTGAGCTGCAGCAGATACTGGACGACGTTCTTGATGTCGGTGTCGCTGAGCTGGCCGCGCTGGCCGAAGGCGGGCATCTCGGTGATGTCGTTGGCCTTCTTCTGGCCTGAGCGGATGCCGTAGGTGATGGTCCGCTCGATGTGGAAGACGCCGTCGCCATAGAGCCAGATCGAATCAGTCAGGTCCGGCGCGCCGATCCCACGCCCCTTCAGGTCCAGGCCATGGCAGCCTGCGCAGTTCTTGGCGAACAGCGGCTTGGCCTCGGCGTCGGCGTAACGGACCAGGTCGGGGTGCTTGTCGATGTCGTCAGGCATGCTCGCGAGGAGGCGCGCGCCGAGGTCGGCTTGATGGGCTTCGTGGACTGCGTATCCGATAGCCGCGACGCCCAGCGCCAGGACGGCGACGGCCAGCTCGATCCAAGGGCGTCGGCGCGGCGGGGCGGGCAGGGGCTCGGACATCGGGCTCTTGATGCGGCCAAGGCCCGCGCGTGGCAAGCCGGCCTCGGGCCGGCATCATGCTCAGCGGCGAGAGCAGGCCGAGCCGGTGATCCTGAACTCCGTGCCCTCCGTGTGCTCTGTGGTGAATCCTGACTGTCGTTGCCGCGGGGCGCCTTGCTAGAAGAATGAACCACAGGGCACACGAAGAGCACGGAGTTCAGGGTTGGCCCGATGGGACGGGGGAGGAATTCAGGAGCGGATTGCGCTACGCGCTGGGCTCTCGCCGCGGCCTTTTGGCGCCATGATTGCGAATGAGTTGCAACTGCAGTCGCATTTGCTATATATGGGTCAGTCAGGTCGGAGGCTTGGGTGTACGTCTGTAACTGCAATGGCATTCGCGAACGGGACGCCCGCGCCGCTATCGAAGCGGGCGCGGTGAAGCCGGCCGAGGTGTTCCGTCATTGCCAAGCCAAGCCCCAGTGCGCCAAATGCGTCTGCGACATGCGGCGCATGATCCAGGAGTCGAAGGACACCCTGCGCTACGCCGCCGAATAGGAAAACCGGCATGCAAGGCGACCGCGCGATCATCACCCGCTTGAACGAGGCGCTCACCAACGAGCTGACCTCGGTGAACCAGTATTTCCTGCATGCCCGCATGATGGACAACTGGGGCCTGAAGCGGCTGGGCAAGGTGGTCTACGACGAGTCCATCGGCGAGATGAAACACGCCGACAAGCTGATCAAACGCATCCTGTTCCTGGACGGCCTGCCCAACCTGCAGGACCTGCGCAAGCTGGCGGTGGGCGAGACGGTGTTCGAGTGCCTCACCGCCGACCTGGCTTTGGAGCACAGCGGCCGCAAGACCATGGTGGCCGGCATCGCCGAGTGCGAGGCGGCGCAGGACTATGTCAGCCGCGAACTGCTGGCCGACATCCTGACCGACACCGAGGAACACATCGACTTCCTCGAAACCGAGATCGCTCTGACCAAGTCACTGGGCGAGGCCAACTATCTGCAGCGGGCCGCCGGCGAGATCGAAGGCGAGAGCTGAAGTCTCACAAGGCGAAGGTTGCCGCTGCGTCCGCATTGTCTAGCTCGCCGGCCGCCTGCTAAGGTGGGCCGGTCAAGCGCTGCGCGGGACGTCGCCGAACTCGGCCTTCCCCGCGCCGTTGGTCGTAAAATCAAATCCTCGAGGATATCTGCATGCAAACCAAGCGGTTAGGCAAAAGCGCCATCTCGGTCTCCGCGATCTGCATGGGGACCATGACCTTCGGCAACCAGGCCGACGAGAAGATGGCCCACCGCATCCTCGACATGTCGCTTGAGGCCGGCATCAACTTCTACGACACGGCCGAAAACTATCCCGTGCCGCCGAAGGAGGAGTGGGCCGGCCGCACCGAGGAGATCGTCGGCCGTTGGATGAAGACCAAGCGCCGGGACGAGCTGATTATCGCCACCAAGGTCTGCGGCCCCAGCCACGGCTGGATCAAAGGCTCGCAGCGGGCCGGCATGACGGCGCTGGATCGCCACAACATCACCCGCGCCATCGAGGCCAGCCTGACCCGGCTCGGCACCGACTATATCGACCTCTACCAGACCCATTGGCCCGACCACGGCACGGCCTATGACGAGACCATGGAGGTGCTCGACGAGCTGGTGCGCGACGGCAAGGTGCGGATCGTCGGCTGCAGCAACGAGACCAGCTGGGGCCTGATGAAGAGCCTCAGTGCGTCCGAGCGCGGCGGCTATGCCCGCTACCAGACGATCCAGAACAACTTCAGCCTCAACAACCGCCGCTTCGAGGACGAGCTGGCCCAGGTCTGCCGCCAGGAAGGCGTCAGCCTGATCCCCTATTCGCCGCTGGCGGGCGGGGTGCTGACGGGCAAGTACCAGGACGGGGCGAGGCCCGAGGGCGCGCGCTTCTCCAACTATCTGCAGATCGGCGGACGCCAGGCGACGATGGCCAAGCGGTTCGTCAACGACAAGTCGCTGACCTCGACCGAGCGGTTCATGGCCATCGCGGCCGAGGCGGGGATGTCGGTGACCACCCTGGCCACGGCCTGGAGCAAGCAGCACGATTTCGTCGCCTCGACCATCGTCGGCGCCACCCACGCTGACCAGGTGCCGGACATATTGGCGGCTGGGGACCTGACGCTGAGCGACGAGGTGATGAAGGCGGTGGACGGGGTGACGAAGGAAATCCTGTACCCGATGGGGTAGAGCCACCATCCTCCCACTTGCTGCGCAAGCGGGGAAGGTTGTCTCAGCGGCCCCACGGCCAGCGGCGGGCCCAGGCGAAGAAAACCTCCTCCTAAGGATCAAGCTATGCTTTGATCTGTGGCTGATCATCGCCTCCGGGGGAGCCTTCATGACCGGCGCCGTCGCCATGACCGCCTTTCCGCAGCGGGCCGATCCCGACCGCAACGCCTTCCTGGTCTTCATCGGCTTGGTCTGGGTCGGGATTCTGTCCGGGTTCGGGACCGACAGTTTTCAGCACGTCGCCAAGCACGGGCTCGACTACCCGCTGATTGTCCATTTCCATGCTCTGGCCTTCGTCAGCTTTCTGGTGCTGTTCACGGTCCAGGCGGTGCTCGTCCGCACGGGCCGGATCGACCTGCATAGGCGGCTCGGCGTTGGGCTAGCCGCGCTGGTCGCGGTCATGCTGGTGCTGGGTCCGGCGACGGCGATCACCGCCGACGCCCTGGACTACAATCGGCACGGCATCACGCCGGAGTTCCTGGCGGTGCAGTTTATCGACATGACCTTCTTCGCCACCGTGGTCGGCGCCGCGCTGCTGCTTCGGAACCGGCCGGCGGCGCACAAGCGGCTGATGCTGATGGCGCTTTTATACATCAGCAACGCCGGCTTCGCCCGCTACCTGAACAACATCGCGGCCGCGCCAATCAAGGATGTTTTCTGGAACGACATGGTCGGCATCTATCTCGGCGGCGACCTGCTGATGCTCGGCCTCGGCGTCTACGACCTCATCACCCGCCGTCGCCTGCATCCGGCGTATATGATCGCCTTCGCCTGGGCGATCTGTTTGGAGTTGACCGCGCGGGCGGGCCTCTACAGCCCGGCCTGGAAGGCGATCTCAATGCACCTGATCGGCCACTGAGGCCTTTGGCGGCCTACCTCAGGAAGCCCAGATTCTTGCCGATGGTCCGGTCCACGAACCGCTTGGGCAGCAGCCTCGGGATAGTCCAACTCATCAGCTTGCCCTTGAGCACGGCGTAGCGGACCTTAGGGTTCGCCGTGGTCAGAGCCTTCAGCACCACCTGGCCCAGCTTGTCGGCCTTCAGTCCCTGGCGGCCGCCTTTGATGAAGTAATCGTTGAACCGCGCCGCGCTGGCCGCATAGGGCGTGCCGGCGAGGTAACGGGTGTCGGCGGCCTCGGCCTTGTCCCAGATGTTGGTGACCACGGCGCCGGGGCCGATGATGATCACATCGATGCCGAACAGCAGAAGCTCACGGCGCAGGGATTCCGACAGCCCTTCCACCGCATGCTTGGAGCCGGCATAGGCGCCCAGGAAGGGCGCGCCCATCTTGCCGCCCACCGAACTGATGTTGATCACTCGGCCAGGCCGCGCCTGGCTGGTCTGGGTCGCCGCCAGCAAGGGGGCGAAGGCCTGGGTGACGCGGATCAGGCCGATGACATTGACCTCGAACACCTGCCGGATCTCGTCGATCGGCTGGTAGAGCAGGGGACCGCCCATGCCCACGCCGGCGTTGTTGACCAGGCCGAACAGCGGCTCGCCGCCAAGCGCAGCCTTCACCAGCGCCGCGGCGGCGGTCACCGAGCCAGCGTCCGTCACCTCCAGCAGGATCGGCGTGATCTTGCCGCGCAGCCCGGCGGAGGCCTTGATCAGCGGCTCGCCCGCCGTGGCCGAGCGCACGCCGGCGAAGACGTCGTAGCCCGCCTTGGCCAGGACCAGGCTGGTTGCAAACCCTATCCCCGTCGATGCGCCGGTGACGACAACGCTCTTGACCATGGCCGATCCCCCAAACTCCCCGCCGCGCCTTGCGCGACCGCCTAGGAGATGGCCCTCCGCGCCGGCTTGGCAATAGGACGGTCAGGGAGCGGCGCGCTTCATGCGCCACTCCCTTCGGCTGGCCTCAGTCCCCCGCGTTGAACACCAGCGGGATCCGCACCAGGGCGCCGTCGATGGCCTTGCCGTTCTCCGTGCGGGGGCTCAGTTTGAAGAAGCCGGCGAGCTTCAGCGCGGCGGCCGCGAAACCCTGCCCCGTGGGCGTCTCGCTCATCACCTGGCAGTTCGAGACGCCGCCGGACGCCGTGACGCTGCAGCTCAGCACCACCCGGCCGCTGACGCTGTTCTCCATCGCCGCCTCGGGATAGTAGCGCGTCATCTGCAAGCCCGTCGGCCGGCTGACCCAGTCGGGGTTCTGGATCACCGTCGGGCCGGGATCGGCCTTGGTCGGCGCGATCTCAGCCTTGGGGTCCAGCGTCTTCACCGGCGTTTGCGGCAAGACCAGCGGCTGCACTTGCGGGGTGAAGTCCACCATGGTCGCCTTATGAATCGGAGCCTGCGTCTGCTGTTGTTGCTGCTTCGGCTGCTCATGCGGCGGCGGGGGCGGCTTTGGCGGGTTGATCGTCGTGACAATGATCGGCCGGTCCGCCGTGGGCGCCTCGTGCAGCGCGCTCATCTTGGTGGTGTAGAGGTAGGCGCCCAGGCCAAGGTGCAGCAGGACGACCCCGCCCATTACCAGGGTGGACGTGCGCGACAATCGCCACGGGCGCGCCGGCGGATCGAGCGCCAGGCTCAGGGCGGATTCCATCGGATGTCTTTGGATGGCCATCATGACGTTTGCTCCCTCCAGGCATGTTTGCCTTGACGCAGCGTCACGCCGATTGGGCATTATGTAAAGATATAACATCCAATATAATTGCTCGATAGAAGCAAGATTTCGTGATTGAAATGTAATACCGACCGGTCCGGGCAACATCTGCCGCGTTGCCGGCAGTTTTTGCCCAGGTTAATTCGCGCTTAACCATGTTTGGTCACCAGTGGCCGCATGAGCGTTCAGTCCATTCGGGGAGTCGTGGAGGCCGCGATCCAGCGGGCGTCCAGCGCCACGGGCGTGGACTTCAGCTTCCTGCTGGGCGCCGCCAAACGCGAGAGCGGCTTCAACCCCGGCGCCCGAGCGCAGGGCTCCTCCGCCGCGGGTCTGTTCCAGTTCGTCGATCAGACCTGGCTCGCCACGCTGAAGAAGCACGGCGCCAAATACGGCTACGCCCGCTACGCTGAACTGATTCAGCAGGGATCGGATGGCAGGTTTCACGTCGATGGGGTCGAGGCCCGCAGGGCGGTGATGGACCTGCGCCTGGACCCGCACGCCGCATCGCTGATGGCCGGGGAACTGGCGTCTGACCACGCCTCCTATCTGCGCGGCCGGGTGGGGCGCGAGCCCACCGGCGGAGAGCTCTATGCCGCCCACTTCCTCGGGCCGCAGGGCTCGGCCAAGCTGATCGAGGCGGCGAGGGCGACGCCCCACGCTTCGGCCGCCAGTCTGTTTCCGGACGCCGCGGCCTCCAACCATCCGGTCTTCTACCGCGAGGGCCGCGCCGTTTCGGTCAGCGAGCTCTACACCGACCTGACCTCCACCGCCGGCCACGCCGGCGCCACGGCGCCCACCGCGCCGGTCCAGGTTCAGGACACCCAGTTTCTGCAGTACGCCTCCGCCCGCCGGATCGACCGGCTGGAACAGGAGCAAGCCCTGATCGACATCGTCCTGCGCGGCCCCGAAGAGCCCGCCGAAGCCTCCAGCGGCAGCCGCCACTCCCCCGTGGCTTCGATGTTCTCCGCCGACATGCTGCGCGTGCTGTCCGACGCGCGGCGGGAGCGGGGGGAGTAGGCTCCGGGGGCTCAAAAAGGTGTCAGAGTCATTTATTGGCCCTTGAGCGATCCAGGCTGTTGCTGGGCTTGGGGGGCCAATAAATGACTCTGACACCTTTTTGAGTTGGCGCCGCCTCAGACGGCCGCCCCAGCCTCGATCATCGCCCCAATCTCCGCTTCGTCATAGCCAAGCCCCGCCAGCACCTCGCGGGTGTGTTCCCCCAACCCCGGCGGCGGACCCTTCGGCCCGTCGTCGGCGCCGGGGAACCTTGCCGGGGAGGCGGGAGACTTGAACTGGCCGCCGTGGCCGTCGGGAACATCCACGAAACAGCCCGCCGCCTCGGCCTGTTCATCGGCGACGAACTGGGCGGCGGTCTGCACCGGCGACCAGACCATGTCGGCCTCGTCCAGCCGCACCGTGGCTTCCTCAAGCGTGAAGGCCGCGAAGGCCTCGTCCAGCGCCGCCACCAGCGCGGCCTTGTTCTCGCGCCGGGCCTTGCCCTTGTCGAAGCGCGGGTCCGTGGCCAGCTCCGGCCGGCCCACCGCCGCCGCCAGCTGCGGCCAGTCGCTGCCGCCGTTGCGGGGCAACACGCACAGCCAGTTGCCGTCCGAGGTCTGGAAGAAGTTGGTCAGCGGCTCCACCGCCTGGTTACGCGGCCGGGTCGAGGCCAGCCGGCCCAGCTTGAGCTGCACCGCCAGGTCGCTGCCGATGGCGTAGGTCCCGGCGCGGATCAGCGAGGTCTCCACCAGCCGTCCCTTGCCGGTCTTGGCCCGCTCGTACACGGCGGCGAGAATGGCCGAGACTGTGGCCAGGCTGCAGGTATGATCGCCCATGCCGGTGCGGATCGGGAAGGGCTCGGCGCCCTTGGGCGCGGTCAGCGACGCGACCCCCGTGCGCGCCCAGAAGGCGGCGGTGTCGAACCCCGGCTTGTCGGCGTCCGGCCCGGTCAGTCCATAGCCCGTCAGCGAGCAGTAGATCAGCGACGGCGCCCTGGCGTGCAGGGTGTCGAAATCCAGCCCGGCCCGTTTCAGCGCCTGTGGCCGCACATTGGTCAGGAAGATGTCCGCGCCCATGGCCAGCTTGATCGCCGCGTCGCGGCCGGCGGGCTTGGAGATGTCCAGCACGATGGACTTCTTGCCGCGATTGTCGTGATCGAACGGCGGGCTGCCGGTGATGTCGGAGACATTGGCCAGGAAGCGGCGCATGGGATCGCCCGCGGGGGACTCGATCTTGACGACCTCGGCGCCCCAATCAGCCATCACCCCGGCGGCGCCGGGGGCGGCGATATAGGTGGCCAGCTCCACGACCTTCAGGCCTTCCAGCACGCGCGTCTCCCTCCGAGGCTTTGGGCCATGGATAAACGGCGCGGCGGGAAAGGAAAGCGTCTTAGGAGACGGCTTTCAGCCGGGGCGCCTCGTCGCGCTGGGCGGCGGCGATGGCGCGGGCGACGCTGGCCACGTTGACCGGCTTGCGCAGGGCCTGATTGACGCCGGCGTCGGCGAAGGCCTTGGCTTCTTCGGCGTCGCCGCCGATCACCGCGACGATCGGTGCCAGCGCGTTCGGGCCGCCGAAGCGGCGCACGGCCTCGGCCACCTCGGCGCCTTCCATCTCCGGCATGTGGCCGTCGAGCATGAAGAGGTCGATGTCGCAGACCTGGGCCAGATCCACCGCGCGGCGGCCGTCCTGGGCGTGCACCACATGGTGGCCGAGCTGCTCCAGGGCGGCGCGCAGCATGGCGGCGTTCAGCGGCTCGTCCTCGGCGATCAGCACCCGCAGGCCGCGCGACGAGCGGCCGGTCGCCGACTCCAGGGCAGGCGCCGGGGCGGACGGCTCAAGACGCACGCTGGCGTCGAAGGGCAGTTCCAGGCGGAAACAGCTGCCGACGCCGACCGCGCTTTCCGCGCTGAGCTCGCCCTTCATCAGGGCGGCGAGGCGGCGGGACAGGGACAGCCCCAGCCCGGCGCCCGGCACGCCTGCGCCGGTGCGCGCGATGCGCTTGAACGGCTCGAAGGCGAGGTCGAGTTCCTCCGGCGTCAGGCCGGGCCCGGTGTCGGCGACCTCCAGTCGGATCCGGCCATTGGCCGGCGCCTCCAGCCGCACCTCGATCCGGCCACGCACCGTGTATCTGACCGCATTGCCGACCAGGTTGGCCAGGATCTGCTGGGTCCGTCCGGCGTCTGCGACCACGCCGCCGCCGTCCAGCAGGGCCTCATCCACATGAATGGCCAGCTCCAGGCTCTTGGCCGAGGCCTGTGGCCGCGCGGCCATGACCACCTCACGCGCCAGGGCGGCGATGTCGAAGGCGCGCCGCTCCAGGTCGAGGTCGCCGGTTTCGGCGCTGACGGTGTCCAGGGTGGCGTTGAGCACGGCGATCAGCTCCTGGGCCGAACCCAGGGCCGCGCCCAGTTGCTCGCGGGTGGGGGCCGAGCGGCCGGCGGCGCCGGCGGCGCTCAAGGTGTGCGCGACGCCGGTCAGGCCGTTGCGGATCTCGTGGCTGAGGGTCGAGACCAGGTCCGACCTGGACTTGGCCAGCTGCTCGGCCTCGTCCAGCGAGCGGGCCCGTTCCTCGATCAGCACTTCGTGCTCGCTGGCCAGGGCGAACAGGCGGCGCAGCAGCCGGTTCAGGATCAGCGACAGGGCCATGACCAGGGCGATGCCGCCCAGCGCCAGCTTGCCCATGCCCTGCGTCGATGAGTCGGCGTGCAGGGCGAGCAGGGGCGCGGCGGAGGCCGCCGGGGTGACGATCAGCAAGGCCGCCATATTGGGCGATGAGAAGAAGATGCAGGCCGCCGCGCCGCCGGTGGCCAGCAGCAGCAGGGGCTCGCGCGCCGCCGGCCCCGCGCCCAGCGCCACCGCGGTGACCTGGGCCAGGGCGCCGGCCCACAGCAGGCCGCCAAAGATGTGAATCCGCGTGCGCAGGTTCACATTGGCCTGGAACTCCGGATGACGCTTCTGCCAATCGATGGTGGCGTAGAACATCGCCCAGTTGATCGCGAAGATGACGAAGCTGGCCGTCATCCAGATCCGGTCGGCTGCAAACGAGCAGATCCAGGCGAAGATCGGCAGCGAAACGCCAAAGAAGATCAAGGCGTAGGGCAGCAGAGCCGCCTGGGCGTCCAGCGACTGCAGCGCGGTCTTTCTGATGGCCGCGTCGCCCCCCTTCATCGCTGCCATGGGGTCCATGGACATGAAGGCGGCTTCGCTGAGCGATGCGTTTTGCATCCCGATCCCCTCAAGGTTGAGCGGAGTCTAGCCGGTTAGGGTTGCCCGCCCGTGAACCAAGCCGGTTAATTTTCGTAAGGAAAGACAAGCAATCATTAAGCTTGAGTAGGCATCTTAGGCGCTTGGAGATGCGCTCCGGTGGAGCGTCAACGAGGGGGCCAAGATGGCGACGACGCGGGCGGCCTTGACCGATGTCGATATCCGCATGCTGGTCAAGGGACCGACGGCGGACGATCGCGCGGTGGCGGCTCACAAGATCTGCCGCCGCATCGACCGTGGCGAGCTCACGGCCGAGGAGCGCGCCCAGGCGGAGGAGATCCTCCGCGTCATGGCGTCCGACGCCGCCGAGTTGGTCCGTCGCGCGGTCGCGGTGACGCTTCGCTCCTCGCCCAATCTGCCGCGCGACATCGCCATCCGCCTGGCCAAGGATGTCGAGAGCGTCAGCCTGCCGGTGCTCAACTTCTCGCCCGCCTTTACCGACGAAGACCTCTGCGAGATCATCCGCATCGGCGGGCCGCTGCGCCAGGTCGCCATCGCCTCGCGCCCCATGGTGTCGGAGCGGGTCACCACCACCATCGTCGAGCACGGGGTGGAAAAGGCGGTCCAGACCGCCTGCGCCAACGACAACGCCAGCTTCGCCGAACAGACCCTGAAGGCGGTGGTGGAGCGGTTCGCCAAGTCCGAGGCCGTGCTGGCCGCCGTCTCCTACCGCGCCGCCCTGCCGCTGGCGGTGACCGAGAAGCTGATCGACATGGTCGGCGACAAGCTGCGCGACCACCTGATCAACCACCAGGCCCTGTCGCCGGAGTTGGCGCTGAAGATCGCCCTGGGCTCCAAGGAGCGGGCGACCATCGACCTGGTCGATCAGGCCGGCCGCACCGCGGACGCCAAGGGCTTCGCGCGGCACCTCAAGGCGGCTGGCCGCCTGACGCCGTCCCTGCTGTTGCGGGCGCTGGCGCACGGCCACATGATCTTCTTCGAATGGGGCCTGTCGGAGCTCTCCGGCGTGCCGCATCACCGCGCTTGGCTGATGGTGCATGACGCCGGGCCGCTGGGCCTGAAGGCCATCTACGAGCGCGCCGAACTGCCGCCGCGCCTCTATGCGGCCTTCCGAGCCGGCGTCGATACCTACCACGCCATGGAGTCCGAAGGCGGCATCCACCAGGACCGCGAGCGGTTCCAGGAAAAGATGCTGCAACGCTTCCTGACCCAGCCCAAGGCCGCCTCGCGCGAGGACATGGACTATCTGATCGACAAGCTGGATCGCGTCCGCCGCGAAGCCGCCTCCAGGTACTCCGGCGCCGCTTGATCCGCGAGGACGCTTGACCTTCGGGCAAGCTTGATCTCCCAGGCCAAATCATCAGGATAGGTCCAAGAGCGGCGCGGAAGACGCCCGCCCGAGGAGCCCAGCATGCCCGACTACAAAGACGTGCCGATCCGGCCGGCCGCCACCGTGCTGCTGCTGCGCGATGCGCCGACCTTCGAGGTGCTGATGGTCCGCCGCCACCACCAGATCGACTTCGCCTCCGGCGCCCTGGTGTTTCCCGGCGGTAAGACCCACGAGACCGACCACGATCCAGCCTGGGCCGACGCTTGCGTGGGCTGGGCGGATGTCGAGGCCGACGAGCGCCCCCTGCGCATCGCAGCCGTCCGCGAGGTCTATGAGGAAGCCGGCGTGCTGCTCTCGGTCGATGCGGCGGGGGAGCCCTTCATGGGCGACCAGCGGGCCCACGACGCCCGCGGCGCGGTGACCAACAACGAGCGGTCCTTCATCGATGTGGTGACCGAACTCGGCCTGAAGATCGATCTCGGCGCCCTGACCACCTTCGCCCGCTGGATCACCCCGCCGCTGACGCCCAAGCGGTTCGACACCTGGTTCTACGTCTGCCGCGCCGGCACGGAACAGCGGGCTATCTGCGACGGCTGGGAGACGGTGGATGCCGAATGGATCGCGCCATCGCGGGCGCTGGAAATGGCCGCGGCCGGCGAGCGCAAGGTGATCTTCCCCACCCGCATGAACCTGCAGCTGCTGGCCGAAGCCGCCGACGGCGCCGACGCCATCGCCCGCGCCATGAGCCGGACCCTGGTGACGGTCCTGCCCAAGATCGAACAGCGCGACGGTGGCCAGGTTTTGGTGCTGCCGCCGGACGCGGGATACGGCGTGGTGGAAGAGTCGCTGTCGTCGGTGGGGGTTTAAGAGCGGGCGGAAGGTTGGCGTGGCCGCCCCAAGCGTTACAGCTTGACCCGTGGGCCGGCGCTTGCACCTGTCAGACCGCTGTCCTGGTGAGTGCGGAGTAGGGCGTGAGTGGCGTTTGTGGAGTTGTCCGCTTTGACGGGGGTGCGGTCGATAGGCGCGATCTGGAGCGGCAGACCGAACGGCTGAAGCATTTGGGTCCGGATAAGGTCTCGACCTTCATCGAAGGTCCCATCGCGATGGCGCACCTGATGATGCGCATCACCCGCGAGGATGGCGTCGACGCCCAGCCGGTGCACCACGGCGCCTTGACCCTGGTCGCCGATGCCCGGATCGACAATCGCGAAGAGATGGCCCGGGCCCTGAGTATATCGCCAGAAGCCCTCGCGGACATGCCCGACAGCGTGCTGATCCTGCAGGCTTGGCGACGCTGGGGCGAGGCCGCGCCGGAGCATCTGGTTGGCGACTTTCTGATCGTGGTCTGGGACGCCGAGGCGCGCACCCTGACCCTGGCCCGCGACCACATGGGCCAGCGGCACTGCTTCTATCACCAGGGTGCGGGCTTCTTCGCCTTCGCCACCGAGATCAAGGGGCTGTGGGCTCTGCCCGACGTGCCGCGAAAAATGGACGATGATCGGACATCACGGGCGGGCCTATTTGAGGAAAATGACGACATCGGCGCCACGGGCTACCTCGGCATCCGCGCCTTGCCGGGCGGAACCGTGGGGGTGCTGGATGCCGGCGGCGGCTTCGCCTGGCGCCGCTACTGGGAGCCGCATGCCGCGCCGGAGCACGAGGGCAGGGACGAGGCCTACTATCTTGCCACCTACCGCCAGGTGATCACCGAGGCGGTCGAATGCCGCCTGCGCCGCTCCGTGTGGTCGGCCGGCCTGCTCATGGGTGGTGGCTTCGACACCAGCGCCATCTGTGGCCTAGCCGGCCCGGTGGTGACCGCGCAAGGGCGCAAGTTCATCGCAGCCTCTTCGGTCATGCCGGAGGACTATCGCGGCACGATCCATTGTGCCCGCCGCTGGGTGGAGATGTGTCGCCGCCACATGCCGCATCTGGAGGTGCTCTACGTCACCCGCGAAGGCCTCGACATCTTCACCGACATGGAGGCGGGATTCCTCGCCACCGACGGCGGCCATAGCCCCAACCGATACGTCAACGACGCCCTCTACAAGGTGATCAAGACGGCTGGCGCCCGCATCGCCATGGACGGTTTCGGCGGCGACTACACGGTCAATCCGCGCGGCCAGAACGCCCTGACCCGAATGCTACATCGCGGCCAATGGCGGCGCTTTATCCGCGAGTTCATGGCGGTGAAGCAGCGCACGCGGCTCAGCATGCGGCAGATGCTGGTCCGGCATGTCTTCTACCCCCTGCTGCCCGGCTGGCTGGCCACCGCGCGCGCCAATCGCGCCAATGGTCTGCGAATGTTCGGCCCCACCATGCCGCTTTCAAAAGCGGTGCTGACCGATCACCGGCGTCGCAAGGCCAAATCCCGCTTCAATCGCAAACCCCTCGCCAGCCAGCGGGACGGCATGTTGAACACCCTGCGCAACCTGCAGAATGGACAAGCGCTTGCCGGCTCGACGGCCGCCGCCCAGCACGGGCTGGAGTTCACCCAGCCGTTCCACGACATGCGGGTGGTGGAGTTCGGCCTCGCGGTCCCTGAGGACCTGTACATGAAGGAGGGCAAGGAACGCTGGCTGGCGCGTAACGCCCTCGCCGACGTCTACCCACCGCAATATCAGATGCGCCCGGCCGGGAACGACGACCTAGGTCCCGACTTCCTGACGATGGCCAAACGGGTGGAGCCGCGCGTATTGGCGGAAATCGACCGAATGGAAAAGGCAGGCAAGCTGAACGGCAGCTTCGACTTCGCCCGCATGCGCAAGATGCTCACCCGGCGGCGTCTCCAAGACCACAACTCCGGCAACGAGTACGACACCCGCCAGGCCCAACTGGCCTTCCTGAAGGCTCGCTATATCGAGTGGTTCCGCGGCGACAACGCGTAAGGCCTGGCTGGGTGCAGAGCCAGCTATGAGCCGGCAGCGAGGGAGCCGATTACCGGACCCGTGGCGTGCCCATCGCCAAACTCGTAAAGCGATTTCTGGGCGTCCGCCAACGACTGGGTCGAAAGAATAACGGCGGGCGCCTGCCACGGACGCCGCGCGCGGGGGCTTGCGGCAATTTCGGCGACCGAGATCGACGGTACAACGTCAAACATATCGTCCATTTTTACCTCAAGACCCATACAGGGTGGGCCATACGCGTTGCTGTGTATCGGTTACAGAGTGCTGATCGACGTCGCCCAACTACCGCGTAAGCCGCGCGGCAAGCAAGTTTAGTGCGCAAGAAAAGGGGTCAGGGTCATTTATCGACCGGATCGGCGACTGAACCCAGCGCGCCTGGTCGATAGATGACTCTGACCCCTTTTGCCTTGGGTTCGTCGGGAATGGCGAAAGACCTCAGCCCTCGTACTCCCGCACCCGGCGTTCCAACTCTTCCACCAGGGTCTTGCCGACGGGATGGTCCACGTCGCAGATCTTGCTGCGGACCGAGGCGTTGATGCCGTCGATGTGGGCGTCGAGCAGGACGGGCGGCGCGCGCAAGCGTGTGGCGGGGTCGTCGATCAGGCGGCAAAGCGAGCCGGCGATTCGGGTGACCAACGGGTAGCCGTAGGTGGCGCCAAGCCCCTTCAGGTCGTGAGCGCGGAAATAGAGGTTCTCGGCGGTCTCGGCGGTGTAGCCTTCGCCGCGGATGCGTTCGCGAGCGGCGGCGAGCTTGGTCAGTTCGTCTTCCATCCACTGACCGAAGTTGTCGGACAGACCCTTGAGGGCCGCTTCGGCTTTCGCCAGGGCCGCGGGATCGATGCCGCCGAACCGGCCGCCGATCTTGGCCTTCAGGGTGTTGGGGACAGAAATCATCTGACCCGGATGGGCTTGGCTCACGGTGGCCTCCGAAATAGCGCCTGGCGCGCTGGCGGCGCCTTTTGGTGCCCCCAGAATGAGGCCTCAACGTTAAAAAGTTGTGAGACGGCGTTATGCGGAAAATTGTTCCGCCAGGACCCGTTCTTCCAGGCTGCGGCCGGCGTCGAACAGCATGTGCAGCTTCGTGTTGCGATCTTCGGCGATCGAAACCTCAATGATATCGCGAACTTCGAAGTTGTCGGCCACGGCGCTGACCGGCCGCTTCTCCGCCTCCAGCACCTCCATCTTCACCCGCGCCGTGTGTGGCAAAAGCGCCCCGCGCCAGCGCCTGGGGCGAAAAGCGCTGATTGGAGTCAATGCCAGCACCCGGGCGTCCAGCGGAATGATGGGTCCGTGGGCGGAGAGATTGTAGGCGGTGGATCCGGCGGGGGTCGCGACCATGATGCCGTCGCAGAACAGCTCGGCCATCCTGACCTTGCCGTCGATGGAGATGCGCAGCTTGGCCGTCTGGCGCGTCTGCCGCAGCAGCGAGACCTCGTTGATGGCCAGGGCGGTTTCGCTATGGCCGGCGGCGTCGCGGGTCGTCATCGACAGCGGATGGATCACCGCCAGCTCCGCCGCATCGATCCGCTCGATCAGCGCCTCGTCGCTGTACTCGTTCATCAGAAAACCCACTGAGCCCTGGTTCATGCCGTAGATCGGCGTGTGGGTGGCCAGGTTGCGGTGCAGAGTCTCCAGCATGAAGCCGTCGCCGCCGAGCGCGACGATCACCTCTGCCTCGTCCACCGGAACATCGCCATAGCGGGCGGCCAGCAGATCGCGCACTTCCTGCGCTTCCGGTCGGTCGCTGGCGACGAAGGCGAGCTTGTGTACGGAGCGGCGGGTGGGGGGCATGGCGGCCAGAGACAAGCCCGCGCCAAGGCGGCTTGTCAAACGGCCTTTGCGAAGAATTCCTCCTGCCCCGCGAGCGAAGCGAAGACAGGGGAGGTGGGTTTGCGCAAAGCGAAGCGACGCGCAAAGACGGTGAGAGCCAGCGCCGGCCGTTGTTGAGCCATTCCCGTCGAAATCTGTGGCGCGGATGGTGGGTCGCCCCCACCCACCGTCACGTCGCTTCGCTCGGGGGTGAGGGGAAGACGAGTCAGCTGGCGGTTTGCGTCGCCCCACCGGTGGCGGTGCGGAATCCGGCCGCGGCGAAGGCGGCTCGGTCGGGGCCGAAGGTGTCGAACACGCGCCGGGCGCGGTTGAGGTCGCCGCCGGGGCGGGCGCCGTTCAAGTCCCGCACCAGGCCGAGCATGGTCATGAAGGCGCTGCGATCCACACCGACGCCGGCGCAGGCCAGGGCCAGGCCCTCGGCCTGATCGGAATTCATCGCCGCCCGCACGGCATTGGGGTGGTAGTCGCCCAGGGCGCAGAGGGCCGCCTCGAACAGGCTCGGCTTTCGCTCGCGCAGGGCGCGGAGCAGATAGCTGGGCTTGAGCTGGCCGGCCAGGTGCAGCTTGCGGATCAGCCGGCGCTCCATCTCCTGCTGCTCGGCCGTTAAAGCCGAGACCTTGGCCGGGTCGGCTCGGGTCGGTCCGCGGGCCTCGCCAATGGCCTCGGCGATAGCGCGGTCGAGGGCGGCGGCATCGACCTTGAACCGCGAAACGATGGCCGAGCGCAGCGATTGGCCGACCCAGACATAGAGCTTCTCGCCCAGCGCCGCCGTCATGCGCGGATGGCGGGCGAGGGGAGAACGGAGCGCGGCCAGTTCCCGCGAGGCATCGACCAGCTTCGACATGGCGTCGGGCGAAATCTCGGCGGTCTCGTTGCCGGCCAGGGCGGTCAGGGCGGCGGGCTGGGCCTGGCTGATGATGGTCTCCACCACCGGCGGCCCGATCCGGGGTCGCTGGGCCACCTCGATCTGATGCTCGACGGCGCCGCCGAGCAGCAGCTTCACCAGGTCGATGTCCTGCAGCAGCGGGCTGGAGGCGATGATCGGTCTGGCGATCTCGATCTCGTCGAGCGCCAGGATGTTGAGCAGGGCCGGCGGGGGCCAGTCGGCGGTGGACAGCTTCTCAGCCAGCCGCCTGCGGATGTCGTGCTCGGCGCCGGTGACCAGCTTGGTCAGGGCGACGCTCAGCACCTCCTGCACCTGCGGCTGGCGCACCGCCGTGCCCGCGTTGGCGCACAGATCGACCAGCGCCAACGCCAGCCGCGAGCGGTCCGGCGGCGTGGGCCCCCTAACGCCTTGGGGGGCTTCCGCGTCTGTATCCTGGGCGGGCTGAGCGAGGCTCAAGGCGGCGTCCTGCAACTAGAGGCTTGGCGGTAGAGAGTGCCTCAACGGCGTGAAAACAAATCTAACATTGAAGAATTTAGTTCGCGGCGGCGGCTGAAAGACCCCTTTCGCCATTCAAACGCGCCTGCCGCGCACCCATCTCGGGGCGACAAACGTTGTTAGCGCGAGTCGGCTTTCCGACCTTCCCGTTCCCCGCCCCAGCGCCCTGCAAGGAGGCAGCCGCCATGGACGATCGTCCCGCCACTCTCGCCAAGCCCAGCTTCCACACCACCGATCCGGCGACGGGTCAGCCTGGCCAGACCTATGCGGGCCATACGGCGGACGAAGCGTTGGACATCGCCCGCCTCGCGCGCCGCGCGTTCGAGGGCTGGCGGCGCGAGAGCTTCGCCGAGCGTGGCCGGCTGATGCACGCCGCCGCCGCGGTCTTGCGCAAACGCAAGGACGAGTTCGCCGGCCTGATGACCGCCGAGATGGGCAAGACCAAGGCCGACGGCCTGGCCGAGGTCGAGAAGTGCGCCACCGCCTGCGACTGGTTCGCCGACCATGCGGAAGGCTATCTCAAGCCCCGGCCAGCGGTCTTTCCGGGTTCTTCCAAGGCCTTCGTCACCTTCAACCCTCTGGGTGTCGTGCTGGCGGTGATGCCTTGGAACTTCCCCTTCTGGCAGGTGCTGCGCTTCGCCGCCCCGACCCTGATGGCCGGCAACGCCGCGGTGCTCAAGCACGCCAGCAATGTGCCCGGCTGCGCCCTGGCCATCGAGGAGGTGTTCCGCGAGGCTGGCTTTCCGGAAAACCTGTTCCGCACCCTGCTGATCCCCAGCAAGGACGTGAACCGGCTGATCGACGATCCGGCCATCGCCGCCGTCAGCCTCACGGGCAGTGTCGAGGCCGGTCGCAAGGTGGCCGGCGCGGCCGGAACGGCGCTGAAGAAATGTGTGCTGGAGTTGGGCGGCAGCGACCCCTACCTCGTGCTGGAGGACGCCGACCTGGATCAGGCCGCCAAGCTCTGCGCCGACGCCCGCCTGGTCAATCGCGGCCAGAGCTGCGTCGCCGGCAAGCGGTTCATCGTCATCGAATCCATTCGCAAGGCCTTCGAGACGAAGTTCGTCGAGCGCATGGCCGCCGCCGCGCCGGCGGACCTGGCCAAGGAGACGGGCGCCTACGGCCCGCTGCAGAGTATCGACGCTCGCAACGACGTCCACGACCAGGTCCAGCGCAGCATCGCCGGCGGCGCGCGCCTGTTGCTGGGTGGGGTCGTGCCCGACCGCGCCGGCGCCTGGTATCCGCCCACCGTGCTCACCGACGTGAGGCCCGGCGTCGCCAGCTATAGCGAGGAGGTGTTCGGCCCGGTCGCCTCGATCATCTCGGCGAAGGACGAGGCCGACGCCATCCGGGTCGCCAACGACACCGAGTTCGGCCTGGGCTCCGGCGTCATCACCAGCGATGTGGCGCGCGGCGAGCGGATCGCCGCCGAGCAGATCGAGGCCGGGATGAGCTTCGTCAACGGCGTGGTCACCTCCGGCCCCGGCCTGCCGTTCGGCGGGGTCAAGCACAGCGGCTATGGCCGCGAGTGCGCCGAGTTCGGCATCCATGAGTTCGTCAACATCAAAAGCGTGGTGGTCGCCTGATCGCCCCCGAGTCTCACCACCCTTGACGGCGCGGGGCGCGGGGCGGAGATTCAGATCAGCGATATCGGAAGGAGACCGCCATGGCGGACGGATCGATGGCGGGGGTCTCCTCGCTCAAGGGCAAGGTCGATGAAGCGGAATGGAAGGCGCGGGTCAATCTCGCCGCGCTCTACCGCCTGGTCGCCCTGCACGGCTGGGACGACATGGTCGATACCCACATCTCGGCGCGGATCCCGGGGCCTGAGCACCACTTCCTGATCAATCCCTACGGCATGTACTTCGAGGAGATCACCGCCTCGTCCCTGGTGAAGATCGATCTGGACGGCAATATCGTCCAGGAGACCCCCTACATGGTCAATCCGGCGGGTTTCACCATTCACTCGGCGATCCACGCCGCGCGGGACGACGCCCAGTTCGTGATGCACCTGCACACCGACCACGGCGTAGCGGTGTCGGCGCAGGCGCATGGCCTGCTGCCGATCAGCCAGCACGCCCTGATCGTGCTGCCCCGGCTGGCCTACCACGACTATGAGGGCATCGCCCTGAATCTGGAGGAACGGGAGCGGATCGTCGCCGACATGGGCGACCAGGACCTCATCCTGCTGCGCAACCACGGCACCCTGGCCGTGGGACCCAGCGCGGCCGACTGCTGGAACGCCATGCACTTCCTCGAGCGGGCCTGCAGCATCCAGGTCCATGCCCTGGCCGGTGGCCGCGAACACATCCTGATCGCGCCGGAAGCCGCCCAGGCCGAGGTGCGCATGCAGGTCTCCGGCCGCCCCAACACCCCCCGCCGCACCGAGGGCGAGACCCTGCGCGGCGCCCTGATCTGGCCGGGCGCCCTGCGCCGGCTGGACCGTGAAATGCCGGGCTACGACGCTTAGACTCCAAACCTTCCCCGCTTGTCGGGGAAGGAACCATCCCCGCGCCGAAGGCGTGGGAGGATGGGGCAAGTCTTAGGAAATATCCTAAGGGTGGAGCGGCCTGACTACAGGCCCCATCCTCCCACCGCTACGCGGCGGGTCCCTCCTTCCCCAATAAATGGGGAAGGTTTTGTTGTTCGCTTCCTACGGAACCGGACTGGTCGCCACCTTCAGATAGGCGATCACGTCCGCGCGGTCTTTCGCATCCTTCAGGCCGGGGAAGGACATCCGCGTGCCCGGAACCATGACCTGCGGGCCGCTGATCCAGGTGTCGATGCGGGCGGCGTCCCAGCTGCCGCCGGCCGCCTTCAGAGCGTCGGAATAGTCGAAGCCGGCCAGCGAAGCGGTCTTGCGGCCGAACAATCCATAGAGATTCGGGCCGGTCATGTTGGGCCCGCCCTGGGTCAGGGTGTGGCAGGCCGCGCAGGGGGCGAACTTGCCCTTGCCGGCTTCCGGATCGCCGGTGTTGAAGGGGGCGGGCAGGGTGGCCACCAGCGCCTTGGCCTGCTCGGGGGTGGCGATCGCCGGCGCCGAGGCCGGCTCGGTGGGCGTCGCCGCCTGGTCCGAAGCCGATTTCTGTCCGCAGGCCGCGAGCAGGGCCGCGCCGGCGACGAGGGCGAGAAGAGCGGGGATTTTGGACATCGGCGCGGACTCCGGAACGGCTTGAACGGCCCGGAAGCTAGCGCAGTCCGCCGCTGTTGCAACGCTTGGCGCGCGGATTCTCAGAGCTGGTGGGAAGGCGGGGACCCAGGAGACTGGGCGCTACTCGATCAGCCGCACCAAGATCGCAGCTGCAAGACCGAGTTTGTCGCCCCTGGGCCCCCGCCCGCGCGGGAATGAGTGCAAATTGGGGTAAACAAATCCCGATAAGCTTCACTCGTCTCCCGCCGGTCGCCCCCGCAGGGCCTTCACGCCCCCGCGCCGGACCTTGCTGTCCACCCGCCGGACCTTCGAGGCCTTGGTCGGCTTGGTCGGTCGCCGGGGCTTGGGCCGATGTAGGGCGCGCTTGATCAGGTCCACCAGCCGCTCGCGCACCTCCTGGCGGTTCATCTCCTGCGAGCGGCTGCCTTGCGAGAACAACACCAGCACCCCGTCCAGGGTCAGCCGGCTGCCGGCCAGCGCCTCCAGCCGCGCCTTCACATCCTCGGGCAGGCTGGGGGAGCCGCGCACATCGAACCGCAGCTCCACCGCGCTGGAGGTCTTGTTGACGTGCTGTCCACCGGGGCCGGAGGCCTTGACGAACCGCTCGACGATTTCGTCGTCGGCCAAGGCCAGGTTTGGCGTGATCTCGATCATGGTTCAGGGCTCATCGGCGGCGGCGATGTCCGCCGCCTGGCCCGTCAGGGTGCGAGGTGCACGTGGCGGGTTTCGCCAGGCTGCACCGAGACGCGCTGCATGATCACCAGCTCATCCGCCGCCGAGTTCGCTGGCAGCCGCTTCACCCGGGCGATCAGGTAAAAGAGCCCCGGCTGCACATCGGCGAAGGTGAACTCGCCGCGATCGTTGCAGGCCGCGGAATTGACCGGCGGCTCGCTCGGCTCAAGGCCGGACGACTTGGCCTTCACCGTCTCCACCGGCAGGATGGCGTGCGAGGAGGAGCCGTACAGCGCCAGCATCCGGTTCTGCATCTTCGCCGTGTCCGCCAGCAGAGCCACCGACTGGCCGGCGCAGGAGATGTTGCGACCGGCGTTGGTGACATAGGCGCCTGTGCCGACGATGGAGGCGGCGCCAACCGGCGCGGGCGGCGGGATCGAGGGACCAATCTCGGAGGTGGTTGAGCAGCCCGCCAGGGCCAGGGCGGCGGCCGCCAGGATCAAGGTACGCTTCATCGCCATCACTCCGGTTCGCCCTGAGAATAGCGGCGGGCGGCGCGAGCGTCACGAGAAAGCGTTGGCGGACGCCGATATGGCGGTGACGGAGCGGTTATCCCGGGCCGGTCGCCCCGGCGGCGTGGGCCGCGTTGGTGGCGAAGTGGGCGCCGGTCTCGCCGGCCCTGCCGGGTTTGACGGCGGCTGCGGCTGGGGCGTCGTCGCGGGCGATGTTGAGGAGCGGGAACAACAGCTCCGCCACCCGATAGGCTTCCTCCAGATGGGGATAGCCCGACATGATGAAGGTCTCGACGCCCAGCGCCCGGTACTCCCGCATCCGAGCCGCGACGTTCTCGGCGGACCCGACCAGGGCGGTGCCGGCGCCGCCACGGACAAGGCCGACGCCGGCCCAGACGTTCGGATAGACCATCAGCTGGTCCCGCCGCCCGCCGTGCAGGGCGCTCATCCGCTGCTGGCCGACCGATTCCGATTTGGCCAGATTGGCCTGGGCCTTGGCGATCACATCGTCGCTCAGCCGGCTGATCAGCCGGTCGGCCTCATCCCAGGCGGCGGCTTCGGTCTCGCGGACGATGACGTGGAGGCGGATGCCGAAGCGCACGGTGCGGCCCCGGGCGTCGGCGGCGGCGCGGACAGCGGCGATCTTCTCGGCCACCGCCGCGGGCGGCTCGCCCCAGGTCAGCTGGTAGTCAATGTGATCGGCCGTGACCTGGTTGGCCGCCTCCGACGAGCCGCCGAGATAGAGCGGCGGTCCGCCCTCCCGCATGGGCGGGAACAGCAACTCGCCCTTGGCCAGCTTCACATGCTTGCCGTCGAAATCTACCTTCTCCCCGGCCATCAGCCTGCGCCAGACCGTCAGGTACTCGTCGGCCAGGGCGTAGCGGTCGTCGTGGCTGAGGAAGACGCCGTCGGCGGCAAGCTCATCGGCGCTGCCGCCAGCCACCACATTCACCAGCAGCCGGCCGCCGCTGATCCGGTCCAGCGTCGCCGCCTGCCGCGCGGCGAACAGCGGCGAGGTCACCCCTGGGCGCACGGCGACCAGGAATTTGAGCCGGCGGGTGAGGGGGGCGAGCGCGCTGGCCAGCACCCAGGAATCCTCGCAGGTCCTGCCGGTGGGGATCAGCACGCCTTCGAAACCGAGCCGGTCGGCGGCCTGTCCGACCTGTGACAGGTAGTCGAAGTCGGTGGAGCGGGCGCCCTCCTCCGAGCCCAGCCAGCGGCCGTCGCCGTGGGCGGGAATGAACCAGAAGGGGCGGATGGCGTCGTCGGCGGTGCTCATGGCGCCATCAAGCCGCAGCCGGGCTGTCGCTTCAATGAAGTTCTTCTACAGGCCTTGCCGCTTGGCCTGAGGCCGCCTCAGGCGATCAGCCGGCCGTCCACCGCGGCCAGGCGCAGGTGCGGCAGGGTCGCGCCCTGGGCGCCGATGGCGCGGATGGATTTCAGCGTCAGCAGCCGCACCGGCTCTCCCATCAGCGCCGCCACCGGCGACTTGGGCTGATAAAAGCCCATCATCCGGTCGATTTCGCCGCTCGGGCCGGCCAGTGGGGTCAGCATGATCTCCAGGTCGAGCACAGACCCCGCCTCGGTGCGCGCCTCGGCCATGATCACGATCGGATCGGGTTTTCGGCGCGCCATTTCCAGCGCCAGCTGCACTTGAGTCCGGTCCGCGCCGGACCAGAGTCGCAGCAAATCCTCGTCACGAAGGTCGCGGCCATGCAGTTCAGCGATAAATCCGCCGGCCAGACGAAAATGATATTGGCCCGTTCCTTTACGCCCCAACATGAAGACCTGGGGCAAAAGGTGAGCAAATTCAGTGGGGTTGATTGATGAGCGCGCCGCGACGGGCGCCGGGCCCTTAACCACGCGCCAATAGTCTATCAACTGTTCTGTATTTGAATGGAGCATCGAAGCCGCCTTTCACGGTCAATTCCGACCGCATGGGGCTTGCAAGCAGAACTGGGCCAGTCGGCGAATGTCCCAAGCCGGGACAGGGAAGGGGGCAAAACCCCTGCCCAGCGACGGTCCTAGTTGGAGAAGGACCGATGCCGGCGTCCGTGAAGATGTTCCTGACCGTGCTGGGGGCGAGCACCGCCTTCTTCCTGGTGCTGGCGTTCGGCCAGGCGGCCCTCGCCGCCGGCCCCTGCGGCTGCGCGCCGCCCCCCTGCTGCGCCCCGCCGACGCCGCCAACTCCGCCAACGCCGACCTGCTGTCAGCCGCCGAGCCATACGGTGACCATTCCCGGCGTCGATGTCTTCGTCGGCGCGACCTTGATCGTGAACGCCAATGTGCAGGCCCAGGCCGGCGCCCAGGCGTCCGGCGCGGCCTCGGGCCAGACCGCTATCCTCGTTGGCGGCGGTGGTGGAGGCGGCGGCGGCAACTTCAGCCCCGGCAATGGCGGCCTGATCCAGAACCTGGCCGTGGTCGGCGGAAACCAGATGAACCGCGAAAGCTACGAAGCCAGCCGCACCGTGACCAAGAAGGTGGTGATCCAGGCCGTCTGCATCGACGACAAGGACGTGCCGCACCCCGCCTCGCAGGTGACGCCGGACCGCGATATCGAGGACGCCTACGACAACGAACTCTATCGCTGCATTGCCGGGACCCACATGCAGTACACGCTGGCGGTCTATAACGGCCAGGTCGATTTCAGCCACGGCCAGACCGTCTCGTGCGCCAAGAACGAGGCCCTCTACCACGCCCCCGGCGGCCACGTGGAATGTCGCGCCCAAAAGCCGGCCCGCGACTGCAACGAACGCTCCCTGCTGCGCCGCTTCGGCGCCGGCGTGAAGATCCTGACCATGATCACCACCGAAAAGTATTCCAGCTTCCGCGAGCAGACGACCGAGACCTCCAACGTGATCAGCGGCGGCTCGATCAGCCTGGATGGCGGTGTGGGCGGGGTGACTTACTGAGGGGGCGGGTGTCTTTTCAGAGTGGATCAAAATCCGCTCATCCCGGCGAATGCCGGGACCCAGATCGTAAAGCGTCGGACTATCGGAGCTTAACGCCAACCTGAACCTCACGATCACCTCGATCCATCAGCGCCATATGATCTGGGTCCCGGCATTCGCCGGGGTGAGCGGTGTTTGTTGCTGCGAAGATGATCCGGCCAACCGCATCCCAACCCCCTGCGCGCAACTGCCGCAGGACTTGTTTTTACGATCTTTATAACCTTGGGTCGAAATGACAGCGTCCGTTCCCCGGACGAATGCCTCTGAACCACCTTCAAGGTCCCGGCGCCCCCGCCGGGACCTTTTTTAGCCGCCGCCTACTTCCCCGCCGGTTTGATCTCCACCTTCCAGGCCTTGTTGTCCTTCAGGTAGGTCTGCGCGGCCTTCTGGATGTCCTCGGCCGTCACCCGCTGCACCTGCGGCTCGGAGCTCCGGATGGCGGCGAGGTCGCGGGGATCCTCCTGCGCGCCGCCCAGGGCGTTCAGCCAGTAGGCGTTGGTGTGGCGGCGCTTGTCCAGGTCGTCGAAGGCCGGCAGCTTGGCGCGTTGCAACTCGTCGGCGGTGATCGGCTTGGTGCGCAGATCGGCGGTGATCTGGGCCACGTCGGCGAAGAAGCCGTCCAGCTTGGCCGGCGGCAACTCCACCTCCGCGACCAGATAGCCGTAGTGAGGAAAGGTTTCGGAGGCCGTGGCGTTGGCGGCCGGCGAATAGGTGACGCTTTCGGCCTTACGCAGCTGATCGGTGAGTCTCAGTTGCAGCACCTCGGCCAGCAGGTTGACGGTCCGAGCCCTTTGGGTGTCGGACAGGAAGTCGTCCGTCGGCCAGGCGATCAGTCCGACGGACTGGTCGGCGCGGCCCTTGTGCGTCAGCACCACCGGCGTGGCGTTGGGCGCGGGGAAGGTGACGGAGGTCGCGGTCGGTGGAGCCACCGGGGCCGGCCTTGAGGGCAGGGCGCCAAAGGTCGCGGCCACCGCATCGATAGCCTTCTCCACCGTGGTGTCTCCCACGATCACCACTTCGATCGGGCCGGTCGCCAGCGAGGGGGCGTACTGGGCCTTGAAGTCGGCGGGGGTCTGGGCTGCGATCTGGCTCAGATCCGGAATACCCCAGCGTGGGTCGCCCGAGTGCATCAAGGTCCCGAGGTTGAGTTGGGCCACGCCCTCCGGCGTCGCGCCAAGCTGAGTCAAGAAGGTCGGCGCGGCCGCGTGCATGCGGGCGAAGGCCTCCGGCCGCCAACCGGGATCGGAGGCCGAGGCCGCGAGCAGCTGCATCTGGGTATCCAGGTCTTCGGGCCGGGTCGTGCCGCTGAAGACGAAGGCGTCGTCGGCGATGCTGAAGTCGCGGCCGACGATCTTGGAATGCAGCACCTGGTCGGCGTCCGCGGTGCTGATCTTGCCGAGGCCACCCTCCGGCATGGCCCCGCCAGCGGCCCAATTGGTGTTCGGCTTGTCGCTGGGCAGATCCATCCGGCCACGACCGACCCTGGCCTGGACCAGGATCTGATCGGTGGAGAATTTGGTCGGCTTCACCGTCAGCCGCACCCCGTTGGTGAACCGCACGAAGACGGTGTCGAGGTCGTCGATATCCTTGCGCTCGGCCACCACGCCCGGCGCGCCGAAGCTGTCGTAGGGCCAAGTGTAGACGGCGTTGACCTTGGGCGGGGAGACGCCCTGCTTTTCGGCTTGGGCGAAGGCGGCTTTCACCGCCTCGTCGCCACCCTCGATCGGGGTTGGCGTGGTGATGGTCACCAGCGGGCCGGAACCGGAGAAGGCGTCCTTGATCGCCGCGTTGACGTCGGCGGTGGTGAGGGTTTTCGCATCCTCGTCGAACAGGGCGAGATCTTCTGATGGACTGGTTTCGACCTCGGGGGCGCCCAGCGTGCCGACGATGTCCTCGGCGATGGCCGGAGTCTCGCGGGTGCCATTGCTATCGGCGGCCGCCTTGCGCACGGCGCGCAGGGCATCGACCTCGGTGGAGATTTCCGCGGCCGAGACGCCGTACTGCACCAGCCGCCGCTGTTCCTGGTCAATCGTCGCCAGCGCCGTCTTCCAGTCGCCCGGGTGGGCGGCGGCCTGGATGGTTGACACCCGAGCGGCGTGGAACATGTCCGAGAGATAGGAGGCGGCGCTGACGAACGGCGGATCCTGCGACCGCACCAGCCGGTCGAGCCGCCGGTTCAGGATTGAGAAGACAATCTGGTCGATCACATTACGCTGGCGCTTGGCCTTGGAGTCCGGCGAACGGTCGGGCAGGGCGATCCAGGTCAGGATGGCGTCCTCGGCCGCGCCCGGCTCGACGATCAGGTTGGTGGTGACGCCTCGCCGCAGCGGCGCGCCGAGGTCCGGCTCCGGCCCGGCCGGCCCCTTGGCCGTCCAGTCGCCGAACCTGGCCTTGATCTTGGCCTCCATGGCATCGACGTCGAAGTCGCCCACCGCGATCACCACGGCGTCGTCGGGGCGATAGTATTTACGGTAGAAATCCTCGATCAGAGCGTGGCCCGCGCCCTGGATCACGTCCACCTTGCCAATGGGGAACCGCAGCGCCGGCAACTGGTCCTGCAGCATGGCCTGCATGTTTTGTTTCAGCGCCCGATAGCCGGGGGTGTCGCGCAGCCGCTCCTCGGACAGCACCACGCCACGTTCCTTGTCGATCGCCGCCGGCTCAATGGTCAGTTCGCTGGCCACCTCGCGCAGCAGCATCAGGCTGGAATCCACCGTGTCGTCGTCCGACTTGGGCAGGTCGAGCTTGTACTCGGTCTCGTCCCAGGAGGTGGAGGCGTTGGTGTCGGCGCCAAAGGCCAGGCCATGGCGCTGCAGGATCTTGATCATCTCGCCATTGGGCACATGGGTCGAGCCGTCGAAGGCCATGTGCTCGAGGAAGTGGGCCAGGCCTTGCTGGGCGTCCGTCTCCTCCAGGGAGCCCGCGCCGATCCTCAGTCGCAGCGACGCCTGCCCCGGCGGGCTGGCATTGTGCTGGATCGCATAGCGCAGGCCATTGGGCAGGGTTCCGAATCGTATCGCCGGATCGGGGGGCAGGTCGGCATAGGACTGCGGCCAGACTTTTTCCGAAGGACCAGCCGCTACCGGCCCCAGCGTCGCCGGCTTGCCCGCGCCGCCGCCCATCGGCAGGGAAGGCAAGGGCAGGGACGGCAAATGCCCGCCCAGCATCCCGTGGCCGCCGGAAGACGCGCAACTGGCCAGGGCGAAGCTGCAACCGGCCAGAAGGGCCAGACGGAACGGACGAAACATGCAGGCAACCTCAACCGACGCGCGCGAGACAAGCGGCGACCATCGCCGCCGGTGGTGACAAGGGCAAGGCGCAATTGCGGACGGGTTTGGCCACATTGCGACATCTGGAAGCTTGCCGAGGGGCTGTTGAGTCTGGACAGACGCCCCCAGGGTTCCACCATCCTTCCCGCGCAAGCCGAGGTGATTCGATGCTCTCCGTCGTGGCGATGGCCTTCTCGCTGGGGTTCTTGAACCCGGCCAACATCAAGCTGCCGGCGATGCCGCAGCTGAAGTCCCCGTTCGCAAGCCAGCCCAGGCAGGTGGACGCCTGGTCGGTGCGCAGGGCCGACTGGACGGTGAACATCCGCCACGACAACTTCACCAAGACCACCACCTGCTCGCTCAAGAGCCGGGCGGTGGACTTCCACAGCGGCTTCGTCGTCTTCCGCCTGGGCCCCTCGGTGAACACCGACGGAGCCTTCTTCCGCATCGACGAAGGGCCCGCGCGCAGCATCGATGAGACGGTGAGGAGGGACCAGCAACTGGGCTATTTCTCGGGTCGCGGGCCGATCGATAACCCCTCCGGCGGCGAGGTCGCCCTGCCGCGCAGCGATCTCGACGGCGCCAAACAGGTGACCATCCGCGCCACCCCGCACTCGAAACCCAGGCTGTTCGACCTGACCCGGCTGCCAGACGCTCTCGCGGCCGCCAAGGCCGGCGGCTGCCCCGTGGAGCAGCTTTAGGCCTCCTCTCGCGTCTCCAGGAACCTCAGAATCCGACTGTTGACGGCGTCGGGCTGAGCCATTGCGCCGATGTGGTCGGCGTCCGGCGCGATCTGGGCGGTCAGGGGCGCTGACCGAGTTCGCTTTTGCGCGCTCCCCCGCGCGCCTCGCTGACCCCTCAATCTTTGGCGTAGCCATCGACCGCGCCTTTGAGGCAAGCTTTGTCCGCTGTGGCGCTGATGGCCAGGATCGGTCACAGGGCCACAGCGCGTTTCACCGGCGGGCGAGTGGCCGGTGTGGTTTGAAGGGGGATTAAACCATGTCAGGCCGCCTCGGTCGCGGTCGCCATCCCGGTCATGGGGGCGGCCTTGCGACGCTGATCTGCTGCTTCACCATGGTGTCGGGCGCCGCCTTGGCCGCCGACCAGCCGACCTATGGGCCGCCGGAGCCCTGGGTGAAGCCCCTGCCGATACCCACGGCCGGCGCCGCGCCGGACGGGGCGCCGGCGCAACTGCTGCTCTATGATCTCCAGGGCAAGCTGGGCGCGGAGGGCGATTCCTTCTTCGTTGACAAGGCCAACAAGATCCTTTCGCCCCAGGGTCTTGCGAGCGCCGGCACGCTCACCGAGACCTGGGACCCCGACACCGAGGATCTGGTGATCCACAGCGTGCATGTCATCCGCGACGGCGCGGTGATCGACGCGCTGGCGGGCGGGCAGAAACTCCTGGTCCTGCGGCGCGAGAACAAGCTCGAGCTCGCCATGCTCGATGGCCGGCTCACCGCCACCCTCGAGCCGGAGGGGCTGCAGGTCGGCGACATCGTCGAATTCTCCTACACCATCACTCATCACGATCCGGCGCTGCGGGGCTTTTCGGAAGAGTCCGAAGCCCTGGAGCATCAGGGCGTCGCCAAACAGATCTACCTGCGTGAGTTCTGGCCCGCCTCCAAGACCATTCGCTGGCGAACCACCGAGGGGATGCAGTCGCCGACGATCAACAAGACCGCCGACGGCACGGAGCTGGTCATCGACATGCGCGATGTGGAACGGCCCAAGCCGCCCTTGGGCGCGCCCATGCGGTTTTTCTACCTTGGCTCGGTGGAACTCACCGAGCATTCGGACTGGGCCCAGCTTTCGGGTCTGCTTGCGCCGCTCTGGGACAAGGCCACCACCTTGCCGCCGAACTCGCCGCTGCGGGCGGAGGTGGCCAAGATCGCGGCCAAAAGCTCCGACCCGAAGATCCGCGCCAACGCGGCGCTCAGGCTGGTGCAGGATCAGACCCGCTACGTCTTTCTGGGCATGAACGATGGTGGCCTGGTGCCGGCCAACGCCGACCAGACCTGGGCGCGGCGGTTCGGCGACTGTAAGGGCAAGACCGCCCTGCTGGTGGCCATCCTGCGCGAACTCGGCATCGACGCGGTTCCGGTCCTGGTCAACACACAGTTCGGTGACGGCATGGACGAACGCCTGCCCATGGCGTCCTGGTTCGATCACGCCATCGTCCGGGCCCAGATCGGCGGCAAGACCTATTGGCTCGATGGCACCCGGATCGGCGACCGCAACATCGATGACCTCACCATCCCGCCCTATCACTGGGCGCTTCCGGTGCTGTCCTCCGGCGCGACGCTGATCAAGCTCGATCCCCAGCCGCTGAACCAGCCCGGCTTCGACGTGACCTTCAAGGTCGATACCTCCAAGGGGCCGGACACGCCGGCGCCGGCCCAGATCGATGCGCTCTACCGCGGCGAGGAGGCCGCCAAGCTGCGCCAGAACCTCGCCAGCGTCGACAATGCGGACCGCGATCACTTCCTGCGCGACTTCTGGGCCAAGGCCGATCCCTGGCTGGAGGTGCGCAACGTCGGCGAGTTCGACGATCCGGCGAATGGCCTGCCGCACCTGACCGTCGATGGGCTGGCGAGGCTCGACTGGGGGACTGGCAGCGACGGCGCCCGTTTCCTGCGGGTGCCCAACACCGCCATGGGCGCCAACGTCTCCTTCAAGCGTCAGCCGGGGCCGAACCAGGACGCTCCCTACGCCGTCGCCTTCCCCGTCTACACCAAGCAGACCTGGTCGATCACGCTGCCGGCCGGCGGGACCTTCCTGCTTGTTGGGGCCGACCTCGACAAGACCCTGGCCGGCGCACAGCTTCAGCGCACCGCCCGGATCGACGGCGGGGTGCTCACCGTGGAGTCGAGCTTCCGCGCGATCCAGCCTGAATTCCCTTCCGCCCAGGCCGATGCGGACGGTGTGAGCCTTCGGGCGCTGGCCACCAATGGCGTCTCGGTGGCCTACAAGCCAGGCTTCAAGCCGCCGGTGGCCAAGGGGCCGGTGGTTGATCCGGCTTCCGATCAGGTTGCGGCCTCGGCCGGGGACTCCGGCGCCCAGTATCGGCTGGGCCGCGCCTATATAAGCGGCTTCGGTGTTCCGCTTGACCAGCCGACGGCGGTGATCTGGTTCCGCAAGTCCGCCGAACAGGGCTATCCCGAAGGCGAGGTCGCGCTGGCCAACGCCTTCCTGACCGGTCAGGGCGTGAAGGAAGATGACACCCAGGCCTTCATGTGGCTGGACAAGGCTGCGGCCCAGCGCAACGTCCAGGCCGAGGTTGAGCTCGGCTATGTCTATGAAGCCGGCAAGGGCGTGAGCCGCGACGCCGTCAGGGCGGTCGAATGGTACCGAAAGGCCGCCGACCAGAATAGCGCGCTCGGCCAGTCGGCGCTGGGCACGGCCTATCTGTTCGGTCATGGCGTGCCGCGCGATCCAGCCCAGGCCATGATCTGGCTCCAGAAGGCGGCCGATCAGGGCCAGCCCAGGGCCGAAGCGCAACTTGCCGCCATGTATCTGACCGGGAGCGACGTTCCCCGGGACGTTCCGCGGGCTCTGACGCTAGCGCGCAAGGCGGCGGCTGAAAACGACTCCCAGGCCGAGCGCCTGCTCGGGTTCGTTTATCTGACGGGGCTGGGCGAGCCGGTTGATCGGGCCCAGGCGCTTGTCTGGCTCAACAAGGCCGCCGCCCATGGCGACGAGGTCGCCAAGCGGCAGGTGCAACTGCTTCAGAATCCGTCAGGAGCCATTCCGATACCGCCGGTTCCCCGGCCGCCACCGGCGACGACATCCAGCGCGGTCGGCAGGTGAGGGCCGCCTGCCGCTAGCTCTTGGGCTTGCTCACGTAGAAGGTCGCGGTATTCCCGACCGCCGTGGCTGAGCCGGTCACCGAGCGGTTGGATCCGGCGATCTCGATGCTGTTGACGGCGCTGACGCCGCCGCCGGTATTGGTCTGGCTGTTGGTCACCGAGATCACCCCGCCGCAATCGGAGCAGGCGAAGCCGGTGGCGGCATTGCCCATGGCCGTCGCCGAACTGGTGGCGTCAAAGCCGTTGTTGCCGGTGAAGTCGGAAATCACCTGCACGCCGCCCGAATTGGTCTGAGTGTTGTTCACGCTGGTCGATGGGCCGACGTTGGCCGCGAGCACCGAATTGCCGACCCCATAGGCGCTGGCCTGGGCCGCGCCGAACTCGTAGCTGCTGAGCTCGGTCTGGGCGCGGGTGTAGCTGGTGTTGGTCTGGGTATCGACCACGTTCAGCGTACCGCTGTCGTTGGTCAGGGTGATGTTGTTGTCGCTGGCCGTCGTCGCCGCCTGCGGGCTCTGGGCGTTACCGAAGTAGGCGAACTCCCCCGCCTGGGTGCGGGCGCCAGTGGAGCTTTGCGTTGCGGTGAGGGTCTGGCTCGCGCCGGTTACGCCGGTACCGCTGACATTGTTGGCGACCGCGGTGGCGCTGAAGGCGGCCGTGCCCGGCGTATAGGTCAGGGTGCCGCCATCCTCGGCGTCGGTGACCGCCGCGCTGGTCTGGGTGGTCGTCACCGTCACCGGCGCGCTGTCGCTAGCGTAGCTTTGCGAATTGGCGATCGCCTGCGTGCCCGTAGACAGGCTGCCAGTTTGGGCGCCCGAGGCATTGACCGTGCTGGTCGCCAGGATGTTCACCGCGCCGATCGACTGACCCAGGGTTCCGGTCACCGCGCCGCCGCCAGTGACCGTGGTCACATCGCTGGTGTTGCCGGTGGAGGCGGTGTTCAGCGTCGTCGCCGTGCCGGCGTTGGTGACCACGTTCAGGGTCGTGGAGGTGGTGACGTCGGCGGTCAGCGACTGGGTCGAGGTCACGTTCAGCGTCCCGCTGGTGATCGCCCCGCTGAGGTTGTTGCCAGTGGCGTCGGTGACGGCGGTGGTCGTGCCCGAAACATTGTTCACGCTCACCGTCTGGCCGGCGGCGACGGTGGTGGACTGGGTCTGGGTGTTGCCGACGGTGCTGTTGTTGCCGGTTCCGGTGGCGGTCTGGCTAGTAGCGACCCCGGTCACCAGCATCGGCAGTACCAGGATGCTCCCAGCGAGAAGTCTGCGCGCGCGTACGTCCATTGTTGCGGTCCAGGTTGTTGTAGGCGGGTGTGTAGCCGCCGGTGACCCCGAGTGTGCCGTCGTTCAGCGGATCGCCGCCCTGCAGGCAGACGTCCGGGCCGGGCGCGCCATAGAGGTTGGCCATTATCTCCAGCACTTCGCGCTCGATCACCGAGCGTACGCCAAGCTGGATCGGCTCCAGGCCGCCTTCACCGGCGGAGATGTTGAACACATGCCCGCCCAGCACGTCGAACAGGCCGACGCCGACCTGACGGCCGACGATCTGCTTCTGGTAGGACATCACGTCCACCACCTGCAGGGTGCGGGTGTCGACCAGGCGCAGATCGACGCCGACGTTCATCACATAGAGCTGGCCGGTGGCCTCGGCGGACTTGGTGCTGGCGGTGTTGGCCGCCGCGGCGTCGAGGCCCGAAGAGCGGATGTTGAAGTTCAGCTCGGTGATGCCGCCGACCAGGAAGTAGTCGGAGCCGGCCACCTGGCCGGCCATGATCTTGCGATAGTCGGTGGGCGCATTGGGGCCGGCCGGGGCGCCGTCGGTGATCAGCTTGTTGTTGGCGTACTTGAGCTCAAGCTCGGAAACGCTGGTGTCATAGCGCTCGACCATGCTCGCGCCGGTCTTGGCCAGGGCCGACATCGCCATCAGCGAGGCGCCCTGGGTCAGCTTGCGGCCGGAGCCGTCAGCTTCTTCCTTGCCGGTGTAGTCGGAGATCCGGCCCACCGCGATGCGAGGCGAGACCCGGTGGTTGGCGCGGGCGTATTCGCCCAAGCAGACCAGGGCGCGGGAATAGGGGGTCGGGTTGGGGATGACCGGCGCATCGCCGATCGGCATGGCGTAGCGGCCGGAGGGGCCAGCCACTGGCGACACGCAGGCCGACAGCGCCACAGCGCAGGCGCTGATCAGCGCCAGAGCCCGGGTGCGTGGAGCGGCCCAGGTGCGTGGCGCGGGGAGGCGACCGGCGAGGAGAGCAGCCATCGCTTAGGGCTTTCCGTTGATCGTGGTGGTCGCGGTCACGGCGCCGTTGTTGACCTGGGTCGAGGTGACGATGACCGTGTTGTTGTTGCCCTGGACGACGACATTCAGATTGTTGCCGATCGCCGAGGCCGAGCCGCCCGCGCCGGAGAAGTTTGCTTCCACGCCGCCGCTGACGCCCGCGAAGATGCTGCCGGAGGCGGCGCCCTTGATCAGGCCATTCTCGACCAAGAGGTTACCGTTGACGTCGGTCATCTGGACGTTGACGGCCTGGTTTTCCTGGCCCGCGGTCCGCCCGTAGCCAGCGTTGAAGCTGGCCGAGCTGGTGGTCATGGTCTGTGCGCCCGCGGCCGACGCGACCGCCAGCGAAGCGGTGGTCAAGACCAGCGCGATACCTGATTTTGGCGTCATCGAAGCCCGCCTCGATTAATCAATTCGCCGCCGCTGTAACTGCGGCGCTTCCGGATTCGTTATGGTTTACGAGCCAAGACCTCGCGAATTGGTTAAGCCGTGGGGGCGGCCGCGACTTTTTTGAAAGGATTTGGGGGCCATCTGCATGGGCAAGCGGGGAGGACGCCAATGACAGAGCCGCGAGAGCGGGCGTTCAACGCGCCCTGGCCGGTGCTTGCCCTGGTCGCCGTGCTCATCGGCGCCTTCGCCGTTCAGACCTTTTTCGGCGTCGATCAGGTCAACGACGCCTTCGCGTTTTCGCCGCGTGACCTATTCAACGAGCACTACATCCCGCTGGTCATGGCCATCTTCCTGCACGGCGGCTGGCCGCATGTGCTCATGAACGCCGTCTTTGCTCTGGTGTTCGCAACCCCGGTGTCCCGGCGGATGGGCGAGGACGCCAGGGGCGCGGCGGCCTTCCTTGTCTTCTTTCTGGCGTGCGGCATTCTCGCCAACGCCGGCTATGCCCTGATGAGCCTCGGCAACGGCGGCCCGGCGGTGGGCGCCTCGGGCGCGGTGGCGGGCCTGATGGGCGCCGCCTCGCGCCTGCTCGGCCGGCCCGGCGATCTGGCGCCGTTTCGCAGCCGCAATGTGGTCGTCATGGCCGCCAGCTGGGTGGTGGTCAATCTTCTCTATGGCCTGCTGCTGGTAGGCTGGATGCCCGGGTCGGGGGGCGCCCCCATCGCCTGGCAGGTCCATCTTGCTGGCTACGCCGCTGGTCTTTTCCTGATCGGGCCAGCGTTGGCGCTCGTCGGCCGGTTAGGTGCTGATCACGGCATAGAGAATTGATCTGAAGACCGATCGGCGCGACCTTGCCCGCATAGAGAAGGCGAGGAGGAACGCCGATGCTGGTATCCCAGATTCTGAAGGGTAAGGGCGATCTGGTCTTTACCGCTTCACCCCAGGAAACCGTAGCCGCCGCGGCGGCTTTGCTTCTGGCCCGCCGCGTGGGCGCCATGGTCATCGTCGATCCCTCGGAAAAGATCGTCGGAATACTGTCCGAACGCGACATTGTCCGCGCCGTGGCCGAGCGCGGCGCGTCGGCGCTGAGCGAACCGATCGCCGGCTTCATGAGCCCGGACGTGATCTTCGCCAAACCCACCGACACGGTGGCGTCGCTGCTGGAAGTGATGACCGACCGCCGCATCCGCCACCTGCCGGTGCTGGTCGACGGCCGTCTCGCCGGCATTGTGTCGATCGGAGACCTGGTGAAGAGCAAGATCGCCGAAGCCGAAGCCGAGGCCGAGGGGCTCAAGGCCTATATATCGGCGGGGTAGGGGCTCCACGGCGGGCCCGAAATCCTCTTATGCTTCGACGAGCTCAGCATGAGGATTTCTGCTGGCCCCTCATTAGTCCTCACCCTGAGCCCGTCGAAGGGCGAGGACGCATCACCGTGTTTGCGGGCGGTTGCCTAAAGCGCCGCCTCAAGCCGCCCCGATAATCTCGGCGCTGCCCACCTCGCGGGCCGCATCGGCCAGGCTGTAGCCTTCGAGGATTTCGGCCGTGGCGTCGCGGGCCTTCAGGAGGGCGCCGCGCAGGGTGCAGTCCTTCAGGCTGGGGCAGTCCGGGCATTTGCGGAAGGCCGTGCGACTCACGCACGGGGCCAGCGCCAGCGGCCCGTCGATCACCCGGATGACTTCCGCAAAGCTGATCGCCTCCGGCGCCCGGCCCAGCGTATAGCCGCCGAACTTGCCGCGACGGCTCACCACCAGGCCCCGGCGGGCCAGTTCCAGCAGAATCGCCTCCAGGAATTTGCGTGGCGCGTCGGCCCGGTTGGCGATCTCGGCAGAGGTGAGCTGGCTCTCCGGCTCGGCGCGCGCCAGTTCGACCAGGGCGCGCAGGGCGTAGCGAGCTTTTTGCGAAAGCATATTCAGACCATCCTTGCCTGCTGCATAGAACTCGCGGGCGGCGCAGGGCAAGGGCGCAAGGTTGGGGCGATGACGCTGGCCGGCCGCCGCACTATAGAACGAGCTTGGCCGGATGGTACGGCCTGCCTCCCGTGGAGCGGCGACCATGATCCTGATCGGCCAGTACGACTCACCCTTCGTGCGCCGGGTGGCGATCGCCGCTCATATATATGGAATGGCCTACGAGCACCGGCCCTGGTCGGTCTGGGCCGACGCAGACCGCCTGGCCGAGGTGAATCCCGCCCGCCGCGTGCCGACGCTGATCCTGGATGACGGCGAGGTGCTGATGGACAGCGCCACGATTCTCGACGCCCTGGACGACATGATCGGCCGCGATCGTGCTCTGGCCCCGCCCGAGGGGTCCGAGCGCCGCCGCTGCCTGCGCCTGTGCGCCCTGTCCGCCAGCGTGGGCGAGAAGGCGGTGAGCCTCCTATACGAGGGCGTGCTGCACGATTCGCCGTCGCAGGTCTGGCTCGACCGCTGCCGCGCCCAGATCGGCGAGGTGCTGGATGCGCTGGAGCAGGAGAGGGCGGCCGGCGCCGGCGCCGGCGCCTACTGGATGGGTGATGCGATCAGCCACGCCGACATCGTCACCGCCTGCGTCGCCCGCTTCGTCCGTGAGGCCCACGGCGAGCTGTTCAGCGCGGTCCGCTACCCGCGCCTGGCCGCATTGGCGGAGCGCTGCGAGGCGCTGGAGCCGTTTCGCGTCATCGTCCAGCCCCT
>FTKM01005299.1_pt1:0-15000 | contig 109000 bp, 91 predicted proteins | sample 1658051 | NCBI WGS metagenome assembly FTKM01 (sample SAMEA3914794, study PRJEB12502) | metagenome | biome: forest; material: soil | place: Canada | collected 2011-07-05 | depth 0.1 m | reverse complement strand
AATGGCATAAGCCCGCCTGACTGCGAGACTGACAAGTCGAGCAGAGACGAAAGTCGGCCATAGTGATCCGGTGGTTCTGCGTGGAAGGGCCATCGCTCAACGAATAAAAGGTACTCTAGGGATAACAGGCTGATTTTGCCCAAGCGTCCATAGCGACGGCAAAGTTTGGCACCTCGATGTCGGCTCATCACATCCTGGGGGTGGAGCAGCTCCCAAGGGTTCGGCTGTTCGCCGATTAAAGTGGTACGTGAGCTGGGTTCAGAACGTCGTGAGACAGTTTGGTCCCTATCTGCCGTGGGTGTACGAAGCTTGAGAGGATCTGTCCCTAGTACGAGAGGACCGGGATGGACATACCTCTGGTGGACCTGTCGTGGCGCCAGCCGCGCAGCAGGGTAGCTAAGTATGGACTAGATAACCGCTGAAAGCATCTAAGCGGGAAACTAACCTCAAAACAAGGCTTCGCCGAGAGCCGTGGTAGACCACCACGTTGATAGGCCAGGTGTGGAAGTGCCGCGAGGCATGCAGCTTACTGGTACTAATCGCTCGATCGGCTTGATCGTTCTTAATTAAACTCATGCTGCTTTGTAGCAGTCAGACATTGATGTCATCTATCAATCCTTTTTGTTGACCTGGTGGTTTTGCCGGAAGGTCCCCACCCGATCCCATTCCGAACTCGGTCGTTAAGCCTTCCTGGGCCGATGGTACTTTGTCTCAAGGCACGGGAGAGTAGGTCGCCGCCAGGTCTACAAAAAGGATGCGTCTATCATTTGACCCTTCATCACGACCCCTTTTCGCGGGCGTTATTTCTCCGCCCGCACCAGAGTTTGTCGCGGGGTGGAGCAGCCCGGTAGCTCGTCAGGCTCATAACCTGAAGGTCACAGGTTCAAATCCTGTCCCCGCACCCACATCAAAAAAGCCCGCCAAGTCAACGACTTGGCGGGCTTTCTTGTTTTCGGCTCGCGATCAAATCACCCTGCGTCGGCCGTTGAGGGCTGGACGGAGCGGGGGCGGATGCGCCAATGAAACGGCGCGACAAATCGGCCCCACAGAACGCCTTCGGGAGATCGCCATGAGCCAAGAGCAAGTCATCATCCAGGCCACCGACGGCGCCTGCAAAGCCTATGTGCTGACCCCGGAGGGCGCGGGTCCCTGGCCGGGCGTGATCTTCTTCATGGACGCTTTCGGCATCCGGCCGGGCATGATCCAGATGGCGACCCACCTGGCCTCGAAGGGGTACGTCGTGCTGCTGCCCGACCTGTTCTACCGCTACGGCGAGTATGGTCCGCTGGATCCCGCCGAGGTGCTGAAAGGCGACGTCCGCGCCACCATCGGCCCGCTGATGGGCAGCACCGACAACCACAAGGCCGCCGGAGACGCCAAGGCCTTCGTCGCCTACCTGGACGGCCGCGCCGACGTGGCCAAGGGCAAGATCGGTACGGTGGGCTTCTGCATGGGCGGCGGCATGGCCATCACCACCGCGGCCTACTATCCGGACAAGGTCGGCGCTGCGGTCAGCTTCCACGGCGGCAATCTCTCCACCGACCAAGCGACGAGCCCGCACCTGCAGTTGGGCAAGATCAAGGGCGAGCTCTACATCGCCGTCGCGGACAACGACCACAGCTACCCGCCGGAGATGGGCGAGCGGTTCGAAGCGGCGCTGAAGGACGCCGGCGTCAAGCACGAGACCGAGTTCTACGCCGGCAAGCTGCATGGCTGGATGAAGCCGGACCTGCCGGTCTATGACGCCGAGGCGGCTGAGCGAGGCTGGGATGCGCTGCTCGAACTCTACCGCCGTACGCTGCCCTGATCGCCCGGGGCGCTAAGGCGCCTTGCCGAACGTCTGGACCACCTGGCCGTCCTCCTTGGTGAAGACGGCCGGCCGCTGGTCCAACAGTGTCAGCACCACCTCCGACGGCCGGCAGAGCTTGATGCCCTCGGGCGTGACGACGATCGGTCGGTTGACCAAGACAGGATCGGCGATCATGGCGTCCAGGATCGCTTCGCCGCTGACGGCCGGATCGAGCAGGCCGATTTTCGCCGCTTGCGTGCCCTTATCCCGCAGGATGTCACGCGGCCGGGCGCCCATCGCCGCCAGCAACCCGTCGAGTTGCGGCCGCGTCCAGCCGGTCTGCAGGTACTCGATCACGACCGGCTCGTAGCCGGCTGCCCGGATCATCGCCAAGGTGTTGCGCGAGGTTTCGCAGGCGGGATTGTGATGGATGATGATCGGGAAATCGTTGCTCATCGCGCGGTCTTCTCCTGCAAAAGCCAGCCGAACAGCAGGCTCGCGGCGACCGCGCCGGCAAGCTGGGCGAGAATGAATAGCGGCGCCGATGCAGGCGCTATGCCGGCGAAGGTGTTTGACAACGACCGGGCGAGGGTGACCGCCGGGTTGGCGAACGAGGTCGAGGCGGTGAACCAGTAGGCCGAGATGATGTAGAGGCCGACCACCATTGGCGTCGCCTCCGGCCGGAACCGGATCGATCCCAAGATCGCCGCCACCAGGCCGAAGGTGGCGACAAATTCGGCGAATGCCTGCGCTGGGCCGTCCCGCAGCTTGGCGGAGATCTGCCAGATCGGCTCGGCAAACATCGCATGAGCGGCCCAGACGCCGAGGACGCCACCGGCGATCTGCGCGGCCACATAGGCGCCGGCCAGGCCCCAGCCGATCTCGCGCCGTAAGGCGAACACCAGGGTGACGGCGGGGTTGAAATGCGCCCCGGACAGCGGCCCGAAGATGGTGATCAACACCACCAGGCCCGCGCCGGTGGCGAGGGTGTTGCCGAGCAGGGCGATGGCGGCGTTCCCGCCGGCCAGCCGTTCACCCATGATCCCCGAACCAATCACGATGGCCAGCAGGAGCGCCGTCCCCAGCGCCTCGCCTGCCAAGCGCCGCGATGTCGAGAACGGGTGGAGAGGCGGCTCCAGGCTGGCGCTCAGCGTCTCCATGTTGCGCGCGATCCGTAAGGGCGGCTCATGAGCGGGCTCCCGGCGGCTCGCAGCAAGCGGTGCGCGCGGCGAGGGCGGCCAGGGGCGCGCAGACCTCGGACCGGCCCTGGCAACAGTCTTCCATCAGATAGGCCAGCAACTGGCTCATGCTCTCGTAGCCGGCCGCATAGATGATCGATCGGCCTTCGCGGCGGCTCGAAGCCAGACCGGCGTTGGCCAGGAGGGTCAGCTGCGCCGACAGAGTGTTGGGCGTGATGTCGAGCGCTCGCGCAATCTCCCCGGCGGCCATGCCGCCCGGGCCGGCCTTGACCAAAAGCCGGAACACGGCGAGGCGCGAATCCTGGGCGAGGGCGGAGAGCCGTTTAATGGCCAAGTCTGATTCCATATTTCATTAATTCTGGAAATATTGATTTGAGTCAAGCGCCTTGCTTGTCCGTCGCCAGGCGTAACGGCCTGGGTCTTCGCCCTGGTCTCATGAGCGGCCTCGCTATGGCGTCGCGGGCTAAAATGGCATTTTTCAAAAGCTTGAACGTCAATAAATCACGTAATAACAGTTAGATATAAGAATATTCCTGTCGCATATTGATCCGAACCCGGACATATTTCTTGACACGTTTCACATATCTGTCATCTTGTCCCTCGACGCGCTGACGACCACGAGGGCCTTAGAACCTTACGAGCCGCGACGCGTCTCTTTCTGGCTCAACGCTGGTCAAGGAGGCGCCTCATGACCCCCCTGAACACATCCATCCTGTCCTTCGCCTTCTCGGGAATCCTGCCCAAGGCCAACCGCGCTTATGAAGCGCCCCGGCCGGTTTCGCAGTCCGCGCCCAAGAGCAAGTAGGACACGGCTCACACCACCCGAACGGCCCCCCGAAGAAATCCCGGAGGGCCGTTTGTTTTGGCCAGATCTTTTGATCCGCGCTTTTGACTTGTGCGACGCGCCCGATTTTGCCTCTTTGCCCCGCACAAGAACCCAAAGGGGAGCGGCATGTCTCTGTTGACCACCGAAAAGCGCGGCCATGTGGCAATCCTGACCCTCAACCGGCCGGACGCCATGAACGCTCTGGGCATGCCCGGCGACGGCGACCAGATCCAGGCGGTGTGCGAGGAGATCAACGGCGACCAGGACGTGCGCTGCGTGGTGCTTACCGGCGCCGGCCGGGCCTTTTCCGCCGGCGGCGACGTCAAGGCGATGAAGGCCCGCGAAGGCGCCTTTGGCGGCTCGGGGGTCATGATCCGCGACGGCTATCGCCGCAACATCCACCGGGTGGTGAAGTCCATCTACGGTCTTGAGGTCCCGTCGATCGCGGCGATCAACGGCCCGGCGATCGGCCTGGGCATGGACGTCGCCTGCATGACCGACATCCGCATCGCCGCCGACACGGCCAGGATGGGCGTGACCTTTCTCAAGCTCGGCCTGATTCCCGGCGACGGCGGCGCCTGGCTCTTGCCACGCACCATCGGCATGAGCCGGGCGGCGGAAATGCTGTTCACCGGCGATGTCATCGACGCCGCCACGGCGGCGTCCTGGGGCCTGGTCAGCCGGGTCGTCCCCGCCGCCGATCTGATGGGCGCCGCCATCGCCCTGGCCGAGAAGATCGCCCTGCAGCCGCCCCATGCCCTGCGCATGGCCAAGAGCCTGCTGAAACAGGGCCAGACGGCGTCCTACGAAACCCTGATGGAGATGAGCGCCGCCGCCCAGGCCATCGCCCACCTGACCGAGGACCATATGGAAGGCGTCGATGCCATCCTCGAAAAGCGCAGTCCGGTGTTCAAGGGAGCCTGAAGACGCGCTACGCGCCTTCGCCGAAGACGTTGTCGTAGATGGTCTCGATGGTCCGGTAGCACTCGCAGGACACGTGCTCCATGCCGGCCCGGTCGAGGATAGTGATGCGCCCGCGCCGGTATTCGATCAGCCCGCGCCGCTGCAGCGCCTGGGCGGCCGTGGTCACGCTGGTGCGCTGGACGCCCAACATCATGGCCAGGAATTCCTGTGTCAGCGGCAGGGTGGTGTCGCTCACCCGGTCTTCGCAAGTCAGCAGCCAGCGGCACAGGCGCGCCTCGATGGAATGCAGGGCGTTGCAGGCCGCGGACTGGTGCAGCTGGGCCTCGCTGACCTGGGCGTAGCGGATCACCGTCTCACGAATGGTCGGGAAGCTGTTGGCTGCCTCCCGCAGCGCCCGTGCGTCGATCCGCAGGCCCGCGCCGCCGATCTGCACCACGCCGCGCGAGGTGAAGCGAGGATAGCCAAAGGCGCCCAGCAGCCCCACCGCGCCTTCGCGCCCGATGGTCAGGCTTTCCACCCGCCCGCCGTCCTGCAGCAAGGTGATGATCGACACCACGCCGCTGCTGGGAAAGTAAACATTGACGACAGGCTCGCCGGGTTCGGCGATTACGCGGCCCACGGCAAATGAAACTTCAGAAATACTCGAAGAAAGAGCCTGCATAGCGCTATCACCGAAAGCAGAAAGCAGGCGATTTCGTAAATTCATAGCGCACGGCTCGATTCAACAAACCGCTTGTTTCTGACATACGCCAGCTGAATGCGGTGTCGAATATCGACACATCGCGCCTTATTTTAGAAAAATACTATGCCTCATATGTCGAATATCCTGATTGTGTCTGTAATCGACAGCTATTGTATTTGGCGGACGTTTTGCCGCGTTCACCCTGGGGGCGGCCGACCCGATTGGCGCTACGTCTGGCTTGCCCGGCTTGGCCCGACCCGTCTAACGTCCGCCATCCAACGTCCGTTTGAATTCAACCCATAAGAGGAAACGACCAATGATCGGCGTGATCGCGGTGCTGAAGGTGCAAGATGGCAAGAACGCCGATTTCGAAGCGGTGTTCAAGGACCTGGCCGCCAAGGTGCGCGCCAATGAGCCGGGTAACCTGGCCTACGGCTGCACCAAATCCCGCACCGACCCCAACACCTACAAGGTGCTCGAGCTCTATGCCGACCAGGACGCCCTGACGGCGCACGGCCAGACCGAGTATTTCAAGGCTGCTGGCCCGGGCATCGGCGCCTGCCTCGCCGGCCGTCCCGAGATCGAATACCTCGACGGAATCTAGCGACGGAGTTTGACCGATGGACCTGAACTTCAGCGCCGAAGACCTGGCCTTCCGCGACCAGGTCCGCGCCTTTATCGCCGAGGCCTTCGACGACGACATGCGTGCGCGCGTGAAGCTGTCGAAGAACGGCCATATCGGCAAGGAGCCCGAGGTTCGCTGGCTCAAACGGCTGGCCGCCAAGGGCTGGATCGCCCCTGGCTGGCCGGCTGAATACGGCGGGACCGGCTGGACGGACTCCCAGAAGTACATCTTCAGCATGGAGATGGCGCTAGCGGGCACGCCCAGCACCTCCAGCATGGGCATCATCATGTGCGCGCCGGTGATCATGGCGTTCGGCAACGATGAGCAGAAGAAACAGCACCTGCCAAAGATCCTGAACACCGACGTCTGGTGGTGCCAGGGCTATTCCGAGCCGGGCTCCGGCTCCGACCTGGCTTCCCTGTCGATGAAGGCCGAGCGCGACGGCGACGACTATGTGCTGAATGGCTCCAAGATCTGGACCACCCACGCCCAGTGGGCGGACTGGATGTTCTGCCTGGTGCGGACGTCCCAGGAGGACCGGCCGCAGAAGGGCATCTCCTTCCTGCTGCTGGACATGAAATCCCCCGGTATCAGTATCCGCCCGCTGCCCACCCTCGATGGACCGGCCGAGGGCGAGCAGGAGATCAACCAGGTCTTCTTCGAGGATGTCCGTGTGCCGATCGCCAATCGCGTCGGCGAGGAGGGGCAGGGGTGGACCTACGCCAAATACCTGCTGCAGTTCGAGCGCGGCAACGCCTACGCCCCCGGCCTCACCAACATGCTGGACAAGGTCAAGACCATCGCCTCGGCCGAGGTGGCCGACAGCGGCGGCGCCCTGATCGCCGACCCGTCCTTCCGCCGCAAGCTGGCGGAGATGCAGATCAAGGTGGAGGCGATCAACGCCACCGAGCTGAAGCTGTTCGCCGGCCGGGTGACCGGCCAGGCGATGGGGCCGCTGTCCTCCATGCTCAAGCTGGAGGGCTCGCAGGCCCAGCAGGCGATCTCCGAGCTCGCGCTGGAGGCGGTGGGCGGCTACGCGGCGCCCTTCGTCCAGGATCCGTGGGCCGCCCTGGCTGGCGACACCAATGAGGTGCGGCCAGGCCCTGACTATGCCGCGCCGACCGCGCCCAGCTATTTCAACTACCGCAAGACCTCGATCTACGGCGGCTCCAACGAGATACAGCACAACATCATGGCCAAGATGATCCTGGGGATCTGATGGTTTCGTGCGTGGTTCGAGACGCGACGAAGGCGTCGCTCCTCACCAAACTCGTCTTTTGCATAGTCCGTTAAGTCGAGTTTGGTGAGGAGGCCGAAGGCGGTCTCGAACCACGCACTCACCTCAACCGCCGCGCTGATCAAGTGCGTAGTTTTTCTGGACTGTCTTTGAGCGCCGCCCGCCGCTAGGGTCGCCGCCAGCAACACCTCGCCAGGAGCATCCATGGCCGCCGACGCCCTTTTCATGCCCTTCAGCTTCAAGGGCCTGACCCTGCCCAACCGCGTCGTCATGGCGCCGATGACCCGCTCCAAGTCCCCGGACGGCGTGCCCAATGCGGAGGTCGCCGCCTATTACGAGCGTCGCGCGGCGGCCGAGGTCGGGCTGATCATCTCCGAAGGCACCGGCGTTCGCCGCCCGGCGTCGCTGAACGATCCGAACATCCCGCGCTTCCATGGCGAGGACGAACTGGCCGCCTGGAAGACCGTCATCGACGGCGTGCACGCCGCCGGCGGCATCATGGCGCCCCAGCTCTGGCACGTGGGCGCGGTGCGCAGCCGCTCGGAAACCTGGGCGCCGTCCGGCCCCTATGACAGCCCCTCCGGCCTCTCCAGCCCCGGCAAGAAGTTCGGCCAGGGGATGACGGACGAGGAGGTGGCTGACGCCATCGCCGCCTTCGCCGACGCCGCCCGCGACGCCAAGCGCCTGGGCTTCGACGCGGTCGAGCTGCACGGCGCCCACGGATATCTGATCGACCAGTTCTTCTGGGACGGGGTCAACGAGCGGGACGACACCTTCGGCGGCCCGGCGCTTCCCGCCCGCGCGAAGTTCGCCGCCGAGATCCTCAAGGCCGTGCGCGCCGCGGTGGGGCCGGACTACCCGGTCATCATCCGGCTTTCGCAATGGAAGCAGCAGGACTTCACCGTCAAGCTGGCGCACACGCCGGCGGAGATGGACGCCTGGCTGACGCCCCTGGCCGAGGCCGGCGCGGACATGTTCCACTGCTCGCAGCGCCGGTTCTGGGAGCCGGAATTCGACGGCTCGGACCTGAACTTCGCAGGCTGGGCCAAGAAGCTCACCGGCAAGCCGACCATCACCGTGGGGTCTGTCGGCCTGACCGGCGAATTCGTCGCCGCCTACGCCGGCCAGGCCTCGGAGCCGGCTTCGCTGGACGAACTGCTCAAGCGTCTGGAACGCGGCGACTTCGACCTGGTCGCCGTCGGCCGGGCCCTGCTGCAGGACCCGCAATGGGCGGTGAAGGTGCACCAGGGGCGCACCGGCGAGCTGATGAACTTCGAAGCGTCCGCGATGGCGACGCTTTACTAAGCATAGTGCGTCCTTCGACGCGCCGCTTCGCGTCGGCTCAGGATGACGTGCTTTTGTGAAGCCAAAATTCTACGTCATGCTGAGCCGCGTCCGTAGGGCGCGTGTCGAAGCACGCACAAACTACCCGTTATAGTTCAGCTTCAGCCCCGGCCGCGGCCAGCGGCATTTGTAGAGCTTGCCGGTTCCGGACGCGGTGATCCAGGCGTCGCGCATGTCGGCGCCGCCGAAGCAGATGTTGGTGACGATCACGTCCGGCACCGCGAAATGCTCGGTCGAGCCGTCGGGGTCGAAGGCGGTGATGCCGCCGTTGATGATGGTGGCCACGCAGACCTTGCCGCCGGCCTCCACCGCCAGGCTGTCGAGCAGCTGGTAGCCGGGCAGGTTGCACACCACCCGGCCAGGCGCGAAGCCGTAAGCGTCCGCCACCTTGCCAGGCGACTCGATGTCCCAGGCCCACAGCCGGCCCAGGTTGGTGTCGGCGGCGTAGACCACCTTTTCGTCCGGCGACAGGCCGACGCCGTTGGGCGAGACCAGGTGGTCGCGGATGCGGCTGATGCTCGAGCCGTCGGGCTGGGCGTAATAGAGGCCGCCGAACTTGCGGCCTTCCGGCGTCGAGCAGCCGTGGTCGGTGAACCACATGCCGCCTTGGCGATCGAAAACGATGTCGTTGGGGCCCACCAGCCGGCGACCGTCGCAGGCGTCGTAGACAGTCTCGAACTTGCCGGTGGCCAGGTCCACCCGCTGGATCATGCCGCCGGTGTGGCTGGCTGGGGTCGGGCCGGGGATCAGCAGGCCGCTCTGCTCGAAGAATTCGAACGCGCCGCCGTTGTTGCAGATGTAGACCGCCCCGTCCGGGCCGATGGCGGCGCCGTTGGGACCGCCGCCCAGGTCGGCGATGACGCTGGTCGCGCCGTCCGGCGTGATGCGGGTGAGTGTCTTGCGCTCGATTTCCACCAGCACCACCGAGCCGTCGGCCATGGCGATGGGGCCTTCTGGAAAGCGCAAGCCCTCGGCGACCAGCTTAAGGTCCAATTCCATCGTTCCCTCCCTCGGCCGCGCTCCGGCGGCTCTTTGAATCTGCCTAGCGCCGTTCCAATACCCGGAACACGAAGGGGTAGTCATCCCCTTCGCCGGCGGGGTGGGCCTCGCGGCTCACCTCGGTCCAGCGGCTCTCGTCGAAGGCGGGGAAATGGACGTCGCCCTCTACCTCCGCATCGACCTCGGTCAGGTAAAGCCGGCTCGCCTTGGGGAAGGCCATAGCAAAGATGGCCGCGCCGCCGATGACGCAGACTTCGTCCACGCCGTCGTCCTCCGCCTGCTCGCGGGCGATCTGCAGCGCGTCGTCGAACACCTCGCAGACCAGGGCGCCCTTGGCCTTGCCCTCTTCCTCATAGGAGCCGTCGCGGGTGACGACGATGTTGATGCGGCCGGGCAGGGGACGGCGCGGCAGGCTCTCCCAGGTCTTGCGGCCCATGATGATGGGCTTGCCCAGGGTGGTGGCCTTGAAGATGGCGAGATCCGACTTCAGCCGCCAAGGCAGGCCGCCGTCCCGGCCGATCACGCCGTTGCGAGCACGGGCCACGGGTCCGACAGCGGTTTTGATGATCAAAGGCAGCCACTCCAAGCGCTCATCCCCGCGAAGGCGGGAACCCGGGAGACTCGCACCACGGCCGGCGACAGTCCCCTGGGTTCCCGCCTACGCGGGAATGAGCGGGTTGAGAAGGTCCGATCAGACGGCGATCGGTGCCGCGAGGCTGGGGTGGGCGGTATAGCCCTTCAGTTTGAAGTCCTCGTACTCGAACCCGAACAGGTCGGTCTTGGGCGCCATGACCAGGGTGGGGAAGGGGTGGGGCTCGCGGCTGAGCTGCTCTTTCGCCTGGTCGATATGGTTCAGATAGAGGTGGGCGTCGCCCAGGGTGTGGACGAACTCGCCGGGTTCCAGGCCCGTGACCTGGGCCATCATGGCTAGCAAGAGGGCGTAGCTGGCGATGTTGAACGGCACGCCCAGGAAGACATCCGCCGAGCGCTGATAGAGCTGCAGCGACAGCCTGCCGTCGGCGACGAAGAACTGGAACAGGCAGTGGCAGGGCGGCAGGGCCATGTCATCGACATCGGCCGGGTTCCAGGCCGAGACGATGTGGCGGCGGCTGTTGGGGTTTTCGCGGATGGAGCGGATCACGTTGGCGATCTGGTCGATCACGCGGCCGTCGGGCGTGGCCCACGAGCGCCATTGCTTGCCGTAGACCGGGCCGAGCTCGCCGTCGGCATCAGCCCATTCGTCCCAGATGCTGACGCCGCGCTCCTGCAGCCAGCGGATATTGGTGTCGCCGCGCAGGAACCACAACAGCTCAAGGATGATCGACTTCTTGTGCAGCTTCTTGGTGGTGAGCAGGGGGAAGCCCTGGGCGAGGTCGAACCGCATCTGGCGGCCGAATACACCGAGGGTGCCAGTGCCGGTGCGATCCTCGCGCTTGACCCCATGGGCCAGGATGTCAGCCAACAGGTCCAGGTACTGGCGCTCCGGATGGGCGGCTTGGACCTGCGGCTGAATCGAACTGTGGGCGTTCATGGCGCCAATCTCGCGCGAATCGGGGGTCGCGCCAAGGACGCGCATCGCCTCATGCACAGGTCAGAAGCGCCATTGTCCATCCAGCCGGACCACGCACGACGTTCATCCCAGCTTGGCGTGGGATCGACGACCATCGGCTATCAGCCCGCAAAACCCCCCTCATCCAAAAACACCTGTTCCTCCGCCGTCGGTGAGCGGCCGAAGGCGGCGTTGCGGTGGGGGAAGCGGCCGAAGCGCTGGATGATCTCCCGGTGCATGACAGCGAACTTCAGGCTGTCCACATCGCCGGTCTCGACATCGTGGTTCTCGAACAGCGCCACGGAGCGATCCTGGTCGGCGATGGCCTCGGAATGCATGAAGGGCATGTAGAGGAAGACTCGCAGCGCCGGCTCGATCTCCGCATCGAAGCCCGCGTGCAGGGCCTTGTCGCAGATGCCGCGCGCCAGCGGGTCGGTGGCGAAGGCGTGCGCCGAGCCCCGATAGATGTTGCGCGGGATCTGGTCGAACAGCAGCGCCAGGGCCAGCGCGCCATTGGCTGTGGCGGCCCATGACGCATAGTCGCCCCGCGCCGCGGCGTGATGCACCGGCTCGAACCTCAGTCTCAGCGCTTCGTCGAACGCATAGTTCTTCTTGAACCACTTGGCCGGCCCGGCATGCCGCCAGAACCCCACCACGTCCGCCGCGATCGCCGCCATCAATGCCTCCGACATGGCCGAGAGGTGAACCCGATGGAGGGCGGCTGTTCAAGCCCGGTTCAGCGTCGAACGCCCAAACTTTTGCACTGTGAGGGACCAGACGGCCCGGAATGCAGCTTTGCCATCAGTTCCGCGTTTAGCGCTGGGACCCCTCGGAGGAGACGGACATGTCGAAGAAGATGTTGACGGCGGCTTGCGCCCTGACCCTGCTCTGCGGGACCAGCGCGTTCGCCCAGCAGCACCACCCAGGCGGCGGTGGCGGCGCTCCCCACGGCGGCGGCGCGCCTCGCGGTGGCGGGGGCGGTGCGCCTCACGGTGGCGGTGGGGGCGGCTTCCACGGCGGTGGCGGTGGAGGTGGTGGAGCTCACTTCGGCGGTGGCGCGGCGCATGTCGGAGGCGGCGCTGCTTTCCATGGCGCTCCCGGCGGAGCCTTCCATGCCGCGCCGAGCGCTGTCCACGTGGGCGCGGCGGCCGGCGCAGGCCGCTCGGCGCGCTTTGCGACCGGGACGACTCATACGGCGGGCGCCTTCCGGGGCGCGGGCGGCAACCAACGCGGCTCGGGCGCCAGGGCGGGCGGCTCGCATCTGGGAACCCACCTGGCTGTCGCCGGCGCGGTGGCCGGGGCCGTTGTTGCGGCCAACGCGGTGCACGGCTCGCACCACTATTCCGCCCAGGCCTATCCGCACCAGATCAATTCCGGCCGCCAGTATCACTGGCAGGGCGCCTGGAACCCGCCGGGCGGCTGGTCCTATCGCCACTGGGGCTATGGCGACCGTCTGCCGGGCGGCTGGTTCGCCCGCAACTTCTGGATCAGCGACTACTGGTCCTACGGCCTGCCGATGGCGCCCTATGGCTACGCCTGGGTCCGTGAAGGACCGGACGCGGTGCTGGTGAACGTCTACACCGGCATGGTGGTCGAGGTGGACTACGGGGTGTTTTACTAAGGCGGGTTCGGATCAATCCGCCTATCTTGAAATCCGCTCATCCCCGCGAAGGCGGGGACCCAGGAGACTGGGCGCTACTCGATCAACTGTACCAAGACCGCGGCTGCAAGACCGAGTCTAGTGGCCCTGGATCCCGCCTTCGCGGGGATGAGCGCAATTTCGGGCAATCGTCCGGGCCGTCACGCCGCCAAAACACCGGACTTTTCCCGGTCCCTTGCCTATGCTCGCGACCTCATTGAGGAGGCGAGCGTGCGCAAAACCAATCATCCGGCCGGGACGGTGCATCGGATCACGGTGTGCAGCGAGGTCCTGAAGGGCAATCTGCTCGGCGATCCCACCGACCGGGTGGTCGATGTCTACACGCCCGCCGGCCATGACGGCGCCGGACTGCCGCTGCTGGTCGATATCGTCGGCTTCACCGCCGGCGGCCCGGCCCACACCAACTGGAAAGGCTTCGGCGAGAATGTACCCGAGCGGCTTGACCGACTGATCGGCGACGGCGCCATGCCGCCGGTGGTTGTGGCCTTCCCGGACTGCTTCACCCGCGTCGGCGGCAACCAGTACGTAAATTCCATTTCGACAGGCGCTTGGGCCGACTTCCTCACAACCGAGATGTTGAGCGCGGTTGAAGGCCGGTTCGGCTGTGGCGGCGCGGGCAGGCGGGGCATCTTCGGCAAGAGCAGCGGCGGCTACGGCTCCATCGTCCACGCGCTGGACCATTCCGACGTCTGGTCCGCGGCGGCCTGCCATTCCGGCGACATGGCGTTTGAGCTCTGCTACCTGCCCGACATGCCGGACACCTTGCGGGCCCTGGCCAAGCACGGCGGCTCCATCGAGACCTGGTGGAAGGCGTTCGAGGCCGCGCCGAAGCAGTCGGACTCGATGTTCAAGGCGCTCAACATCCTGGCCATGGCGGCCCACTACGATCCCGACCCGAACGCCTACCTTGGCCTGCGCCTGCCGGTCACTCCGGACACCTGCGAACTCATTCCCGAACGCTGGGCCGAATGGTTGAAGTTCGACCCCTGCCTGAAGCTGGAAACCCAGAGCGACAGCTTGCGCTCGCTAAAGGCCCTCTACATCGATTGCGGAACCGTCGATCAGTTCAACCTGGTCTACGGCGCGAGGCGGTTCAAACGCCGGCTGGATGGGCTGGGGATCACGCACCGCTATGAGGAGTTCGACGACAACCACTCCTCGGTGGACTACCGCATGGACGAGAGTTTGCCGTTCCTGGCCAAGGCGCTGGCGGGGTAGGTTCGTGCAACTCAGCCAGGACCCTCTGCTCCTGCGCCGCCTGCTGCGGGCCAAGGACCGCATGGACGCCGCCTCGCACGAGGCCTGGCCGGTCACCCGGCTGGCGCGAGTCAGCGGGGTTTCAGCGGCCCATTTCGCCCGCTCGTTCAAGCAGGCCTTCGGCGCGCCGCCGCACCGCTACCTGCTCACCCGACGGGTCGAGCGGGCGACGGCCCTGTTGCGCGAGACGGACCTGGCCATCACCGACATTGCTTTCGACGCCGGCTGGACCAGCCTGGGCACCTTTGGCCGCACCTTCCGCGACATCGTCGGCGAGAGCCCGGGAGAGTTCCGCGCCCGGGTCCAGGCCGTGCCGCGCACGGTCGAACAGACGCCGCCCTGCTTCCTCACCGCCGCTCGCCGGCCGGACTTAAGGATCGCAGTTTCGGAGAAGCGGCGGCGGGAGGAGCGCGATAAACCTGGGGCCACACAGCAACAGGAGTTCCCATGACCCAGGGTGTCAACGTCGCCAGCATCTATGTGCGCGATCAGGATGAAGCGCTCGACTTCTACGTCGGCAAGCTGGGTTTCAAAGTGCACACGGACGTGCGCAACGGCGACTATCGCTGGCTCACTGTCCAGCACCCGGACCAGCCGTCCTTCCAACTCGGCCTGTCGAAGGCCATGGCGCCGATGCAGGATCCCGCCGCCGTGCTGGCCATCAACGAACTGGTGGCTAAGGGCGCCATGGCGCCGATGGTGATGGCGGTCGATGACTGCCGCAACGCTTACGAGCGTCTCAACGCCGCCGGCGTCGAATTCACTCAGGAGCCGGTGGAGCGCTACGGGGCGGTGGACGCCAGCTTCCGCGATCCGTCTGGGAATGGCTGGAAGATGATCGAGGGGCGGTGAGGGGTTGAGGTCCAATTCCTCCCCCGATGGGGGAGGGGGACCGCGAAGCGGTGGAGG
>FTKM01004687.1_pt1 | contig 110112 bp, 98 predicted proteins | sample 1658051 | NCBI WGS metagenome assembly FTKM01 (sample SAMEA3914794, study PRJEB12502) | metagenome | biome: forest; material: soil | place: Canada | collected 2011-07-05 | depth 0.1 m | reverse complement strand
AGCCCCTCGCCGTCATCGGAGGGCAGGCTTTCGCCGCGGTCGGCGGTCAGGCCGGCGGCTTCGAACCAGCGGGCGATCTCGGCGTCGGAGAAGCCCAGGCGGCGGTGCTGGTGCGCCTCGCGCAGGAACTCCAGCCGGTGCGGCGCGAAGTCGGCGATCAGCAGCCGGCCTCCAGGGGCGACCAGCCGCGCGGCCTCGGCCACCGCTGACGCCGGGTCGGACAGGTAGTGCAGCACCTGGTGCACCACCACCAGATCGGCGCAGCCGTCGTCCAGCCGGGTGGCGAAGATGTCGCCGTGCCGCAGTTCGCACTGGGCCAGGCCGGCCTCCGCCGTGTGCTGGCGGGCGATGTTGAGCATCTGTTGCGACAGATCCAGGCCGATGGCGGCCTTGGCGTTGGGCCCCAGCAGGGTCAGCATCCGTCCGGTGCCGGAGCCCAGATCGACCAGGCGGCGATAGGGTCCGGGGCCGGCGGCGCCCTTGATGGCGGTCTCTACGGCGGCTTCGGACACATAGAGGCTGCGCAACTCGTCCCAGCGGGCGGCGTTGCGGGCGAAATAGGCGTTGGCCGCCTGCAGCCGCTCGCCCTCCACCGTGCGAAGCCGTTCGGCGTCGCGCAGCAGGATGGGATCGTCCAGGGCGATCTCGGCCAAGGTCTTGTCGAGGATGGTGCGGCGCGCGCCGGTGGCGGCGAGGCGGTAGAACATCCAGGCCCCGTCCGGGAACCGCTCCACCAGCTCCGCCTCGGTAAGCAGCTTCAAATGCCGCGAAACGCGAGGCTGGCTCTGGTCGAGGATTTGGCTAAGCTCCATCACCGCCAGCTCCTCGCGCGCGAGCAGCGCAAGGATGCGCAGGCGGGTGGGCTCGCCCGCCGCGCGCAGCACCTCAACCGCCTGTCGCGCCGATAGGGTCATAGAGCATATAAAGATATCTTTATGTCTTTATGTAAAGTGAATTCGTTACCCAGGCTGGGGAGCGGCGCCCCTCGACGCGAGCCGAGCCGCATGGTCAAGCTTTCGGCGCTTTTCAGCGCTTAATTCATTTCCAGAGTCTCGCGCGCCGGACTGGATTAGCCGCCGCGCGCTCCTATCTGTTGGTTTCGCAAGCTTGGGAACGGTTGGCGCTATGCGCTCATTCTGGATCGGTCTGGCGGGCCTGACGGCGGCGGCGTTGATTGCGCCCGCGCACGCCTTGGCCGACGTAGCCGGCGCGGGGCCGAACCCCGATCCGTGGGAGCACCTCAATCGGGGCCTCTACGGGTTCAATGACGGGCTCGACCGCGCGGTGCTGCGGCCGGCCGCCCGGGGTTACAAGAAGGCGGTAGCGAGACCGGTGCGGACCGGCGTGCGCAATGCGCTGAATAATATCGGCGAACCCAACACCCTGGTGAACGACCTGCTGCAGGGCCGGATCGTGCATGGCGGCCAGTCCGCCGCGCGGTTCGTGATCAATTCGACGGTCGGGATCGCCGGCCTGTTCGATGTGGCCACCCCGATCGGGATTCCGTCGCACGACGCCGATTTCGGCCAGACCCTCGGCCGCTGGGGCCTGCCGCCGGGTCCCTATGTCTTCGTGCCGGTGTTCGGCCCCAGTGACCTGCGCGATGGCGCGGGCCGCATCGTCGATGGTTTCGCCAGCATCCTCAGTCTGCACGATCTGCATGTGACGACGCCCTATCGCACCGGCATTGAGGTCGTGGACGGGGTCGATAGCCGTCTTGCGCTCGACTCGACGATCGAGGCGGTCAAGCACACCGCCACCGACCCATACGCCACCACCCGGTCCGCCTATCTGCAGAACCGCCGCTCGATGGTGATCAGCGACAAGCAGGCCATCGATCAGTTGCCCAGCTTCGACGCCCCGCCTCCGGCGCCTGCCCCGACGCCTCCCAAATAGAACCCGAGAACTGAGCCTAAGCCGATGCGTAAGCTTCAACTCCGCCCGCTGCTTGTCCCCCGACTGCTTGGAATGGCCTTGATCGCCGTGTCCGGCGCAGGCCTTGCCATCGCACCCACGCCCTTGACGCCACCGGCCATGGCTCAGAGCACGCACAACGCCGGCGCCGAACAGTTCGTGCAGACCCAGGCGCAGCGGGCGCTGAACATCCTGTCCCAGCACCAGGGCGACACGGTCGCCGAAAAACGCCTGTTCCAGCAATTCGTCGATCAGGTCGCCGACGTGCCGCGCATCAGCAACTTCGTACTCGGCAAGTACGGCCGCTCGATCTCGCCAGCGCAGCGGCAGGACTTCGCGGTGGTGTTCCGTGAATACGCCTCCAATGTCTATGAGAGCCGGCTGAACGAGTATCATGGCGAGACCCTGCGGGTGACCGGCTCGACCGCCCGCACCCCTGCGGACATCGTCGTCCAGAGCCAGGTATCCGGCGGCCGGCTGCAGCAGCCAGTGGGCGTGGCCTGGCGGGTGCTCGCCGAAGGCGGCGGCTGGAAGGTGGTGGATGTGCAGGTGGATGGCGTCTGGCTGGCCATCACCCAGCAGCAGGATTTCGTCTCCACCATCGACAACGCCGGCGGCAATATCCAGGTGCTGATCGACCAGCTGAAGCGCCAGGTCGCCAAGGAACGGGCTGGGGGCTAGCCGCGCGCAACTATCGGCGCGCTTAACGGGTTGTGTCTGCAGGCGGCAAAATACGCCGCGCACGACATTTCCGGGAGAAAACCGATGATCCGCAAGATCCTTATCGTGGGAACCGCCGCCGTTCTCGCCGCCGGCGCAACCAGCGCCGCCTTCGCCGCCGACCGCTACGCCTCGCCGAGCCAGCCGGTGCCCTATTCGCAGCTGAACAACTACATGAAGGGCGGCGCCAAGGCCCGCGCCAGCATCGTCGCCCAGTCGGGCGACCAGACGGCCCAGACCGGGACCAGCGCCAACACCTCGGCCACCACGCCCGCGCCGGCCATGCCCAATGACACCGCCGCGCCCATGCCCACCGCCGGCGCGACGCCGAACGCTCCGATGCCGAGCGCTACGCCCGCCCCGACCCCGATGCCGAACAACATGCCCGGCACGGCGGGAACCACCAACCCGGCCACCCCCGGCGCCGTGAACCCCACGCCCCCGACCGCGCCCACGAGCCCCAGCTCGCCCGCGCCGATGCCGCAGTAGTTCCAATACCCTCGTGTCCTAGGCCTTGTGCCTAGGACCCATTGGGCGCGGGCGGTCGTCGCTGAAACGCGACTGTGCCGCTATCGCGAACCTCGCAATATCCGCGTTCAATGGACCCCTGGCACAAGGCCCGGGGTACGACGAACCTGACCCCCTACCGCCCGAACTTCTGGTACTTGATCCGGTGCGGGATCAGCGACTCCGCGCCTAGCCGCCGCTTCTTGTCTTCCTCATAGGCCTCGAAGTTGCCTTCGAACCATTCCACGTGGCTGTCGCCTTCGAAGGCCAGGATGTGGGTGCAGAGGCGGTCGAGGAACCAGCGGTCGTGGCTGATGACCACGGCGCAGCCGGCGAATTCCTCCAGCGCCTCCTCCAGGTTCTGCAGGGTTTCGATATCCAGGTCGTTGGTCGGTTCGTCGAGCAGGATGACGTTGCCGCCGGTGGTCAGGGTCTTGGCCAAGTGGACGCGGTTGCGCTCACCGCCCGACAGCAGCCCCACCTTCTTCTGCTGGTCGCCGCCGCGGAAGTTGAACGAGCCGACGTAGGAGCGGCTGACGATCTCGCGGTTGCCGACCTTGATGATGTCCAGCCCGCCGGAGATGGCCTGCCAGACCGTGTCGGTGGGTGTCAGGTCGTCGCGGCTCTGATCCACATAGGCCAGCTTCACCGTCTCGCCGAGGCGGATCGAGCCCTGGTCCGGCTTTTCCTGGCCGGTGATCATCTTGAACAGGGTCGACTTGCCGGCGCCGTTGGGGCCGATCACGCCGACGATGCCGTTGGGCGGCAGCTTGAACGACAGGCCCTTGAACAGCACCTTGTCGCCGTATTCCTTTTCCAGATTGTCGACCTCGATCACCACATTGCCCAGGCGCGGACCCGGCGGGATCTGGATGGTGGCGAAGGACTGCTTCTCGCGTTCCTGCTGGTTGACCATCTCGTCATAGGCGGCCAGGCGGGCCTTGGACTTGGCCTGGCGGGCCTTGGCGGAGGAGCGCACCCATTCCAGTTCGCGGGCCATGGCGCGTTGGCGCGCCTCGCTCTCGCTGTTCTCCTGGCGGACCCGCTTTTCCTTCTGCTCCAGCCAGCCGGAGTAGTTACCCTCATAGGGCACGCCCTTGCCGCGATCGAGTTCCAGCGTCCACTTGGTGACCTGATCCAGGAAGTAGCGGTCGTGGGTCACCAGGATGACGCAGCCCGGGAAGTTCTCCAGGTGATGCTGCAGCCAGGCCACCGACTCGGCGTCCAGGTGGTTGGTGGGTTCGTCCAGCAGCAGCATGTCGGGCTTGGACAGCAGCAGCCGGGCCAGCGCCACCCGGCGGCGCTCACCGCCGGACAGCTTGTCGACGGGGCTGTCGTCCGGCGGGCAGCGCAAGGCGTCCATCGCCATCTCGATCTTGGAATCGATGTCCCACAGGTCGCCGGCGTCCAGCTTCTCCTGGAGCGCGGTCATCTCCTCCATCAGTTCGTCGGTGTAGTCCTCGCCCAGCTTGGCGGCGACGGCGTTGAACTTGTCAAAGGTTTGCTTCTCGTCGCACCAGGCGATGACGTTGTCCCAGACGTTCAGGGTCTCATCCAGATGCGGCTCCTGCTCCAGGTAGCCCATCTTGATCCCGTCGGCGGCCTTGGCCTCGCCGTTAAACTCCTTGTCGATCCCGGCCATGATCTTCAGCAGGGTCGACTTGCCCGAGCCGTTCACGCCCACCACGCCGATCTTGGCGTCGGCATAGAAGGACAGCCAGATGTTCTCGAACACCTTCTTGCCGCCGGGATAGGCCTTGGTCAGGCCTTGCATCTGGAAAATGTATTGCTGCGCCATGGCGGCTCGCGGTCTCGTCTTCAGCGATGAATGGGGTCGGCGCGGGTTCTAGCCGCTGGCCGCGCGCGCGTCCACGGGGAGCGGGCGTCAGCGCCGGCCGATCTATGTAGGTACGTAGGTTAGCTTGTGCAGGCGCCCGGGCCCGGAGCGTCCCCGCCCGCCGAAAATTCCGTCAAACTCACCACGGAGTACACGGAGGGGCGGTGTCTTCCTAGGTTCAAACGCAAAGGCGCAAAGAACGCTAAGGGCGCGTAGCGCTATCAAACAGAAGCGGGCCTATCCGATTGTCTCGCGGGCTTTGCCCGCCTTTGCGTCCTTCGCGCCTTTGCGTTGAAACTTCTTCTCAGTGCCCTCCGTGTGCTCTGTGGTGAAATCCTTTATCTAAGCCGTCAAAAGGGGAGCGAAATGTCCAAGCTACTATTTCCGGCCGCGATCATCCTGGGGCCGATCATGGCCGTCTTCGTCGTAAGCCTGGTCATCCGCGCGGCGAAATTCCGCTGGGCCAATGTCGCCAAGCTCTACCTGACCCTGCTGTTCGGCGGCATCGGCCTCTATGGCCACATGCTGCATCCCCAGTCGGTGGTCGAGCTGATCCCGCCCGTCTTCCCGTTCCGCACCTTCGACAGCTACGCCAGCGGCGTACTCGAGATCGCCTTCGCGCTGCTGCTCTGGACTCGTTACGCGCGGATCACCGGCCTGGTCATCATCGCCTATCTGGTGCTGGTGCTGCCGTTCAACATCTACGGCTGGACCATCGCGTCCAACGTCCCGAGCTATGTGAACTCGCCCAACTACCTGTGGGTCCGCGTACCGATGCAGGCGGTCTTCATCGCCTTCGCCTGGTTCGGCACGCTGGGCGACAGGCGCAAAGCCGGGCTCGCGCGCTCGTAGCAAAAGGCGGCGTAGCCGTCGAAGCGCGCAACGAAATCAAGGCGCCCGCGTTTTCTTGCCGAGCTTTCAAACCAGGACTCGGAGAACAACGATGGACAAGAATCGCATCGACGGCGCGGCCAAGGAAATCAAGGGCGCCACCAAGGAAGCCTTCGGCAAGGTCACCGGCAACACCGGCAAGCAAGTCGCCGGCGCCGCCGAAAAGAACATCGGCACGGCCCAGCGCAAGATCGGCGAAGCGGCCGACAAGGCCCGCCACTAAGCCTCGCCATAAGACTGACGATAAGCCGCCCGTTCCGGTCATGCCGGGGCGGGCGGCTTTGCATCCGGAGCCGATTGCTCACCCAAACCGCGTCCGCGTCGCCAGCGCCGCCGGGCGGCTGTAGCAGCGGTCCAGCCAGCGGCGGACATCGCCGAACGCCGCCAGATCGAGGCTCGCCGCGCGCGAGGGCGATAGCACCGCCGCCACATTCAGGTCGGCCACGGTGAAATCCTCGCCGAGCAGCCAGGTCCTGCCAGCCAGCGATCCGTTCAGCAGGTCAAGCCCCTTGGCGATCAGAGCGTCCCGGTGGTCGCCCATCGCGGCGAGCAGGTCGGCCAAGAGCGCGTCCTTTTGCACCCACGGCTCCAAATGCGCCTGCGCCCACAGGCTCCAGCGCCAGACGTCGGCCTCACCCTGCGGCGTGGCGGGATAGAGCGGCGGCTCGCCGCCGGAGCCGTATCGCTTGGCCAGGTAGAGGTTGATGGCCATCGATTCCGCCACGCGTACGCCGTCATCGTCGATGGCCGGTATCGCGCCAGCCGAGTTGATGGCCAGGAAGCCGGGGGATTTCAGGATCGTGTCGTCGAAGGCGTAGGGGACATGGACATAGTCCAGCCCGAGTTCTTCGGCCGTCCACAGCACCCGCTTGGTGCGGGACTGGGGTGATCCATAGATGGTGAGCGCCATGGGCCAACGTGGCCGGCGTGGGCGGGCGGGTCAAGGTTGTGCGCCGTGATCGCCCAAGTCTTGATCAGGTCGTGCATCGTCTTTAGGCACACCCCTGCCGCGCGGATTCGGACGCTGGCGAAGGCGGGGGAATGATGCAGCTCAATCCAGGCGACACGGCGTGGGTGCTCACGGCGACGGCCCTGGTCTTGTTCATGACCTTGCCGGGCCTCGCCCTGTTCTACGCCGGCCTGGTGCGGGTGAAGAACACCCTGTCGGTCATGGCCCATTGCGTTGCCCTGGCCTGCCTGATGTCGGTGCTCTGGCTGGCTTGTGGCTACAGCCTGGCCTTCAGCGGCGCCGGCGCCCTGGTTGGTAATTTCAGCAAGGCCTTCCTGCTGGGTGTGAACCGCGGCTCGCTCACCGGCGTCATCCCCGAGCCGGCCTTCTTCATGTTCCAGGCCACCTTCGCCGTCATCACCCCGGCGCTGATCGTCGGCGCCTATGTGGAGCGGGTGCGATTCGGCGCCGTGCTACTGTTCAGCGCCCTGTGGATGCTGATCGTCTACGCCCCCGTCACCCATTGGATCTGGGGCGGCGGCTGGCTGGCGCAGCGGCATGTGATGGACTTCGCCGGCGGCCTGGTGGTTCACGCGACCGCCGGGATCGCGGCCCTGGTCGCCGCGGCCATGGTCGGCCACCGCGACGGCTTCCCGCGCAACCTGCACCCGCCGCACAACCCCGGCATGACCATGATGGGCGCCGGCATGCTCTGGGTCGGCTGGTACGGCTTCAATGGCGGCAGCGCCCTGGCGGCTAATGGCGATGCGGCCATGGCCCTGCTGGTGACTCACATTTCCGCCTCCGCCGCCGGACTGACCTGGGCATTGATCGAGCGCCTTCGCTTCGGCCGCGCCAGCATGATCGGCCTGGTCACGGGCGTGGTGGCGGGCCTCGCTACGATCACGCCGGCCTCCGGTTTCGTCGGCCCGCTCGGCGGCCTGATCCTGGGCGTCGCCGGCAGCGTGATCTGCTTCTTCGCGGTTGACGTGATCAAGCACCGGTTCCGGATCGACGACGCCCTCGACGTCTTCGCGGTCCACGGCGTCGGCGGCATCCTGGGCAGCCTGCTGGTCGGTGTCTTGGCGACCAAGGTGCTCGGCGGGGTGGGCTACGCGGCGGGCGTGACCATGCTCGGCCAGCTGCGGACACAGGCGATCGGCACGGCCGCAGTCATCGCCTGGTCCGCCGTCGCCAGCTTCGCCATCCTCTGGCTGGTGAAGAAGGCGGTCGGTCTCCGCGCGCCTGATGCGCATCTGGAAGACGGCCTGGACATGATCGACCACGGCGAGCGGGCCTTCACGCCATGACCAACCAATCCTTCTCCAGCCTTAAGCTGGAAAAGGTGGCAGGCGAAGCCTGACGGATGAGGGCCCTACGCCAGATTGAACACCCCCGCCCCCTGTGGGAAGCTCGGTTGGAGCCGGCTGAAGTCCGGTCATACTCAAGGGGGCTGTGGGCGATGGCGGCGATGTTCGGATTCATGTCACCGCGCCCCCTCATCGCCGCGCTCCTGTCCACCCTGGCCCTGCTGGCATCCGGCGCCGCAATGGCCCAAGCGGCGGCGCCCCCGGAAATCCCGTTCGACTCCACGCCCAACTTCCTGAAGCTGCCGCCGGACCTTTATCTGGGCGAGGTCGCCGGGGTCGCGGTCGGTCCGACCGGCCATATCGTGGTCTTCTCGCGCGGCAATTCCACCGGCCCGGCCTATGGCGCCGCGGCGGCTCAGCTGCTGGAATTCGACCACGACGGCCACTTCATCCGCGAGATCGGCCACAGCCTCTATGCCTGGAGCTTCGCCCACGCCGTCCGCTTCGACCCGCAAGGCAACCTCTGGGCGGCGGACAAGGGCTCGGACATGGTCATCCGCTTCGACCCGCAGGGCCGCGTGACCTGGGTGTTCGGCCGCAAGCCCGAGGCCTCCGACGAAAGCGCCCACCCGCTGGAACACCCCAAGCCGCCGCTGCCACCCGTCCCCGGCATGTTCCGCCAGGTCACCGACATGGCCTGGGACAGCGCGGGCAATACCTACATCAGCGACGGCTACATCAATTCCCGCGTCGCCAAGATCGGTCCCGACGGCCAGTGGATCGGCTCCTTCGGCGAGCCGGGGTCGGGGCCGGGCCAGTTCAACACCCTGCACTCCATCGCCATCGACCGGCAGGACCGCATCTATGTCGCCGACCGCGGCAATGGCCGCATCCAGGTGTTCGACACCGCCGGCAAGCTGCTGAAGATCATCACCATCGATGTGCCGGCGCCGGCGGACGCCCCCGCCGCCATCGGCTTCAAGCCCGAGCCGGGCGAGACCGGCGGCTACGGCGGCGCCACCAAGACCATGCACCCCGGCGCGCCCTGGGCCGTCTGCATCAATCCCGGCCCGACCCAGTACCTGTTCGTCGCCGACGCCTATCCGGGCCGCATCTACAAGCTGACCCTGGACGGCAAGGTGCTGGGCTGGCTGGGCGGCTCCGGCAAACAGCTCAAACAGTTCGGCTGGATCCACGAACTGGCCTGCCCCACGGAGACCGAGCTCTACACGGCGGAGCTGCTGAACTGGCGGGTGCAGAAGCTGACGCTGAAGGCGAGGGGGAGGTAGGCGTCGCGGCGGCGCAAAGCGCCGTCATTGACAAAGCCCGGCCCTCGAAATCAGGCTCGGGATGCGGTTGGTGGGGGTGGTGACGACCGGGCCTTCGTCGGGACAGTCGATATCCAAAATCTTGACAAAAGTCGGCAAAGTCGTATTTTACGACTAATCCAACCGTATGGCCGAAGGCTTGGTGGAGCTTAACGACATGACGACGATCGCAGACCCAAACCCGGCCCGGACCGTCACGTCCAAGGAAGCGCTTCGGCATTGGAAGGAAGTCACCGACAAAGCACTGCGAGAACCCGTTGTGATCACCGCCCATGGGCGGCCTCGTCACGTGCTTTTGGCCTATGAAGACTACGAGCGCCTCCGGGATCAAGAGCGGCAGGTTCACCTGACGTCGGAACTTCCGGCCGATCTGGCCAGCGCCATCCTTGAAGACCTGGACAACCTCCGGGCTCCGAGCGGAGTCATTGAGGATGGCGACACCATCATCGGCTAATACGCGAGCGCCTGAGCGGGGCGACGTGATCGAATTTGCGTTTCTCTGGCGGCACGAGCGGGACGCGGGCCTGTTGGAAGGCGTCAAGGATCGTCGCTGCGTCATCGTCGCAATTCTGGAAGATGGGCGGCGAGTGGTCATCATGCCGATCACCGGGACCGAACCGGATCACGCCAACAAGGTCCCGCTTCCAGGCGGCGCGCTTGGGCTTGAACGCCAGAGCTGGATCGTGACCTCGGAGCTCAACATTACCCGCTGGCCGGGCCATGATCTTCGGCCGGCGCGCAGGCCGAGCGGAGCGTGGTGGCGATACGGCCGACTGTCCGACGCCTTGCGCCTGCGCGTGGCCGACGCGATGCAAACGCTTATCAGAGCGGGGCAGGCCAACGTCGTGACTCGAACCTGAGCCTACCGCCCCCGCGGCATATCCTTAAACGCCACATCCTTATCCACCCGGATATCCCCCGGCAGGCCGAGCACGCGCTCGGCGATGATGTTCTTCAAAATCTCGTCCGTGCCCCCGGCGATCCGCAGACCCGGCGATGACAGCAGCCCGCCCTGGAAGGCCGCCGACAGTGGGGCCAGGGCCGGGTCGTCGATGATGCCGAACTGGTCTTCCAGCTCCACCGCCGAATTGGACAGGTCCTGCAACTGGTTGGCGGCGATGATCTTGCCGATGGAGCTTTCTGGGCCCGGCGTCTGGCCGCGCGATAAGGCGGTCATGGTGCGGAAGCGGGTGTATTTCAGGCCCTCGGACTGGACATACCAGTCGGCCAGCTTCTCGCGGAAGGCCTGGTCCTGCAGCGGCGTGCCCTTGTCGGTCTGCAGGGTGCGGGCCAGCTTCATGATCATCGCATAGTCCAGCCCCGTGCCGCCGCCCACCGCCAGCCGCTCGTTCATCAGGGTGACCAGCGAGACCTTCCAGCCGTCGTCGATGGCGCCCAGCCGCTGGCTGTCGCTGACCCGCACGTCGGTGAAATAGACCTCGTTGAAGTTGGAGCCGCCGCTCATCTGGTGGATGGGACGCACCTCGATGCCGGGCGACTTCATGCTCAGCCAGAACATGGTCATGCCCTTGTGCTTGGGCTTTTCCGGGCTCGTGCGGACGATGACGATGCCGTAGTCGCAATAGTGGGCGCCGGAGGTCCAGACCTTCTGGCCGTTGATGATCCAGTCGTCCCCCTCGCGCACCGCCTTGGTCTGGGCCGCCGCCACGTCCGAGCCGCCGCCGGGTTCGGAGAAGAGTTGGCACCAGATCTCCTCGCCGCGCAGGGCGGGGCCGACGAACCGCTGCTTTACCGCGTCATTGGCGAAGGCCATCACCGTGGGCACGCACATGCCCAGGCCGATGGCGAAATAGCCGGCGCCGACGGGGAACTTGGCTTCCTCCTCGCCGAAGATCACCGACTGGATCGGCGTGCCGCCGCCGCCGCCCCATTCCTTGGGCCAGGTGATCTGGGCATAGCCGGCCTCGGCCTTGCGGGCCTGCCAAGCTTTGGCCCGCTTCATGTCGGCGGCATTGGCGTCGTCCTCGCCCAGCCCACCGCCGGCTTCCTTGCGCGCGAACTTGGGCGCGTTCTCGGCCAGCCAGGCCCGGGCCTTGGCGCGATAGTCGGCTTCTTCGGGGGAGTCGTTGAAGTCCATGAGTTTGAAGTCCCTAGCTCATGAGAACCCTTCCCCCTCCATGGGGGAAGGGCAGGGTTGGGGGTGTGTCATCGACTTGGGAGCGTGAAACGCAGATGGGCGCCGACGCCCAATCGCGCCCCTGGCCGACAATCCCCGTTCCCTCGCCCTTGTGGCGAGGGCCCATTGAGCGCAAGCGGGCTGTGTCTTCGCGCGGGCGTTTACCACCGCGCCAGACTCTCCAACGGTCGCGTCCAATGGGCCCCAGGCACAAGGCCTGGGGAACGGCGCATTTGAGGCCGAATATGTAAGCAAGAGGGTCAAGTCACCCACCCTCACGCCGCGTTCCTGCGTTCCAGCTGTGTCACCAGCCGTTCTTTCCAGACCTTGGGGGCGCCGGCGACCAGGGCGAGCTGGCGCGAGCGGCGGTAGTAGAGGTGGCAGTCCACCTCCCAGGTGTAGCCCATGCCGCCGTGGGTCTGGACGTTCTCCTTGGCCGCGAACCAGAAGGCTTCCGAGGAGGCCACCCGCGCCGCCGACGCCGCCAGCGGCAGCTCCGGCGCATTCACGTTCAGCGCCCAGGCGCCGTAATAGGCGTTGGAGCGGGCCAGCTCGTTCTTCACATAGACGTCGGCCAGCTTGTGCTTGATCGCCTGGTAGGAGCCGATCACCCGGCCAAAAGCGAACCGCTCCAGGGCGTAGCCCTTGGCCATCTCCAGGCTGCGGTCGGCGCCGCCCAGCTGTTCGAAGGCGAGCAGCACCGCCGCTCGGTCCATCACCGTCTCGGCCAGGACGAAGCCGTCCTCATCGCCCAGCCGCTCGGCGGCCGCGCCGGCGAAGGTGATCTTCGCCACGCCCCGGGTGGGATCCAGGGTCTTCAGCGTCTCGCGGGTCACCCCGGCGCCCTTCAGGTCGACCAGATAGAGGCCGCCACGGCCGCCTTCCTTGGCCAGCACCAGGGCGATGTCGGCGACGTCGCCGTCGGTGACCGGGATCTTGGTTCCGGTGATCTTGCCGCCCTCGACCTTGGCCTGGACGGTTCCTGGCGCCACGGCGCCCGGCCCCTCGGCGGTGGCGAAGCAGCCGATCAGTTCGCCGGCGGCGATCTGCGGTAGGTATTTGGCCTTCTGCGTTTCGGTGCCCGCCGCCAGCAGGGCCTCGGCCAGGAAGTAGACGGTGGAGGCGAAGGGGATGGGGGCGACCACCCGGCCCAGCTCCTCGGCGATGGCGCAGAGCTCGATATGGCCGAGCCCTAGGCCATTGTACTGCTCGGGGATGGCCGCGCCAAGCCAACCCTGTTCGGCAACCTGCTTCCACAGACCGGCGTCGAAGCTGACCGCATCGTCGTTCAGCACCTTGCGCACCCGCTCGGAGGTGCATTGGGCCTCGAGGAATTTGCGGGCCTCGGTCTTCAGGAACTTCTGATCGTCGGAATAGTCGAAATTCATGACGCCGCGCGCCTCCCAAGGCCAAGCCAGTATCCCGGGGTCGAGCCTCGGGTTGGGATGAGAATAGACCCCTTTCGCGGCGAGGAAAGATTGACCTCGCGTCAATGATTTCTCGGCATAATTGCGGCTGAATTCACCACCTCGAGCGACAGATGGCCAAGGCGCAGTTTCACCGCAATCAGAAGGTCTGGGTCGCCACCGTGGGCGCCTGGGCGACCATCGAGAAGATCGTGCCGGTCTGGGCCAAGGGCTTCGATGAGCCGGTGCGGATCACCTATGACGTGGGCCTGGGCCGCGAATTCCTGGCTCACGAGTTGGCGCCGGAAGACCAGGATGTCGGCGAGGGCCAGGAGCAGGGTCCCAGTTGGCGCATCCTGCGCGCCCGCAACAAGTGGCAGCAGCCGGACGATTGCCGCCACCACCCCTATCCGGGCTCATTCCCGGTGGTGGTGACCGACGCCAACGACTGGGGCGGCTGGCGCGTGCCGGGCGCCGAATACGACCGCGACCCGCGCAAGATCGAGCAGCAGGCGAGGCTGATCGCCTCGGCGCCGATCCTGATGGGCATCGCCCGCCAGCTGGTGGACTTCATCGGCGACGCCCCCGAAGACGCCCCGCCGGAACTGCAGGCCATGGCCCAGAAGGCGCTGGCCGTGGAGCGGTATTTGACCGAGATCCCGGTGGCCGCGGAGCCGAACGCGGGTCCGCTGATGAACGCGGCGGAGTAGGCGCGAGGCCGGCAATGACGAAGTGGTGAGGTGCGTCGCGGCTGGCGCGTCCGGCGGCGGGGGGCTAAACCTCGCCCATGCGCACAGACCTTCCCCAGCCGATCCGGCTCGCCGATTACCGCCCGCCCGCCTATCTGATCGACGAGGTCCATCTGGACTTCGACCTGAAGCCCAACGCCACTCGCGTGAAGGCCAGGTTGACCGTCCGCCGCGACGGCGACCATGCCGAGCCGCTGGTGCTGGATGGGGTGCGGTTGAAGGCGGTGTCCGTCGCCATCGACGGCCGCGTGCTTGAGGCTTCCGAGTATGAGGTCGGGGCCGAACACCTGACCATCGCCTCCGTCCCGGGCGCCTTCACCCTGGAGACCGAGGTCGAGATCGACCCGGACAACAACAAGGCGCTGGAGGGGCTTTATGTCTCCGGCGGCCGGTTCTGCACCCAGTGCGAGGCGGAGGGCTTCCGCAAGATCACCTGGTTCGCCGACCGGCCGGACGTGCTGTCCCGATTCACGGTGCGGATGGAGGCGGACAAGGTCGCCTATCCGCGCCTGCTGTCGAACGGCAACCTGATGGAGTCCGGCGACCTGGGCCTGCGCCACTTCGCGGTGTGGAACGATCCCTTTCCAAAACCCTGCTACCTGTTCGCCCTTGTGGCGGGCGAGTTGGACGAACTGGCCGACAGCATCGTCACCATGAGCGGCCGCACGGTCGAGCTGCGCATCTATGTCGATCCCGGCATGGCCTCGCGCGCCCTCTACGCCATGGACTCCCTGAAGCGTTCCATGAAGTGGGACGAGGAGGTCTATGGCCGCGAGTACGACCTCGACCTGTTCATGATCGTCGCCGTGCGGGACTTCAACGCCGGGGCGATGGAGAACAAGGGGCTGAACATCTTCAACTCCGCCCTGGTGCTGGCCGATTCCGAGACCGCCACCGACCTCGATTATGAGCGGATCGAAGGCGTGGTCGCCCACGAGTATTTCCACAACTGGACCGGCGACCGCATCACCTGCCGCGACTGGTTCCAGCTCTGCCTGAAGGAAGGTCTGACCGTCTTCCGCGACCACAGCTTCTCCGCCGATATGCGCGGCGAGGCGGTGCAGCGGATCAAGGAGGTCAAGGTGCTCCGGGCACGGCAGTTCTCCGAAGACGCCGGACCCATGGCCCACCCGGTGCGGCCGAATTCCTATTTGAAGATCGACAATTTCTACACCGCGACCATCTATGAGAAGGGATCCGAGGTCATCCGGATGCTGAAGACCCTGATCGGCCCGGAGATGTTCCGCGCCGGCATGGATCTCTATTTCGAGCGCTGGGACGGCCACGCCACCACGGTTGAGGCCTTCATTCAGTGTTTCGCCGACGTGACCAAGCGGGACCTGACCGAATTCTTCGCCTGGTACGAACAGGCCGGCACGCCATCCGTCAGTATAGAGACGAATTACGACGAGGCCGCCAAATCGCTTGAGCTGACGTTGACGCAATCCACGGCGCCCACGCCGGGACAGCCGACCAAGCACGCCCTGCCGACTCCGCTCGCCATCGGTTTGCTGGATGGCGACGGCCGCGTGCAGAGCTTCCAGGCCCCGGGTTCGGACAAGCCGGTGGAGGAAACCGTCATCGTCCTCGACGAGGCCTCGCGGACGGTGCGCCTGGAAGGCGTCGAACGGGCGCCGGTGCTATCGGCCCTGCGCGGCTTCTCCGCTCCGGTGAAGCTGACCACCGATGCGCCGGCCCGCGACCGCTATGTGCTGCTGTCGTCCGATCCCGACCTGTTCAATCGCTGGGAAGCCGGCCAGGACCTGGCCGTCCAGCTGATCCTGGCCCGCGCCGCGGGGACTCCGGACGAGGTGGCCGAGGAGCGGTTCGCCACCGCCGTGGGCCGCGCCCTGGACGACCAGTCGTCCGAGCCGGCTTTCAAGGCGTTGTTGCTTTCCCTGCCCAGCGAGGCCGACCTGGCCCAGGCCATCTCGGTGGTCGATCCTGCGGCCATCCATGAGGCCCGCGAGGCTCTGCGCGCGCGCCTGGCCATCCATCTGCGTGACGCCCTGCACCGTCTGCACGGGGGATTGCAGGAGCCCGGCGATTTCTCTGCCGATGCGGAGGCCGCCGGACGGCGCGCCCTGCGTAACGCCGTGCTGGACACCCTGGCGGCCGATCCGAACGCCCGCAACGCCGAGCGCGCGGAGGGCCATTTCGCCGCTGCCGCCAACATGACCGACGCCATGGGTGGCCTCAACGCCCTGATGCTGATTGGCGGCGAGTCGTTCGAAAAGGCGGTCGAAGCCTTCTACGAAAAGTGGAAGGATGAGCCGCTGGTTATCGACAAATGGTTCGCCCTGCAGGCCCGCAGTCCCGACGAGGGCGCGCTGGGCCGCGTGCTGGGTCTCACCGCCCATCCGGCGTTCGACGCGAAGAACCCCAACCGGCTTCGCTCGCTGGTGGGGGTATTCGCCATGGGCAACCAGGCCCGCTTCCACGACCCGTCGGGCGACGGCTACCGCTTTCTGGCCGACCAGATCCTGGCCACGGACAGCTTCAACCCTTCGGTCGCCTCGCGGCTGATCGAGCCCCTGGGCGCCTGGCGGCGCTACAAGCCGGAGCTGGGCGAGCTGATGCGCGAACAACTGCAGCGGATCGTCGATGCGCCGGGCCTGTCCAAGAACGTGTTCGAGATGGCCAGCCGCGCGCTGGCTTGAGGGGCGGCGGCCGAGAAAATCGCCCCCGATTCAAAACGACACACCGTTAACGGCCCCTGTCCGCGTGACAGGTGACTCCGGGCGCGCGTAGACTCACGCGCGGGTGAATCGTGCAGGGGTGATTTGGTTTTGGCGGCTGGGCGGGGCAGAGGCGCGGATAGGGCGCCGACGACAGCCTATATCCGCATGGCTGTGCTGTCGGCGCTGCTGATGCTGTTCGTCTACACCGTGTTCGCGGTGATGCGGCTGGAGCGCGAAGCGCGCCGGCCGGTGACGGGCCAACAGGCCGAGATCGCCGCCGCCCAGGTCGATGCCCTGGCCGCCCGCGCGGACGCCGATGTGTCGCGCCTGCATGCCTCGCTGATCTCGGCCGCCAGCATGGCCGCCCGCTACCCGCAAAACCCGATGGACGCCGCCGAGACCGGTCTGAAGGCCGCCGGCCCTGCCGCGCGGGCGGTGGCGGTGGTGGGCGACGACGGCACGGTCAAGGCCATCGCCGGCAAGGCCGACGACGCCGACTGGGCCGGCGCCGCCAGCGCGGCGGGGGACGCGGGCCAGGCCTTCTGGCTCGGCCGTTCGGCCAAGGGCGGCGGCCTCTATGCGGTGGACGCCCAGACCTCGTCCTCGGGCCGGGTCACCGTGGTCGCCGCATCGGATCTGTCCAGGGTGGTCGAGCCCCAGGCCGGTCAAGCGCCGGCAATGGGGGTGGTGCTGGCGACGCCGGACGGGACGGTCGTGGCCTCCTCGAGCACGGGGCCGCTCGGGTCGCTGAAACAGTCCATGGGGGTTGCGGGCGCCGACCTGCAGGCCAAGGGCAATGTGCCGGGCCAGCTGCCCGACGGCACGCCGATCGCGGCGGTCTCCAGTCCGATCGCCGACGGTGCGCTGATGGCGGTCATGGCGACGCCGCGCACCAAGAGCGGTCCGCAGGCCGACAAGGAGTTCATGAGCAACCTGCTCGCGCTGCTGGCCCCCTTGGCCATCGGCAGCGCCCTGGCCTGGATGCTGCTGGTGCAGATCCGCAAGGCCGAGGCGGCGCAGAAGGCTCATGCGGAAACCGAACGCCGCTTCCGCCTGGCGGTGGAAGCTGCCCGCTGCGGCATCTGGGAATGGGACCTGACCCAGGACCAGATGTTCATGTCCGACGTCACCGGCGCCATCCTCGGCTGGGGCGGCGGCGGCGTGGCGGGCGGGGCGGAGATCCTCGGCCGGATCGCGCCGGAGCATCGCGAGCGGGTGCGCCAGACCCTGGACGGCGCGCGCAGCTACGGCGCTTTCGACGTCTCCTTCCGAGTGCCGGACCGCAACGGACGCTCGGCCTGGATCGATGCGCGCGGCCAGGCGGTGGGCGAGGCGGACGACACGGGCTTCAAGCGCATCATCGGCGTGATGATGGACGTGACGGAAGAGCGGCTGCACCAGGCGCGCGCCCAGGCGGCGGAGGTGCGGCTGCGCGACGCCATCGACAGCGTCTCCGAGGCCTTCGTGCTGTGGGACCGCGCCGGCCGTTTGCTCATGTGCAACAAGAGCTACCGCGCCTACTTCTCGCTGGAGCCGCGACTGCTCAAGCCTGGCGCGCCCCGCGAGACGGTGAACCGGTTCGTGCGGCTGGCGATCAAGGCCGAGCATGCCGGGCCGGACGGTATGCAGGGGGTGCGCGAGGCGGAAATGCACGACGGCCGCTGGCTGCAGATCTCCGAGCGGCGCACGGCCGAGGGCGGCCTGGTGATGACCGCCGCCGACATCACCGCCATCAAGCTGCAGGACGAGGCCCGCCGCCTCAACGAGGAGAAGCTCAGCGAGGCCGTCGACAACCTGCGCAGCAGCGAGGCCCAACTCGCCGAGCTAGCCCGCAAATATGAGGCGGAGAAGATCAGGGCCGAGGGCGCCAACAAGGCCAAGAGCGAGTTCCTGGCCAATATGAGCCACGAGCTGCGCACGCCGCTGAACGCCATCAACGGCTTCTCGGAAATCATGATGGGCGAGATGTTCGGCCCGCTCGGGGACAAACGCTACAAGGAATACTCCCAGGATATCCTCTCCTCCGGCCAGCACCTGCTCGCCCTGATCAACGACATCCTCGACATGTCGAAGATCGAGGCCGGCAAGATGAACCTGAAGTTCGAGCCGATGGCGCTGGAGGATGTGATCGACGACGCGGTGCGGCTGGTGCGCAATCGCGCGGAAAGCTCTGGCCTGACCATCAAGGTGGAGCTGCCGCCCTTGCCCGAGATCGAGGCGGACTACCGGGCTCTGAAACAGGTGGCGCTCAATCTGCTCTCCAACGCCCTGAAGTTCACCCCCCACGGCGGCAGTATCATCGTGTCGGCGCAACTGCGTGGGCCGGGCGCCGGCGATCGGGTGCGGATCAGCGTGCGCGACACCGGCATCGGCATCTCGGCAGAGGACCTGACGCGCCTCGCCCAGCCGTTCGAGCAGATCGAAAGCCAACACTCCAAGACCCAGCAGGGCACCGGCCTGGGCCTGGCTCTGACCAAGTCGCTGGTGGAGATGCACGAGGGCGTGCTGGAGATGGAAAGCCAGCCGGGCGAAGGCACGACGGTGAGCTTCACCCTGCCGCTGCATCATGGCGGCGCCGCGCGCATGGCGGACGCCCACGCGGCGTAGCGTCCCTACCGCGCCGCCCGGGCCTCCTGGCGCATCATCATGCGGCGGCGAGCGTTTTCGCGCAGGGCATCGACCAGCTTGGCGCGGCGATCCAGCGGCTGGGTCGCGGCGAAGTCGATGATGGCGGTCTCTACGCGGGTGCGCACCTTGAAGTCGTCGTCACGGGCGCGGGCGAACTGGGCATCGACGGCGTCGCGGTCGAAGGTCGGCGCGGTGAGCAGGTCGAGCGATTGGCGCTTGGCCGCCAGGGAATCCAGCTGCAGCGGCCGATTGGCGGGGGCCTGGGCGCAGAGGGCCGCGCGAAGGGTGTTGAGCTGTGTCGTGGCCACGCCGGCGCAGGGGCGAGGCGGGATCTGATGCTGTGGCTCGGGCGCGGGCTTGGCGGCCATGTAGAGCGCGCCGGCTACCGCGCCGACGATGAAGACGTTGGCGACCAGGGAGACGCCCAGGGCTATCTTCAGGCCCCGATCGCTCAAGATCCTGCTCCTGCGTCCAGACTGGTTCCGAAGACGGTGGTGTTGTCGTCGAAGCCGGCCAGGACGGCGACGTCTCCGCGCGGGCCGTGCAACAGCGGCCCGCTGGTCAAGGCGCCGGCTACGACGCCCAGGGCGCAGGCCGCCGCAAGGCCGGCGCCCGCCCACCAGACCCGTGGCTGGCGGTAGGCCGGAACCCGCCAGCCGGGGGTGGCCAACAGGATCTGCTCGCGCAGGCTGGTTCGCGGGTGGTCGAGGATCCAGGCTTCCAGGGCGCCGTCCAGGGCGCTCGCCCTGGCCAGCCTCGCCGCCGCGCCCGGCGAGGCGCTGGCAAGCTGCATCGCCGCCTCGCGCTCGGCTTCGGGCCAGCGTCGCGGTGATGCGCCATAGGTGTTGATCAGCTGTTGAAACCGGTCTTCGTCCATCGTCCCGCCCGTCAGTCCCCCACCGCCTCGTCGGCCAGCGCCAGCCTTAGCGCCCGTCTCGCCCGCGACAGCAGGCTCTCCATGGCCTCGACGCTGACCTCCATCAAGGCGGCGGCCTCGATATTGCTAAGCTCCTGATAATAGCAAAGCACAATCGCGGCCCGTTGCCGCACCGGAAGCCCGGCCATTGCCGCGGCCACCGCCTCGCCGGTCTGGCGCGTGACCAGGCCTTTGTCGGGTGCGGCGTCGGGGTCGGCCTGCTCGGGCGGGTCCGCCATCGGGTCTTCGCGCCGCCTGCGCAGCCGATCGTAACAGAGATTCAGCGCCACGCGGTGCATCCAGCTGTCAATCCTCGCCTCCCCAGTCCGCCAGGTCGGCGCCTGGCGCCAGGTGCGCAGGAAGACTTCCTGCGCCACGTCCTCGGCCTCGCCCGCGTCACCCAGCATCCGGCGCGCGAGAGAGAGCAGACGCGGCAGTTTGCGGGCGATCAGCGTTCGCGCCGCCGCTGCTTCGCCCCGACCCACCCGGATCACCAGCTCCTCATCGGGGTCGGCGCCTGGGTGTTTCAAGCCTGCCCTCGTTCCGCGCTCTACTCGCGCCCGGTCTGGCGTTGAACGCCATCCGGGCCTTTATCCGTCGCGCGGGCGCCGCGGGCGAGCGAGAGGTCGGCCACCTGGGCCTCAAAGGCCTTGTGAGCTTCGGCTCTGAGGCTGCGCAGACGCGCGCGCAGGGCCTCGAAATCGGCCTTCCCCCCGGCCTTGGCCAGCAAGGTCTTGAACGCGGCCGGCTCGTCGGTCGGATCAGCGTCGTCAGCCAGGGCCACCTTGAGCAGTTGCGACAGGTTCTGTTGCAGCACCCAGGCGTCGTGGAGCGCGGCGCCCGGCGCCGGCGGCAACAGACCGGCGGCCTGGATCGCCGACAAGGCTTCGCCGGTATTGGCCCGCAGCGGCCCGCCGCGAGCGGCGTGAACGATCTGCAGGTGCTGGGCGGCGAACTCGACATCGATCAGGCCGCCGGGGGAGCGTTTCAGGTCCCAGAAGCCGCTGGGCGGCAATTCCCTGGCCATCAGCTCCCGCATCTCGCGGACCGCCTTGCCGGTCTCTGCCGCGTCGCGCGGCTGGCGTAGGGCGGTCTCGATGGCGGCGGCGATCCTGTCGGCGAAGGCCGCCGAGGACGCCCAGACCACCCGCGCGCGGGTCAGCGCCAGGAACTCCCAGGTCTCTGCTTCTCGCTGGTAATACCCCTCGAAGGCGGCTTCGCTGACCGCCACGGGCCCGGCCGTGCCGGAGGGTCTTAAGCGCATATCGACGTCGTAGAGCCCGCCCTCGGCGGTGGGCGCCGAGAGGGCCGCGATCAGCCGCTGGGTGAAACGGGCGTAGAAGGTCTCGGCCGTGAGCCCTTTGATGGCCGAGGCGCCGCCGGGCTCCGCGCGATAGACGGTCATCAGGTCGAGGTCGGAGCCGGCGGTCATCTCGCGCGAACCACATTTGCCGAGGGCGATCACCACGACCTCGCCTGGGAAGGCGCCGGCAAGCCGCTCCACCTCGGCCAGGGCCGGGGCGCTGAGGCCGCGAATACAGGCGTCGGCCAGATCGGCGAAGGCGGGGCCGGCTTCCGCCGCGGTGACCGTGCCGCTCATCACCTGCACGCCGATACGGAAGGCCTGTTCGCGGTGCAGGCGGCGGGCGGCGTCCATGACCGCTTCGAAACCGGCTTCAGGGTTGCGGCCGTACCTGGCCAGACCGGTCAGAATGGCCTGCTCGATCTCGCCCTCGGCGAAGGGGGCGAAGAAGCCGGCGTCCATCAGCGAGTCCAGCGCCGCAGGCGAGCGGGCCAGGAAGGAGGCCAGGCGCGGGGCGAAGGCCATCACCCGCACGATCAGTTCGAACAGCTTGGGCTGGGCCAGGAACAGGGACTGGACCTGCACCCCCATGGTCAGGCTGGCGAAGAAGTCGCAGAACCGGCGGAAGGCTTCGTCGGGCGCGCCGGTGGCGTGAGCCGCCTCCAGCAGGCGGGGCGCGAGGCGGGTGAACAGCTCGCGACCCTGCTCGGTGCGCGTCGCGCCGATGCGGCCGTGATGCCAGGCGCGGATGGTCGCCGAGACGCGGGGCGGGTCGGAGAAGCCCATCCGCTTCAGGGTGCGCAGGGTCTCCGGATCGTCTTCGACCCCAGTGAAGACCAGGCTGCCGAAGGCGGAGGACAGGTCTTCGTCGTCGGAAAAAAGTTCGCCGTAGCGGGCGTTGACGGCGCGGAGCAGCTTTTCCACCCGCGCGTCGAACCTGGCCAGATCCTTGTCGCCTGACAGGGCGGCGATCCTGGCCCGATCGGCGTCGTTCTCCGGCAGCTTGTGGGTCTGCTCGTCGGCGACCATCTGGGCGCGGTGCTCCAGGGCGCGCAGGTCGGCGTAGTGGGTGGTGAGTTCGCTCGCCGTATCTGGCGAGATGCGGCCGGCCTTGGCCAGGGCCGCCAGGGCGTCGATGGTGCGGTTGGAGCGCAGGGAAGCGTCCCGGCCGCCCAGGATCAACTGCTGGGTCTGGACGAAGAACTCGATCTCACGAATGCCGCCGTGGCCGAGCTTGACGTCCGCGCCCTTGGCGGTGAGCCGGTCATCGACCTTGTGGACGTGGATCTGGCGCTTGATCGAATGGATGTCGGCGATGGCGGCGAAGTCGAGGTTGCGCCGCCAGATAAAGGGTTGAAGCTCCCCCAGGAACGCGCGTCCCTCGTTCAGATCGCCGGCGCAGACGCGGGCCTTGATGAAGGCCGCCCGCTCCCAGTTCTGGCCAACGGTTTGATAGTAGTCGAGCGCCGCCTCCACCGGCATGGCCGGGGGGGTCGCGGAGGGGTCGGGGCGCAAGCGCAGATCGACCCGAAAGACGTAGCCGTCGCCGGTGCGCTGCTGCAGGATCTCGGCCAGGGCCTGGGCGAAGCGGCTGGCGAACTTGTGGTGTTCGACGCCCTCCGCCAGCGGCAGGGCGGCCGGCTCGTAGAAGATCGAGATGTCGATGTCGCTGGAGTAGTTGAGCTCGAAGGCGCCGTACTTGCCCATGGCGATGCAGAACAGGCCGGGCAGGGGGCCGGCCTCGCCGGTTCCGGCGCGGGTCAGCCGGCCGCGCTCGATCTCGGCCTGGACAGCGACCGACATGGCCGTCGCCACGCATGCATCAGCAAAGAGGGTGAGCGCTTTGGTGACCTGGTCCAGGTCCCAGACCCCGCCGAGGTCGGCGAGGGCGGTCAGCAAATGGGTCGCGGCCTTCAGCTCACGCAGGCCGGTCTTGACCGCTTCGGTGTCGGCGCCGCCGACCCGCAGCGCCTCGGTACGGGCCAGGATGTCACTGAGCGAGGCGTCGGGGTTGGCGCTCAGAATGGCCGCTAGCTGGGCTGGACGGCGGCGGGCGAGGCCGGCGAGGTAGGGCGAGGCGGCGAAGACGGGATCGAGCGCAGGCCTGGCCTGGTCCAGGACGTCCGACCAGCCGTTGGCCGCGGCGGCCTTGTCGATGACCTCGAAGGCGCGCTCGGCGCCAGCCGCGCCGGCGGCGAGGATAGGGCCGCACGGCTTCAGCAGGCCAGCCAGAGGGCCAGCGAGCGGGGCGGCGCTCACCCGGCCCTCGGCAACACCAGCGCGACGCGCAGGCCCGGCCCCTTGCCGTTGAAGACACCTGGGCCTTCGTCCACCTCCAGCATGCCGCCATGCGCCTCGGCCACGGCCGCCACCAGGGACAGGCCCAGTCCGGCGCCGGGCTGATTGCGGCTATTTTCCAGCCGCACGAACCGCTCGACCACCCTGGCGCGGTCCTGCTCGGGTACGCCGGGTCCCGTGTCGGTGACCGAGAACTCCACATCGCCGGAGGAGCGGCGGCGCACCCGCAGCATCACCGCGCCGCCGGCCGGGGTGTATTTGACCGCGTTGTCGAGCACGTTGGACAGGGCCTGGGCGATGAACTCGCGGTTGCCCCGCACGGTCAGACCACGGGAGATTTCCGCCTCGAACTCCAGGTCCCGCGCCTCGCACACCGGCTCATAAAGTTCGACCATGTCTTCGGCCAGGTCGCGGGGGTCGAAGGGCTTCTGGTCCGGCGCGGAGCCGGCCGCCTGTAAGCGGGCGATAGCCAGGACCGCACTGAAGGTGCGTAGCACGCCTTCTGTGTCTTCCAGGGCCTGGGCCAGGGCCTCGGTGGGATCGCCCTTGCCGGCCTCGACCTCCAGCAGCGCCACCTCCAGCCGCGCCCGCAGCCGGCTGAGCGGCGAGCGCAAGTCGTGGGCGATGGCGTCGCCGGCGTGGCGCAGGCTGCCGATCGAGCGTTCCAGCCGGTCCAGCATGTCGTTCAGCCCGACCGCCAACTCCTCGAACTCGTCCTTGGCGCCGCGCAGTTCGACCCGGGCATGAAGGTCGCCGTCCTGCACGGCGGCGACCACGGCGTTGAGGCCGGCGATGGAGCGGTTGACGTTGCGACTGATGATCAGGCCGCCGCCAAGGCCGAGCAGCAGCACCAGGGCGCCGGCGCCCCAGAGCGCCTGGACGATGCGGACGATATAGGTTTCGGCCTCGGAGAAGTCCGCGCCGACGAACATCAGCTCCCCGCTCGACAGCCGCTGGCGTTCTCCCCGCGCCAGGCGGCGGCCGGAGACCTTGCCGTTGACCTCGAAATACATCCAGGCAGTGTTGCGGTCGGTGAATGTGCCCGTCGGCGGATTGGAGATAGTGCCCCAGATGCGCCGACCCTTGGGGTCGAGCAGCAGGTAGAAATAGGGCCGGCCGCTCTCGGTGCGATCAACCAGCGAGGCCTTCAGCGCCTCGTCGCCGCCCATGGCGTAGACGGTCTGCAGCGACTGCATCTCGCGCACGATGCCGGCGTCGGCGAAGTTGCTCACCTCGCCCACCGTTACCTCGTAGATGTAGAGCAGGAAGGCCGCCGCCGCCGCCGCGAACAGGGCTAGGAACAGCAGCGTCAGCCGGAATGGCGTGGTGCGGAGCAGGCCTGGCAGGCGCACGGCGCGGGCCTTAGGCGTCCAACCGGTAGCCCGAACCCCGGACGGTCTGCAGCATCGGCCGGTCGAACTCCTTGTCGATCTTGGACCTCAGGCGCGAGACGTGGACGTCGATGACGTTGGTCTGCGGATCGAAGTGGTACTCCCAGACCTTCTCCAGCAGCATGGTGCGGGTGACCGGCTGGCCGGCGTTGCGCATCAGATATTCCAGCAGCTGGAACTCGCGCGGCTGCAGGTCGATCTCCTTGCCCTCGCGGTGCACGGTGCGGCCGATCAGGTCCATTTCCAGATCGCCGACCCTGAGGGTCGTCTGGACGGCTCCGGTCTCGCGGCGTCGCGCCAGGGCCTCGACCCGAGCAACCAGTTCGACCAGGGCATAGGGCTTGACCAGATAGTCGTCGCCGCCGGCTTTCAGGCCCGTGACGCGGTCCTCGATCTCGCCGAGCGCCGACAGGAACAGCACCGGAGTCTGGTCGCCGTCGCGCCGCAGGGTGGAGACCATGGTCAGGCCGTCCATCTTGGGCATCATCCGATCGACCACCAGGACGTCGAACTCGCCGTCCGTGGCGGTCTTCAGACCAACCACGCCGTCGGGGGCATGAACGGTCTCGTGGCCGGCTTCCTGGAGGCCGCGCGCCATGGCGGCGCCGGCTTCCAGGTCGTCCTCGATGATCAGAATGCGCATTGTCCCCCCGATCGGTTCAGGCGAAAGCTACCCGAGCTTGATCGGCAGGAACAGGGTGTGACCGTCGCGACGAACGCCGAGGCGGATGGCCGTGCGGCCTTCCTTCTTGGCTGCCGCGGCGGCAGTGGCCACATCGGCCGGGCCGGAGACCTGGGTTTCGCCGGCCATGACGATGATGTCGCCAGCCTTCAGACCCTTCTCACCTGCGTCGGAGGAGCCCTTCACGCCGAGAATCACCGCGCCCTTGAGCGTCTCCGGCACGCCCAGCTTACCGCGCGTATCGTCGTCCAGCGCGCCCAGCAGCATGCCGAGGGTGGAGGAATGCTTACCGCTCGGGGTGCTGTCCGGGCCGGACTGGTCGTCCTCGCCGTTCTGCTGCTTGGCCAGTTGCGCCTCGGTGGGGCGCGTGCCCGATTTGACGTCGAAGACGTGGGTCTTGCCGTCGCGCATGACGGTGACGTGCATGATCTGGCCGTTCTGCGACTGGGCGACCTGGCGGGTCAATTCGGTCGAGCTGCCGACCGGGTGGCCATTGACGGCCAGCACCACGTCACCGGGGAGCAGACCGGCTTTCGCGGCCGGGCCGCTGGGCACGAGGTCCGCGACCAGGGCGCCCTTGGCTTCCTTGCCCAGGCCCATGGATTCGGCCAGTTCCGGCGTCACGTTCTGGATTGTCGCGCCGAGGTAGCCGCGGGTGATCTTGCCGCCGGAGATCAACTGCTTGGTGATCTGGTCGGCCACCGTGGAGGGGATGGCGAAGCCGATGCCGACCGAGCCGCCCGACGGCGAGAAGATCGCCGAGTTGACGCCGATCACGCGGCCATAGACGTCGAAGGTCGGACCACCCGAGTTACCCCGGTTGATCGGCGCGTCGATCTGGATGAAGTCGACGAAGCTGTCGCCGATGTCGCGGCCATAGGCCGAGACGATGCCAGCGGTGGCGGTGCCGCCGAGGCCGAAGGGATTGCCGATGGCGATGACCCAGTCGCCGACGCGCGGCTTGGCCGAGTTCTCGAAATCCACGAACGGAAAGCCCGCGCCCTGCACCTTGATCACCGCCAGGTCGGTGGCTTCGTCGCGGCCGATCACCTTGGCGGGCAGTTCGCGCTTGTCGGTCAGCACGACCTTGATGTCCTCGGCGTGCTCGACCACGTGGTTGTTGGTGACGATGTAGCCGTCCGGGGAGATGAAGAAGCCGGAGCCAGAGGCCTCGGCCTTGGTGGTGCCGGGATGATCGTTCCCGCCGCTGCTGGCGCCGTCGCCGCTGCTGCCGTCACCATCGCTGTCGTCGCCATCATCGCCGCCCGGCGGATTGTTGGGCACGACGTTGAAGGGCAGGCCGGGGACATGGATGCCGCGCGAGACGTTGACGCGCTCGGTGACGTTGATCGAGACCACCGCCGGGGAAACCTTCTGGAAGATGTCGGCGAAGGACAGCGGCGCATCCGGCGGCGGGGCGAACATGCCAGCCGTGGAGACGTGGGTGAGCTGGAGCGGATTGGAGGCGGCGCTGGCCGACTGCTGAGGCAGCCGCAGGCCGCCACCCGCCATCGCGGCGGCGGCGACGCCCGCCAGAGCCACGCCCAAGATCAGTCCGGTCTTCTTCGAAGCCATTTTCGTTCGGTCCTCGTCCATCCGCGACGCGCGCGGATCACTTCATGATAGTTCAAATAGCGCGATTTCGCCGCGCCGAAAGCGGTAGCGTATGCATTTGAAACCCGCTCACGGCGAATTGCGGTACGCAACTAAGGCGCAACCGTGGCCAAGGCGTCAGAAGTCGTTCAATTCGCGAAGTTTTGCTTCCTCTGCGTCGGTCAGTCTCGTCTCAGCGGCCGGCGCGGGTCGCCGCGCGCGGACAAACAGCAAAACCGCTCCCGCCAGGACGATCAGGAAGGGCGCGAGCCAGAGCAGGGCGTTGGCGGGCGAGAAGGTCGGCCGCAGCAGGATGAACTCGCCGTAGCGCTGGACCAGATAGGCCTTGATCTGGCTGTCGGAGCGGCCTTGGGCGACCTGGCCGCGCACGGCTTGGCGCAGGTCATGGGCGACATCGGCTTCCGAGTCGTCGATCGATTCGTTCTGGCAGACGACGCAGCGGATTTCCGTGAACAGGGCCCTGGCGTGGGCCTCCTGGGCGGGGTTGGGCAACTGGTCGGCCGGGTCCGACGCTGCGGCTATGCAGGCGAGGGCCGCCAGAACGGCCCCAATGCGCGCAAGGCCAATGCGCGTAAGGGCTGGCGGCGCCAGCCTCATTCCGCGGGCTCCAGCGCCGGCGTGCTTCCGGCGGCGCGTTTGGGCAGGCCGATCCTGAGGCGCCGGTCGGACAGGGATATGCCGCCGCCAAGGGCCATCAGCAGGGGGCCCAGGAAGATCATCCGCGCCCAGGGGTTCCAGTAGACCCGCACCAGCCAGCCCGGCAGGCCGTTCGCGCCCAGCCTCTGCTCGCCAAACACCACATAGACGTCGCTGACGCCGCGCAGGCAGAGGGCCACCTTGCTCGTGGTCTGGCCGCCGGCGGGATAGAAGCGACGCTCTGGCGCCGCCGTGCAGATCGGCTTGCCAGCCTTGGTCACGGTCAGCGTACCGCGCTGGGCCAGGTAGTTGGGGCCATCGACCGGGCCGACCTGATCCAGGGACAGGTGATAGCCGCCGCCGACATCGACCTGGTCGCCTATGGCCATCACCTTGGCGGTCTCGACCTTGCCGGTCCCGTCGATCGAGGCGCCGAGCAGGAAGACGCCGAGGCCGATGTGGGCGAAGGTCATGCCCCAGGCGCCACGCGGCAAGGCGCGCAACCGGCGGCCAAATTCGCTGAAGCTGGTGCGGCCGAAACGGCCCCGCTCGGCGAGTTCGGTGAGGGTCCCGCCGATCAGCCAGACACCGAGGGCGACGCCCGCGCCGGCAAAGGCCTTGCGGGGCTCGTGGAAGGCATAGACCAGGGCGCCGAAGACCACGGCGGCAAGGGCGGCCCACCCCAGGCGTTGGATGGCGCCCTTAAGGTCGCCGCGCTTCCAGGCCAGCAGCGGCCCGATCGGCACAATCAGCAGTATGGCGCCCATCAGGCTGCCGAAAACCAGATTGAAGTAGGGCGGTCCCACCGACACCGCCGAGCCGAACGCCGCCTGGGCGATCAGCGGATAGAGGGTGCCGAACAGCACTGCGATCGTGGCCGCGGACAGGAAAAGGTTGTTGAGCAAAAGGCCGGTTTCGCGGCTGATCGGCGCGAACAGGCCCCCCGGCGGCAGGCGGGGCGCGCGCCAGGCGAACAGGGCGAAGCCCGAGCCGGCGGCGATGCCGAGGATCTCCAGCAGCAGGGTCCCGCGCTTGGGGTCGATGGCGAAGGCGTGGACCGAGGTCAGGATGCCGGAGCGGACAAGGAAGGCGCCGAGCATGGAGAAGGTGAAGGCCAGCAGGGCCAGGAAGACGGTCCAGGCCGACATCGCCCCGCGCTTTTCGGTCACGGTCGCCGAGTGCAGCAGGGCGGTGGCGGCGAGCCAGGGCATGAAGCTGGCGTTCTCCACCGGATCCCACGCCCACCAGCCGCCCCAGCCGAGGACGTAGTAGGACCAGAAGGAGCCGAGGGTGATGCCGATGGTCAAAAGGCTCCAGGCCGCCAGCGACCAGGGCCGCACCCACCGCGCCCAGGCGGCGTCGATGCGGCCTTCAATGAGCGCCGCCACCGCCAGCGAGAAGACCACCGACATGCCGACATAGCCGGAATAGAGAAACGGCGGATGGATCGCCAGGAAGGGGTCCTGCAGCAGCGGATTGAGCGAGGCGCCCTCTACCGGCGGGGCGGCCACCCGCAGCAGCGGGTTGGAGGCGAACACGGTGTAGCCGATGAACAGCACGCCCAGCATGCCCTGGGTCGCCACGGTGGAAGCCTTCAGCTTCCAGGGCAGGCTGCGCCCTGTCAGAGCGACCACCGCGCCGTAGCCGGTCAGCGCCAGGCACCAGAGCAGCATGGAGCCCTCGTGGCTGCCCCAGACGCCGGCGATCTTATAGAGCAGCGGCTTGTCGGTGTGGGAGTTGGCCGCGACATTGGCCACCGAGAAGTCGGAGGTGACGAAGGCGTACATCAGCGCCGCGAACGCCGCCGCGACGCCGAGGAAGGCTCCGGCCGCCGCGCCTTCGCCGGCGCCGGTCAGGCCGCTCGATCGGCGCAGCCGCCCCGTCGCCGACAGGACGACCTGGGCGATCGACAGAGCGAAGGCCAGAATGAGCGCGAAGGAGCCGAGTTCGGCGGTCATGCGGCGGGCTTGCCCGCGCCGTCGCCGCGCCATTCGCCAGACGCCTTCAGCGCCTGGGTCACTTCGCGGGGCATGTAGCGTTCGTCGTGCTTGGCCAGGACCTCGCTGGCCTCGAACACGCCATTGGCGGCGAAGGCGCCCTTGGTGACCACGCCCTGGCCCTCGCGGAACAGGTCCGGCAGATCGCCACGATAGATCACCTGATCGGTGGCGGCGCGGTCGGCGACGGTGAAGGTGATCGAACCGTCCGGATGCTTGGCGACGCTGCCCTTGGCGACCAAGCCGCCGAGCTGGATGACGTGGCCCGCCGGCACATGGGCGGCCCTGGCCTGGACCGGCGAATAGAAGAAGGAGACTGAGTTGCTGAGGCTGAGGGCGTATAAGACCAGCGCCGCCGAGGCCGCCACGATCGGCGCGACGGTGGCGACCGCCATCAGCCGTCGGCGGGCCTTTCGAGATTTGGGCAACAAGGTCATCATGCGGTTCCGAGACGCGGATGCTGGAATATAGCCATCATTGCGCCGGTTCCAGGGCCGCTTCCACCGTATGCAGGTCGGCGGGCCGGTTCTTGAACAGGTCTCGAGCGCGGGCCAGGGCCGCGTCCTGCCTAGCCTTGTCGCCCAGCACCCCATAGGAGCGCACCAACCGCGCCCAGCCGGCGGGATCGTCTGGTTGGGCGTTCAGCTGCGCCGCCAGCTTATCGACCATACCCTGGATCATCGCCTGCTGGCCCTGGTCGGCGCCAGGGGCTTCGCCCGCTTGCGGCTGGGGGCTGTCGGCGGGCAGGGCGTGCGTCTTTGCCACCACGGCGATCTGGGCGGCCATGATCGCTCGGCGCGGGTCTTCCGGCTTGAGGTCATTGAGCAGCCGGGTCCAGCCGGCCAGGCCGCCATCGACATCACCCCCGGCGATCTTCGCGCGGGATAGGTAGTAGAGGGCGTCGATGTCGTTGGGATCGAGGGACTGAGCCTTGGCGAAGGCGGCCAGAGCCTGGGGTGGGGCCTCGGGGGATCCTTGGCCGGTCGAGCCTTGGGATTGCGCCACCAGGAAGGCGCCGAGGGCGCTCCAGAGGTCCGGGCGGTTTGGCGCGAGGTCGATCGCCTTGTGCAGGTTGCGTTCGGCGTCGAAGGCGTCGCCAGCGGCCACGTCGGCACGGGCGAGGAAGTAGAAGAGGGTGGGATCGTTCGGATGCTTGGGCTCCGCGGCCCTGAGCAAGGCCACGAGTTGGGCCGGTTCGAGCGTGGCCGGATCCTGCTTGCCCCAGGCGTCCACCCGCCTGGCGAAGGGCTGGTCGGGTGTGCCCGGTGAGCCGAGCCAGAGGTAGAGGCCCGCCGCCAGCAGCGGCGCTGTAGTGGCGGCGAGGGTCACCAGCCATGGCGATGTCCTGGTCGGCGCCCGTGCGTCCGTGCTGTCGGCGGCGTTGAGCAGCCGCCGCGCGGCCTCGGTTCGGGCCGACCCCTGCTCCTCACCCGCCAGCAGGCCGCGGTCGGCCAGATCGTCGATCTCCGCCAGCTGGCGCCGGTAGACGGCCAGGGCAGGGTCTTCGGCGACCACAGCCGCCTCCGCGCCCGCCCGCGCCGAGCGGAAGACGATCAAAACCGCCGCCAAGGCGGACAGCAGCGCCGCCCCAATCCAAAGTCCGATCATGGGCGCTGCTTAGACGAAACCGTCCGCGCATGCGAGCCCAGGTTGGGCGAAGGACGGTTAGGCCAAGGGTCTCGCGGCTATATTCGACCGAGCAGGATCAGGATGATCACGATGATCAGAACAAGACCCAGGCCGCCGGAGGGAAAGTAGCCCCAGCTTCGGGAATAGCCCCAACGCGGCAGCGCGCCGAGCAGGAACAGAATCAGGATGATGATCAAAATGGTGCCGAGCATGGTGCGTTTTCTCCCGTCCCAAGCTGAACGGTTCGGCGCGGCCAAGGTTGCGTGCGCCTTCGGGCGGGCGCTTCACGCCCCGCGCTTCTGCTCGTTTTCGGCCACGGCGGCGTCCAACTCGGCGGCGAGGGACTCCAGGCGATAGGGTTTGGCCAGGAGGCGCACACGTTCGCGCAGGGCGATGGCGGCGGCGTCCGAATAGCCGGTCGAGAGCACCACGGGCAGGTGCTGGTACCGACGGCCGATTTCGCGAGCCAGGTCGATGCCGCCCATCTCGCCCGGCATGACCATGTCGGAGAGGACGATGTCGAAGCCGTGGTCGTGGTCCAGCGCGGTCAGGGCCGAGCGGGCGTCGGCGGCGCGGACGACGCCGTAGCCCAGTTCCTCCAGCATGGCCTCGACGGCGGCGGCGACGGAGTCGTCGTCATCGACCAGCAGGATGCGGCGGTCGCCGACCTTGTGCAGGATGGCTGCGGGCTGGGCCGCGGCGGTCTCCGCCGGGACCGGCGCTGCTTTGGCGCGAGGGAACAGCAGGGTGATCGTGGTTCCCTGGCCGGGTTTGCTCTCGATCGAAGCCCGTCCGCCCGAGGCTCGCACGAAGCCATAGACCTGGCTGAGGCCGAGACCGGTGCCCTGGCCGACGGCCTTGGTGGTGAAGAAGGGCTCGAACACCTGGCCGACCACGTCGGCCTCCATGCCTTCGCCCTGGTCCTCAATGGTCAGTTCGACGAAGTCGCCGCTGAGACCGTCCAGGTCCAGGGCGGCGGCGTTGCGGGCGGCGATGCGGATCTCGCCGCCCTTGGGCATGGCGTCGCGGGCGTTGACGGCGATGTTGAGCAGGGCGACGTCGAACTCGCCGGGGTCGATCTCCACCGGCCAGAGGTTGGTCGGCCAGGCGATCCGCACGCTGATGTCTTCTCGCAGCGAGCGGTCGAGCAGGACACGCAGGCTGTCCAGCCGCTGGCCGACATTGACGGTCTCGGCGTTCAGCGGCGAGCGGCGGGCGAAGGCCAGCAACTGGCGGGTCAGGCGCGCGCCACGGTCCACCGCCTCGCGGATGCCGTCCTTGAGCTTGCGCCGGCGCGCCGGGTCTTCGGTTCGTTCGAGCAGCTCCAGTCCCCCCGAGGCCACCATCAGCAGGTTGTTGAAGTCGTGCGCGACGCCGCCGGTGAGCTTGCCGAGAGCCTCCATCTTCTGGCCTTGCCGCAGCGCCTCCTCCGCCTTGGCGCGCTCCTCCATCTCCCGGGTCAGCGCCTCGTTGGCGGCGCTCAGGTCGCTGGCCCTATCCGCCAGCGCCTCGTTAGCCCGCACCAGGGCGTCGTGGGCGGCCGCCAGGACGAAGATCACCAGCGCCGCGAGCGCCGCCAGCAGGGCTACGCCGCCAAAGCGCGCCAGCCGTCGGCCGGCCGGCTCGACAGCGGTGCGCAGATAGACCGAGCCCATATGGACGCCGGCCTGGTCGGCGGGGGTGGCGACGATCAGGTGGGTCCCGTCGAAGACGGTCCGGCGGGAAAGCCCAGCGCTCGGCACGGCCTGACCCTCGCGGGTCGCCTGGGCGACGAGCCGCCCCCGAGCGTCATAGACCGCCGCGCCTTCGATGGCCTGGTTGACCAGGAGAGCGTTCAGATAGTCCTGCGCGCCGTGGACATCGTCGAAGGCCAGGTCGCCGGACACGCTGGCGGCCAGGATACGGGCCTGAGCCTCTGCCTGCTCCGCCCGCTCGGACCGCTCGATCTGGGCGCTATAGCCGGTCAGGCTGACACCCGCGGCGACCAGCAGAATGGCGCTGGCCAGGGCGGCGACGCGGATCGGCTCCCAGCCGCGCAGGAAGGGGATGAAGTCGTAGGCCCGGGGCGGGCGGACGGTGCTCATCGCCTTACCTCCAGCGCCAGGCTGAGCAGCTTGCCGGAGAGGGAAAGGTGGTCTTCCACCGCCGCGCGCTGGTCGATCGCGAAGCGGACGCGGCTATCCCTGACGACGAAACTGACGATGCCCTGCTCGCCGCCGCCTTCAGCGCCTTGGGCGCCAGGCTGATCGGTGACGGTGAGGACCGGCTGGCCCTGCAGCGCCTTGAGCGCATCGGCTCTGGACTGGGTCGGCGAGCCGGCGACGAAGGCGACCTGACAGCCCATCCCCGCCTCGACCGCGCCATACCGAGCCACCTGCACCGGCCGCCCGGCTACCGACAGACCGCTCACGGCCCGGTCGAGGGTGGATTTGAACGGGTCGTCGCCGATGACGCAGATACGCAAGGGGCTGGCGGGGTTTTCGAAGCTGGTGGGCGGCCAATCGACGAAGGCGGCAAGCTTGGACAGATAGGCCGCCTTGACGGTGTTTTCGAGCGTAGGCTGGGCCGAGACCGGCGCGCCGGTCAGAATCAACACCGTGGCCAGGATCAAAGCCGATCTCTCGCCGTGCTTCTGGCCGCCAAACCATGTGTCCAAGCGTTTGAACACCCGTGGCCTCCCCGCCGGCGCCGCAATCAGCTCAAAACGCACAATGGCGCGTTGGGTTCCGACGAAAATATCATGCCTTGGGAAGTCCACGGGCGGCCGTCTCAAAGATGTACGGGCGCAGCGGGTCGGCGTCAGTCTTCCGCGAATGAGCGGGGCTCGTCGGCGACGCGGCGAAGCAGGCTCTGCAGCCAGGCGTCCAGATCCTGATCGGGGCGGAACTGGCCGCGCGAGCGCCAAGCGTCGTCCATGGTGCGGATCACCAGCCGTCCGGCGTCGGCCGGACGATCGGAGAGGGTTCGCGCCGCCCGGTTAAGCCTCGGGCGAGCGGCGATCAGGTCTTGGCCGAAGGCAAGAATATCGTGCTCCATCGTCCGTCTCCTGGAGGTGCGCCTTACGGCTTAAACCCCTTGGTTCGGCGATTGTTTCCTCATCGCGCCGGCATTCTTCATCGAGCCGGTCGTCGGCCAGCCACCGCGGCGCCGAGGTCCGCGAAGGCGGGTATCCAAGGGAAAATCTCTCACATTTCAATTGGCAGGAGAAGACCGTCTCGGGGCTGAATCGCCAGACTCGCCTAATCGTGATCGTCCGCGCCGGCGTCGCCGCGAGTGGCCTTGGCGGCCGTTCGATGCTAGGAGCCGGCTCTGCCTTTCAACACCGCCAAGCATCGACCCCAAGCCGCCCCAATGCCCGAAGATCGCCCCAAGCGAGCCATATTGTCATTGAAGCCAGGCGCGCGGACCAGCCTGCCGGATTTTCCGACGCCTCCGCCGTCCCTTTGGAAGTGCAAACCGTGCGGAACGACCGTTGAGGTCGTCTACAACGCTACCGGCGATGTACGCTGCGGCGCCTGCAACGCGCGGCTGGGCAAGGCGGAGGATTTCCTCGCCAAGCCGCCCAATATCGACAAGCTCCGTGCCCGACCCGCGCCGAAAAAGCCCGTGCCCCAGGCGGGGCCGGCGAGGCCAGTGCGGCCGCGGCGGGTCTGAAGCGGCCTGACGTCAATAGGCCCTAGAAGTGGAACCCTTTGCGGCTCTGCTTCTCCAGCCGCACCTGCGCATAGGTCTTCGGCAGCTTGGCCAGGACCAGGAAGCCGTCCTGGTTCCTGTCCAGGGTGTCGAACCGGCGGGCGGCCACCTTGAGGAAGTTGGCCTTCTTGATGGTGCCGCTGAAATCCACATCGGCGGCGGCGAGCGGTTCGGGTACATTCAGCAGGCTGAAGGGCGCCGCGCCCTCGGGCATCGGCTCGTTGATGTCAGCGCGCGGCTCGCCTGATGCGTTGCCGTTGGTGTAGACGGGCACGTCCGCCAGCCCTCCGCCGCCATATTGCGCGAGCCAAATCCGCCCGGCCTCGCCGCGCCCCGGCTTGTCGCCGCCTCGTCCCCCTCGCAAGTCGCCCGTCACCTTCAAACCCAGGATTTCCGGCGCGATGCGGCGTTCGTAGACCTCGACCTCGAAGCTGCTGAGCGAGCCGTCGTGGTTGAGATCGAGGTAGTCGAAGAAGGCGACTGCGTCGGCCATGAACTCGGCATGATCCAGCTTGCCGTCGCCGTTCTTGTCGGCCGCCTTGAACCAGTCCACGACCGGATAGGGGGCGCCGTCCTTGGCTCGGAACGGCTTGCCCATGGGAGCGATGAAGACGTTCGGCAGATCGTCCGGATCGAAGGCCATCGCCGGAGCGGCGCTCGCGGCGACAAGGCCCGCGAAGGCCAGTCCTAGTCCACGTCTTGAAATACTCATCGCAACACTCCTTGGCGCCCAGCGCGATCGGCGCGGTCGTCAATCATCAAAAATGGAAGCCTTTACGGCCGCCCCGCGCCAACTGCTTTTGCACATAGGTCTTGGGCAGTTTGGCCAGGACCAGGAAGCCGTCCTGATTGGTGTCGAGCTTGGTGAAGCGGCGATCGGCGACCTTGAGGAAGTTCGGCTTGGTGATGAAGCCGTTGAAATCGACGTCGGCCGCGGCGAGGGGCTCGGGCGTCTCGAGCAGGCTGAAGGCGGCGGCGCCTTCCGGAATATCCTTGACCGGCGCCGTGGCTTCGTTGGGCTGTTCCAGACCGACCTGCGGGGTCGACATCTGCGCGAGCCAGAGCTGGCCGCCATCATGACCCGGAACCCGCCGCACGCCGCGCAAGTCGCTCACTGGCACGTTGAAGCCGAGAATTTCGGGCGCGACCTGATGCTCATAGAGGGCGACTTCATAGCTGCTCAGGACGCCGTCCTGGTTGAGGTCGAGGACGTCGAAGAAGGCGCCGGCGTCGGCCATGAACTCGGCGTGGTCCAGCTTGCCGTCGCCATCCTTGTCGGCCGCCTTGAACCAGTCCACCACCGGATAGGGCGCGCCCATCTTGGCGCGGAAGGGCTTGCCCATCGGCGAGATAAAGACGTTCGGCCAATCGCCCGGTTCGCGGGCGATGGCTTGGCCGGCCGTCATCGCGAAAGCCGCGGCGAGGCTCCAGCCGAAGGTGCGCCGTGAAAGGCTCATCGAAATCTCCTGAACAGCGAAGATAGCGCCTTCGCGTCCCCCGGCCAATCGGGCCATGCATCGACAAACCCGCCGAAATGGGGGCGGATTTTGGGCCGCCAGTGTTTCAATTCTGACCGTGGCCTGACCTCGCCGAAAAGCAGGATCAGCTGGCCAGGACGGTCTTGCCGTTCTTGATCACCGTCACGCCCCGTTCCTTGATCCGCGCCTCGAAGGAAACCACGTTTCCGTCCTTCCACAGATCGACGGTGATGGTCTCGCCCGGGAAGACCGGTGAGGAGAAGCGGGCCTCGTGGCTCTTGAACTTCGACGCATCATAGCCGGCGTAGGTTTGCAGCACCGCGCGGCAGGTGAGACCATAGGTGCACATGCCGTGCAGTATGGGCCTGGGGAAGCCGGCCATCTTGGCGATCTCGGGATCGCAATGCAGCGGGTTGCGATCGCCGGAAAGGCGATAGATCAGCGCCTGGTCCGGGCTGGTGGCGATGTCCACCGACATGTCCGGCGCGCGGGTGGGCACCTGATGCGCTTCCGGCTGGCCATCGGACGGCCCGCCGAAGCCGCCGTCGCCACGGGCGAAGGTCGAGCCGGTGATGGTGAGCAGCAGGTCGCCGGAGGCGGCGTCCTTCAACTGTGTCTCGGTGCTGATCACCGCGCCCTTCCCCGGCCCCTTGTCCCAGGCGCCGACCACGCGGCTGGAGGCGACCACGTCGCCCTGCACGGCCATGGGCTTGTGGAACTCGATCTTCCGTTCGCCATCGACCACCATCAGGAAGTTGATGCCCATGGGGCCGGCGTTGGCGCCCCAGGCGACCACGCCCGCCTGGGTCGGGACGGCCTTGAGGCTCTTCTCATAGACGAAGTCCAGTTCGTCCAGGTTCATCGGATCGGCGCCCATGCCGACGCCCAGCGCATAGATGAGCGTGTCCTTGGAGTTCCAGGAGAAGGCCTGGCCTTCGCTCTTCAGGGACAGGATTTCGGGATAGGCGATGGCCATGGGTGTTCCTCGGGAGCGCTTTTCGTTGCCCCACACTAAAGGTTGGCCGCCCCCGCGCTGTCAACGCAGCCGTGGCGTCAGTTCGCCGAAGGATTTCACCACCAAGCACACCAAGAGCACCAAGGCGCCGGTGTTTTCGCGTCGAGCGCCGGCGCGGACAGGATGCGAAGGCGGGCGTACGCCCGCGCGCCGTTCCGACGAGCCGACGCCATCCTCGGCGCGCTGCCTTTCTTCTTGGTGTCCTTGGTGTGCTTGGTGGTGAATTCGTCCCTCCGCAGCACCCAGTCTCAGTGGTGCTTCAGCACCTGGGCGACATGGACGGCGGCGGGGAGGATCAGAGCGCCGAGCAGGCAGGGGAAGATGAACAGGATCAGCGGCAGCATCAGCTTGGCCGGCAGGGCCATGGCTTTTTCTTCGGCCCGCATCATCCGCTTGTTGCGCATGTCGTCGGAAAACACCGCCAGGGTCTCGCCCAGGCTGACCCCCATCTCCTCGGCCTGGCGCAGCATGGTGGCGAAGGACCTGGCCTCGTCGATGCCCAGCCGGTCGGCGAAGCGGCTCCAGGCCTCCTTGCGCGAGCGGCCGGCGCGCAGTTCCAGGGTCATGGCGCGCATGTGTTCGGCGAGATTGGGGTAGCGGGAGGTCAGTTCGGCCATGATCCGGCCCACTGCAGCGTCGAGACTGAGGCCCGCTTCGACCGACGCGACCATCAGATCGAGCATGTCCGGAAAGCCTTCTCGGTATTCCCGCTCGCGCCGGCTCTTGCGCGCCTTCAGCACCTGGTCGGGACCGAGGATGGCGGCCACCGCCAGCGTTCCGGCCACCAGGATGCCCGCCGGTCCGCCGCCGTTCGCCGCCCACGGCAGGGCGATGAGGGTCAGGCCGATGGCGCCGCCCAGGACCAGGGCTCGCGCGCCGAGATAGATGGCCACGGCGTCGCGGCTGCTGAAGCCCGCCTGGGCCAGCTTCATCCGCAGGGCCGACTGGGCCTCGGGGTCCTTTTCCTTCTCCTCGACCTTGCCGCCCAGTTCGCGCACCCCTTGCGTCAGCCGGGTCATGGCGCCGGCGACCAGGGAGGCGTTGGTGGGCGCGGGCCCACCGCCGCCGGACGCCAGCCGCGCGCGGCGGCGATAGGTGGTCAGGGCCGCCCGCCCGCCGATCGCCGCGAAGCCGATCAGGCCGACGCCCAGCAGGGCCATGGCCGCATAGACGATCAGGGATTGCACGCCGGAGTCCATGCCGATCAGATCCGCATGTCGATCATGCGCCGCATGACCAGGTTGCCGAGGAACATCCAGAAGCCCATCACGCCTAGCCCGATCTGGGTCGCCGGCTCATGGATGACGTCGCCGTAGAAGTGCGGCGTGACCAGCTGCAGGATCACCAGCACGCAGCAGGGCGCGGCGGTAAGGATCATCGCCGAGGCGCGGCCCTCCGATGAGGCGGACTTGATCTTAAGGCGCAGCTTGTGACGCTCGCGCACCGTGTGGGCGTTCATGCGCAGCAGGCCGGTCAGATTGCCACCGGACTTGTCCTGCAGCCGCACGGTGGCGGCGAACAGGTCGATGTCCGGATGGCGGCAGCGGGCGGCCATCGAGCCCACCGCCTGCTCCAGCGGCGCGCCATAGGCGATCTCGTCGGCGGCCATGCCGAACTCGGAGCCGACGGGGTCGGGCATCTCGCGGCCCACCAGGGCGACCGCCGTCGGCACCGGGTGGCCAGCCTCCAGGCTGCGGACGATCACGTCCAGGGCGTCGGGCAGCTGTTTGCTCAGTCCTTTGGCCCGGCCTCCCGCTTTCATGTTGAGATAGAAGATCGGCCCGAACACCCCGGCGGCCAGGCCGACGCCGAGGGCGATCAGCGGGTTGTGCGAGAGCATCATCACCACAAGGCCGACCCCGGCCATGATGCCGACTGCGGTCATGATCCAGGCGCGCGGGCGGAAGACCACGCCGGAACGAACCACCAGATCGGCCAGCCAGTCCCACTTCAGAATCCGCTCGCCGCTGGCGGTCAGGCCGCGCTGCTTGCGCAGCTCCACCACCATGTCGCCCAGGGCCAGTCCCTGTTCCGTCAGCAGCAGCCGGCGGTTCACCATCCGCTTTGCGCGGCCCACGCTGATCAGTCCCCACGCCGCCTGCGCCGCGGTGAACACCGCGGCGAAGATCAGAATGTCGAAGACCAGGTTGGGGTCGAGGGTCATCCCAGCACCCGGTGGGGATCGAAGTTGGCGGTGTCGTAGACGATGCCCTTGCGGACCATGTCCTCCATGCATTTGGGCCGGATGCCGGTGGCGCGGAACTCGCCGTGGACGGTTCCGTCGGCGTCGGTGCTGGTGCGCTGGAAGACGAAGATCTCCTGCATCTGGATCACGTGGCCCTCCATGCCTGTGATCTCGGCGACGCTCATGAGGCGGCGCTTGCCGTCGGACAGGCGCATGACCTGGACGATCAGGTTCACGGCCGAGGCGATCTGGCCGCGCATGGAGTCGGCCGACAGGCTCATGCCCGACATGGCCACCATCTGCTCCAGGCGGGTGATGGCGTCGCGGGGGGTGTTGGCGTGGATGGTGGCCATCGAGCCTTCGTGGCCGGTGTTCATGGCCTGCAGCATGTCGAAGGCCTCCTCGCCGCGCACCTCGCCCAGGATCACCCGGTCGGGCCGCATGCGCAGGGCGTTCTTGACCAGCTCCCGCTGCTTGATCTCGCCCTTGCCCTCGATATTGGGCGGGCGGGTTTCCATGCGCACCACATGCGGCTGCTGCAGCTGCAGCTCGGCGGCGTCCTCGATGGTGATCAGCCGCTCCTTGTGGCCGATGGCTCCAGAGAGGGCGTTGAGCAATGTGGTCTTGCCGGAGCCGGTGCCGCCGGAGATCACCGTCGTCACCCGCGAGCGCACGGCGCCGAACAGGAAGTCCGCTACGCATTGCGGCATGGCCCCGATCTCCACCAGCCGGTCGAGGTCATAGGGCTTCTTGGAGAATTTCCGGATCGAGACCACCGCTCCGTCCAGGGTGATGGGGGCGATGGCGGCATTGACCCGGCTGCCGTCGGGCAGGCGGGCATCGACCATGGGCGAGGACTCGTCGATCCGCCGGCCGACCCCGGCGACGATGCGGCCGACGATGCGTAGCAGGTGGTCGTTGTCGCGGAACCGCACCGGGCTGAGCGACAGCTCGCCGAACCGCTCAATGTAGACCTGGAACGGTCCGTTGATCAGGATGTCGGCGATGGTGTCGTCCTTGAGCAGCGGCTCGATGGGCCCTAGCCCGACCATCTCGTCATAGACCTGATCGCCCAGCTTCTCGATCTCGGCGCCGTTGAGCGCCATCCGCTCCTCGCGGGCGAAGTCGCCGACCAGGCGGGCCACCTGCTTGCGCATCTGGGTCTCGTCCAGCGAGTCCAGCTTGGAGAGGTCGAGCTCGTCAATCATCCGGCCGTGCAGGCGCAGGCGGATGTCGAGCATGGGATCGGTGGGCGGAGCCGCCGGCTTGGGCTCGGCCTTGGGCTTCGGGGTCGGCTCGGCTTGCGGCGCGGCGACGGCCGCCGGCTCGGCAGGCTCCGCGGTCTTGAAACGGAGGGCGTTGAAACGGCTCATCAGGCGGCCTTTGTCTTGCGCGTCGGCGCGGCCAAAGGCGTGGCCCGGGGCGCGGAGAGGCTTTCGACCAGGCCGGCTACATCCTTGCAGATCTTGGACTTCGGCCGGTGCTGGCAGATCGGGCCGCCGAGGTTGACCGAGCAGGCGGCGGCCTCCCAGTCGGAGGTGATGGCGCCATCGACCTTGCGGCCGAGCGCCTTCTCCGCCTCGCCCTGCGACGGAGCTGGGCCGAACATGCGGCTGGCCAGGCGGTTGAGGATCAGGCGCGGACGCTTGCCGTCCGGCAGCGCCGCCTCGACCTCGCCCACCAGCGCGCGTGCGGCCAGCAAGGCCGGCACGGTGAGTTCGGACACGATCAGCACCTCGTCGGAGCCGCTGAGCACGTCCAGGCTCCACGGCTGGCGGCCGCGGGGCAGATCGACCAGCACCCAGTCGTAGACCTGGCAAGCGACATCCATCAGTCGGCAGACCACGGCCGGGGTGACCTTGGCGAAGGCGGTGGGATCGCGGGGTGAGGCGAACAGGTCGAAACCGCCGGCGGCGCGGACCGAGAAGGCGTCGAGCAGTTCGGCATCGATCCGCTCCGGCGCCTCGGCCGCCTCGGCCAGCGACATGCCCGCCATGGCGCCAAGGTAGGCGCAGGCCGCGCCATCGGCGAGGTTGAGATCGATCAGCGCCACCCGATCGCCCAGGGTGCGGGCGGCGAGGGTGGCGGCCAGTTCGATGGTCAGGGTGGTGCCGCCGGCGCCGCCGACGGCGCCCATGATGCTCCAGACCTGCGAGCGGTGACCCGCGCCGTCGGCCCCGGCCGGCGCCAGCAGATGAGCGGCGGCGCGGGCAAGATCCGCGGGCGAGTAGGGCGGCTCCAGCACGTCCACCTGCTTCAGCCGGAACAGGTCGCGGGCGAGGCTGGAGGGAAGGTGTGCGGCGAACACCACAACCGCCGGCGTCGTCGCGGCCTGGGCCAGGCCGCGGATGGCGGCAGCCAGCTTGGCCGTATCCACATCGTCGGCGTCGATCAGGACCAGGTCCGCCGCCAGGCCGTTGGCGGTGAAGCCGGCGAGCGCTTCGGGGCTGACGGGTTCGATGGCCGCGCCGGCCAGGCCATGGTCCGCGCAGGCCATCAGGCCCGCGCCCGCCACCAGCACCCGTCGTCCTTGCAAGCTTGCGGAACTCATGCGGCCTTCTCTAGGGGGTCGGCGTGTGGACGGCGGCGGGGCCGGGCTTTTCGGTCAGGCCAGCCAGGATCAGATCGATGGCGCTGGGTTCAGCCGCGGTCCGCAGCGGATTGGGCAGGCTGTCGATGTCGTCGGTCGGCGTCGTCAGGTGCGGCGTCACGATGATCGCCAGCTCGGTCTCCTGCTTCTGCCAGCTGGCGGAGCGGAACAGGGTTCCCAGCACCGGCAGGTTGGCCAGGCCGGGCACCTGGCTGACGGCGTTGTTGTAGCCCTGCTGGAACAGGCCGGCGACGGCGAAGCTCTGGCCATCCTTCAGCTCGACGGTGGTGGAGGCGTTGCTGATGTCCAGGCTGGGCAGCAGAAAGCCGTCGATCTGCACCGAGTGAGCCTGGTCGAGCTGGCTGACTTCCGGGGCGACCTTCAGCTTGATCTCGCCGGAGGGTTCGATGGTCGGGGTGATTTTCAGCTTCACGCCGTACTGGCGAAATTCGATGGTCACCTGGCCGAGGCCGTTGGGCACGGGGTAGGGGAATTCTCCCCCGGCCAGGAAGCTGGCCTCCTCGCCCGACATGGCGGTCAGGTTGGGCCGCGCCAGGGTGCGGATCAGGCCCTTGGTCTCTAGCGCCTGCAGCGTCAGATCGACCGAAGTCTGGCCGATCTTGCCGCCGATGGTGAAGCTTCCGGCGGGATTGCCGCCGTTGATCAGGCCGGTGCCGGTGGCGATGTTCAGGCCCGAGCTGTTCTGGGCGGTCAGGTTGAAGCCCATGTCGTGCAGGGCGGTGCGGTTGGCCTCCAGAATGCGAACCTCGACCATGATCTGCTGGGCCGCGCGCAGGGTGATCTGGGAGGAGACCTCCTTGGGCGCATAGTGTTCGGCGATCTCCTGCGCCCGCGCCGCCACGGCGCTGGTGGAGGCCTGGCCGGTCAGCAGCACGCCGCCGGCGAAGTTGGCGGCGGCGATGTGCTCGCCGGGCAGGGCGGTGGCCAGATCCTGTTGCAGCGAGGCGAGGTCGCGGCCGACCTGCACATCGACCACCTCGGCCAGGTGGTGGCTGCGGTCATAGATCAACAGATTGGTGGCGCCGACCGCCTTGCCGCGGATGTAGAAGCCGTGGTCGGTGGTGGCGACCAGCTGCACCATCTCCGGGGAGGCGACCACGATCTCGCCGACGGGTTCTTCCAGGCGGAAGGCGGCGGACTTGTCCTTGGCCACGGTGATGGTGCGGGTCGCAGTATCCGGCTCCTGCGCGCCGACCGAGCCGGCGACCGCCAGGGCCGCGGCCAGGGCGGCGAAGGCCTGGGCCATTCGTTTGAACTTGGGTCTTATCACAGGGCGGCGCTTTCGCTCGGAACGGGGACGCTGGAGCGCGTGTCGCCCTGGACCACGATGACGGAGGGGCCGGCGGGCCGCGCGGGACGGTCGGCCTTGGCCATGCGGACAGCGGTCCCGGGGGGTGGCGTCCGTTGGCCGGTCGCGGGCGTATCTGGGCCGAGCTCCATGGTCGGCACGGCGCGCACCTGCTCGATCTCGGTCGCGCCCGGTTTGCGCAAGGCCAGCGACAGGGTGCCGGTCTGGGCGGCGGTGGCCAGCTTGAGGGCGTCCTCGACGGAGACCTCCAGCGTCGCGGTGTGGGCCACGGCCGGCGCGGTGGAGCTCGGATTGGCGTTCTGGTCCATGCCCAGCACCTTCAGGTTCTGGACGATGACCTGGGAGACAAAGCGGCGGCTGGCGGCGCCTTGCACCTGCGCCAACTCGCGGGTCAGCACCACATCGACCCGGTCGCCAGGCATGACATGGCCGCCGTCGCTGGTGATGTCGGTGACGCCGATGGTGTAGGCGCGGTCGCCGTCCTTGATCAGCGCCGCCAGGGTCAGCCGCTCGCCGGGGCCGCTGAGGTTGGCGGGCAGGAGGGGCTCCAGTACGGTCATGGGAGCCAGGGCTGTCGGCGGCCCGTTGGGGCCGCCAAGCACCTGCTGGATGGAGGAGAAGGCCCCGACCGGCGCGGAGCCGGCGGGCATCAGGATCACCTTAAGGAAGTGGGCGTCGAGCTTGGCGCCATAGGGGATGGGCTGGGCGGCGGCCACGACGGGGACGCCGGCGACGGCCGGCGCGGGGCCCTGCGGACCGTGGGCGGCGTGCGTCGGCATCCAGACCTTGGCGACCAGGAGCGCGCCGAGCCCGAGGACGGTGGACGCTCCCAAGCTGATGATGACTCCGAGCCTCATAAAGCCCCCAAGCTCGCGGCGGTCAGCTGAAACAATGCTACGACCATGGAGCCTAGGGTGCGGTATAAGGTGTTTCTTTGTGCTTAAACGGGAAGGTAAAGGGAATTAAACCTTAATTGTCAGGCAATCATGTTCGCTAGAATGATAGTTGATGCTTCGATATTGAAGCGGTCTAAGCTGTATTTGTCGCAACCCTATCGATATTCGCATAGATGTGTCCGCGCCTGTCGTGCGCTGCCCCGCGCGAAAGCTTGGCTGTGAGCGGAAGGTTTGCAAACCGGCTGGCTTGCGGGCAATCAGGGGGATAAGGCGGCGTGGTCGGACGCGCCGCTTGGAGGGGACAGAGAAGATGATCTCGCGTTTGGCCGGCGCCGGGCTCGCCGTCGGGCTTGGATTGCTTGCGGCGCCCGCGGTCCGCGCCGACAGCATCCTGTTCATTGGCAACAGCTTCACCTACGGCGCCCTGTCGCCGGTGTGGCGCTACCGGGGGGCGTCCGTGACCGACCTGAACAACGAGGGCGTCGGCGGCATGCCAGCCCTGTTCAAGCAGTTCACCGAGGAAGCCGGCCTTTCCTACGACGTCAGCCTGGAGACCTCGCCGGCCAAGGATCTGCAATGGCACATCGATCATAAGACGCCGGTGATCGACCGGGCCTTCGACCATGTGGTGCTGCAGAGCTTCTCGACCCTCGATGCCAAGGCGCCCGGCGACCCGACCAGCCTGATCAAGTCCACCGGCGTGTTGGCGGCCATGTTCAGGGCGCGCAACGCCAAAGCTGACCTGTGGCTCGACTCCACCTGGTCGCGGGCGGATCTGACCTGGCAGCCCGCCGGCCATTGGTACGGCCAGCCGATCGACGCCATGGAGAAGCAGCTGCGCGCCGGCTACGACAAGGCCTGGAGGGCGACGCCCAGCGTTCACGGCGTGCTGCCGGTGGGCCAGGCCTTCAACCGCGCCATCGAGATCGGGTTCGCGACGCCCAACCCGTACAAGGGGATCGGCCCGGGTCAGATCGACCTCTGGGCCTGGGACAACTACCACGCCAGCGCCTACGGCTATTATCTGGAGGCCCTGGTGGCCTTCGGCGCCATCACCGGCAAGGACCCGCTGTCTCTGGGCTCGGGCGAGATGGCCGCCAAGGAGCTGGGGATTTCACCCGCCCAGGCGACGACGCTGCAACAGGTAGCGCATGATCAGCTGGCGGCGGAGAAGCGGTAGGGCTCAGCCGACCTTCCACTCCACTTTCCGCGTCCCGCCGACGTTGGCGCCGGTCGAGGTGGCCTTGGGGGTCTTGTCGATGAGCGTGGCGACTAGCGGCCGGCCTGCTTCCTGCGCCGCTCGGACCTCCTCCCAGCAAATCGGGCCGAGCGGGATCTTGAGCCGCTGGGCGAAGCCGCCTTGGGCGTTCCGCCAGCCGAGGTAGAGGAAGCGCTCGGATGGGGAGCCGTGGGCGAGGTTGCCGGTGAAGACCGGGGCGGCGGTTCCGGGTTTCAGCTCAAGGGTGAATTCGAAGGCGACCTCGCCGTCCGTTTCCACCCGACCCTGGTGGAGGGCGCCGGCTTTATCCTGGATGCCGAACTGGGCGGGATCGTTCACCCAATAGACGGGGCCGAGGCCGTCGTAGCGGAGGGTGAAGCTGATCGCGGTTCCTGCAGGTTTGGTCATCGATCCATCCCTCCTAAAACCCGCTCATCCCGGCGCATGCCGGGACCCAGATCATATGGCTCTCCGCCCGAAATCAAGGCTCAGAACGGAGCTTTTGGATTGGCCTGACAGGCCGGCTCCATACGATCTGGGTCCCGGCATTCGCCGGGATGAGCGGATTAAATTTGTTCTCTAGTCCCGCAGCAGCTCGTTCGGTGAGGTCTTGGACCGCGTCTGCGCATCCACGATCTTCACGATCACCGCGCAGGCTGTGCTGGGGCCGACACCGTGGGGATCGGGCAGGGCGCCGGGAACGACGACGGAGTAGGGCGGCACGCGGCCGCGGTGAACCTCGCCGGTCTTGCGGTCGATGATCTTGGTCGAGCCGGACAGGAAGACGCCCATGGACAGCACCGCGCCCTCGCCGACGATGACGCCCTCGGCGACCTCCGAGCGGGCGCCGATGAAGCAGTTGTCTTCGATGATGGTGGGGTTGGCCTGCAAGGGCTCCAGCACGCCGCCGATGCCGACGCCGCCGGACAGGTGACAGTTCTTGCCGATCTGGGCGCAGGAGCCGACCGTGGTCCAGGTGTCGACCATGGTCCCTTCATCCACGAAGGCGCCGATGTTGACGAAGGAGGGCATCAGCACCGCGTTCCGGGCCACATAGGCGCCGTGGCGGACGATGGCGCCGGGCACGGCGCGGAAGCCAGCCTCGCCATACTGGGCGGCGTCCCAGCCGTCGAACTTGTTGTCCACCTTGTCCCACCAGGGTCCCACGCCGCCGCCCAGCTCGCCGGCGCGCTGGATGCGGTTGGGATTGAGGCGGAAGGACAGCAGCACCGCCTTCTTCAGCCACTGGCGCACGATCCATTCGCCGTCGATCTTCTCTGCAACCCGCGTCTTGCCGCTGTCCAGCAGCGACAGGGTCTCCTGCACCGCGGTGCGGATCGGGCCCTTGGTGTCTGGGCTCAGCGAGGCGATCGCGGCCCAGCCGGCTTCGATCTCGGTTTCCAGGTCGGAAAGGGTGATCTCGGTCATCGGACGGTCTCCTGGACCCGCGCGTCGCTGAGGAACTGCGCGAGCTTGTCGGTGCGATAGTGGACGAAATCCGCGGTCGAGGCGGCCGCGTGCGGGCCGACCAGGACGGTGGTCATGCCGAGCGCGGCGCCGGGGGCGAGGTTTTTCTCGCTGTCCTCGAAAAAGGCGGACGCCTTCGGGTCGAACACGTGGTCGGCGACCAGCTTGTCGAAGGTCCCCGGATGCGGCTTGGGCCGATAGTCAGCCGAGGCGATGTGGAACACCGCCTCGAACAGATGGCTCAGCTTGAGCTTCTCCAGCACCCGCCTGGCATGGGGCTCGTCGCCGTTGGTGAACACCAGCCGACGGCCAGGCAGCCGTCCCAAAGCCTCGGCCATGGCGGGATCCGGCGTGAGGCTGTCCAGGGAAACGTCGTGCACTTCGTCCAGATAGGCCTGGGGCTCGATGCCGTGGTTGGCCATCAGGCCGGCCAGGGTGGTGCCGTGTTCGCGCAGATAGCGCTTCTGCAGGGCGAAGGCTTCGTCATGGCTGAGCGCAAGTTCGCGGGCGACATAGGCCGTCATCTTCTTCTCGATCAGGCCCATGAATGAGGACTCGATCGGGTAGAGGGTGTTGTCGAGATCGAACAGCCAGACGTCGATGTGGCGGAAATCGGGTGCGGTGGCGGCGGCGGTCACTTCGAATTCCTCCCCCGCTGGGGGAGGCAGCTGCGCGCAGCGCAGCAGAGGGGGCGAGTATTACTCACCTCAAGCCTCAGGCGCGGCGAGGCCCCCTCCACCATGCTTCGCATGGTCTCCCTCCCCCAACGGGGGAGGAATTTAGAGCTGAAGCCTTGCCTCACGGCTTCACCAATGTACCGGCGCCGTGCTCGGTGAACAGTTCGGTGAGCATGGCGTGGGGGCGGCGGCCGTCCAGGATGACCACCGCCTCGACCCCGGCCTCCACCGCGTCGATGGCGGTCTCCAGCTTGGGGATCATGCCGCCGGTGGCGACGCCATCGGCGATGGCCGTGCGGGCCTGGGCGACGGTGAGCTGGCGGATCAGGTTGCCGTTCTTGTCCAGCACCCCGGCGACGTCGGTCAGCAGCAGCATGCGCTTGGCCTTCAGCGCCCCGGCCATGGCGCCGGCGACGGTGTCGGCGTTGATGTTATAGGTCTCGCCCTCGACGGAGACGCCGATGGGGGCGATCACCGGCACATAGTCCTGCTCGGCATAGATCAGTGCGTTGATGAGCTGGGGATCGACCTTCTTCGGCTCGCCGACGAAGCCCAGATCGACGATGTGCTCGATGTTGGAGTCCGGGTCGCGCTTGGTCTTCTTGGTCTTCTCCACCGTGATCAACCAGGCGTCCTTGCCGGACAGACCCACGGCCCGCACGTCGGCCTCGCGGCCAGCGCGGTTGATCAGGTGCACGATCTCCTTGTTGATGGCGCCGGAGAGGACCATCTCGGCCACCTCCATGGTGGCGGCGTCGGTGACCCGCAGGCCATCGACGAAGGTGGATTTCACGCCCGCCCGCTCCAGCATCCGGCTGATCTGCGGGCCGCCGCCGTGGACGATCACCGGGTGGACGCCCAGCAGCTTCAGCAGCACCGCGTCGGCGGCGAACAAGGCGGCGACCGACTCCTCGCCCATGGCGTGGCCGCCGTATTTAATCACTACCGTCGAGCGGTCGTAGATCTGGATGAAGGGCAGCGCCTCGGCCAGGGTGCGGGCGGTGGCCCAGCCAGGCTCTTCGGCGGCGGGTTCGGTCATGTCGGGTCCGGGGCGGCTTGTGCGAGGCGGCTTCGGATAGAACAGGCGGACGCGGATGTCACGCGGCGGGGTTCAGAGCGAAGTCGCCGCCAATATCTCGGCCCTTAGCTCCGGCAAGCCCGCGCCCTTCTCGGAGGACGTCGCCAGCACGCGGGGGAAGGCCGCCGGGCGTTTGGCGATGGCTTTCAGGGTGGCGGCGATGAGGGGCGGGAGTTCGGCCGCCTTCAGCTTGTCGGCCTTGGTCAGCACGATCTGGTAGGAGACGGCGGCCAGGTCCAGGGCGTCCAGCGCCTCGGCGTCCACCGCCTTCAGGCCGTGGCGGGAATCGATCAGCAGATAGACCCGCTTCAGGTTGGGCCGGCCGCGCAGGTAGGCGCGCCCGAGGTTCTGGAACTGGGAGGTGGCCGTCTTTGATGCGCGGGCGAAGCCATAGCCGGGCAGGTCGACCAGCCTCAGCTTCTCGTCCAGCACAAAGAAGTTCACCTCCCGCGTCCGGCCCGGCTCGTTTGAGGCCCTGGCCAGGTGCTTGTGGCCGACCAGGGCGTTGATCAACGAGGACTTGCCGACGTTCGAGCGACCGGCGAAGGCCACTTCCGGCAGGTCCGGCGGCGGCAGGCCGTCCATCTGGACGGCGCCCATCATGAAGGCAGCCTGCCGCGCGAACTGGACCCGCGCCGCTTCCAGCGTCTCGTCGTCGAAGACCCCGTCCTCGCTGCCGCCAGTTGGGCCGCCGGGGGGGAGCCCGCTCACACCGCTAACTTGGGTTTGATGAAGCGGCCGATGACGTTGTCGATCGGGTTATCGACCCCGTACCGGTGCATGATCAAATACTGCTGCAGGATCGAGAGCAGGTTGGACCAGGTCCAGTAGATCAGCAGGCCGACCGTGAACTGGGACAGGGTGAAGGTGAAAATCAGCGGCATCAGGGCGAAGATGCGCTGCTGGGTCGGATCGGCCGCCGGCGGGTTCATCGACTGGGTCAGCCACATGGTGAAGCCGTACATCATCGGCCACAGGCCGATGTGCAGGCTGGTGTCCAGGGTGTGGCCGATGAAGGGCGCGGTGGCCGGGTTCCAATGGATCAGGCCGAACAGGGTCCAGATGGTCGAGGGGTCGCGCGCCGACAGATCGTGCACCCAGCCGTAGAAGGGCGCCTGCCGCATTTCGATGGTGACGCTGAGCACCTTGTAGAGGGAGAAGAAGACCGGAATCTGCACCAGCATGGGCAGGCAGCCCATCAGCGGATTTATCTTCTCCTGCTGATAGAGCTTCATGGTCGCCTGCTGCAGGCCGGGCTGGTCGTCGGCGTATTGCTTCTTCAGCCCCTCGATCTGCGGCTGCAGCTTCTTCATCTTGGTGATGGATTCGTAGCTCTTGTTGGCTAGCGGGAAGAGGATGGCCTTGAGCAGAACGGTGAGCGCCAGGATGCCCAGGGCGACGGAGCCGAGGTGGTGCGTCAGCCATTCCAGCACGATGAACAGCGGGTGGGTGAAGAAGCCGTAGATGCCCCAGTCGACCGCATTGTCGAAATGGGGAATGCCAAAGCTCTTGCCGTAGTCCTGCAGCAGCGGGACCACCTTGGCGCCGGCGAAGAAGTGGGACGCGTCGGTCAGGGTGTCGCCGCTGGCGATGGTCTGCATGGGGCCGGTGTAGTCGGCCAGGAAGATCGGCTTGTCGCCGTCGGCATAGGTGTGGAACTGGGCCTTGATGGCTTGGTTCTGGTCCGGGATCAGGGCGGTGAGCCAGTACTTCTGGGTCAGGCCCATCCAGCCGCCGGTGGACTCCTGCTCGATCAGATCCTTTTTGCGCCAGTCTGTGCAGCCGATCATGCCGAAGCTGCAGGTGTAGCGGGCCAGGCTGAGCTGATTGCCGAGCTGGCCGATGGCGCCTTCGAACACGATGGTGCTGGCGGCGGGATCGGCGGGGGCGCCGCGCTGGACGACCGCGTTATAGGCGGACAGGCTGACGGGATGGCCGCTGGTGTTGGTCACCGAGTTGGCGATGCCGAACATGTAGTTGGAATCGACCGCGATGGTCTGGTGGAAGACCAGGCCCTGGCCATTGTCGTAGCTGAGCACCAGCGGCGTCGTCGGCGTCAGCTTGGCGCCGGCGGGCGCGGTCCAAAGCGTGTCGGAGTCCGGCAGTTTGACGTTGTTACCGACCCAACGGAATGCGGCGAACCAGGGATGGTCACTATCGTCCGGGCGCAGCAGCCGCACCAGCGGCGACTTGAGGTCCGTGCCGTAGTGGTAGTTCTTGAGGTAAAGATCGTCGATCCGCGCGCCGAGCAGGGCGATAGAGCCGCCGAGCTTGGGGGTCTCGATCCCGACCCGCGGGCTGGCGGAGATGGCGCGAGTCTCCGGTTGGACCGTCTGGGGCGCCTGCCCTGACCCTGCGACGGCGGCCTGCGGATGCAACTTGGCGGCCGCGGCAGCGGCGGCCTGCTGACGTTTCTGCGCCGGCCCCATGACAAAGGTCTCGTAGCCGAACACCAGCACCAGGGCGCACACCATGAAGATGATGGTGTTGCGGTTGGACTCATTATCCATGGGAGCGTTTTACCGGGTGGCGGCCGTCGGCGCTGCGGGCGCGGAGACCTGATTGGCGGCGAGGCTTATCAGCGCGCTTTTGACATCGTCAAGCAGCCGATCCCAGGGGCGCGCCACCGTACCCCCCCGGGCGATGAAGACATAGTCATGACCGGGCTGGGCATGAAGGGGCAATATCCGCCGCGCCGCCTCGCGCAGCCGCCTTTTGGCCCGGTTTCGCACCACCGCGCCGCCGATGCGTTTTGTCGCGGTGAAGCCGGCGCGGATAAGGCTGTCATCGTCGGTGCGGTTACGGGCCTGCACCACCACGGCGCCCCGCGCGCAGGACGGCGCCTTGGCGGCCAGGAGAAAATCCGGCCGCTTCTTGAGTCGTTCGATTTTTGGAAGCGCGGCGTCGGTCAGAGCGCGGCTCCGAGCCGGAGGGCATGAGCCCTAGGCGGCCAATTACGCAGCCAATTACGCAGTCAGGCGCTTGCGGCCCTTGGCGCGGCGACGGGCGACGATCTTCTGACCGTTCTTGGTGGCCATGCGCGTGCGATAGCCGTGACGGCGCTTACGCACGAGGCGGGACGGCTGATAGGTCCGCTTCACGGCAGTCGGCTCCAAGTCCAGAAATGCAAAAAGGTCCGCAAGCCCAAAGGCGGGCGGAAACGAGGCGCGGTGGATAGGCGAAGGCGGCGCGGGTGTCAACCGCGCCGGTCGCTTTCGTGACCGCTTTACGGAACCACCGGCAGCCAGACCGCGCTGGCCTGGTCGCCGGAGCGCATCACCGTCACGGTCGCCTTCTGATAGTCCGATGGCTTGGCGGTGAGAATATTGTCCACATAGGTTTGCGGGTTGCGGTCGTAGAGCGGGAACAGGGTCGACTGAATTTGCACCATGATCCGGTGACCGGGCTGGAAGATGTAGTTCTGGTTCGGCAGGGCGAAACGATAGTGCTCGGCCACGCCAACCGGGATCGGCGTCGGATGTTCGAAGCTCTCGCGATAGCGGCCACGGAAGATGTCGATGCCGATCGGGGCCTGGAAGCCGCCCATTTCCGGTTGGGTTGGGTAGTCGGACGGATAGACGTCGATCAGCTTGACCACGAAGTCGCCGTCCGCGCCCGTAGTGGACGCGACGATGTCGGCGATCGGCGCGCCTTGGATCTTCACCGCCTGGGCCAGCGGCGCGGTCTCATAGGTGAGCACATCGGGCCGCCCGTCCACGAACCGCTGGTCGCGCACCAGCCAGGTCCGCCAGGCGTCCGGGTCGCCGTCCTTCACCGGCCGCGGCAGGTAGGGCACGGGCTTGGCGGGATCGGACACATAGGCGTCACCCAGCCCGGAGCCGGCCGGCTTGTCGAAGCCGAGGCCGAAGCCGGCCTGGAGGTAGAGGGGCGTCAGGCCGGCCTTGCAGCCGCTCTGACAGGCATTGGGCCAGTCGTCGAAGGCCTGCCAGGCGTTTTCGGCCGGGTTGTAGATCATGGCCCGCGCCAGCTTGGCTGGCGGACCGTCCTTCAGATACTGGTCGAAGAAGGGCATCACCATGTCGCGGCGGAACTGCAGGGCGGTGTCGCCGGTCCATTTGTAGGGGCCCAGCACCCAGCCCTCGCGGTTAACCTGGCTGTGGAACCAGGGCCCCATCACCAGCCAGTTGTTGGCTTCGTGCCCGGCCGCCTTCAGAGCCAGGAAGGAATGGTTGGCGCCCCACATGTCCTCCTGGTCCCACAGGCCTTGCTCCCACAGGGTCGGCACGTTGGAGGGGTGGGCGGCGACCAGCTTGTCCAGGGCCTGGCCCTGCCAGAAGCCGTCATAGGCGGGGTGGTCAACCATCTTCTTCCACCACGGCAACTGGTCGAAGCCGGCGGCCTTGGCGATATCGCCCATGCTGCCGCCGTTCAGGAAGAATTCGTAGTCGTCAAAGGCCGAGCGAGGCAGGCCCGTGCCTTCGCCCTTCTGCTCGGTCTGGCCAGCGGTGAAGTCGAGATTGCCGGTCCGGAACGCGCCGTAGTGATACCAGTCGTCGCCCATCCAGCCGTCGACCATCGGGCTTTCCGGCACCGCGGCCTTCAGCGCCGGGTGGGGATCGAGCAGGGCCATGACCACGGTCCAGCCCTCGTAGGAGGAGCCGATCATGCCGACCCGGCCATTGGATTGTTTAATGTTCTTCACCAGCCAATCGATGCTGTCCCAGGCGTCGGTGGTGTCGTCGGTCTTGCTGGCGTTCAGCGGCCCGCGCGGCGGGCGGGTCATCTCATAGGCGCCCTCGGAGCCATACTTGCCCCGCACGTCCTGATAGACGCGGATGTAGCCGGCCTTGACGTAGAGCTCGTCGGCAAGCGGCAGCAGGGCCAGCATGGAGGGGCTGTCGTTGCGCTGCGCCCGCATCTTGGCGTTGTAGGGGGTGCGCGTCATCACGATGGGCGCGTCCTTGGCGCCCTTGGGGATGACGATCACGGTGTAGAGCTTCACCCCGTCACGCATGGGGATCATCTCGACGCGCTTGATGTAGTCGTTGGCCGCCTCGGGCTTGACGAACTTGGCCGGGATGTCGCCCCCAACCTCTTTGATCGACGGTTTGGCGGGCGCGTTATCGGCGCGCGCGGCGGCCGGCAGGGCCAGCGTAAGGAGGACGGCGGCGAATGCGCCCGTTTTCGACAAACCCATGATCAACCCCGCTCACGGAAAGAGCGACAGGTTTGGGTCAAGTCGCGGCGGGCGTCAACGCGCGGGCTGGGCGCCCACATAGGCTGAAACCGCGATCATGTCGGCGATGGAGAGTTGGCCGACCACCGACTTCATCGGCTCGGCCAGGGTTCCGTTCCGGGCATCGGTCTTGAAGGCATAGAGCTGGCGGAACAGATAGGTGGGCGAGCGGCCGGCGATGGGAGGCGCGACCGAGGTTCCGGTCAGGGCGGGGCCGTGGCAGCTGACGCAAGGGCGAGCCTGACTGTCGCCGCGCTTGGCCAGGGCCTGACCCTTGGCGAGGCTGCCGGGCGGGACATAGGCGACGTAGATCGTGTCCGGATCGCGCAGTTCGAACCGGCTCCAGTCCGTGGGACCTTCGACGATCCGCTGGCCGATGGGCTCGGATGGCCGGGCGTCATCGAAGCGGTAGACGAAGCTGGCGGGCGTCGCCTTGGGGATCAGGGCCGCTTCGACCACCTTGGCGCGGGGCGCGGCGGGCAGAGCGGCGAAATAGGCCGCGGCGGCGTTCAGGTCGGCGTCGCTGACCCCGTGGGCGGTCTGGCGCATGAGGGCGGCCGGCGCCCAGTCCGCTGAGGGGCTGATCCGGTCGCCGGCGCGCAGCTCGGTGACCTGGCGGACGATGTAGTCGGCGGGCAGGCCGGCGAGGGTCGCGTTCTCCGGCCGGCCCAGCCCGGTGAGCAGGTGGCAATAGCCGCAGGCCATGGCGTCGGGCTGTTTGCCCGCCGTGACGGCGGCCGGGGCGGCGGGGTGGCTGGTCGGTCGCCAATCGACGGCGTGGAACAGATCGTCGATCTGAGCCTGGCTGAAGGTCGCGTCGGTGTCCGGCAGATGCTGGACGGTTGAGGCCGCCGGCTCCGGCACGGTCGCGCCCTCGCCGGGGAAGGCCCAGGCGACGGAGGGATCGAGCGTCTTGTGTTCGGGCTCTTTGGGCCCACAGGCCGCCAGGGCTGCCGCCAGAAGGCAGGCGGCGGTTATGTGCAAGGGCAGGCGGTGGTCGGCGGTCGTCATCGGCGCGCGGTCTCCTCGCGCCTTCCGATCACGGCCGCCGGGCGGTGGTCAAGCCTTCGGCTGATACCGTGGATCCCCGGTGCGCCACATCAGGAAGGCGATGATGTCGCCGGTCTCGCGGTCGCGCTGACTGCGGGTCGAGCCGATGCCATGGCCGGCGTCCACGTCGATGCGCAGGATGATCGGGTTGGGCCCGGCGTTGGCAGCCTGCAGCCGCGCGGTCATCTTGGTGGGCTCCCACGATGAGACGCGGGGATCGTTGAGGCCGGTGGTGAGCAGGACGGAGGGGTATTTCGTCCCGTCCTTCACATGCAGCATGGCGTCCATCTCAAAGAGGCCCTTGAACCCGTCCTTCTCGGTCACGGTGCCGAACTCGGGGATGTTGGGCGGGCCGTTGGGCGAGAATTCGCTGCGGGTGGCGTTGGAGACGCCGACCTGGTCGATGACCACGGCGGCCAGGTCCGGCCGCTCGGTCATGAACCGGCCGACGGTGATGCCGCCTGCCGAGCCGCCGACGATGCCCAGCTTGGCCTTCGAGGTGTAGCCGGCTTTGATCAGGTGCTCGGCGCAGGCGATGGTGTCGCGCCAGGTGTTGAACTTGGTCAGCTTGTAGCCCGCCAGGTGCCAGTCCTCGCCCAGCTCGCCGCCGCCCCGCACATGGCCTACGGCGAAGACGCCGCCCAGGTCCAGGAAGGGCAGCCAGCGCGAGATAAAGGCCGGATCCTCGGTGATGCCATAGGCGCCGTAGGCGTTGAGCAGCACCGGCGCTGAGCCGTCCCGTTTCAGGCCCTTCCTGTAGACGATGGACAGCGGGACCTTCACCCCGTCGGCGGCGGTCGCGAACACCTCCTCGGACGTATAGGGGCTGACGTCGATGGGCGGCTGCGGGGCGATGTCGGTCTGCACCACCACCCCGTCGCGGCCGACGAAGCAGAGGGTTGTCGGCCGGACCCAGCCCTGGAGGAAGAACCAGACGCCATCGTGCAGGGTGTCGGCATAGAGCCCCTGGATCGAGCCGGCGAAGGGCATGGCGATGCTGGTGATGTCGCCGTCGCTGTAGGACATCCGGCGCAGGCCGCCGAGGCCGGCGTTGAGGTCCTGAATGTAGAGGGCGTCCCTGGCGGCGGCGACATTGACGATCACCGCGGCGCTGGGCGGCACCACCACCTTGCCCGTGGCCACGGCCGGGTCGAGGGCGGTGGTCTTGATCACCTTGTAGTTGGACGCGCCCTGGTGCGAGAGCAGGAAGATTTCGTCCCCATGCACTGCGGCCCCGGTGACCTTGTCGGCGGCCGTGCAGACCGGCCGCCAGGGTGGGGAGCCACTGGTGGCCGCGCCGACATCGGCGACATAGAGGGCGATTTCCCGCTGCACGCCGGAGACGATCGCGCCCAGGGCGACGGCGGAGCCGGAGGTGGCCTGGACGCCCGGGAAGGCAATGTCGGGCACATCGACGTCGTGGTTCAGGCCCTGTTCCATCACCTTGACGTCGGTGGACGGGTCGGTGTTCAGCCGATGGAACCAGCAGGCGCTGTGCTGGTAACGGTCCAGCCCGTCGGCGGTCGCGCCGGCGTGGAGGCGGTTGTAGAAGAAGCCGGAGCCGTTCTCGTACCAGCTGACGTTGCCGTACTGGGTGCGGTCGATGGCTTCAGGCAGCAGCGCGCCGGTTTCGGTGACCAGGATGTGGGCGACGGAGTTTTCCGAGCCGCCGGGGGATGTGCCGAACACCACATGCTCGCCATCGGGCGAGGGCGTCCACCAGTCCAGCGACGAATGGGAGCCGGCCGGGGCATGAGCGTCCGGGTCGATCAGCAGCTTGTCCGCGCCATGCAGGCCCTTGCGGACGAAAAGTTTGAAGGTGTCGGCGCCCAGGGGGCGGACCTCGGTGAAGATGTAGTCGCCGCCGATGGCCATGGTGCTCACCGCGACCACGGCGGAGGTGTCGCGGGCGACGGCGGCGACCAGGGCGTCGCGGCCGGGGATCTTGTCCAGCACCGCCTTGGCGTAGGCGGCCTGCGCCAAGGCGTAGGTCTTCCACTCCGGCCCCTCAGTCTCCATCCAGCGGTAGGGATCGACGACCGTGGTCCCGAAGTAGGTCTCGGTCACCGGCCGCACCGGGGCGACGGGCGGTCCGCTCGCGCCCTGGGCAAAGGCAAGCCGGGGCGCGGTGATGGCGCCCGCCAGCGCCGCCGATGAGGCGAGCAGGGTCCGCCGATCCATGGATTGTGTGGGCATCAGGTCCTCCGACGCGTTTATTGCAAAGCCGTGGGCAGCCTGTCGCCTGTCGCGCGCTTGAGCCCCAGCCGTTCTGGCGCCTAGTCTTGCGGCGGGACCAACGGCTCCGCCAGATAATTGTTTGTAAGATTCGAAGGCTCGGCGAACCGCCGGCGCTTCACTCCGCCGGCGCCAGCCGCCTTGGCCGCCAGAGCCGCGCCACTGCGATAAGCAGGGCTCCGATCAGCAGCACGCCCGCGCCGTAGAGGGCGCCCACGCCCAGGTCCATCAGCGAGGAGACGAACATATAGACGGCGATCAGCAGGAAGCTCACCGGGAACAGGGGGTAGAGCGGCGTCTTCACCGGCCGGGCCGCATCCGGGAAGCGGCGGCGTAGGATCATCAGGGCGCCCATGCTGGCCATGATGAACAGCCAGTAGACTGGGGTCATGTAGTCGATCATGGCGTTGAAGCCGCTCGACGCGAACGCGCCGGCCACCACCAGCACCATGGCGAAGCCGCCCTCCGCCAGGGCCGCTCGCGCCGGCACGCCGCGTCCGCCGTCCCAGCGGCCGATGAAGGCCAGGGCCGGCAGGTCCCGCGCGGCGGCATAGGTGGTCCGCGCGCCGACGATGAGGGTGGAGTTGATGCTGGCGATGGCGGAGATTCCCACCACCATCACGATCAGCGTCTTGCCGGCGTCGCCGAAGGCGCGGCCCATCAGGTCGGCGGCCGGGGCCGTCGAGTGCGCCAGCCCGTTCAGGCCAAGGCCCGTCAGCATGGCGGCGTTGAGCGCCAGGTAGACCACCATCAGGGCGACCAGGCTGCCGATGATGGTGATCAGCATGCCGCGCCGGTCGGAACGGACCTCGGCCGACAGGGTGGCCGCGTCGCTCCAGCCGCCGAAGGCCAGGAAGATGTAGATCAGGGCGACGGAGACCTGTTTCAGCGACGGCGCGACGACGGCGGCGGGCGGCGGGGCAAGCGGCAGATGGCCCGTGATCCCCAGCTTGACCGCCGCCGCGACCACGCTGGCGAAGGCCAGAGTGACCAGGCCCACCAGGGCGGCCTGGGTGATAAAGCCCATCCGCACATGCATCAGGTTCAGCCCGACCAGGGCCGCCACGGTGGCCAGGGCGAAAAGCGTGTGGCCGAACGGATTCATCGGAATCACGGCGCCGGCGTAGTCGGCGAACATGAAGGCCATCAGAGCGATCCAGCCGGTGTGCATGATCGAGAACCGCGACCAGGCGAACAGCAGGCCGACGTCGCGGCCCCAGGCCTTGGAGAGGAAGTTGTAGTCGCCGCCCGGGTCTGGGAAGGCGGTGGCCATCTCCACGTAGCACATGGCCCCCAGCATCGAGAGCAGGCCGCCCAGCACCCACAGGCCGTAGAAGTGCCAGGAGCCGATGTTCAGCGCCACCGTCGGCGCCGTCTTCAGCGGGTCGGTGGTCATGATCATGCCCAGCGCCAGGATGGTCGCATGCGCGACCCCCAGGTGCCGTCTTGGGGCGTCCCTCGGGGCGTCCTTGGGGTCGCCCATGGCCACATCGACCGGGACGGTGGCGTGATCGTCGTTCACAGCGGTGCGCGGGTCCTGAGCGGGTTTGGGACGGGCTTGGGGCGGGATGGAACGGTCACGCTACAGGGGCCGGACGGCAGCGCCAACAGCGTCTTGCGGCTGACACAGTCGCATGAGAGCGTCTGCCCGCAGAATGGAGCCTTCCCATGCGCCGCTGGCCGATCTTGCTCGCCGCCCTTGCCGCGACCACCGCGCTCGCGACCGGCGCCCGACCCGCCGAAGCGGACAATGTCGCCGATGTTCGCTGCGTCGTCGTGGCCATGGGGCTGACCCAGTCGCCTGATCCGCAGGTGAAGGCCCTGGCGGCCGCGGCCACCCTCTACTACGTCGGCCGGCTCGATGGTCGCGCGCCCGACCTCGACCTGGAGCCGGCAATGGTCAGGCAGGTCAACAGCATGAGCATGGACGATATGCGCGGCGAGCTGCAGCGCTGCGCGGGCGCCCTGCAGGCCCGGGGCGATAAGCTGAAGGCGATCGGCGCCGATCTGCAGAAGATCGCCGGTCAGGCCGCGACTGGCGGCGCCTCCAAATAGATCGCGCCCCAGCTATCGCGCTGAGGCCCGCGCCGGAGCATTGCGCGGGCGCGGCGGGCGTGGGAACAGTCGGCGCGCGGGCCGCCATAATCGCCGGGCGATCCGATCGGACCCGGCGCGCGTAATAACATCCGGATCACGGCGCCGCTCCCGCCTTCCGGCGCACTGTTGAGGTTTTTTCGGACATGGACGCCGGCGTCGGCATGGATGGTTCACTGCAGGCGCTGATGCGCGCGGGCGAGGCCAACAAGGCTGTGCGTCTGCTCGCGGCGACCGCGGTCGAGCTGCGCGCTGGGCCGGATTTTATCCAGCAGCCGGCCGACCCGCTCGGCGGCGCCCTGCTGACCGACGAGACCCCCGCCAGCCTGGACGCCGGTGCGCTGGCGAGCACCCTGTCGCTGATCGACCAGGCCGAGGCCGCGGAACGGCAGGCCGTGGGAATGGCGCTGGAGAACCGGCCTTTCGCCCAGGAACTGCTGAGCCTGCCCGCGCCCGTGCGCGACGCGGCGCTCCGGTCGCTGCGCCGGCGGAACTGGAGCTTCGGCGGGATCGGCATCAAGCGCCTGCCGCTTGCGGCCGCTGGCGGGGCGATCACCGAACTGGTGCGGGTCGAGCCGGGCCGTGGCGCGGCGGAGCATGGCCATGTGGCAGACGAGATGACCCTGGTGCTGACGGGCGCTTACAGCGACGGGCATGGCCTCTATCGGCCGGGCGAACTCTCCTACGCGGGACCGGGGCTCATGCACACGCCCAAGGCCGAGCCGGGGGAACTCTGCTACCTGATGCTCACCGCCTTCGGCCAGGCCCGGTTCACTGGCCAGATCGGTCTGTTGCAGCGGCTCACGGGCTTTCCCTGGCAGCCCAGGATCGACGAGGACGAGTGATCGGGGCTAGTAGGCGCGCCCAGAACGCGCCGGAGCCCCCACGGAGCCTTATGAACTATCGTCACGCCTTCCACGCCGGCAACCACACCGAGGTGTTCAAGCACGCGGCCTTGGTGGCGATCCTGGAGCATCTGGGCCGCAAGCCGCAGGGCTTTGTGGTGCTCGACACCCACGCCGGGATTGGCCTCTACGACCTGAGCTGCGAGCAGGCCCAGAAGACGCTGGAGTACGAGCAGGGGGCGGCCCGGGTGTTCGACGCCCCGCTGTCCTCCGTGCCCGCCTACGGCGACCTGTTGCGGGACATGAACCCGGCCGGGCTCAGGACCTATCCCGGCTCGCCTGAGATCGTCCGGCGCCTCTTGCGTCCGCAAGATCGGCTGATCGCCTGCGAGCTGCATCCGGCCGACGCCGAGACCCTCAAGCTGCGTTATGGCCACGAGGACCAGATCGCTACGCATCACCGGGACGGCTATGAGGCCATCGGCGCCTTCGTGCCGCCGCCGGAGCGGCGCGGCCTGGTGTTCATCGATCCGCCCTATGAGAAGGCCGACGAGGCCCAGACCCTGGTGCGCGCGATCGGGCGGGGCCTGCTGAAGTGGCCGACCGGCGTCTTCCTGGCCTGGTATCCGATCAAGGATCGCCGCATCGCCGAGACCCTGTCCAGCGCCGCTGTCAACGAAGCGTGGCCCAAGACCCTGCGGGCGGAGTTCCAGATCCGCCCCCGCGACGACTTAGGCCTGGCTGGCGGCGGGATCATCGTCTGCAACGCGCCCTGGAAGCTGGATGAGACCCTGGCGGCCCTGGGCGAAGAGCTGATCGGGTTGTTGGGCGAGGGCGCAGCGAGCTGCAGCGTGGATTGGCTGACGCCGGCTTAGGCAGGCCCAATTCATCTGGCGTTCACCAAGCTGAACCTTTGCCAACCTCGGCTGTCAGATCGGGTTCAAAGGCTTGGCTTTAGCCTTCCATCATCAAGCCGCAGGGGCTTGGGAAACGAGATGGGAGACTGGATCATGCGTAAGTTTTTGACGGCCGCTGCTGCGGTCTTGGCCATTGGCGGCGCGGCCGCCTCGACTGCCGCCGACGCTCACCCCTTTGGACCGCACCCGGGTCCGCACCCGATCGTCTACGGCCATCCGGGCTATGGTCACCCCGGCTATGGCTACGGCGGCTATTGGGGTCACCCGTCGGGCGGCTTCTTCTTCGTTCCGCCGCCAGCCTATTTCATCGGCGCCGACTATTACGGCTTCTACGACGGCTGCCACAGCCACTGGCGCTGGGACGGCTACGCCGGGCGGTATGTCCGGGCAGAGGCCTGTTACTGAGGACGCCCCAGAACCCTCTCCTCGCGCCGCGGGGTGGGGGTTCAAGCCGCGCGGACGTCGCTACGACGGCAGTTCCGTAGCCGGCGTAGCGTTGACAGGCGTGTCCGTCGCCGCATCCACCGGTGTGATCAGGCGACCGGCTCTCGGCCTCAGCCAGGCTTCGATGTCGTCGATCAGCTCATAGACCACCGGCACCATGACCAGCGACAGCAGCGTCGAGGAGATCAGCCCGCCGATGACCGCGATGGCCATGGGCTGGCGGAATTCCGAACCCTTGCCGATGGCCAGCGCCGTGGGCAGCATGCCGGCCATCATGGCCAGGGAGGTCATGATGATCGGCCGGGCCCGCTCGCGGCAAGCCTCGATGATGGCGTCGCGCTGGCTATAGCCCTCGCGCTCCCGCTCGATGGCGTATTCGACCAAGAGGATCGAGTTCTTCGCCGCCAGCCCCAATAGCATCAGCAGGCCGATCAGCGAGGGGATGCTCACCGACAGGCCGGAGATCAGCAGGCCGAAGAAGGCGCCGCCGATGGCCAGCGGCAGGGCCGCCAGGATGGTGATCGGCTTGAAGAAGCTGCGGAACAGCAGCACCAACACCCCATAGATCAGGCTGACGCCGGTGAGGATGGCCATGCCCAGTTCGCTGAACAGCTGGCGGATCTGCTCGGTCTGGCCAAGCTCGGCCTCCTTCACGCCAGGCCAGGCTTGCGGTCCGTTCGGATGGTCGGTCTGGGCCTTCAGGGCCTTCATGAACGGCGTGCTCCGCACCTCCCTGAGCGCGTCGCCGAGTTGGGCGCCGTTGGCCAGGTCCGCGTCGATCGCCATGTCGCGCATGCGGTTGTAGCGGTAGATTTGGCCCGGGCCGGCGTCGAACTCGACGTCGGCGACGCTGGACAGCGGTGTGGTCGAGCCGTTGGCGGTGGGAATCTGCAGGTTCTTGATGACATCGATATTGGTCCGCGCGCCAACGGGCAGGCGGATGCGGATGGGGATGCGGCGTTCGCCCTCGGTCAGCTTGGGCACGTTGGCGTCGATCTCGCCCAGCGAGGCGGTGCGGGCGATGCCGGCTATGGTCGAGACGCTGATGCCCAGGCGCGCGGCCTGCTCGGGCTTGGGCCGGATCACCACCTCGGGCCCGCTGGGCGGATTGGACGGCCGGGGATCGGCGACGTCCTTCAGGTCGCGCATCTCCCGCTCCAGCTCTTCGCCGGCCTTGTTGAGGATGTCGCCGTTCTCGCCGGTCAGCACGATCTGGATGCCGGCCGCGCCGAAGCCGCCGCCCTGGAAGGTGACCCGGGCGTCGGGAATGCTGCGCAACGAACCGCGCACCCGATCCTGGATCTGGGTCACCGACAATTTCCGGGCGTCCTTCAGCACGATGGTCGCCGTGCCGGTGGACGGATCGCCACTGCCGCCGCCGCCCCCGCCGCCAAAACCTTCGCCCGCCGTCGAGCCGATCTGGGTGAAGACGAACTGGGTCTCCGGCTGTTTCATGAACAGGTTGGTGGTGGCGCTGGATATCTTGTCCATGGTCGCCAGGGTCGCGCCGGGCGGGCCTTCCATGCCGACGAAGATGTAGTTGGGATTGTCGGGCGGCTGGACCCCCGACGGCAGCAGCGCGACCAGCAGGATCGAAGCGATGAAGATCACCCCGCCGATCGCCACGGTGGCGATCCGGTGCCCCAGCGCCCAGGTCAGGACGCCGCGGTAGAAGGGCATCAGCTCGCCGCGCGGGTGCGGGTGGGCGACGGGCTTGAGGAAGTAGGCGGCCAACAGCGGCGTCAGCAGCCGCGCCACCAGCAAGGAGAACAGCACCGCCGCGGCGACGGTCAGGCCGAACTCCTTGAAGAACTGGCCGGGGATCGAGCCCATGAAGGACACGGGGGTGAACACCACCACGATGGTCGCGGTGGTGGCGATGACCGCAAGGCCGATCTGATCGGCGCCTTCCATCGAGGCGTAGAAGGGCCGCTGGCCCGCCTGCACCCGCTTCTGGATGTTCTCGATCTCGACGATGGCGTCATCGACCAGGATGCCGATCACCAGGGTCAGGGCCAGCAGGGTCACCACGTTCAGGCTGAAGTGGAACACCGCCATCAGCAGGAAGGTGGGGATCAGCGAGACCGGCATGGCGATCGCCGTGATCGCCGTGGCGCGCCAATCGCGCAGGAACAGGAAGACCACGATGGAGGCCAGCACCATGCCCTCGAGCATGGCCCGGCCGGTGGCCGCGTAGCTATCGCGGGTCTCATCCACGGTGGAGAAGATTTCGGTGAACTGGGCGTTCGGATGCGCCGCCTGCAGCTTGGCGATCGCGATCTTGACCTCGTCCTCGACCCGCACTTCGCTGGCGTCGTTGGTCTTCAGCACCTGGAAGCCGATCACCGACTTGTTGTTCAGCCGCGCGAAACCACGCGGCTCGGCCGCGCCGTCGCCGACATCCGCCACATCCGACAGCTTGACGAACCGCCCGCCCGCGGTGGGTATGGTCAGGTTGCGCAACTGCTCGACCGTGGTCGCGGCGCCCAGCACGCGCACCGTCTGCTCGCGTCCACCCACATCCAGGCGTCCACCCGGATAGTCGGTGTCGAAGGCGGCGAGGGCGGTGTTGAGCGAGGCCGCGTTCAGCCCCTGGGCCGCCATGCGGTCAGGGTCGATGATGATGTTGATCTCGCGATCGACGCCGCCGACCCGGGAGACCTGGGCCACGCCCTTTTCAGCCTGCAGCGTGCGGGCGACCGTGTCGTCGATGAACCAGGACAGGCCGCTGGGCGACATGTCCGGCGCCGCCACGGCATAGGTGACGAGGGGCAGGGAGTTGATTTCCAGCCGCTGGGTCTGGGGCGGGTCGATGCCGAGCGGCAGGACGGCCCGGGACTGATCGACCTTCTGGCGCACCTCGTCGGTGACCTTCTGCAGGTCTTCGCTCAGCTCGAACTGGATAACGGTGGTCGATACGCCCTGGGTGACCACGGACTGGATCGACTTGACGTTGGAGATGCCGGCCATGGCGTCTTCGATCGGCCGGGTGATCTGGGTCTCCATCTCCGCCGGCGCCGCGCCATTCTCGCTGATGGTGACCGCGACGCCCGGGAAGGTGATGTTGGGGAACTGCTTGATGGGCAGCAGCCCATAGGTCAGCGTCCCCGCCAGCACGGCGGCGGAGAAGAGCAACGCGACGGGGATCGGGTTCTTGATCCCCCAGGTGGAAAGCTTGATCTCGGCCATTAGCGCCCGCCCGGGCCGGCCCCGCCTGGAGCGGGATTGTCCTCAACCGGAATGACCTTGTCGCCTTGCAGCACGAATACCGCCGCGGCCTGCAGAACTCGCGTGCCGACCGGCGGGCCGGAGATCAGCTGGACGTAGCCGCCGGCGTGCTGGCCGGTGCGGACTTGAGCCTCATGCGCATGGTTGGTGGCGTCGATGGTCATGACGACAGCGCCATCGGCGTCATAGCGGACCGCGGTTTCAGGCACGGCGGGCTGGGTGGAGCCCACGCCGCCGAAGCTGGCGCGGGCGAAGCCGCCTGGGCGAAGATCCGGGCGGCCGGGCAGGCTGATGCGCACGTCGCCCAGCTTGGTCTGCTGGTCGATCGCAGGCATGATCAGCCGCACGGTTCCCACCGCGGTCGATCCGTCGGGCAGGGTCACCTTGACCGGATCGCCGACCTTGATGCCGCCGAAGTCGCCCTCGGCCAACTGGGCGTCGAGTTCGATAAGGCTGTCACGGGCCATGGTGAACATGGGCGTGCCGCCGGGGGCGGCCACGTCGCCAGGTCGGACGTTGCGTTGCAGCACCAGGCCCGCCACCGGCGCGCGGATGGTCATCAGGCCGTCGCGGGTCTGAAGGTCTTTCAGCTGGGCTTCCTGCGCCTCCAGCGCGGCCTGCGCGGTGCGGGCCGCAAAGCGGCGCTGGTCGATCTGTTCCTTGGACAGGACGCCCTGATTGTCCAGGCCGGCCACGTCGGCGGCCTGTTGGGCGGCCTGCTCGGCGGCGGCCTTCTGCTCGGCCACCAGAGCGGTCTGCTGGGCGATCTGCGAGCGCAGCAGGGTGTCGTCGAGCTGAGCCAGCGGCTGGCCCTGTTTCACCGTCGCATTGGCTTCCACGAACACCTTGGCGACATTGTAGCCGCTGAGTTCGGGGCTGACGGCGGCTTCCTCGCGCGGGACCAGCAGGCCGGAGGCGTCCACGCCGCCGCCGAGCGGCCGGCTCTCGACCATGACCACGCGCACCGCGCGCGGCCCGGGCGGCGCGGGCACGTGTTTCTTGGCGCAGCCGGCTACACCAAACAAAAGCGCGACCGCCGAAGCGGTCGCCAAGGTTTTCAACACGGTCTTAGAGGTCATCTGCTGGCGTTCGCCATCTTCATGTCAGGAGGAGTCCAGCCTCCGCCCAGGGCCTTGAAGGCCTGGACCGAGCGCCTGAGCGCCTGCACCTCGGCGCCGGTCAGCGCGGTTCGCGCCGAGCGCCAGGTGCGCTCCGCGGTCAACACCGTGGACAGGTCGTCGATACCCGCCTGATAGCGTTTCTTCGACGCCTCATATGCCGAGAGCCCCTCAGCCTCGCCGGTCTTCAAGAGCCGCACCCTCTCTTCATCCGAACCCAATTGCACCAAGGCGTTATCAGACTCGCCGTACGCCGTCTGCACCGCCTTTTCGTAGGCGATCACGGACTGGGTGGCCTGTTGCCCCTGAACCTTGATCTGGGCCATCAGGCGCGGAATGTCGAGTATCGGTTGCAGAGCGCTGGCGCCGAGAGTCCAGCTATCGGAGGTGATGGCGGAGCCCAGCTCGGTCGCCGAGGTCAGGCCGACGCCGGGCGTCAAGTTGAAGGTCGGGAAGAGCGCCAGCTCATCCAGGCGGTATGCGCCCTTGGCCGAGGTGATCTGAGCGGCGGCTTCGCGTATGTCCGGCCGGCGGGCCAGGAGCTGGCCAGGAACACTGGTGGGGATGGCCGGGGCCACGCCCACATCCGCCGCATTGGCCGAAAGGCTGTCGATGGGGTCGGCGCCTCGGCCCACCAGCACCAGCAGGGTCCGCTTGGCGGCGTGGAGCTGGGTGGTCAGGTCGGCGACCTGGGCCTTCGACTGCGCCAGCTGCGAGTCGGTCTGCTGGGCGTCGGACAGGGGGCCGAGGCCGTACTTGGCCTTCTTGCCCGCCACGTCGGCCAGCTGGCGCTCGATCTCGGCTTCCTGCTTGGCGTCTTCCAGCTGGATCGCCAGGCCCCGAGCCTGGAACAGCTGGTCGGCGACATTGGCTGCAAGACTGGTGCGCGAGGCCTCGAAGTCGAAGCGGGCGGCAGAGAGGTCGGCGTTGGCCTTCTTGCGTGTCGCCGCGCCGCGGCCGAACAGGTCGGCTTCCCAGGTGACATTGAAGTTTGCGCCGTAACTGTCGAGCACGCCGGAATTTGTTAGAGAGATGAATTCGCCAGGCGCGATCTGAAGCGGCGCCGGTCCTTGAATCGTTGTCGTGCCGGTGCGGTCGAACTGGCCCTGGACATTGCCCTGCGGCCAAAAGGAAGACAGCGCCGAGGAGCGCACGTACTTGGCCTGCTCCAGTCGCGACATGGCGCTGCGGGCGTCAGGCGCGCTGCGCAGGGCCTGTTCGACCAGGCCTTCGAGCTGCGGGTCGTTGTAGAGCGACCACCATTTGTCGATCCGCACCTCGGACGGCGCGGGCGTCGGCTGAGACTCGAACGCGGCGGGCAGGGGCGCATTCACGTGGGGGATGTGCGGCCCCACGGCGCAGGCGGCGAGGAGGGGCAGGAGGGCGGCGAGGGCGAGCGATTGGCGCATGGCGCTAGAACAGCTTCCGGCTAAGTCGATCCGAGGGCGCGGCGCGGGCCAAATCACAGAAGGTCCCCACCGCTTGTCTACTAAGGCCTAGCCGACCAGAGGCCGGTTTGCTCGTTAAGAAATAGTCACGCGGCGAGGGCGCCCGCCACTCGCCGGCGGAATTCGGTCCCGCAAGCCGTGCGGCTTTTGACGGGCTTGACCGTGTTCGTCTAGTGTTCCGCGCACGAATTCAGCACGGAGCGACACTATGTCAGGGCCAAAGCCGCTGTCAGGGCCAGAGTCAGGACGCGGCGCGATCCGGATCGGCGTCGGCGGCTGGACCTTTCCGCCCTGGCGCGGGGTCTTCTATCCGAGCGACCTGGCCCAGAAGAACGAGCTGGCCTACGCCAGCCAGCACCTGACCGCGATCGAGATCAACGGCACCTACTATGGCTCGCAGAAGCCGGAGAGCTTCCGCAAATGGGCCAAGGAGACGCCGGAGAATTTCGTCTTCACCCTCAAGGGCAACCGCTTCTGCACTAACCGCAAGGTGCTGGCCGAGGCGGGGGAGTCGGTGGCCCGCTTCTATGACCAGGGCGTCGCCGAGTTGGGCGCCAAGCTGGGGCCGGTGCTGTGGCAGTTCGCCAACACCAAGAAGTTCGACGAGGCCGACTTCGGCGCCTTCCTGGAGCTTTTGCCGCGCAAGCTGGGGTCGCTCGAGCTGAAGCACTGTGTCGAGGTGCGCCACGACAGCTTCCGCGATCCGGCCTTCGCGGCCCTGCTGCGCAAGCACGAGATTCCGGTGGTGTTCGCCGACCACAATACCTATCCCGCCTTTGCCGACGTCACCGGCGACTTCGTCTACGCCAGGCTGCAGACCGGCTCGGACGACCTCCCGACCGCCTATCCGCCCGCCGACCTCGATGCCTGGGCCGCCCGGCTCAAGACCTGGGCCGAGGGCGGGCGGCCGAACGATCTGGCCGCCGCCGATCCGGCCCACAAGCCGGCCAAGACCCCCCGCGCCGTGTTCGCCTTCATCATCCACGAGGGCAAGATCCGCGCCCCGGCGGGGGCGATGGCGCTGATCGAGCGGTGTAAGTAGGCGGACGAGCGCGGGTGCGTGCTTCGACGCGCGCCCTTGGCGCGGCTCAGCATGACGTAGAATTATAAAGCCCACCCAACCACGTCATCCTGAGCCGCCGCAAAGCGGCGTGTCGAAGGACGCACCGACCCTCACGCCCCCGTCGCAGCGTCCCACCTGGCCAGCACATGCGGCGCACTCGCCGGCCCATACACCAGCACCAGGTCGTCGATCCGCGCGCCGAGGATGCAGCCCTCGCCCAAGGCGCCGCAGACGGCGGGATGGCGGCCGACCAGGGGCGCGAAGACCCCATCGATCATCAGCCGCATCGAGCCCGCCGCCGACGCCTCGGTCTCCGGCGTCATGGGCAGGCGCACCGCGGTCAGGCCCTCGCCGCCCATCAGCCAGTCGAACACGCCGGGCGCCAGGGCGAGGGCAAGCACCTCGCCGTTGGCCCGCTCGCCGATGCGCAGGCCCATGGCGCCCGAGAGGGCCTGCGTCGCCGAGCCGGTCCAGAACTTCGGTGTCGGCCGGTAGGTCAGCACCCGCAGGCCCGGATCATACGACCAGTCCGTCGCCGCCACGGGCGACTCGATATGGAAGGGCCGACTCGTCAGAGCGTCCGCCGGGCCCGCATCGCCGGCCCGCAGCGCCTCGAAGGCGTCGATCGCCGAGGTCCGGTCCACCGCGCGGCCAGTCAAGACCCGGAATGGGACCTGAGGCGGAGCGGCGATCAGCAGCGAGAAGGCCGCAAAGAGAGCAATCATGGTTAGCGCAACCTTAACCGCATCGGCGCGATGTTGGCGCCATGCGAATGGCCGCCATCATAGCCGTCCTCGTGATCGCCGCACCGGCCCTCGCCGCGCCGGCGACCAGCCTGCGCGTGATCGCCGGCCCCACCGCCTCCAGCGACGCCGGCCTGCGTGGCGCCGAGAGTGCGACAGGCGTCGTCACGGCTCCTGCTCCCACACCGCCCGCGCCCCTGCCGCCGCCGATCCAGTCCAAGGCGCCGCTGGCCTTTTTCGCCGCCAACGCCCAACCGGCCGCCCAGGATGTTCAGGCCTGCCGCCTGGGTTGCGCGCGCAGCTACTATTTCTGCCTGGCGAGCGAAGATGCTCCGAGCTGCCCACAAAACTGGACCAGCTGCAGAGCTGACTGCGCCCGCAACAGCGCCCCCTTGCCGTAGGCGCGCGAATGGGGCCTTGTGAGCGGTATGTCCGAAGTCCTTATCGACCCTCACGCGGACGCCCTGGCCAATGACGGTTTGGCCGGCGGCAAGCGCGAGCAGACCAAGCACCAGAACCGCCAGGCGATCCTGGACGCCGCCCGCGAGGTGTTCGCCGAGATGGGCTATCAGGCCGCCACCGTGCGCGACATCATCCGCCGCACCGGCCTGTCGGTGGGCGCCTTCTACAACTACTACAAGTCGAAGGAGGAGGTTTACGAGGCCCTCTCCGACGACGGCGTGCGCCGCTTCCGTCCCATCCTGGCCGCCCAGTACGAACGCGCCACCGACTTTCAGACCTATATCCGCGGCGCCATCGAGGCCTATTTCAACTTCCTGGTCGAGGAGCATAAGGCCGACCGCGCCGCCCGCGCGCCGGGCGAGCGGCATCCGCACGTGCGCACCGAAACGCCGGAGATGCAGGCGGTGTTCGAACAGGTCCGCTCCTCTATCTCTGACGCCCTTGGCAGGGGCGGCGGCGAGCGGATCGACGCCGACTACCTGGCCGCGGCCGCCATCGCCATCGCCCGCGAGATCGGCGAGCGGATGGTGGAGCGCAATCCCGTGGACGTGCCGGACGCGGTAGAGTTCGCGGTGCAGATGATTCTGGGCGGCATTCCGGCGCTGCCGAGATTGAAGACGTGAAGGACTGAAGCGACGCCGAAGGCCTCCGGGGGGCGGCCAGGCGATAGTGGAATACAGGGCTGGGGAGGCTCTATTGAAATGGCGGAGCTGGCGTATCAGAAGCTGATGCTCAAGGGGCTGATGTCCCTGCCGACGGCCTTGCTCAGGGGGCTGTCCGGCGGCGGGGCGGTGTATGAGGGCGGCCGCACCCTCGATCCCCGCCTGCAGTTCCTGGCCAATGCGGCCAAGCGCAACCCGGCCATGACCGCCTTCCCGCCCGAGGTCGCCCGCGCAGGCGCCGCGGCGGCCTTCGTCTCGGTGGCCGGCGCCCCCGAGCCGGGCGTGACCTGGGAGGCCATGAGCGTCGAAGGTCCCGGCGGCGCCATTCCGTGCCGCGCCTACCGCTCCGACAACCAGGATCCCACCGCCCCGGTCATGGTCTTCGCCCACATGGGCGGCGGGGTGATCGGCGATCTGGAGACCTGCCACACCTTCTGCACCATCCTCGTCAGGATCGCCCGTTGCGCGGTGCTGTCGGTGGACTACCGCCTGGCGCCCGAGCACCGCTTCCCGGCTGGCCTCGATGACGTGCTGGCCGCATATCGCTGGGCGCGGGACAACGCCTCCATCCTGGGCGCTCCGGCCGGCCATGTGGCCATCGGCGGCGATTCCATGGGCGGCAACTTCACCGCCATCGTCTGCCAGGAGATGAAGCGTCTGGGCGAGCCGCAACCGGTGCTGCAGATGCTGGTCTATCCCGCCGTGGACGTGGCGTCGGAGACCCAGTCCATGAGCACCTACGCCGACGCCTACCCCCTCTCGCGCGCCACGATGGAGTGGTTCATGGGCCACTATCTGGCCCCCGGCGACGATCCCGCGGACGTGCGCCTGTCGCCGATCCGCCAGAAGGACCTGAGCGGCCTGGCCCCCGCCGTCATCGTCACCGCCGGCTTCGACCCCCTGGTCGATCAGGGCGAGGCCTACGCCAAGCGCCTGCGCGACGCCGGCGTGCCGGTCTCGTTCCGCTGCTACGACAGCCTGGCCCACGCCTTCGTCGCCTTCACCGGCGTCGTCCCCTGCGCCGATGTCGCCAGCCGCGAGATCGCCGGCCTGGTGCGGGAAGGGTTCCAGGGACGGATCAAGTAGGCTGGGAGCATCCTCAGAGCCTTCTGAATCGCTCCTCCGATGGAGGAGCTGTCGCGCAGCGACTGAGGAGGACTTGCCGCTACGCAGACGTGGCCAGGTTGGCGAGCGCGACTCTTCAGGCGGACGCCGGCGTAGCGGCAAGTCCTCCTCAGTCGGGCTTGCAGCCCGACAGCTCCTCCATCGGAGGAGCGATTCAGAAAGACGCGCTGCAATGCACAGCGAATCCGATGACCTCCAACTCATGAAAGCGCATCCATGAAAGCCCTCGTCGTCGAACACCTCGCCGCCGACTACGCCGGCTGCGTGCTGAAGGAGATCCCCACCCCCGATCCCGCCCCCGGCGAGGTCCGCATCCGCGTCCGCGCCGCCAGCGTCAACTTCCCCGACCTCCTGATGACCCGGGGCGAATACCAGCACAAACCACAGCTCCCCTTCATCCCCGGCCTGGAGCTCTCCGGCGAGGTCGATGCCCTGGGCGATGGCGTCACCCAGTTCAAACCCGGCGACGCCGTGGTCGGCGGCGCCCGCATCGGCGGCTTCTCCGACTATGCCGTCACCCCCGCCGCCGCCCTGCGTCGCAAGCCGGAGCGGTTCAGCTTCGCCCAGGCCGCGGCCTTCGGAACCGCCTATATCACCGCCTATGTCTCCCTGGTCCGCCGGGCCCAGGCCGAGCCCGGCGAATGGGTGCTGGTCCACGGCGCTGCCGGCGGCGTCGGCCTGGCCGCCGTCGATATGGCGAAAGCCATGGGCTGCAAGGTGATCGCCGCCTCCGCCTCGGACGACAAACTGGCCGTCGTCGCCGCCGAATACGCCCCCGACGCCGTGGTCAACGTCACCGGCGGCTTCCGCGAGCGGGTGAAGGAGATCACCGGCGGCCGCGGCGCCGACGTCATCTACGATCCCGTGGGCGGCGACGTGTTCGACGAGAGCGTCCGCTGCATCGCCTTCAACGGCCGCCTGCTCATCGTCGGCTTCACCTCCGGCCGCATCCCCACCGTCTCGGTCAACATGCCCCTGATCAAGGGCTTCAGCGTCATGGGCGTCCGCGCCGGCGAATACGGCCGCCAGTTCCCCGAAAAGGGCCGCGAGAACACCGCCGCCATCTGGAAGATGGCCGAAGACGGCCTGCTCAAGCCCCGCGTCCACGCTGAACTGCCGCTGGAGCAATGGCGCGAAGCCTTCGACCTCCTCGCCGACCGCAAGGTGGTGGGCAAGGCCGTGGTGGTGATGGGATAGAGCCCACGGTTGAGGCCCCACGCCCCTACTTCAACTCCGCCACCACCGCCCGCACCGGCCCGGCGGTCGCGGTCTCCGCCAGCATCGCCCCGGCCGGCCGGAACAGCACCTGTCCAGGCGCCACCGTCTGCGTCCGCGCCCGTCCGTCCGTCCCGGTCGCGGTCAGCACGCCGCCATCGACGATGACGATGAAGGCGTTGTGGGTCAGCCTCACCCCGGCCTGCGCCGTGCCCGCCCAGGCATAGTTCCACAGGACCACCCGCGGGCTTTCCGCCACCTTGTTCGCGTCCGGCCCGGGGAAGGCAGGCTCGGGAAACGCCGGCGCCGGCGCCGGCTCCGCCGTCCCATCCTTCAGCTCGATGATCACCGCATGCCGGGGCGCAAACCCCACCGGCGTCAGCTCGATATGGGTGGTCCCCCGGGGCATGTAGTAGCTCTCGCCCCGCTTGGACGGGAAGGTCTGCTTCGCCCCATCCGGCGTCGTCACCGTCACCGACGAATCCGCCAGCTCGACCCCGATGGAATCGCGCCGGTGCCGGTGCATCGGCGTCGGCTGGCCGGGCGTATAGAGGACGTCCCAGGCCGAACCCCACCGGTTGTCCAGCACCAGCCTGGCCCCGTCGCGCGGAAACGCCGGCGGATAGTCCTGGTTCGCGACCACGTAGCCGACGACCGGCTCGTCGCCCAGCGCCGCCGGCGCCGCGCCCGAAAGCCCCGCCGCCAACACCGCTGCCAGGATCACAATCCGCATGCTTACCGCTCCAGCTTGGCCAAACCATCCCACGGGAAGGCTGCGCCTGCAAAGAGCGTGGTCGCGTGCGTGCTTCGACACGCCACTTCGCGTCTGCTCAGCATGACGTAGAACTATAAGGCCCACAAAATTACGTCATCCTGAGCCGGCCCGCAGGGCCGCGTCGAAGGACGCACAGGGCCAAGCCAGCCCGCCTTACAGCGCCCCTCAAGGCCTGCATGCGGAGCCTGCTCTGGCGCGGGGCGTCGTCAAGGACCGGCCCAAAAGGGCCGGCCGCGCCGCGGCGAGGCAAAGCCTCGTCCTTGACTGCGCCGATCGCCAGAGTTCCAATCTCGCCAGGATCTTAAGGCGAGACGGCATCGATCAATCGATGCGCGCCCGCCCCCTTCCTTCTCCCGCCTCTTAGCGGGAGAAGGAAGGGGGACCGCGAAGCGGTGGATGAGGGCCCCGCGCGGACTTACGAGCTGTCCGCCCCAACAGGTGGCTCGGTCTGCGCCAGCCCCGCACCCTGCAACCCACGAACCGAGATCACACACTCGCCCGTCCCGCCGCGGTCCCGCGACACATAGGGCGAGCCCGCAACCCCGGCCCTGGCTTCATCCATGGCCCAGTCCTCATCGGCGAAATAGTCCCACTCGGGCTCCAGCCCCAGCGCCTCGCACAGCTTCGTCACCGTCTCGGTGATCGGCCGGTCGCCATAATTCTCATAGCCCGCGCCCTCTTCGAGCAGTTCGGCCCGCTCGGCATCCAGCGCCTCGGCCTGCTCGGACTCCCCACGCTGGCGGTAGGTGAGCCGCTCCATCACGTCGTCAACGGCTTCCTCGCGGGCGATCGTCGGGCCATACACCCGCTGATATTCCGCTTCCTCATCGGCCGCGACCTTCGCCGCCTCGGCCTCGGCGCGCTTCAGCGCCCGCGCCCGGCGAGCGTCCTCCAGCCCGGACACACGATCCCGCAGCCCCGCCTCCAGCCGATCCTCCAGCAGCGCATTCTGCCGGATCGCCCGGCTGACCTTGCCATAGGCCTGAGCCAGATCACTGACCGCCGCGACGACCGTCAGATCGAGCGCCTCGTCCTCGGCCTGAGCCTTCACCAGCCGCCGGACCTTCAGCGCCAGCGCCTCGACCGCATCCAGCAGCACCAGCCCAACCCCACTGGCCCGACCCACCCCGTGCCCACGCGCCTCGGCCTGCGCGATGCCCTCATCGAGGGGTTCGGCGTCCGGGGCGGCAATGTCGGTCAGAGTGTTCATTGGAAGAACAAAATAGGAACATAAGGCGCGCTGTCAAGCGCGAGCCCGCCGAATTAAGCGCGCAGGCTCAGTGCCGCCGTCTTCGGGTCGTATCCATATTCAGTGATCGTGCCGTCCTTGATCCGCTCGACGGCCTCGTCGATCACGAACAGTGGAACCAGGAACCACTCGCGTGGGATAACCGGCTGGCCGAAGCGATCCTTGATCTCGATATTCAATCGCGCCGGATCAAACACACGATGGATGATGTTCTCCAGCCGCGTGCGGTTGATGTTGAACAGCTCGTAGGTAGCGATGATCTCAACGTCGGCCATCAGAAAGGTCGGATCAAGCTTGGCATTGGCGATGCGCCTCGCCACATTTCCCCCCGTCACGCCGATCTTGTGCAACAGCTCGCGGTGCGCGGCTATGGTCGGCTCCTCAGACTTGCTGCGCAGAACATAGATCGTTCCGCTCGCCAGATCGTCGTCATCGGCCTCGCTCGCGAACAGCGGCCCGGCGACCGGCTCAGTGATCCGCCGACCGCCTTCATCCTTGTAGAGCGCACGCTGGAACGAGCGGAGCAGGTTATCGCCCTCTGTCCCATTGTCGTAGATGATGCGAAGGCGGCCTTGAGCGTGGCCGTGGTCCGTCGTCGTTAGCTCGTCCGGCGTTTCGGCCACATAGGCCACCTGACCACCCAGGATGAAGAACTCGCCTTGAACAATAGCCGCGTTCTCGCCAAAGCGGCGGGTCTGGCGAGCGCCGCTTGCCAGGTCACGGCGAACCGCTTCGAACAGCGGCTTGAACCTGTCGAAATCCTCGCACCGCTTCCGCTGAGCGATCTCCTCCGCCGCGACGATCTCCGCGCGGGGCCTGACATGCTTCAGCTGCGTGATGTCGTCGCCCACCTCGTCGCCGACGCCGAGTTGGGCCAGAAGTTCGTCATCGTCGAGCTGGTAGATCGCCGCCTCTTCCATGACGCCTCCGCCCGACATCAGGCCCTGGTGGTCGAGCGGTTCCAGAAGAGTTCGGCAATCCTCCTGCGCGCGGATGCGGTCAAGCCGCACCGCATAGAGCCGCTCGAAGATATCGCGGTCCTCGCCGTGCAGCGGCGCCCGACCCTGCTGTTCGAAAAACCGCTGAATCTCCTCGAACCCGGCGATGATCCTCTCTTCGCGTGCGGTGTGTGCGCCCTGCTTTACTGGCTCGACCTCGATGCCGAGTTCGGCAAGCAGGGCGTCGTCCTCATCTGTGAATGCCTTAGCCACGCTGAGACTCGGCCTTCATCCTCGCGAGGAAGGCCACGCCCTCGGCCATGCGCTTTTCCCAGGCGTCGGCCGAGGTTATCGACGGAACCCGGCCGCGCTCGCGCTTGAACTGCAACGCCCGCACGGCCAGAGCGCGCGCCTCATCGGGGGTCAGGGCCGTGCGCTTGGCGGCGATCACCGCCGCAACCTGCTTCAGGCTCTCTTCGCCCATAGCCTTGGCCAGGATCGAATAGGCTTCGCCGAACGGGTTGATCCGATCGATCAGGTCGATGTCCAGCTCGCGCACATCCATGGCGAATTTACGCACGCCGTCGAGAAGGGCGGTGTTGGCCTTTAATTCATGTTCGCCGCCGGGATTGATCGCCGCCTTGGCCTGCTGGGTCAGGGTCAGGGCGGCGATGGCGTGCTGGCGCACGGCTTCCTGATCGGCGTCGTCCAATTCGGGATAGCGATCCTTGATGATCTTGCCCAAACGCACCTGCGTAAGTTCTTCAGGCACCAACTCGCTGTCGAACAGGCCACGCTCGATGGTGACCCTGTCCTGGATCATGGTCGCGATGACCTCGTTCAGGTCTTCGCGGCAAATGCGAGCGGCCTCGGCGCTCTTGGGTTCGACCAGCCCCTTGATCTCAATCTGGAAACGCCCGGTCTCCCCGTTGAAGCCGACATTGGTCTTGCCTTGCACATAGCCTTCGTCGCCGTACTCAAAACCGGGCGTCGGGCCACCCGCGCCAGGCTTTGATTTGAACTCGAACCGTGGCGCCAGCACCTGCTCCATCAACAGGCTGGCCGCGATGGCCTTCAGCGTGTCGTTGACCGCTTCGGTCACCGCGCCCTCTGAGGCGTCGGGCTCGGCGATCAGGTTGGTGAACCGAGCATGGTCCTTGTTCGGCGCATCCCGGGTCGCCCGGCCGATGATCTGCACGATTTCGGTGAGGCTGTTGCGATAGCCGACCGTCAAGGCGTGCTCGCACCAGATCCAGTCGAAGCCTTCCTTGGCCATGCCCAGGGCGATGATGATGTCGACATGGTCGCGGTTGTTCTTCTGGGCCGGGTCCTTCAGCGCAGCCGACACGCGATCGCGTTTTGCCGGATCATCATCGACCAGGTCGGCGATGCGCAGCACCCGGCCGTCGGCGGTCTTGACCCGCTGGAACCCGGTGACTGGATCGATGCCCTGCCATTCGCCGAGCGCCTCAATGATGTGCTCGACTTCCCTGATCTTGTCCTTGGTGCTCTCGCGCGCATTCACGTTGGGAATGTGGACGATGGTCTTTTCGTCGGAGCTGAGCACCTTCATGATGTCGTCGGCGTAGGGGCCGGAGTAGAAATAATACCCGATGTCGAGTCGCTTCAGATAGTCGTAGCCGTTGAGCTGCTGATAGTAGGTGTAGGTGAAGGTATCGAATTTCGCCTCGTCGCCGGGCCCCAGCACCGCTTCCGCGTCGCCGCGAAAATAAGACCCGGTCATGGCCACGATGTGGACCTTGTCGCGGGCAATGAGTTGGCCGAGTTGCTGCCCCAGCCTGTTGTCCGGGTTGGCGGAGACGTGGTGGAATTCGTCGACCGCGATCAGCCGGTCATCGAAGGCCTCGACCCCGAACTGATCCACCGCGAAGCGGAAGGTGGCGTGGGTGCAGACCAGCACCTTGGCGTCGGACCCAAGGAAGACTTCAACCGACTTCACCTTACCGCCGTTGTCAGAGCCCGGCGCATCGCACAGGTTCCATTTCGGCTCCACATGCCAATCGGCCCAGAAGCCGTGCTGGCTCAGCGGCTCGTCATGGAAGCTCGACCCAATCGACTTCTCGGGCACCACGATGATCGCCTGCTTCACGCCCTGGTTCTTAAGCTTGTCGAGCGCAATGAACATCAGCGCCCGGCTCTTGCCCGAGGCCGGCGGCGACTTGATCAGCAGGTACTGTTCGCCCCGCCGCTCAAAGGCCCCTTCCTGCATGTCCCGCATGCCCAGCGCATTGGCCTTGGTTGAGGCGCCGGTATGCGCATAGGTCATGCTGACGCTGGGGATGGCGCTGGCCGCGGGCGATGGCGGCGGCGACGCGCGCACGATCCGCGCCCTCGCGAAATCGGCCTCCACCGCCTCGGGAATGTCCGAGGTGTCGATGTCCTCGTCCTTGATCGCCATGATCTCGGCGAGGCGCTTATCGGATATGGGCATCGTACAATCGCCGTTCGCTTGGGGTCGCCTTACGCGCGCTGATGATCCGGGTCACGCCGTCCCGGTCCGTGTGAACCACGCAGAGCAGCAGCAGCCCGCGTATCAGACCGTAGCTCCGCTCTCGTATCTCGTCATGGTCGCCTTCGTCTTCAATAGACAGATGCTCTCCGTCGAAGATGGCCTTCGCCTCCTCGAACGATATGCCGTGTTTGGCCAGGTTCGATCGGTTCTTCTCCGGGTCCCACTCAAGCTCGGCCATGCACCCCGCCACGCCCATGCCCCCGAACACGCCTTGGGATTGCAAGGCTAATGCGCCTTGGCCTTGTTCGCCACCAGCTTGGTGTAGAGATCGAACAGCTTTTCCAGCCGCTCGGTGTCGTTGCGGAAGCGGCGGCCGATATAGATGCGCTCCAGCAGCTCGTCGTTGCGGTCATGCGCGGCCCGCAGATCGGAAGGCATGTCGTCGGGATCGTAGAGGTCGGCGATCGTCTTCGGGAAATGCGCCTCGCGCGCAAGCAGGATGTCCTCGGCGCAGCGTGTCAGGTCGGCCTTGTTCTTCTCGGTTAGCGCCGGGACCGGAAAGGTGTTCCAGCCGAGGGTGTTTGAGTAAGAAAAATCGGTCCGCATCTTACCGCAAACCGTAGCAATCCAGCTCAAATGCAATTTCGAGCAGATAATTGCCAGTGTCCAGATTGGAGCATCATAAAGCGCGAAAAGCTTGTTACTAGCAATTGCGTCGCTACGAAGAACGTCAACAGGAAGGTATTCTCTGCGTTCGGATGAAATTGCCGACAGAGCAACCGTCAGATGCTTGGACTTACCCGCTATGTAAACGAACTTATGAGGGCGGTCAGCAAATTGCCGAGTGGAGTCAAGTGTGCTCTCTGCTCGCATCGACGTTACCTTCGCGAGCCGATCTCGAATCGAAGGAACACTCGCGGCCATTCCAAGGCAATCATCTTCTATCCATAAGCAATATCGGATGATTGGCGAAGTGAGCTCAGCTGAGCCGAAGTATCTCCTCACGCAGCCATGCATTTGGGGGTGGCTGGACAGGAGCTCCCTCTTCTCAGTGGGATCGAGGATTAAATTCCCTCCATCCCTTGGCATTGCTCCCATCACCATTGGCGGGATAGCCGACATCGGCTTGTTCGACTTCTCGATAACTGTGTTCTCAGCGGCCAGAAGATACGGATTGATGTTAGGGGATGCGCGCGCTGTTTCGCCGTCAAATATAATCTTTTGCCGCGCTTCTGGAGTATTCTTCACGCCCACGACGACGACCGTTACACCTGCGTTGTGAGATGCGAGGTTGGTCCATCGGAAAGGGCGATGAGCGAAGAATATTTCCTTGTTCTTTAGAACTTCCATCCAAATCAACGAGGGAAACAGCCCCTCGTTGATCGAGCTTGTTGTGACAAACGCAAATGCACAGGGGCAGAAATCTTGGTAATCGCTGGCTTTGAATATCCAGCCCGCAACGTAGTCTAGTGAACGCCAGGATTTTATCCTTTTTTCGAACATCTGTTGCAGTTCAAGTTTCTGCTCTTCTTCCTGATGACGACTTCCTTTATACGGCGGATTTCCGCAGATATACGTCTCCCCACCCTTATTTTCGAAGTCGATCTGCGCTTGATCGATCGGCTTGCCAAACAGGTCATCCGCCTGCAACTTTACGTCCGTCCCAGTCGGCGGGCAGATGCTCAGCCAGTCCAGTCGCAGCGCGTTGCCGCAGGTGATCCAGTTCTCCGCGTTCAGTGGCAGGAACTCTGCCAGGGCGAGCTTCTGCCCGCGATAGAGCAGGTCGCATTGGAACTCGGCGATGATCAGCGCCAGGCGGGCGATCTCGGCCGGGAAGTCGCGCAGCTCGATCCCGCGGAAGTTGGTCAGCGGGATGTCCGACGGACGATCCGCCTCTCCGCGCTTGATGTTGATTTCGGCCTCAATGGCCCGCATCTGCTTGTAGGCGATCACCAGGAAATTCCCTGAGCCGCAGGCCGGGTCGAACACGCGGATGCGCGACATGCGCCGGCGTAGGTTCAACAGCGCCCTCCCGTTGTCGCCAGCCTCATTCAGGCGCGCGCGCAGCTCATCCAGGAACAGCGGGTTCAGAACCTTCAGAATGTTGGGCACGCTGGTGTAGTGCATGCCCAGCGCGCCGCGCTCCTCGTCGTCGGCGACGGCCTGGATCATCGAGCCGAAGATGTCCGGGTTGATCCGGGTCCAGTCCAGCCCGCCGATGTTGAGCAGATAGGACCGGGCGATGCGGGTGAAGCGGGGAACCTCGACGCTGCCGGAAAACAGCCCGCCGTTCACATACGGAAATCCGTCCGCCCAGCGCGGCAGATGGGCGCTCGACCGGCTCGCAATCGCCGTGTTCATCGCCCGGAAGATTTCGCTGATTACCTCGTGGGTGTTGGAGGAGTCCCGCGCGCTCATCTGGTCGATGGTCGCGGTAAACAGGCCCGTACCGTGGAAGATGTCGGTATCCTCGGCGAAGAAGCAGAAGATCAGCCGGGCCATGAAGTGGTTCAGGTCGTGGCGTCGTTCGGAAGTTCCCCACTCGGGATTTTCCCGCAGCAGCTCGACATAGAGCCGGTTCAGGCGGCCAGTGGCCCGGATATCGAACGAGCTTTCCCGGATCTGCTTGACCGTGGTGATGCCGGCCAGGGGCAGGAAAACGCCGAAGTGGTTGGGGAAGTCGGCATAGACGCATGCGACCGGCGGATCGTCTGATTGCAACTCCTCGGCCTCGAAGGTGTCGCCGTCCGTGGCCAGGATGAACTTGGCCTTGGCCTTCGCCGTGGCGGGACTGTCCCGCAGGGCGTTCAGCGTCCGCGTCACCTCGCCCGGCGGCGCCACGGCGATGTGGATGTTGCTGCGCTGGAGAACGCCGCCCGGCACATCCGACCCGTTGGTCGCGCCCGCGCGCAACTTCTTGATCGTGGTGTCTTTGTTCCCAAACGCGACCAGGAACGCATAGGGGAATTCAGCCGGATCGAACGGCGCTTCCGCAAGCTGCGAAACGGCCTCTTCGATCTCGACGGCGTTCACGTGCGAAAACCCCCTCGGCCCGCGCTCGTGGAACGGCGGGGCGATCTATGTCGTCTGTAGGCCGATTCCTTTTCTTGGTGCCCCAGGTCGGACTCGAACCAACACGTCTCTCGACAACAGATTTTGAGTCTGCCGCGTCTACCATTTCGCCACTGGGGCAGCGCAAGGGCGCGCACTCTACTCATGGGCGGGGCGGGGTCAACGCGTCGCGTACGGGGCGGGGAAGGAAGAAGGGCTCGGCGCTGGGCCCCCTCTGGCTCGCCTTGCGAGCCGTCTCCCCCTGCGCTGCGCTTGGGGGAGAAGAACCCCGGCTTCGTCTGCGCCATCGGCGCTACGGCTTCTTGATCACCTGGCTCAGCCTTACCCCCCGGTCGTAGCGGCTGGGGCCGCGGAAGGCGACCACCTCGCACAGGATGTCGCCGCCATCCCGGTCTTTCCAGATGTAGTTGCGCTCCAGATACAGCGGGCCGCCGTGGGGGCCAAAGGCGTCGAAGGTGTCGCCCCAGGGGACCAGGCGCGACAGGGCCGACCAGCTCATGGTCAGGGCGGCCTTCAGCTCCTCGGCGGCGGCGGCGGCGAGTTCGGGATCGACGGCGGTGTCCAAGCGGGCGGGTCCTCGTAGGGCGAGAGGGCAGCATGTGGGAAGGCGGGGGCGGATGGCAAGGTTGGCCGTTTGCCCCAAGCCTGCTAGCACCGGCCAAACCGGGGAATTCGATGCTGCGTTCACTGTACAACTGGATCATCCGCCTGGCGGGCGGGCCGTTCGCCCTGCCGGCGCTGATCGTGCTCTCGTTTGTCGAGGCGACCTTTCCCTGCCCGCCGCCAGAGACGCTGATGGCGCCCATGGTGCTGGCCAGGCGCGATCGGGCGTTTTTGTATGCGGGGGTGGCGGCGGTCTGTTCGGTGCTGGGGGGCTGCGTCGGCTACCTGGTCGGCATGGCCGCGGCGCCGCTGGCCCTGCACCTCTTGGCGTTGACCCACCACACCAACGCCTTCCTGGCGTTTCAGGCCGCGTTTCAGAAGGTCGGGGTGTGGGTGATCCTGATCAAGGGCGTAACGCCGGTGCCGTTCATGGTGGTGACCCTGGCGTCGGGCATGACGCACCTGAATTTCGCGGCCTTCGTGGCGGCGGCGGCGGTGACGCGGGGCGGGCGGTTCTTTCTCGGCGCGGCCCTGCTGCAGCACCCGGCGGCGCAGGCCTTCATCGAGAAGTATCTGAATTGGCTGGCGATCGCGGGGGTTGTGGCCATCGTGGCGCTGTTGTTCATCGCCTTCCGCTTGGGCTGAGGCGGATTAGGGCATAGGTTACGGCCATGCGCGCACTGATCGACTGGACGCTGAAAACCTGGCTGTGGTGGGCTCTTGGAACCGCGGCGGCCATGCTGGCCATCGCCCACGGGTTCGAGACCTTCGCCCACCTGTCGCCGTGCGAGCTCTGTCTGAAACAGCGTGCGGTCTATTGGATCGCCATGCCGGTGGCGGCGGCGGCCATCGCCGCGCGCTATTACCCGCCGACCCGTCGGAACGTCGGGCCCGTCCTGGGCGCGGCCCTGGTTGGCGTCTTCATGGTCGGCTGCGGCATCGCCGTCTATCAGGCCGGGGCGGAGTGGAAGTTCTGGCCCGGCCCGGAAAGCTGCTCCGGCGGCGGCCTGCACGCCAGCTCGGTGGACTTGGCCAAGTTCCTGTCCGGCGGCAAGATCAATGTGGTGCGCTGCGACGAGGCGTCGTGGCGCTTCCTGTGGCTGTCGATGGCCGGGTGGAACGCGCTGACCTCGCTGAAGCTGGCGGCCTGGAGCGCGGCCTGGGCCAACTGGAGCCGCACGCATGACTAAGCCTGTTCCGCCGCGCCCGGGTCCCGGCGCGCCGGCGGCCCGCCTGGCGCAGATGCTGCGGGTGGATCATGCGGGGGAGCTGGCCGCCGTGCACATCTATCGCGGCCAGCGCGCCGTGATGTCCAAGGCGCCGGACAAGGACCAGCTGGCCTGGCGGCTGCAGGAGATGGAGGCTCACGAGGCCGAGCACCTGGCCGCCTTCAACCAGATCCTCACCAGTCGCCGCGTGCGCCCGACCCTGATGGCGCCCCTGTGGCGCGCGGCCGGATTCGCCCTCGGCGCCGGCACGGCCCTGCTGGGCGAGAAGGCCGCCCACGCCTGCACCGAGGCGGTGGAGAATGTGATCGAGCAGCACTACGCCGGCCAGATCGCCGAGATCGAGGCCGAGGAGCCCATGCTGGCCAAGGACCTGACCCGCTTCCGCGACGAGGAACTGGCCCACCGGGACGAAGCCGTGGCCGGCGGCGCCCGCGAGGCCCCCGGCTACGCCCTGCTCACCGCCGTCATCGGCGCCGGCTGCCGGGCTGCGATCGCGATCAGCGAGAAGATCTAGGGTGGGCGTGGACCACGGCCTACGGGCCCGAAATCCCCTTATGCTTCGACAGGCTCAGCATGAGGATTTCTACTGGCTTCTCATTCGTCCTCATCCTGAGCTTGTCGAAGGAGAGGACGCACCCCTGAAGGCTCGGCAATGCCCCTGACCCCCACCGAGATCGAAGCCATGCGCCGGGCGGCCGAGGCGCCCGAGATCGCCAACGCCGTCGGGGCCGAGGGCGCGGCGCGCGACCTCACCGCCGCCTTCGTGGCCGACCCGCTGTTCGACTGGTTCTCGCGGCCCGATGGGCGGCGCGACCAGACCCGGCTGGCCTTCTTCCGTCATCTGATGAAGGAACTGATCCTGGACGTGGGCGAGGTCATGCGCCCCTCCACCGGCGGCGCGGCGGCGGTGTGGATGCCGTCCGAAAGCCTCGGTCCCAACCCCATCATCAAGGAGCTCGCCGCCTTGCCGGTGCTGATCGGCCTGTCGGGCTGGAGCCGGTTCATGCGCCTGGTGCGCCTGCGCGACGTGATGGACGCCCACCACCCGATGGATCGCCCGCACGACTATCTGTGGTTTCTGGGCGTGACGCCTGAGGCCCAGGGCCACGGCGTCGGCTCGCGCCTGATCAAGGCCAGGCTCGATGCCCTGGACGCCAAGGGCCGCCCGGCGTTTCTAGAGACCGCGACGGAAGCCAACGTGCGGCTCTATTCGCGCCACGGCTTCGAGGTGATCGGCGAGTATGCTCCGCCCCCGGATGGTCCCAAGAACTGGGCCATGTGGCGCGAGCCCCGGTAGACCCCCTCATCCTCCCAACCGCTACGCGGTCGGGCCCCTCCTTCTCCCACAAGGGGAGAAGGAAAGAATGAGGCGCCTCTAATACCTTCTCCCCTTGTGGGAGAAGGAGGGGCCCATGCGAAGCATGGGAGGATGAGGGGGCTAACGCCCACCATCCGTCTTCTGAATGAAGGCCGCGACGTTGTCGTGCAGCTCCTTCAGCGAGGCCTCGTGGGCGTACACCATGTGGCCGGACTGGTAGTAGTGGTACTCGATGTTGGCGCCGAGTTCGGCCGGGATGGGCATGTGGTGCATCTCGTACCAGCCCTCGTAATAGGGGGTGGCCAGGTCGTAGTAGCCGCCGTTGACCATCACCTTGAGCTGCGGATTGTACTTCATGGCCGAGGCCAGGTCGGGCATCAGGTTCAGGATGCCGGGCAGGGGCTGCGGCGCGCCCGGGGGCTGGTGGTCGTTGATCCAGTGGGCGCCGACATCGGTCTCGGCCTTGTAGACCTTGCCCTCGCCGAAGTTCAGCGTCTTGCGGACATAGTCGTTGAAGATCGACACATAGGCCGAGCTGATCGCCGCCGACTGCGGGTCGTAGTCGGCCTCGCGGCTCAGCGGGTCCAGGCTGGGGCCGGCGAAGCGGGTGTCGAGCCGGCCCGTGGTCTGGCCCTCGGCGTCCAGCAGGTTGCGCTCGAACTGGCCGCCGTTGACCCGCAGGTCCGACTTCAGGATGTAGGCGGCCGGAAGGCCGATGTATTGGCTGAGCTTTTCGGCGACGGCCTGCCGCTCGGCGGGGCTCAGCTCGGAGCCGGCCTGCAGAGCGCGGGCATAGTCCGTATTGGCGAAATGCTCGACCTCCTTCAGGAAGGTGGGCAGATCGGCGGCCCGGCCGCCCGGGATCTTGTTGTGATACCAGGCGGTGGCGGCATAGGTGGGCAGGGAGACGATATAGGCTTCGTCCGTACCCGGATTGAGCTGCGGGCCGTCGGCGCTGAGGTCGAAGTTGAGGATCTGCGACAACAGGATCACCCCGTTGAAGTCGACGTCATTGCCGGTCTCCAGCGCGTTGACCACCACCGCCGAACGCGGCGTTCCATAGCTTTCGCCGAACAGGTATTTGGGCGAGTTCCAGCGGCCGTACTTGGACAGAAAGCCGGTGATGAACTGCTCGAAGGCATAGGCGTCCTGATCGACGCCATAGAAGGACTTCTCCTTGTCCTTGCCGGCGACGCGGCTGAAGCCGGTGCCAGGGGCGTCGATGAACACCAGGTCGGTGACGTCCATCAGGCTGTAGGCGTTGTCCACCAGCTGGTAGGGCGCCGCCGGCGTGTGGCTGTCGTCGCGGGTCACCACCCGGCGCGGGCCCACCGCCCCCATGTGCAGCCAGACGCTCGAGGAGCCGGGGCCGCCGTTGTAGAGGAAGGTCACCGGCCGGTCGGCGGACGGCGCGCCATTCTTGAAATAGGCGACGTAGAACATCGACGCCTCGGCCTTGGGGTTGCCGTCATCAGCCAGGGCCTTGGCGTCCTTGTCGCCGGTCTGTTCGCGGCTGGCGGCGTCGTCCCAGCCCTTGGGGTGCACCACGATGGTGCCGGCCACCGCGTGATAGTCGATCCGCTTGCCGCCCACCGTGACCGAGCCTTCGCTGGTCGCGCTTTCAGGGTGGAACAGCACCCCCTGATCCGGCGCGGCCGTGGCGGCGGATTCGGCCGTGGACGGTTTGGAAGCGTTGGTTTCGGCGGCGAACGCGGCGGTCGCCATCAGCGACAGGCTCGCGGCCAGCAACAGAGCTTTCTTCAAGGCGACTACCTTCGAATGGTTGGGAAGTTTGAAACCAGATACGCCCGCGCTTGAGGGTGTGACAAGCCGGTGACGGCGAAGGTGAGATTCGGGGCTGAGAGAAGCGCTGCCATGCGCTCTTGGGGGCACACCCGTTACAGCCACACCGCCGCAAACCGCATGATGGAATGATTTTCCGCGGTCAGGCCTTGGTCAAGGACCGGCTTCGCCGGCCGCGTGGCGGCGGCCCGAAGGGCCGTCCTTGACGAAGACCTAGCCTCGGAAGAAGGCTCGGCATGCGGATTTAAGGGGATCAGCGGTCGGCGCCTATCCCGGGAAAACTGCATGTCGCTCGTGCGTCCTTCGACGCGCCGCTTCGCGTCGGCTCAGGATGACGTGGTGGGGTGGGCTGCAAGAGACCGAGTTCGATGGAGTCCAAAATTCTACGTCATCCCGAGCCGCGCCCACCGGGCGCGCGTCGAAGGACGCACAAACGCCAGCCCCGGCCCCTACCGCGTCGCCTCATCATAGAACCTGGCCAAATCCGCCTTCATCGACTTCAGCGCTTCCGGGTTCAGATAGACCATGTGCCCAGACGGGTAGTAGGCGAACCGCACATTGCCCTTCAGCGCCGGCTCCAGCTGCATGTGGCCCAGGTCGTATTCGGTGCCAAAGAAGGGCGTCGCCAAGTCATACAGGCCGTTCAGCGAATAGAGCAGCAGGTGCGGGTTCTCCCGCATGGCCTGCGACAGGTCCAGCGCCACATCTGCCTGGTTGCTGTAGCCGCCATTGCCCAGGCCGCGGCCCGAGTGGGTGAAGTCCCACTGGACGCCCGCCGAATAGTAGGTCGGCCGGTACTGCATGTCGGTGGTGTAGCCCAACTCGCGGGTCACATAGTCGTGGAAGCCGGAGATGAAGGCGCCGTCGATGCCGGTGTCGGAGGGGTCGTACTCGGGGTCCTCGGCCACCGCGTCCACGTTCGAGCCGGTGAAGCGGTCGTCATAGCGGCCCAGCACCAGCCGCTGGTCGCGCAGCAGCTCGGCGCGGAACCGGCTGGGGTTCACCCGCAGGTCGGCGGCCAGAATGTACTCCGGCGAAAGCCCGATATAGCCGGCCAGCTTGGTCGCGATCTCGCGCCGGCTGGCGTCGTCCAAGTCCTGCCCCTTGGCCAGGGCGTTGGCGTAGGGGCCGCGGGCGAACTCGCGCACCTCATGCAGATAGGCGGCAATGTCCGTGGGCGGATTGGGCAGCCGGTGGTGGTAGGCCGCCGCCGCCGCATAGCTGGGGATGTAGTTGATCATCTCCTGATCGAACCCCGGCTGACGGCGGCCGTAGTTGAGGATGGAGGACAGCAGCACAACGCCGTTCAGTTGCACCCCGTCCTGCTGCAGCCGATAGGACAGGCCGGCGGAGCGGGTGGTGCCATAGGACTCGCCGAAGATGACCTTGGGCGAGTTCCAGCGGTCGTTGATGGTCAGGTAGCGTTCGATGCCGCGCGCGAAGGCGTCGATATCCTTGTCCGTGCTCCAGAAGGCCGCCAGCTTGGTGTCGCCCAGCGGCCGGGAATAGCCGGCGCCGATGGCGTCCAGGAACACCAGGTCGGACTTGTCCAGCAGGCTCTCGTTGTTATTGACGATGGAATAGGGCGCGTTGTGGGTCGCCGCCGGGCTGTCGGTCAGCACCCGGATCGGACCCACCGAGCCCATGTGCAGCCACATGGTCGAGGAGCCCGGCCCGCCGTTGTAGAGGAAGGTCACCGGTCGGTGGGCGTCGCCGGTGGTGTAGGCGACGTAGAACATCGAGGCGATCGGCTTGCCCTCGTCGTCGCGGATGGTGAGCGTGCCGGCCGTGGCCGTATAGGCGATGGCCTTGCCGCCGATGGTGGCCGTGTGATGCGAAGCCTTGGCCACCTCGGCGATGGGCGCCGAGACGATGTCGGCGTCGGTCAGCTTGCGGCAGCGGGCCACGTCGGCCCGGGCGTCCGGCTTGTCACCGCCCTCGGGCTTGCAGTCCTGCTCGGCGTGAGCGTTGGCGACGACGACAGCGTGATCGGCGAGCGCGCGATTCTGTGCGCTCATCCCGGCGTCCGGGCCGTCCGCCGCTTGGGTGAGAGACGGCGCGAACGCCAACGCCGCCATGGCGGCCAAAAGCACCGAACCCCGCATCGCCAAACCCCGCTCAGATTCTCAAAACATCATCAGGGTGCGACATATAGCACCACCCATTTGGGTGTCGCGCGGGAAGTTGTGGGGTGAGGTTAGGCAGTCGCTTCCGCCTTCGCCGCGGCCGCGCGGATCAGCGCCCGGCGTTCCTCCAGACCGCGATGGAGTTCCACCAGCACCCGAGCCGCATGTTCATTCTGCTGGATCGCCGCCCAATAGGCCGCGACCTTGGGCTTGGTCGGAATGGGGTCGTCCACATCCACCGACGGCAGCACGTTCTCGATCAGAAACAGGGCCGGGACCAGGGTGCAGTCGGCCAGGGTCAGGCGGCCGGCGACGGCGAAACCGTCCGTGCCGATATAGTGCTCCAGCGCGCCCACGCCGCGCACCACCTGGCCGGCCAGCAGATCACGCACGCCATCGTTGCGGGTCGACTTCCGCGTCTGTCCAGAGAGCATAAACATGTTGTTCATCAGATAGATGTCGGCCAGCCGCGAGACGGTGCGGATGGCGGCGGTCTCGCGCGGCGTGGCGCCCAGCAGGCGCGGGGTCGGATAGATCTCCTCCAGATATTCGCTGATCACCTCGGACTCGGGGATGATGTCGCCGCCCGGCAGCTCCAGCGCCGGGATGCGGCCGATGGGCGAGGTCTTCCACCACTCAGTGGTGCCAAACCCCACCGGCCGCTCCAGCGTGATCCCCTCGATCCCCTTGGCGTAGATCTGCATCCGCACCTTGGCGGAGTAGGGGCTAAGGTCGCCGGAATAGAGTTTCATCGCTGGGCTCCGTGGGTGTGTCGCCAAGCTTGCGCCGGGGTGGGGCAGGGGGCAAGCGGGCCTCGATTGCCGCATGAGATGCACGGGCCCCGCAAGCGGCCCTTCCGAAGGTCCGCTATGAGGGGCAGGCGTTTCTTAGTCAGCCCAGCTCGGTGCGGATCGCGGCGAGGGCTCGGTCAATGTCGTCTTCGGTGTTGAACAGGTGCGGCGACAGCCGGAAGCCGTTGAACCAGCGCTTCTCGGCCATTTTGACCACGACCTTGTGCCGGTCGTGCATGGCTTGGCGGAATGCGTTCGACTCTAGGCGCTCAGGCAGATAGGCGGCGACCAGCGCCGTGCCCATCGGATCGCCCGGCGGGGCGCTTGCCAGCTTCAATCCCAGACGGGCGAGACCCTCATAGGCCCGATTGCGTAGCGCGATGTTGTGGGCCGCGACCCGCTCCATGCCCCGCTGGCGCATCGTCTCGGCCGCCACGCCCAGCCCCACCGCCAGCGGCAGGCAGCCAACGCCGGTCGAGTTGGACACGAACCGGTGGCCGGCTTCCAATTGCACCGGCTGGATCGCCTCGTATGCGTCCGGGCTGAGGTAGAGCACCCCGCAGCCCTTCGGACCCATCATCCACTTGTGCCCGGTGGTGGCGTAGGCGTGGCAACCGATCGCCTTCACGTCGACCGAAATCTGACCCCAGGCCTGTGCGCCGTCGACAACGCAAACCACGCCTCTTGACCGCGCCAGGGCGGCGATTTCCCTGACCGGCATCAGATGTCCAGTGGCCGAGATGACGTGGCTCACGCTGATCACGCGCGTGTTCGGCCGCAGCGCGGCGGCCAGGCGCTCTACGATCGCGGCGGGGTCGTGGTCTGTAGGCGCGATCGGAACGACATCGACCGCGACGCCACGGCGTCGGCCGAGGATGGTCCAACAGTAGGTTCCGCCCTCGTGCTCTTGGTCGGTCGTGAGCACGCGGTCTCCCTCGGAGAGCCGGGTCCCGGCAGCGACGATGTTCATCGCGTCGGTGGTGCTGCGCGTGAGCAGGAGTTCGTCGGCCCCACAGCCCAGGACGGCGCCGATCCGGGCCCGCGCGAGGTCCGTCTCGGCCAGAACGCCGCCGTCGCCATAGGCCATGCGCACGGGGTTGGTTTCGAGTTCGGTCCAGGCCGTGTCCATGGCATCGCGAATGCTGCGAGGCGTCGGACCCAGCGAGGCGGTGTTGAGGTAGGTGAGACCCGGCGCGAAACCGTACTCCGAAGGCGCGGCCGGGGGCGGGCCGCCGGCCAGCGCGGGCGCCGCCGACGCCAGTCCGGTCGCTGCGAGCACAGCACGCCGGGTGTGCCGCCCCGTAGGTTTCTGCATCACCGCCCCCCTTGTTTCCGGGCGACGACTGTAAGCGGACAGCCAAAGGTCGGCTATGGGGGGATCGTGGACGTTCGACTACACCTCGCGACCCGTAAGTAAGCCCCACACGACGTATGCGAGGAGCGACGAAAATACGGAGAAGAAGAAGGCGTAGGCTGCTGCAGCGATCCAAAATTGCACCGGTTGATCAGATCGGGAAACGCTACCCCCTCTCACCTGCATCATTCCGCTTCGCAGGCCGGTGAAGAGCCAGTAACCGAGTCCCGCCGCTGGCAGGCCTAAGAACAGCGCGACCGCTAACAAGCCTTTGATCAATCCGGCGTCCCCGAATCTGGTTGGAGCGGACTAGACTGTTCCCCAACCAGAGCGAGCAAGATTTCATGTTTCCGTGACCGCTACAACTTCCGCATTGGGTCGTTAGCGGACATTATACGAGCGGCCAAAGCGGACGTGCGCTGATCCGCCGTCAAGCGGTCGCCAGATCGCGCGATGGGCGGATTTGAAACCCTACCGCCCCACGAACTTCGCCGGCCGCTTCTCCAGGAAGCTGGCAACCCCCTCCCGGTGGTCTTCGGATTTGAAACAGGCGGAAAGGGCCTCCACATGGGCGGCCATGTGTTCGCTCACGTCTCGCTCGAGCCCCTGCCAGACCAGGGCCTTCATCTTGCGCAGCGAAAACGGCGAGGCGGCGAGGTAGCGGCGGGCTTCGGCCAGGGCGGTCTCCGCCAGCGCCTTCGGCTCGACCACCTCGGCGGCGTAGCCGATGGCCTTGGCCTCCTCGGCCTCCAGGACGGCGGCGCTGTAGAGCAGGCGCAGCGCCCGTTGCGGCCCGATCAGGCGGGGCAGCAGCCAGCTGCCGGCGCCCGTATCCGGAACAAGCCCGCGCAGGGCGAAGTTCCAGGCGAAGCGGGCCCGGGTGGTGATAATCCGCACGTCGCACTGGCTGGAAAATTCCGCCCCCATGCCCACCGCATAGCCGTCGATGGCGCCGATCACCGGCTTGGGACAGCGGATCAGCGGCCACCACTTCTCCTCCTCATGCGCCGTCCCGCGCACGCCTCGGACCGAGCCATCGATGGTGGCCAGGTCCGCCAGGTCCGTCCCGGCGCAGAAGGCCCCGCCCGATCCGGTGACGATCACCACCCGCACGGCGTCATCGGCGCCGGCACGCGCCACCTGGGCGGTGAACTCCGCCAGCATGGCGTAGGTCATGGCGCCTCGCTTTTCCGGCCGGTCGATGGTGATGGTGGCGATGCCGTCGCCGTCGACCTCGGTGCGAATGTGATGGGCGGTCATGGTTTCCTCCGGCCTCGTTGGGCTCGTTGTGATTTTGTGGAGCGCCTCGTGCTTCGACAGGCTCAGCATGAGGCGAATGCGACGCCGGCGCGCTTTCACCTCGCACGAAAAAAGAAGTCCTCATGCTGAGCTTGTCGAAGCATGAAGGCCGCCCCTATCGGTTCAGTACCGCGAAGGCCGTCCGCGCCAGCTCATGCGTCCCCGAATTGTCCCGCGAGGCATTGCCCGTGCCGATCCCGTCCAGGTTCCGCTTGAACACGCCCTGGCCGATGGAGGCCAGGCGGAACAGGGAGAAGGCCAGGTAGAAGCTGAAGTCCTCGATCCCCGCTCGCCCCGTGCGCCGGCAATAGGCGGCGACATAGTCGTCCTCGCTGGGCAGCCCCGCTGCCTTCAGGTCGCCGATGCCGTCGAACGTCCCCCAGCTTTCCGAGCGCGAATGCCAGAGGATGCAGTTGTAGGCCAGGTCCGCCAGCGGATGGCCGAGCGTCGACAGCTCCCAGTCCAGCACCGCGATGATCCGCGGCTCGGTGGGGTGATACATGACGTTCTCGGGCCGGTAGTCCCCGTGGGCTATGGTCACCGTGTCGTCGGCGGGGATGCGGGCCGGCAGCTGCTCGATCAGCGCCTCCATCTCCGGAATGCTCTCGGTCTCCGCGCCTCGGTACTGCTTGGTCCAGCGGCCGATCTGGCGCTCGAAATAGTTGCCCGGGCGGCCGTAGTCGGCCAGGCCGATGGCCGCGTAGTCCACCGCGTGCAGCCGGGCCAATGTGTCGTTCAGATTGTCGTAGATGGCCGCCCGCTCAGCCGGCGCCAAGCCCGGCAGGCGCGCGTCGCGGAAGATCCGGCCTTCCAGAAAGTCCATCACATAGAAGGATGTGCCGAGCACGCTGTCGTCCTCGCACAGGGCGCGCATGACCGGCACGGGAAAACCCACGCTGCCCAGGGCCTTCATGACGCGGAACTCGCGGTCGACCTGGTGGGCGCTGGCCAGCAGCTGGCCCGGCGGCTTCTTGCGCAGCACATAGCGGCGGTCGCCGGCGGTGAGCATGAAGGTGGGGTTGGAGGCGCCGCGGTTGAACTGGCTCACCTCCATCGCGCCGCCGAAGCCCTCGACATGGGTCTTCAGCCAGGCGGCCAACCTGGCCTCGTCGAAGCGATGGTTGTCTCTGACCTCGCCGACCGAAGGCGCGCTTGCGCTTGTCGCAGGGTGATCGTCCATAGTCGTTCTTGCTCCCTAAGAAGCGCACCCTAGCAGCCTTACCCAAGGTCGGGACAACGGAGGAAACATCATGACCGACGCCGCCATTCCGGTGAGCGATTTCACCTGCGTCCTCTATGTGGTGGAGGACCACGTGGCTCGCATCACCCTGAACCGGGCCGACCGGCGAAACGCGCTCAACCCGCGCGCCTATGCCGAGCTGGAGGCCGCCTTCCTGCACGCCAACGCGGACCAGGACGCGCGCTGCGTGGTGGTGACCGGGTCCGACCCGGCCTTCTGCTCCGGCGAGGACGTCAAGGAGATGATGACCGGCGAGGCGCCCGCCACGTCCCGCGCGGCCCGCACCAGCTATCAGGCCACCCCGGCGGCCATGGCGGCGCTGGAGTGCGACAAGCCGGTGATCGCCGCCGTCAACGGCGCCGCGGTGGGCTGGGGCATGGAGCTGGCCCTCTATGCCGACATCCGCATCGCCTCCGAGCGCGCCGTGTTCGCCGAGCTGTTCATCAAGCGCGGCCTGATCTGCGACGTCGGCGGCCTGCTGCGCCTGCCCGCCATCGTCGGGCCGGCCAAGGCGGCGGAGCTGCTGTTCACCGGCGATCCCATCGACGCCAATGAAGCCGCCCGCATCGGCCTGGTCACCGAGGTGGTCGCCCACGACGCCCTGATGCCGCGCGCCCTGGCCCTCGCCGCCCGGATCGCCGCCAACGCCCCGCTGGCCCTGACCTCCATGAAGGAGGGCCTGCGCCGCACATCCTACGGCGACCCGCGTGAAGTCGGCGCCTGGGCGATCGAAAACATCTACCGCCTGTTTGGCACGGAAGATCATCGCGAGGGGGTGAAGAGCTTCCTGGAGAAGCGCGCGCCGGTGTTTGTGGGGCGGTAGGCTTGATCGCTCCTCCGATGGAGGAGCTGTCCCGACGGGACTGAGGAGGCCTGGCCGCTACGCAGACGCGCCGAGTATGGCTTCGCCGAGAATGGAGGGGGTCTGATTGAACTACCGGCGTAGCGGCGAGGCCTCCTCAGTCAGGCTTTCAGCCTGACAGCTCCTCCATCGGAGGAGCGATTCAGCTACAAGCGACCCCACTCCAGGCGTCGCCATTGTCGCTGCGCAGGAGATTTCAAGACCTTGCCAAACGGACCAATCCTCGGTCCTGTCCGCGCAAATAGCCTTAAGGGAGACGAACGATGAAGGCGGCGGTCTATTACGAAAACGGCGATCCGAGCGTACTCAAGTACGAGGACGCCCCCGATCCGGCCTGCTGGTCGTCCGGCGTTGTGATCCGTGTCGAGGCCGTCAGCATCGAGGGCGGCGACACCCTCAACCGCCAGGGAGGCGCCCTGGCCACGACCCCGCACATCGTCGGCTACCAGGCCGCGGGCGAGATCGTCGAGGTCGGCTCCGACGTCACGCACCTGAAGGTCGGCCAGAAGGTCGCCACCGTGAACGCCTTCGGCTCCCACGCCGAGCTGCGCGCCGTGCCCGCCCGCAACGCCTGGCCGATCCCGGCCGGCTTCGATGTCGGCAAGGCTTCCGTCATCCCCGTCGCCTTCGGCACCGCCGACGACTGCCTGTTCGAGTTCGGCCGGCTGAAGGCCGGCGAGACCGTGCTGATCCAGGCCGGCGCCAGCGGCGTCGGTCTTGCGGCGATCCAGCTGGCCAAGCGCGCCGGCGCCACCGTGATCGCCACAGCGTCCAGCGACGAGCGTCTTGAGCGGCTGAAAGCCTACGGTCTCGACCACGGCATCAACTACCGCACCCACGATGTGGTCGAGGCCGTGCAAAAGCTGACCGGCGGCAGCGGCGTCAACCTGGTGGTCGATCCGGTGGGCGGCTCGACCCTGCCCTCCAGCCTGGGCGCCCTGGGCTATCGCGGCCGCATCAGCCTGGTGGGCAACGCCGGCCGTGAGCCGATGACCGTGGACGTCTCCAGCCTGATGGGCGGCAATCGTTCGCTCTCGGGGGTCTTCCTGGGCGCCGAGATCGGCACGGACCGGGTGCACGACAACATCCAGCGCCTGATCGACGAAGCCGCCAAGGGCGAATTCGAGGTGGTGATCGACCGCACCTTCCCGCTCAGTGAGGCGGCCGCCGCCCACGCCTACATCGAGAGCCGGCAGGCCGTGGGCCGGGTGTTGCTGATCCCGTGAGGACGCTGGGCCAATTCCTCCTCCGTTGGAGGTCGAGGCGTATACGCCGAGGGGACCGCGAAGCGGTGGAGGGCGCCTGGCCGCGCCTGAGGCCTTGCCGACGACTCGCCCCCTCAGTCGGCTTCGCCGACGGGCTCCCCCAGCAGGGGAGCAATTGACCGACCTCTACCGCTTCCGGAACCGCTTGGCCTCGGCTTCCATCTTCGACACCCAGCCTTCCTTGTCTTCGGCCTTCTCCGGCACGAACGGCAGCGTTCCGGCCACGCCCCGCAGCGCCAGCCACAGTGGGCCGCTGAAGTGGCCGAGTACGCGCAACGGCCGGCGCTTGTCATCCGTAACGTCCCAGCCCTCGGCCTCGAAGGCGGCGGCCTGGATGGCGGGGGTCTTGTAGTCGATATTGTCCCAGCCCTCCGGCCGCTCGACCGCCTCCGCCTCGTCGGCCGTCAGGCCGAACAGGGCGGTCGTACAGGCGTCGATCTCCGGAAACTCCGCCCGCGCCTCCGGCTCGGCGAAGTCGCGCTTGAGCAGCGCCCGGTACTCCAAGGCGTCCACTCCAGGCAGGTCGATCAGGCGCAATAGCGCATCGGGCTTTTCGGTCATGGATACAGATTAGAACAGGTTGAGGACGGGCGCACCCACCCCTCTACGTCATCCTGAGCCGCGCCTTTGGGGCGCGTGTCGAAGGACGTAGCGGCAGCCGTGTGCGTCCTTCGACGCGCCGCTTCGCGTCGGCTCAGGATGACGTGGAGGGTTGAGGTCCGGATCCGAACACAACCTCCGCTACGGCTCGATCCGCTCCAGCCGGCGCCCAGAGACGATCAGGTTCTGCGGCCGTCCGTTCAGGTCGTTTGCGAACCAGAAGCGTTCGATCTGCGGCGAGTCCTGGCTCCAGGCGGCCTTGATCTTCCAGTAGCCGTCCGCCGTCTTCTCCAGCAGCGTCCCGTCCGGCATGGCCAGGCCGCCCTTCACGGCGATCAGGGTGACCGTGCCGTAAGCTACGTCGCCGCCATCGGCATAGCGGCCGGCCAGCCGAACGTTTTCCGCCTCGGCGCCCGCCGTCTCCAACACCGGCTTCGGCGCCGCCTTCCACGTCACCTTGGCGGGCTTGGGGTCCAGGCCGGGCTCGCTGGCGGCGCGGAGCAGGGCGCAGGCATAGGCGGTGATCTCGCGCGGCCGGTACTCGTCCGCCCCGGAATTGACCGAGGCAAAGGCGCCGCAACCGGCCGCCGGGTCCACATGGATCGAGGAATGGAAGGCCAGCATGCCGCCGGTGTGCTGCATCACCATGTGCCCTTCGAGCGGCACATAGGCCAGGCCATTGCCGTAGGACGAGCCCTTAAACGACCAGCCCGGCGCCTTGATCTGCGGCCGCGCGAACAGCTTGGCCTGAGCGTCCGGCATCAGGCCGCCGCCCTGGCCGCGTCCGGCGCCGATCAGCCAGCGCATCCATTTGGCCATGTCCGGGCTGTCGGCCCCGACACAGCCCGAGCCGGCGGTGAAGGTCTCCCACGGCGCAACGCTCAGGGAAATGCCGGGGAAATAGTCCGCGTCTGTGTCGCTCGGCCCATAGCCGAGGGCGAACCTGGCCCGGTTGGCGGACAGCAATGAGCCCTCGGCCTGGCTCATATGCAGCGGCTCGAAGATGCGCGCCTTCAGGCTCTGGGCCAGCTTGCGGCCGTCCTTGGCCTCCACCACCCGGCCGAGCATGGCGAAGCCGATGTTGGAGTAGGACCAGTCCGTTCCTGGCGCAAAGCCCAGCCACAGCTTGCCATCCGGCGTCTCGGGGAAGAAGGGCGGGTCCTCCGGCAGGCCGGAGGAATGCGACAGCAGGTGGTTCAGGGTGATGGTCGGGCCGGCCGGTAGCGGCAGGCCGGGCAGGTGCTGGGCGATCGGGTCGTCCAGCCCCAGTTTTCCCTCCGCCGCCAGCTGGTGGATCATGGTCGCGGTGAAGGACTTCGAGATCGAGCCGATGTGGAACAGCTGCTCCGGCCGGACCGGGACCCGGCCCTCCAGGTCGCTCAAGCCCAGGCTGATCTGCGCGTCCAGCCCATCCGGCCCCACCAGAGCCATGGTCATGCCGGGCAACTGGTAGACCCTCATATGTTCGGCGGCATAGAGCCCGATCCGGCGCAGGGCGGCGGCATGGTGTTGATCGTAAGAGCCGCTCAGGCGGAAGGGCGCGCCGTGGCCCCGGTGGATTGGCGCGGCCTCCGCGCCGACTGAAATCGCGCTCGCAGCCCCGACCGTCGCGCCGGTCAACAAAAAAGCCCGCCTGTCCATGATCGCCCCGCCCCCGGAATTTTATATTCGGGCAGGCTGGCATGCGCGGACGCGCGGGGCAACGCGGTTGAGGACGGGGGCTGATCGCCCCCGTCTCTCGATGGCTTTAGAACGCGACCCAGCCGCCGTTATGCCAGTAGCCGCGACCGTGGTGTTCGCGCCACGTATAGTGGTCGTCCGGACCCCACTTCCAGCTGTCCTCGTGGACCGTCAGGCCCCATTCGGGCTTGTAGTCGTAGTGCTTGTGGGTGTGCCAGCAGGCGCCTTCGCCGTTGCAGACGACTTCCGCGCTCGCGATCGTGGGCGCGGTGAGAGCCGCGACGCCAAGCACAGCCGCGCCGGCGGCTGCCAGATAACGTAACTTCATGAGAGTCTCCTCTATTTTGTAAGGTGCGGGTTGGCCGCACGATGCTGGCAGAAACCCGCCTACGGCCCCTAGGGTTGCTAAGGCGACGGTTGACCGGCCGGTTCGAAGGGGACCCAGCTGAGCTTTCGGAACGAGGCCGGCCATGCGCGGTTAACCTCGCCAGCCCACTGGGAGGAGAAAGCCATGGCCACGACACCCGCCAAATCGACCCACGCCAAGCCCCGCCGGACCCGCCGCACCGGGCGCCGCGACCCGTCCGCGATCTCGCTGCTGAAAAAGGATCACCGCGAGGTCGAAGGCTTCTTCGACGAATACGAGCAGTTGGAGGCGGACGCGGAAAAGCTGGCGCTGTTCAACAAGATCGCGCTGGCGCTCAAGGTGCACACCCGCATCGAGGAGGAGATCTTCTATCCCGCCGAACGCGGCGAGGTGGAGGACGACATGCTCGACGAAGCCTATGTCGAGCACGACGGCGCCAAGAAGCTGATCGCCGAGATCGAGGCGATGAAGCCGGCCGACGAGTTCTACGACGCCAAGGTCAAGGTGCTCGGCGAGTACATCAAGCACCACGTGAAGGAAGAAGAGCAGCCCGGCGGGATATTCTCGCAGGCCAAGAAGGGCGACGAGGACCTGCAGGCCATGGGCGAACAGCTCAAGGCCCGCAAGGAAGCCCTCATGGCCGAGATGAGCGCCACGAAGGTCAACTAGGCTTCAGGGATCAACGGGGCCGGCGCGGGAGTTCGCGCGCCGGCCTTCCCTCGGCGTCGAAGTCAAAGGGGTGTGCGCGAGCCGATCGGCCGCTACAGTCTCGCTGGCATGTCCAGCATTCGCGACGTCTCCAGCCTGGCCGGCGTATCGGTCGCCACCGTGTCCCGCGCCCTGCGCAATCCGGAACAGGTCGCCGAGCCCACCCGGATGCGGGTGCTCGAGGCGGTGCGTGCGCTCGACTATCGGCCCAATCTGATGGCGCGGAATTTCCGCAGCCGGCAGGCCTTCGCGGTCGTCGTCCTGGCGCCGGACATCGGCAATCCCTTCTTCGCGCGGGTGGTGCGCGGCATCGAGCAGGTGGCCCAGCGCGGCGGCTATGCGGTGTTGCTGGGCGACACCCAGGGCAGCCCCGCGCGGGAGGCGGAGTATCTGAACCTGGTTCGCTCGCGTCAGGCCGACGGGGTGATCCAGCTCAGCGCGCGGATCGATCCGGCCGCGTTGGACAAGCTGTGGAGCGCCGGCTCGCCGCCGGCCATCGTCAACGCCTGCGAATGCGCCGACACCGATTTCTGCCCGCGCGTGCGCATCGACAATGTCGCCGCCGCCCGGGCGATGAGCGAGCACCTGATCGGCCTGGGCCATCGCCGCATCGGCGTCGTCACCGGGCCGTCGGCCAGTCCGCTCACCCGCGACCGGCTGGCGGGTCACCTGGGCGCGCTGCGGGCGGGGGGCCTTGCTCACGAGCCGGCCCTGACCGTGGAGGGGGACTTCTCGCTGCAATCCGGCTTCGACGCGGCCGGCCGCCTGCTTGGCGCGCCGGGTCGTCCGACAGCGGTCTTCTGCTTCAATGACGAGATGGCGATCGGGGCGATCCGGCGCTTCAAGGCCGCGGGCCTGACCACGCCGGCCGACATATCGGTGGCCGGCTTCGACGATATCGACTTCGCTCGCTTCGCCGATCCGCCGCTGACCACCGTCGCCCAGCCGATGGAGGAGCTTGGCCGGACGGCCATGGGCGTCCTGCTGGATATCCTGGGCGGCCGGCGTTCGGCCGGCGAGGTCCATGTGCTACCCACCAGCCTGATCGTGCGCGAAAGCACCGCCGCGCCGGCTTGACCGCGCCCTGCGCCGGCGCCATGATTTGCGAAATGTAATCGGTTACATGCGGGGGAGAGCGCGTGATCCGGCCAGAAAAATGGTCCTTCGACGTCCGTTTGACCGCGGAGGGCGCCCAATGAGCGCCGTTCGCCCCGGCCGGCTCTTCGTCGGCAGCTGCACCGCCATCACCGCCCTGGCCTTCACCTTCGCGGCCATGAGCGGGATCATGTTCCAGCTCAAGTCCGAATTCCTGCTCAACAATGCTCAAGTGGGACTGATCGGCGGGGCCAGCCTCTGGGGCATGGCACTATCGCAATTCTCCTTCTCCGCCCTGTGCGACGTGGTCGGGATGCGCAACCTTTTGCGCGCCGCCCTGGTCGGCCACATCGTCGGCGTCGTGCTGATGGTCACGGCCAAGGGCTTCGACGGCCTGTTCGCCGGCGCCCTGGTGCTGGCGATCGGTAACGGCGTGATCGAGGCGGTGTGCAATCCGCTGACGGCGGCCCTGTTTCCGGACCGCAAGGCGGGCATGCTCAACCGGATGCACCTGTGGTTTCCCGGCGGCGTCGCCCTGGGCGGGGTGTTCGTCTGGGGCCTGGACCTGATCGGCGCCGACTGGCGGGTCAAGGTGCTGCTGGTGCTGGTCCCGGCCTTGGCCTACGGCCTGATCTTCCTGCGCGAAACCTTCCCGCCCACCGAGGCCAAGGCGGCCGGCGAGCGGGTGGTGGATTCGATCAAGGCGGTGCTCACTACCCCGCTGCTCTGGCTCTTCCTGCTGTTGATGACCGTGACCATGAGCCTGGAGCTGGGGCCGAACCGCTGGATCCCCGCCGTGCTGCAGGCTGGCGGCATGCCGGGCATCCTGGTGCTGGTGCTGATCAACGGGGTGATGGCGGCCATGCGCGCCAACGCTCACGGCATCTTGGCGCGGGTGTCGCCGCCGGTGCTGCTGATGGTCGGAACCGGCACGGCCGGGCTCGGCCTGCTGGGCCTGAGCTATTCGTCAGGCGTGGTGGAGACCGTGGCCGCGGCCCTGGTGTTCGCGGTGGGGATCGCGGTCGTCTGGCCGACGATGATGGGCTTTGTGGCGGAACGGACGCCGAAGACCGGCGCTCTGGGCCTTGGCCTGATGGCCGCGGCGGGCTCGCTGGCGGTGGGGGTGGTCACCACCCCGCTGCTGGGCGAGGTCGCGGACTCCCATTTCACCCAGACCCTGCAGCAGCCGGTCATCGCCCAGATGGCGTCTGGCGTGATCGCCCAGCCGGGGGCGGCGCCCGCCAGCCTGTTGGCCGACGCCCGCGCGGTGGTCGCCGCGCCGAGCCTGCCGACGCCTCAGACCAGCGACTTCCTGCGCCGCGCCGCCGCTGGCGAGGCCGGGACGGCGGTGGCGGCCCAGGCCCAGCCGCTGCTGGACGGCGCCGACAACAAGAGCGGCCTGCTGTCCTTCCGCTACCTGGCGCCCTTCGCCCTGCTGGTCTGTTTGATCTTCGGCCTGGTGGTGCTGTCCGACCGCCGCGCCGGCGGCTATCGCGCCCGGGTGGATCGCGCCCGGCTGAAGCCTGGGGTCGGCGCATGAGCCAGATCCCGCCGCCCCTGCGGATCGGCTTTGTGGGCTCGGGCTTCATCGCCTGGTTCCACCTGAAGAGTTTCCAGAACGTCCGTCACGCCCAGATCACCGGCGTCTTCAGCCCGACCCCGGCAAAGCGCCGCGCCCTGGCCGAGGCGGTCAATGCGGCCGAGCTCGGACCGTGCAACGCCTACGACGACCTGGAAAGCCTGATCGCCTCGCCGGACATCGACGCCCTCTGGATCCTGGCGCCCAACGACACCCGGCTGGACGTGATGCGCGCGCTCAGCGAGGCGGTGAAGGCAGGGCGCTCTCGGATCCGCGCCGTCGCCTGCGAAAAGCCCTTGGGCCGCACCTTGGCCGAGGCCAACGAGGTGCTGAGCCTGGCCGAGGAAGCCGGCCTGGCCCACGGCTATCTGGAGAACCAGGTCTTCTCCTCGGCGGTGGAGCGGGGCAAGGAAATCATCTGGCGGCGCGCCGTGCCGTCGGCTGGGCGGCCCTATCTGGCGCGCGCGGCCGAGGAGCATTCCGGCCCGCACGAACCCTGGTTCTGGCAAGGCGCCCGCCAGGGGGGCGGGGTGATGTCGGATATGATGTGCCACAGCGTCGAGGTGGGCCGCTTCCTGCTGACCGCCCCTGGCGCCGAGCGCGGCGCGCTGACGGTCAAGTCGGTGCAGGGCTCGGTGGGTCATCTGAAATGGAGCCAGAACCGCTACGCGGCGCAGCTGACCCGCGACTTCGGCCCCGAGGTGCAGATGCAGACCAAGCCGGTCGAGGACTTCGCCCGCGCCACCATCATGCTGGAGGACGCCGACGGCGCTGAGCTGATCATCGAAGCCAGCACCTCCTGGGCCTACGTCGGGGCGGGCCTGCGCATCGACCTGGCCCTGCTTGGGCCGGAATACGCCATGGAGTTCAGCTCCCTGAACGCCGGCCTCAAGGTGTTTCTCTCCCGCGCCATCTCCGGCGGCGAAGGCGAGGACCTGGTCGAGAAACAGAACGCCGAACAGGGGCTGATGCCGATCATCGAGGATGAGGCGGGCGTCTACGGCTACATCGGCGAGAACCGGCACATGGTGGACTGTTTCCGCCACGGCCGCCGCCCGATCGAGACCTTCGAGGACGGGGTCGAGGTCGTGCGGATGGTGATGGCTCTCTACAAGTCGGCCGAGATCGGGCGGGTGGTCCACTTCCCCGACCCCGATCTCGAAACCTACGTCCCCGTTCCCGCCCGCTGAACGACAGCAAAGGATCGCACATGCCAACTGGCCTGACCGAACCCTACGACGTCATCATCGTCGGCTCCGGCGCGGGCGGCGGCATGACCGCCTATAGCCTGACCCATGCGGGTATGAAGGTGCTGATGCTGGAAGCCGGCCGCCACTATGATCCGGTGACCGAGACAGCGATGTTCAACATCCCGGCCGAGGCTCCCTTGCGCGGGACCGGGACGCCGGACAAGCCGTTCGGCTTCTATGACGCCACCGTCGATGGCGGCTGGCAGGTGCCCAACGAGCCCTACACCGTCGCAGAGGGCTCGGAGCCGTTCATGTGGTGGCGGCCGCGCATGCTGGGTGGGCGCACCAACCACTGGGGCCGGATTTCGCTCCGGTTCGGGCCGTTGGACTTCAAGCCCAGGAGCCGCGACGGCCTCGGCTACGACTGGCCGATCACCTATGATGACCTGGCGCCCTGGTACGACAAGGTCGAGCGGCTGATCGGCGTCACCGGCCGCGCCCAGGGCCTTGAGAACACGCCGGACTCGCCGGAAGGCTGCCTCATGGAGCCGCCGCCGCCCCGCGGCTATGAGCACTTCGTCTCGCGCGGCTTTGAGAGCATGGGCATTCCGGTGGCCGCGATGCACGCCGCGGTGCTGACCCAGCCGCTGAACGGGCGCGCGGCCTGCTTCTATGCCACACATTGCGGCCGCGGCTGTTCGATCCGCGCCAACTTCCAGAGCACGACGGTGCTGCTGCCCCCGGCCATGCAGACCGGCAATCTGGAGATCCGCACCAACGCCCTGGTCTACCAAGTCGATCTCGACCGTACCGGCAAGGCCAAGGGCGTCAGTTACGTCGATCGGATTACTGGCGAGCACCATTCGGCTGCCGCCCGCACCGTGGTGCTCGCCGCCGGCGCCTGCGAGTCGGCCCGCATCCTGCTCAATTCCAAGAGCTCCCAGTTTCCCAACGGGATGTGCAACGATCATGGGATCGTCGGGCGCTATCTGATGGACAGCGTCGGGACTTCGGTCTCCGGCCAGTTCCCCGCTCTGGAGAATCTGCCGCCGACCAACGATGACGGCATGGGCTTGGAGCACGTCTACGTGCCCTGGTGGGGCTACGGGAAACAGGATCGCAAAGAACTGAACTTTCCGCGCGGCTATCACATCGAGTTCGGCGGCGGCCGTTCGATGCCGTCCGTGAGCATGGGCCGATACCTCGACGGCTGGGGCGAGCTGACCACCGGCGACGATCTGCGCGCCCAGGCCCGGCGGATGTATGGCACCGTGGTCGGCTTCGCCGCCCGCGGCGAGATGATCCCCAACGAAGACTGCTATTGCGACATCGATCCCACCGTCACCGACAAGTGGGGCATTCCGGTGCTGCGCTTCCACTGGAAATGGAGCGAGCACGAGACCCGCCAGGCGGCGCATTCGGTGCAGACCTTCCTGGAGGTGATCGAACGGCTCGGCGGCAAACCCCTTCCGGGCTACCAGACCGATGGCGCCAAGGCGATCTCCAGGGGCGGGGAGATCATCCACGAGGTTGGCACGGTGCGCATGGGCGGCTCGCCCAACGATTCGGTGGTCAATCAGTACGGCCAAAGCTGGGCTGTGCCCAACCTGTTCGTCACCGACGGCGCGGTGCTGGCCTCCAGCCCCGACAAGAACCCGACCCTGAGCATCCTCGCCTTGAGCTGGCGCAGCAGCGAGCATCTGGCGGAAATGGCGCGGAGGGGCGAGCTGTGAGCAAGCCGAACGAGACCGACACCGCGGCCAGCGCGCCCTACATCTCCAGCATAGACCGCCGCACCGCGCTGGGCTGGCTGGGCGCCGCGGCCGCCTCGATCGGCGGCGTGGGCGCGGCCCCGGAACAGGCCGCCGCTACGCCGGCCGGCCAAGTCCCGGTGCTCACGGTTCCGGTTCCGGGCGGTTATGGAACCGATCCCAACCTTAAGCATCCGACCATCCCTTGGCCGCGCCTGTTCACCCCCGCCCAGCTGCAGGCCGTGGCCTTGCTGTGCGACTTCATCCTGCCGGCGTCGGCCGACGCACCGTCGGCGCGGGCCGTGGGCGTGCCTGATTTCATCGATGAGTGGATCAGCGCGCCCTATCCCGAACAGGTCGCCGACCGTCCGGTGATCCTGGGCGGGCTGAACTGGCTGGAGGCGGAGGCCCGCCGCCGCCATGGCGCGAGTCTGACGCAGCTCGCCACCGCCAACCGCGACGCCCTGTTCCGCCCGTTGAAATTCACGCCCACCGATCCGGCTCTGACCGCCCCGCACGCCTTCTTCCGGCGGCTGCGGGCGCTGACCATCGGCGCCTACTACACCACCAAGCCGGGCTTCAAGGATATCGGCTATATCGGCAATGTGGCCATGAAAACCTACCCTGGCCCCTCCGACGAGGTGAAGGCGGTGCTGGAGCGGGAATTGAAGAAGCTGGGGCTCTAGGGATGACCGTCATGAAGGCCGCCGCACTGGGAGTAGCCCTGGCCCTTGCCGCCGGCGCCGTGCTTGCGAGCGACGATCAGGCCCACAACACCCTCACCGGCGCCGAGAAGGCCGCCGGCTGGAAGCTCCTGTTCGACGGCCGCACCCTGAACGGCTGGCGCGAGTTCAAGAAGACCACCATCGGCCCCGGCTGGCAGGTGGCGGACGGGGTGATCACCCTGGTCGATCCGGCCAAGGCCGACGACATCGTCACCACCGACAAATACGCCAACTTCGATCTCGTGTTCGACTGGAAGATCAGCAAGAACGGCAATAGCGGCGTCTACTACCATGTGATCGAGACCGGCGAGCACGGCTACGAAACCGGGCCGGAGTATCAGCTGCTGGACAACGCCCACGGCGAGCCGCCGCTGCAGCGGGCCGCCAGCCTGTTCGGCCTCTATGCGCCGTCGAGCGATGTCACCAGGCCAGTCGGGACCTTCAACCATTCGCGGATCGTGGTCGATCACGGCCATGTCGAGCATTGGCTGAACGGGGTGAAGGTGGCCGAATACCAGATCGGCTCGGCCGATTTCAAAGCCAGGGTGGCCCGGACCAAGTTCGCGTTCTGGCCGCGCTTCGCCACCGCCGACACCGGCTACATCAGCTTGCAAGACCATGAGAGCGTCGTCGCGTTTCGCGACATCAAGATCAAACCGCTGAACTGACGGGCGATAGGGGACACAGCATGGCCGGATCTGAAACGAATGGCCTGACTCGCCGCGGCGTCGTTACGGCGGTGGCGGGCACGACGATCAGCGCCATGGCCGGACCGGCGCTGGCGGCGCGAAAGCGCTTCAAGCCCGGCGACAAGGTCAATGTCGCGGTGATCGGCGCCGGCGGCCAGGGCGCCAACAACATGGCCAAGCTGACCGGCCAGAACATCGTCGCCACCGCCGACGTCGATTACGACCACGTCCATCAGGCCCTGGTTGATAAGACCGGCCAGATCGCGCCCCTCCGCCGGGCGCTGAAGGACGCCTACGACAAGGCCGCCCGCTACGACGACTATCGCAAGATGCTCGACGAGCAGAAGGACATCGAGGCCGTCGTCATCGCCACGCCAGACCATCACCACGCCGTCGCGGCGCGGATGGCGATGGAGCGCGGTCTGCACGTCTATGTGCAGAAACCGCTGACCCACACGATCGAGGAAGCCCGCAAGCTGGATGCGCTGGCGCGGGCCAATCCCGGGCTGATCACCCAGATGGGCAACCAGGGCCATTCCGGCGACGATGGCCGCCGCGTGGTGGAGCTGATCCGCGCCGGCGTGATCGGGCAGGTGAAAGAGGTGCACGTCTGGACCAACCGTCCCGTCTGGCCGCAGGGCGAGGCCAAGCCTGCGCCGCAACCCGTCCCGCCCAGGCTCGACTGGCTGACCTGGATCGGTCCAGCCGACGTGGATTGGGGCTACAATGCCGATTATGGCCACTTCAACTGGCGTGGCTGGCTGCCGTTCGGCTCCGGCGCCCTGGGCGACATGGGCGCGCACCTGATTGACTTCCCGGTCTGGGCGCTCGAGCCCGGCCTGCCGACCCGGATCGAAACCCGGCACAGCCGATGGCCCGGCGGAGCCAGCCTGTGGGACACCAAGCGGCCGGCGGAGCTGGACAGCTATCCCCTCGCCACCGTCACCCACTACGACTTTGGCGCGGCCAAGGGCGGGCCGTTCAGCCTGATCTGGTACGATGGGGGTATTCTGCCGCCCACGCCGCCGGGCTTCCCGGCGAACCTGCCCTTGAACCCCGAAGGCGGGGTGCTGTTTATCGGCGACCACGGCATGCTGATGCACGAAACCTATGGTCAGAAGCCGAAGCTGATCGGCGAGGGGCTGGAGGAGCGGGCCAAGCTGGTTCCGGTCTCCCTGCCGCGTATCCAGGGTGGCATCGAGGGCCACGAGATGAACTGGATCCGGGCGATCCGGGGCGAGGAGCAGATCTCCTGTCCGTTCGAATACGCCGCGCCCCTGGTCGAGACCATGGGTCTGGGCATTGTGGCCCTCATGGCGGACCAGGCCATCGAGTACGACGGCGCCGCCGGCAAGGTCACCAACATCCCGTCCGCCAACCAGTATCTCGGCCGGGTCTATCGCAAGGGATGGGAGCTATGAGGCCGATGCAGCGACAGTGGCTGGGGACGGCGTTCGCGGCCGTGATCCTGGCGGGATCGGCGAGCGCGCAGGCCCAGACGGCGGCGCCGACCCCGGCTCCGAAGCCCCAGGATACCGAACAGTGGACTCCCGTTCCGCCGGTGGTCACCCCGGGCGCCACCGCCGAGGCGCCGCCCTCCGACGCCATCGTCCTGTTCGGCGGGCGCAATCTCGACCAGTGGGTCAACACCAAGGACAAGGCGCCGGCGGGCTGGACGGTTGCGGGCGGGATCATGACCGTGGCCAAGCAGGCCGGCAACATCGAGACCCGGCGCAGCTTCCGCAACTATCAGCTTCACCTGGAATGGCGGGTGCCGGTGGACGTCACCGGCTCCGGCCAGGCGAGGGGCAACAGCGGCGTCTTCCTGGCTTCCACCGGACCGGGCGACGCGGGCTACGAGCTGCAGATCCTCGATTCCTACAACAACGCGACCTACGTCAACGGCCAGGCCGGCAGCCTCTACAAACAGTTCGCGCCGCTGGCGAACTCCATGCGCAAGCCGGGCGAATGGCAGGTCTATGACATCATCTGGACCGCTCCGGTGTTCGCCGCCGACGGCAGGCTCACCTCGCCGGCGCGGGTCACCGCCTTCCAGAACGGCGTGCTGATCCAGAACAATGCGGTGCTGGCCGGCGAGACCCTCTACATCGGCAAGCCCTTCTATCGGCCCTACACCAGCGCGCCGATCAAGCTGCAGGCCCACGGCGACCCAAGTCCGCCGCTGAGCTTCCGCAACATCTGGGTGCGCGATTTGCCGGCCACGCCGTAAGCGGCGGCGAGGCGAGAACGAGTTGCAGCGGGCGCGGGTCGCCCTGGAGACGAGACATGGTCGATCGGTCGAACGGAATGACGGGATTTTCGGATGCCGGCGGCATGTCCCGGCGCGCCGCGCTGGCGATGCTGGGCGCTGGGGCGGCCGGGCTGGCCATGGGTGGGCCGGCGAGCGCGGCGACCAAGCCGATTCTGGGAACCTGGCCCGTGGGCGTGCAGCTCTGGACCGTCAACGCCCAGCTGCAAAAGGACGTCCCCGGCACGCTCGCCCGCCTGAAGGCCACCGGCTACGACGTGGTCGAGACCGCCGGCCTGGCGGGGCTCCCCGCACCGGCCTTCCGCAAACTGCTGGACGACAACGGCCTGGTCTGCCCTAGCGCGCACTTTTCCATGGGCGACCTGACCACCAAGCTGGATCAAAGGATCGAAGAGGCCCAGGCTCTGGGCGCCCGTTGGCTGGTCTGCGCCTCGCCTCGGCCCTTAAAGCCGATCTCGCTGACCGGCGACTGGGTCACGGCGATGAAGCAGGCCATGACCCTGGACGCCTGGAAGGCCAATGCGGATGACCTGTCCCGCATCGCGCCGGTGGTGGCCAAGGCGGGGCTGAAGCTGGCCTACCACAACCACTTCATGGAGTTCGCCGACCACGGCGGGGTCACCGGCTATGACATCATCGCCGGCGCCGCCGACGCGCAGCACCTGCGGCTGGAGATCGACCTCGGTTGGGTGTTCGTCGGCGGCGCCGACCCGCTGACCGCGCTGGCGCGGCACGCCGACCGGGTCGATATGCTGCACGTCAAGGACTTCGCCCATGACGCCAGCCAGCCGCTCGGCTTCCGCTGCGTTGACGTCGGCCAGGGCCTGATCGACTGGAAGCCGATCCTGAAGAAGGCGCGCGAGCAGGGCGTCAGCTTCGTCTATGTCGAACAGGAAGCGCCCTACACCCGGCCAGTGTTCGACTCCCTGGCGACCGCGCGGACCTACCTGACCAAGCTCTAACGGCTGGCGGCCCTCACGCCTCCAGTTCGATGTCCCAATAGAGGTAGTCGAGCCAACTTTCGTGCAGGTGGTTGGGCGGGAAGCGGCGGCCGTGGTCCTGCAGCTCGTACATATTGGGCCGGCGCGGGTGGTGGCGCGGGTGCATGTGCGCCTCGCGCGGGGTGCGGCCGCCCTTGGTCAGGTTGCAGCGGGCGCAGGCGGTGACGATGTTCTCCCAGGTGGTGCGGCCGCCGCGTGAGCGCGGGATGACATGGTCGAAGGTCAGGTCGTCGCCGGACGTGCAGTACTGGCAGGTGAAGCCGTCGCGCAGGAAGAGGTTGAACCGGGTGAAGGCCGGCGGCCGGTCCTGCGGCACATAGCTCTTCAGCGACACCACGCTGGGCAGCCGCATCTCGAACGACGGCGAATGGATCATGTGGTCGTAGGTCGAGACCACATCGACCCGATCGAGGAACACGGCCTTGATCACCTCCTGCCACGGCCACAGCGACAGGGGATAATAGGACAGGGGCCGGAAGTCGGCGTTCAGCACAAGGGCCGGCATGCCGGACGGCGGGCGCTTAAGCACCTGCATGGCCGGCCCTCCTGTAACGGGCCCGAGCGGGATATTTCACATACACTGTACGACTGAAGACAGACCTCCTGCGGTAAGCGGGTGACTAGAATCAGCGTGTGCGCCGGAGCGCGACCGGACCATAGGCGAGCTTACACGACAGCTCTATGTCAAGCGACGAGCGTATGATCGATGTGTCGATGAGTGTGCGTGCTTCGACACGCACCCCTTGGGCGCGGCTCAGCATGACGTGGAATTATAAAGCCCACAAAACCACGTCATCCTGAGCCGGACGCGAAGCGGCCGCGTCGAAGATTCCATGGGGGGTGGATAGCAGCCGGCTCTGGCCTTCAGAGTGAGGTCTTCGAACCACTCACTTTGGAGACTGAGATGACCGCCTTTGATCAGGAAGCTACCCAGCCGGCCGCTATCCGGACTGATCTTGGAGCCATTTTCGTTTCATTGGAACTGAGCAGATCGACGTGGCTGATCACGTCGTTGTCGCCTGGGGCTGGTGAGAAGCTTTCGCGTCGCCAGGTTGCGGCGGGGG
>FTKM01000010.1_pt3 | contig 115156 bp, 107 predicted proteins | sample 1658051 | NCBI WGS metagenome assembly FTKM01 (sample SAMEA3914794, study PRJEB12502) | metagenome | biome: forest; material: soil | place: Canada | collected 2011-07-05 | depth 0.1 m | reverse complement strand
CAGTTCTATTTCCGGACCACCGATGTGACCGGGATCATCAAGCTGAAGGAAGGCGTTGAGATGATCATGCCCGGCGACAACGCCGAGCTGGACGTGGAGCTGATCACCCCGATCGCGATGGAAGAGCGCCTGCGCTTCGCCATCCGCGAAGGCGGCCGCACGGTCGGCTCCGGCGTCGTGACCAAGATCGTCGAGTAGGCTCACAGCCCACCCGACCCAGAGACCAACGCGGCCGCCCAGGGGAAACCCAGGGCGGCCGTTTTGCGTCTCCCCCTCATCCTCCCACGCCGCTTCGCGACGCGGGCCCCTCCTTCTCCCGCAAGGGGAGAAGGAAAGAAAGAGGCGCCTCTAAAGACCTTCTCCCCTTGTGGGAGAAGGAGGGGCCCGCCGCGTAGCGGTGGGAGGATGAGGGGGCGAAGCCCTACATCGGCAGCGGCTTGCCTAACTCCCCCGCCAGGTCGCGGATGAACTGCCAGGCCACCCGGCCAGACCGAGCGCCGCGCAGCTGGGCCCATTGCAGCGCCCGGCGGTCCAACTCGTCCACCGCGAGGTCAAACCGCGTCGCATAGCTGCGCACGGCCTCCAGATAGGCCTTCTGGTCCATGGCCGAGAAGCCGATCCACAGGCCGAAGCGGTCGGAGACGGAGACCTCTTCCTCGGCGTCCTCCGCCGTGGCGATCAGGCCTCTCGCCTCGTCGTGGGCACGGGGCATCAGGTGGCGGCGGTTGGAGGTGGCGACGAACAGCACATTTTCCGGTGGCCCGCCTACGCCGCCCTCGAGCGCCGACTTCAGCGACTTGGCCGCCGCGGCGCCTTCTTCGAAGGACAGGTCGTCGCACAGGACCACGAACCGTTCGGCGCGGCCGCGCAGGCGGTCGAACATCTGCGGCAGGACCGCGATCTCGTCCCGGTCGATCTCGATCATGCGCAAGGCCGCGTGCTCGCGCGCCACCGCCATGAAGGCGGCCTTGGCCATCGAGCTCTTGCCGGCCCCGCGCGAGCCCCACAGCAAGGCGTGGTTGCACGGCAGGCCGTTCGCGAACCGTGTCAAGTTCCCGAAAAACCTGCCCTTTTGCCGCTCGACACCGATCAGCAGGTCCAGCGCCAGGGCGTAGTCGGGCGCCGCGACGAAGGCGTTGGCGGCGGCTGCGTAGCGATAAAGCCTGGCCTCGGCGAACGAGGGTTCGGGCGCTGGCGGGGGCGCCAGGCGCTCCAGCGCCTCGGCGATGCGGGTCAGCAGGGGGCCAGTCGGGGGGGAAGGGTCTTGACTCATGACCCCGCTTCCTATCGATCCCCCCCACGCATTGCAAAAGCCGGATGCAACGCCTAGCTTCCGGCCATCATTTTCGAACCGCTCGCAAGGGCCGCGCCCAAGGCGATGCGGACCGATCTTCCACGGAGACCCTATGTTTTCAACTCCAGCCATGGCTCAGACCGTGGGCGGCGCGCCCGGCGGTGGTGGGTTCTTCGACGCGGCTCAGCCGATGTTCTTGATGCTGGCGCTGGTCGTGATGTTCTACTTCCTGATGATCCGGCCGCAGCAGAAGCGGCAGAAGGCCCTCCAGGCCGCCGTCTTGGCGGTCAAGCGCAACGACACGGTCGTGCTGTCCAGCGGCCTCATCGGCAAGGTTGTCCGGGTCGAGGACGCTGAACTCGGCGTCGAAATCGCCCAGGGCGTCACCGTCAAGGTGATCAAGTCCATGGTCGCCGAAGTGCGTACGCGCGGGGCTCCGGCCGCCGCCAACGACGCCAAGGCTTAGGGCGCCGCATCTGTCATGCTGAGGTTCGAGCGCTGGAAAGTCGTCCTGTGCGTGCTGGCGATTCTGTTCGGCGCGGTCTTCTCCCTGCCCAACCTGTTGCCGGACAAGGTCCTGTCGGGCCTGCCCGGCTTCCTGCCGCATGAGCGGCTGAGCCTGGGTCTCGACCTGCAGGGCGGCTCCTACCTGCTGCTCGAGGTCGATACCGCCTCGCTGAAGCAGGAAAAGCTGACCAATCTCGTCGAGGATGTGCGGACCACCCTGAAGGAAAAGCAGATCCTTTCGACCTCGCCGGTCCTGGCGGGCGATGCGGTGAACGTCCGCATCACCGACCCCGCCCAGGTGCAGCCGGCCTATCAGGCGCTGCAGACCCTGGCCCAGCCGATCAGCGGCACGGTCATCCGCGATCTCGCCGTGGCGCTCGGCCCCGACCAGACCATCCGCCTTAGCATTCCCGATCAGGCGATCACCAAGGCCTCCGCCGACGCGGTGACCCAGGACATCGAGATCGTCCGCAAGCGGATCGACGCCCTCGGCACCCGCGAGCCGCAGATCACCCAGCAGGGCAACGACCGGATCGTGGTCGAGGCGCCCGGCGAGAGCGATCCCGAGAAGCTGAAGGCCGTCATCGGCCAAACCGCCAAGCTGACCTTCCAGATGGTGGACGAGAGCGTCTCGCCGCAGGACGCGGCCAACAACCAGATCCCGCCTGACGACCAGGTGCTGCCGATGGATTCGACCGCGCCTGCCGGCACGCCGCCGCAGGTGGTCAAGCGCCGCCCCGTCGTCTCCGGCGAGATGCTGACCTTCGCCGGCCAGGGCAACGATTCCCGCACCAACCGGCCCAACATCAACTTCCGCTTCAACGGCATCGGCGCAAAGCGCTTTGGCGACGCGACCCTGGACAATGTCGGTAAGCACTTCGCCATCGTCATCGACAACAAGGTTCTGTCCGCCCCGGTGATCAACGAGCCGATCCTGGGCGGCAGCGGCGAAATCGAAGGCAACTTTACGGTCGAGAGCGCCGCCAACCTGGCGCTGATGCTCCGCTCCGGCGCGTTGCCTGCCAAGCTCATTCCGATCGAACAGCGCACCGTGGGCGCCGAGCTTGGCGCGGACTCCGTGCGGGCGGGCGAGTTGGCGGGCGTCATCGCCATCGGCCTGATCGCGGCCTTCATGATCCTGGCCTACGGCTTCACCTTCGGCGGCATCGCCGTGCTCTGCCTGCTCGCCAATATGACCATGGTGATCGGCGTCATGACCCGCTTCGGCGCGACCCTGACCCTGCCGGGCATCGCCGGCCTGATCCTGACCATCGCCATGGCGGTGGACGCCAATGTGCTGATCTTCGAGCGGATCCGCGACGAGGAGCGGGCGGGACGCAAGCCGGCCATGGCCATCGACACCGGCTTCGGCCGCGCCATGGAATCGATCCTGGACGCCAACATCACCACCTTCATCTCGGCCTTCATCCTCTTCATGCTGGCCGGCGGCGGCGGACCTGTGAAGGGCTTTGCGGTCACCTTGATGATCGGCGTCTGCGCCTCGGTGTTCTCCGCGCTCCTGATAACCCGGATGCTGGTGACCTGGTGGTTCTCTGTCGCCCGCGCCAAGCAACTGCCGATCTAGGGAAAGACCATGCATTTCTGGCCCCTGATCCGGCTTCTGCCCCGGGAAACCCACTTCAAGTTCGTCAGCCTGGCGCCCTTCGCCGCCGTGCTGTCAGCCATCGCCGTGCTCGCCTCGTTCGCGTCGCTGGCCTTCGTCGGCCTCAACCTCGGCGTCGATTTCAAGGGCGGCACCACGCTCGAGATTCATACGGCGGGACCGGCCAACCTGCCGGCGCTGCGCGCGGAGATGGCCAAGATCGGCGTGAAGGACGCGCAGATTCAGCAGTTCGGCGACCCCCGCTCCGCAATGGTCAAGTTCGAGTCGGTGGCGGGCGTCGAGCCGGCCCAGGCCTTGACCGCGGTCAAAGCCAAGTTGTCTTCGCAGTTCGCCGGCATCAAGTTCGTCGGCGAGGACGCCGTCGGCGCGACCATATCCGGCGAGTTGTTGCGGGGCGGCCTGTTGGCGCTCGGCTTCGCCATCTTCCTGATGCTGCTCTACATCTGGTTCCGCTTCCAGCTGCAGTTCGGCATGGGCGCGGTGATCGCCCTGGCCCACGACATCATCCTGACCATGGGGATGCTGTCGGTATTCCACATCGAGTTCTCGCTGCCGTCCATCGCCGCCCTGTTGACGGTGATCGGCTATTCGATGAACGAGAAGGTCATCTCCTTCGACCGGCTGCGTGAGAATTTGCGCAAGTACAAGAAGATGCCGCTCAGGGACGTGATCAACCTTTCGGAAAACGAGCGGCTGTCGCGGACCATGATCACCGGCGTCACCGCGCTGCTGGCGCTGTCCGGCATGCTGTTCCTGGGCGGGCCGACCATCTTCCCGACCATCATCGCCATGGTGTTCGGCATCATCGTCGGCACCTATTCGTCCATCTATGTGGCTCTGCCGGTGATCCTGCTCTGGGGCGTCAATCGCAACGACGCCGCCGTGGAAAAGCCGCCCGCCGCGCGGCCCTGAGGTCAGGCTATGGCCGGCCGGTCAGCGTCCGCGTCGATTTCGAAGGCAAAGGCTTGCGGCTCAGCGGCCAAGGTTGCACCTTAGCCGCAAATCCGGCGCGCAGGCCGGAGTCGCATGAAGCATAGGTGAGACCATGGCCGGGCTGCTGGCAAATCTACGCAACACAATGATCGTCAGCTTCATCCTGGCGCTGATCTTCGTTTCCGCCTACCTGATGATGCGAGCCGATGGGGGCGTGGAGCTCTGGGCTCAAGCCATCTTCCGCTGGCTGCACGTCATTTGCGGCATCATGTGGATCGGCCTGCTCTGGTACTTCAACTTCGTCCAGACGCGCGTCATGCCGCAAATTCCCGCGGAGCTGAAACCGGCGGTGTCGAAGTTCATCGCGCCAGAAGCGCTGTTCTGGTTTCGCTGGGCGGCGGCCTTCACCCTGCTGATGGGGATCATCCTGGCGGGCATCAACCGGTATCTCCTGCCGGCCTATACCCTGGGCGCTTCGGAAGGCTTCAAGAGCCGGGCCCACATATTGATCGGTATCGGCATGTGGCTCGGCACCATCATGGCCGCGAACGTCTGGATGTTCATCTGGCCGAACCAGAAGATCGCGCTCGGCATCGTCGAAGCCGACGCGGACGCCAAGGCCAAGGCCGCCAAGATCGCGGGTCAGTTCTCCCGTATCAACACCCTGCTCTCCATACCGATGCTGGTCGCCATGACCATGCATCAGACCTTGGCGGGGTAGGAGCCACGCCGCCTCCGTGAGGAGGCGGCCGCGCTCTCCTTGGTCGCCTGGCCCAATGGCGGTATGGGTGCGGCGTGACTGACGACCTCGATTCCCAGGTCCGCCGCGCCGACCCCGACCGCTGGCTGTCCAGCCGCTTCATCGCGGACGCGGACAGGCGCGCCGACGTCATCGCCATCTATGCCTTCAACCAGGAACTGGCCCGCACCGCCGCCGGCGTGCGCGAGCCGATGGTGGCCGAGATACGCCTGACCTGGTGGCGCGAGGGCCTGGACGAGCTGCTGGCCGGCAAGCCGCCGCGCGGCCATCCGGTGATGCAGGCGCTGGACATGGCTATTCGCCGTCACAACCTTGCCGCGGCGCCCCTGGAGGCCCTGGCGGAGTCAGGCTTCGAAGAGCTCGACCCAGGACGTTTCGCCGATGAGGCGGCGCTGGAGCGCTATCTGGACGGCGCCAGCGGCGCGGTCATGGCCCTGGCCGCCGCGATCACCGGAGGCGTCGATGCAGCCTCCCTGCGGCCCGCGGCCCACGCCTGGGGTCTGGTTGGCCTGATCCGCCGCAAAGCCGCCGGCGTCGATCGGTTTCCGGAAAGCTGGAGCGCCGAGGAGCCGGCCATCCGCGCCCGCCAGCTCCTCGCCGACGCGCGCGCCGCCATCGCCGCCCTGCCGGTGGAAGCCTTTCCAGCCGTTGCGCACCTGACGCTGATTGAGGGCTACCTGAAGGGTCGTGAGGCCTCGGAGCTGGAGAAGCGCGCGCGGCTGACTTGGGCTGTGGCGCGAGGGCGCGTCTGACCGCCAATTCCTCCCCCCTTGGGGGAGGGGGACCGCGAAGCGGTGGAGGGGGCCTGGCCGCTACGCAGGCGTTGCCGACGACTCGCCCCCTCAGTCGGCTGCGCCGACGGGCTCCCCCAGCGGGGGAGCAATTTGGTTTGTGCGCTTCACGCCTCGGTCAGCGCCAGCAGCGCAAAACTCGCAAGCCAGTGTTCGCCCATATAGTCGCCGGCCACATGCGGCAGGCCGGCGGCCAGGTGTTCGTCGGCGGCGGCTTCGCAGACCGCGCGGCGGGGGTCGTCGAGGCGGTTGGCGAGCGAGCGCCAGCACCAAGCCCTGGAAAGGTTCAGCCCATCCAGGTGAGCGATCTTGCCGTCGCTGCGGTCGCTGACCTTGGCGGGCGCGAACAGGGCGCCCGGCGCGCGCGCCTCCAACCGGGGCAGGAAATCGTCGAACCAGGCGCGGAAGGCGTCCGGCGCCAGCGCCCGGCGCATGCACTCCGCCTCCATCAGCGCCGGCGACAGGAAGTCGTCGCCCGACGGCTCCCAGGCCTGACAGTCGCGGTCGGCGCCGTACCAGCGCTCGGCGGCGGCCTTGGCCAGCGACAGCAGAGCCTCGTCGCCGCAGGTGTCGGCATAATCCATCGCCAGTCTGAGCGCGAAGGCGGTGTTGGAATGCACCCCTGCGCGAACCGGATAGTCGGCGATGGGCAGGAAGGCCTTGAACCGGTTGGCGAAGGCCTGGGCCAAGGGAGCCATGCCCGCCGCCCAGCTGCGGCCCTCAGGCGCCTCATGCCGCGCCAGTTCCGACTGCAGGGCAAGCAGCCAACCCCAGCCATAGGGGCGTTCGAACCCCCGGCTCGACGGGCGCAGCACATAGTCCAACTCCGCGCCGATCTTCTCCGCCGTGAACTGGCGCTCGAACAGCGCGCGGGTCGCGGAGGCTTCGGCGTGGTCCGGGAACAGCCGATAGAGCCGCGCCAGGGTCCAGTAGCCATGAACGCAGGAGTGCCAGTCGAAGCTGCCGTAGAAGATCGGGTGCAGGTCCCTGGGGGTCCGCGCGTCCTGCGGCCCTGTCAGGACATGGTCCATCTTGTTGGGGAACTCGCGCTCCACATGGCCTAGCGCCAGGCCCGCAAACTGACCAGCCAGCTTTGCGTCCAGGACTGTCATTCGGCGGCGACGCTGACCGGCGACCCAAGCCAGGCTTCCAGGTCGGCTAAGGCGCGCACCGACATCAGCCGCTTCTTGGCCCGCCCGCGTTCCGGCGGCTTGAGCTTCTTGCCATCTTCGGCATGGGTCGGCCCCTCTATCGGCGGCAGCAGGCCATAGTTGATGTTCATCGGCTGAAAGCTGCTGCCGGTCAGGTGTCCGCCGGTGATGTGGGCGACCAGGGCGCCCAGGGCCGTGGTCGGCGGCGGCGGCGCGATGGGTCGGCCCAAGCGCTCGGCCGCGGCCAGCCGGCCGGTCAGCAGCCCCATGGCCGCGCTCTCCACATAGCCCTCCACGCCCGTGACCTGGCCGGCGAAGCGGATACGCGGCTCCGCCTTCAGGCGCAGGGAGCCGTCGAGCAGGGCGGGGCTGTTTAGGAAGGTGTTACGGTGCAGGCCGCCCAGCCGCGCGAACACGGCCTTCTCCAGGCCGGGGATCATGCGGAACACGTCGCTCTGGGCGCCGTGCTTCAGCTTGGTCTGGAAGCCGACCATGTTCCACAGGGTGCCGAGCGCATTGTCCTGGCGCAGTTGCACGACGGCCCAGGCCTTCTCGTCGGGCTTATGCTGATTGGTCAGGCCCACCGGCTTCATCGGCCCGTGGCGCAGGGTCTCGCGCCCGCGCTCGGCCATCACCTCGATGGGCAGGCAACCGTCGAAGTAGGGAACGTGCTCCCAATCCTTGAACTCGGCCTTCGGTCCCGCCAGCAGGGCGTCGATGAAGGCCTCGTACTGGGCCTTGTCCATCGGGCAGTTGATGTAGGCCGCCGCATCGCCGCCAGGACCCTCCTTGTCGTAGCGCGACTGGCGCCAGGCGACGTCCATGTCGATGGAGTCCAGGTGCACGATGGGGGCGATGGCGTCGAAGAAGGAGAGGGCGTTCTCGCCGGTCCGTTCCAGGATGGCCGCGGCCAGAGCCGGCGACGTGAGGGGGCCAGTGGCGATGATCACACTGTCCCAGTTGGCTGGCGGCAGGCCGGCGATCTCCTCGCGGGCGATGGTGATCAGCGGATGGGCTTCCAGCCGCGCGGTGACGGCCTGCGAGAAGCCGTCGCGGTCCACCGCCAGGGCTGAGCCGGCCGGCACTTGGTGTTCGTCGCCGGCCGCCATGATCACCGAGCCGCAACGACGCATCTCCGCGTGCAACAGGCCGACGGCATTGTACTCCCAGTCGTCCGAGCGGAAGGAGTTGGAGCAGACCAGTTCGGCCAGTTGGTCGGTCTGGTGGGCGTCGGTGCCGCGCACGGGGCGCATCTCGTGCAGCACGACTGGAACGCCGGCCTGGGCGATCTGCCAGGCGCCCTCGGAGCCGGCCAGGCCGCCGCCGATCACATGGATGGGGTTGGTCATGCCGCCGTTTTACGGTTCCGGCCCGGTCGGCGGAAGGGCTTCATGACAAGAACATAACTGGCGCGACGGGCGAAAAGGCGCCTATCCTTGGTTAACGTTTGCGCAGAAGCCAACGTAGGGTGGGGGACACCATGGCCAGTTTTTCCGTCAGCGACGCTGCTGGCGCGGGCTTTCAGCTGATCGGCCGCAAGCCGCTTTCCGTATTTGTCTGGGGATTGTTCGCCATCGTGGTCGGCGTTTTGCCGTTCCTGGCGATCATGGGTTCGGCGATGGGGCCGATGATCGAACTTGCTCGCCAGGCGCGGCTTCATCCCGAGACGCCGCCCGACGCCGCGCTCATGGGACCCGCCTACGGCCATATGATGTTCGTCAATCCGCTCATGCAGCTACTGTCGCTGGCGGTCAGGACCATGTTGGCGGCGGCGGTGTTCCGGGCGGTGCTGGAGCCCAAGAACAATGCCTTCGCCTATCTGCGGCTGGGGATGCAGGAGGTCTGGATGGTGCTGGTCAGCATCGTCGAAGCCATCCTGATCGGCATCGGCCTGGTGTTCGCCATCCTGGCCGCCGTCGCTATCGACGTGATCCTGTTCAAGATGATGGACCAGCCGTTTGCGGCGATCCTCGCGGTCGTGCTCGGCCTGCTGATCGCCTTTGGCTTCATCTGGGTGGTGCTGCGGCTGTCGATGGCCACGCCGATGAGCTTTGCGGAACGGAACTTCCGGCTGTTCGAATCCTGGGCCTTCACCCGCGGTCAGGCGGGCAATCTGTTCCTGCTCGCCCTGTTGCTGGTGGTCATTCTGTTCGTGGTGGAGATTGTCGTCTTGGGCGTGCTCGCTGTTCCGGCGATGATCTTCATCGGCCCGCACATGACCACGCCGCAGGCCATGTCCGGCACGATGGAGGCCTTCTTCAAACAATCGCCCCAGGCCATGCTGCAAAGCGCCGCGCCGGCGATCGTCATCTTTGTGCTCATCGGCTCCTTTCTGATCGGCGCGGTGCAGGCGATCTTCATCGCCCCCTGGGCCGCGGCCTATAAGATGCTGAAACCGGCGGCGGCGCAGGCCTGAAACCCCGGCGGCCGCCCGGCGCATGATCCGCGCTGGCACAACCGTCACCGTGTTTGTCATGGCGGGGCCACGGGATGTGGCTATGCTGTTGGTTAATGGCGAGCATTGGACAGACCCAGAATGAAGTGCGCGTAGGCGCCGTGATTGGCGGCGCGTTCGCGCTGCTCGTGCGCCGGCCGTTTTCGGTGCTGGCCTGGGGCCTGTACACCCTGGTGTTCGCGGTTCTGCCGATCAGCTTCATCCTGCTGGTCTTGCTGCCCGGCATGGAGAACACGGCCAGGGCGGCGGTGATCGCCGGCCAGTCCATCCTGCAGCCGGCCGTCCTGATCCGGCTGGCCGGCGCCTATGCGCTGATCGGGCTTCTGCTGCTGGTGACCCTGGCGGTGGTGGACACGGCGGTCTTTCGCGCCGTGCTGGAGCCGGACAATCGCGGCCTGTTTTACCTGCGCCTGCGCCGGCGCGAGCTGTCTCTGCTGCGGGTGCACCTGGTTCAGGCCCTGTCCTGGGCCGGGCTATTGATCGTCGCCGCCGTGCCGTTGGCCTGGCTGATGGGCGCCGCCACCAACGCCTTTGGCCGCTCCTGGGCTGTGCTGATCGGCGTGGCCGCCGTGCTGGTCGCCGCCTGCATCATCGGCCTCATCGGTCTTCGCCTGTCGCTGGCGGGTCCCGACGCTTTCGCCATTGGCCGTCAGAGCCTGCTGAAGTCCTGGCGGATGACCCGGGATCGGTTGGGGCCGATCCTGGTCACGGCGGTGGTCATGAGCGCGGTTCTGTGGCTGGGCGCCTATCTGGTCCAGGCGGCCGTGCAACTGTCTCCCTTCGGCGCGGCGGCGGCCTTGATCCGAGACCCACGCAGTAGCGATCCGGAGCGGCTGGCCATTATCGCGGCGACCATGGTGGTCTATCTGGGCGTGGCGCGGGTGCTGATCGCCGCGCCGGCGGCGCTGATCTACCGCCAGCTCGCGCCGGCCCCCGATCCCGAGGTGGAAACCGCGCCTCACCGGGGTGCGCTGCTCTAGGCGCAGTCGCGCCGCGTGCACAGGCTTTACAAATTCCGCGCCGGTTCGCAGCTTTGCGCATAAGCCGGGGCCGACTCGGCTATGGATGGGTCATGTCGAATTTTTCGCCCACCGACGCGGCTTTGGAAGGTGTGCGGCTTACGCGCCAGCGGCCGAAGACCGTGCTGATCTGGTCGGGCTACTATCTCATCTTCACCCTGATGCTGTTCGTGGTCGCGTATCTGACCCTCGGCCCGCACGCCCAGGAGATGCTGCAGGAGGTCCAGCGCGGCGAGAGCGACCCGGCCGACGCCGAGAAACTGGTGCGCCAGACCCTGCCCTTCTTCGCGGCGGGCTTCCCGCTCTCCCTGCTGTTCATGACCATGCTGATCAGCGCCATCTACCGCGCGGTGCTGGCGTCCGACGCCAGCGCGACGCGGTTTCGCCTGGGCGCGCAGGAGTGGCGGCTGGCGGTGCTGATCCTCATCGGCGCCCTGATCGTCACCGGCGTGCTTTTCCTGTCCAACCTGGTGGTCGGCGACGTCGCGGCTGTCGGCGCCAGCGGCCTGGTCTATGGGGTGGTGGCGATCGCGGCGGTGGCGGCCATTCTTTATCTGTTCGTGCGCCTGTCCCTGGCCGGCCCGGCGACGTTCGCGCAAGGCCGGCTGGTGGTGTTCAAATCCTGGCCGCTGACCCATGGCCATTTCTGGAAACTGTTGGGCGCCTATGTCATGGCCGGCGCTGTCTGCATGGTCGTGCTGGTGCTGATGACGCTGATCTTCGGCCTGGTGTTCGGCCTGTTCGCCCGGGTGACCGGCCTGTCGATCACCGGCCTGGAAGCCGCCGCCTCCAGCCCCGGTGTCTTCATCGTCGCCCTGGCCTGGCAGGCGGTGAACGCCTTCATGTCGGTCTGCTGTTACGTCATCCTGCTGGCGCCCTCGGCCCAGGCCTACCGCGACATCACCGCCAGCGCCGCGGTCGCCAGCGCCTGATCAGGCCTCGGCGCTCGGTCTCGCCGTGACCCGGTCGTGCCAGGCCTTCAGGTGCGGCGTGTCTTCGGGCATCTCCAGTCCGATCCAGTGGGCGAAGTCCACCGTGCTCAGGAGGCAGATGTCGGCCATGGTGTAGGTCTCGCCGGCGACGAAGCTCTTGCCTTCCAGCTCCTTATCGATCCAGCGGAAGCCGCCCATCACCGTTTCGCGGTTGGACTCGCCGAACTCCTTGTGCTGGGTCAGCAGGGCGGCGGTGTAGGGGTGGGCGTGGCGCCAGAACATGCCCACCGGGGTCATGATCATGAACTCCACTCGCCGCACCCACATATCGACCGTGGCCTTCTCGATCGCCGTCTTGCCGAACAGCGACGGCTCGGGCTGGGTTTCCTCGAAATAGCGGCAGATGGCGACGGTCTCGGAGATGGTTGTGCCGTCGTCCAGTTCCAGCGTCGGCAGCTGGCCTAGCGAGTTCTTCTCCTTGAACTCGGCCGCCTTGTGCTCACGCTTGCGCATGTTCACCAGCGTCTCGGGCAGGTCGATGCCCTTCTCGGCCAGGAAGATCCGCACGCGGCGCGGGTTGGGGGCAGGGTTGGGCGCGCCATACAGGATCATGGGTTTCCTCCGCTTTCAGGATCGTTGTCCGGTTAAGCTGAGGGTTAGCAGTGAGGGGCGCCACACCGCAACCTCGCCGACGCCAATGGCCCCATCCTCCCACTTGCTGCGCAAGCGGGCCCCTCCTTCCCCGACGAGCGGGGAAGGTTCGCGCGCTTAACCTTCCCCCTTTATGGGGGAAGGAGGGACCCGACCGCGAAGCGGTTGGGAGGATGGGGGTGTTACGCCCTCTGCAGCACCTTCACCCGCTCGCGGCGGCGCACCTCGTGCCGGTCCAGCACCTCCTTCAAATACTTGCCGGTCCAGCTTTCCTTATCGGCCGCCACCTCTTCCGGCGTGCCGCGGGCGACGATGACGCCGCCGCCGTCTCCCCCTTCGGGGCCGAAGTCGAGCAGCCAGTCGGCGGTCTTGATCACATCCAGATTGTGCTCGATCACCACCACCGTATTGCCGGCCTCGACCAGCTCATGCAGCACCTCGAGCAGCTTGCGGGTGTCCTCGAAATGCAGCCCCGTGGTCGGCTCGTCCAGGATGTAGAGTGTCCGCCCCGTGGCCCGCTTGGACAGCTCCTTCGACAGCTTCACCCGCTGCGCCTCGCCGCCCGAAAGCGTCGTCGCCGACTGGCCGACCTGGACATAGCCCAGGCCCACCCGCTTCAGCGTCTCCATCTTGTCCCGCACCGGCGGCACCGCCTTGAAGAAGTCGGCGGCCTCCTCGACCGTCATGTCCAGCACCTGGGAGATGGACTTACCCTTGAACAGGATTTCCAGGGTCTCGCGGTTGTAGCGCTTGCCCTTGCAGACGTCGCAGGTGACGTAGACGTCCGGCAGGAAGTGCATCTCGATCTTGATCAGCCCGTCGCCCTGGCAGGCCTCGCAGCGGCCGCCCTTGACGTTGAACGAGAACCGTCCCGGTCCATAGCCCCGCGCCTTGGACTCCGGCAGGCCCGCGAACCAGTCGCGGATCGGCCCGAACGCGCCGGTATAGGTGGCCGGGTTGGAGCGCGGCGTGCGGCCGATGGGGGACTGGTCGATGTCGATGACCTTGTCGAAATTCTCCAGCCCCTCGATCCGCTCATGGGTGGCCGGGGCGTCAGAGGCGTTGTTCAGCCGCCGAGCCGCGGCCTTGTACAGGGTCTCGATGGTGAAGGTGGACTTGCCGCCGCCGGACACGCCGGTGATGCAGGTGAAGACGCCCACCGGAATCTCGCCGGTGACGTCCTTCAGATTATTGCCCCGGGCGCCGATCACCTTCAGCCGCTTCTTGCCGATGGGACGGCGGTCCTGCGGCACGGCGATCTCCCGCGCCCCGGTCAGGTACTGGCCAGTCAGGCTCTTGGGCTCGGCCATGATGTCGGCGGGCTTGCCCTCCGCCACCACATGGCCGCCATGGATGCCGGCGGCCGGACCCATGTCGATGACATAGTCGGCGGTGAGGATGGCCTCCTCGTCGTGCTCCACCACCAGCACCGAATTGCCCAGGTCGCGCAGGCCCTTCAGGCTGTGCAGCAGCCGCTGGTTGTCGCGCTGGTGCAGGCCGATGGACGGCTCGTCCAGCACATAGAGCACGCCGGTGAGCCCCGAGCCGATCTGCGACGCGAGGCGGATGCGCTGGCTCTCGCCGCCGGACAGGGTGCCGGAATTACGCGACATGTTCAGGTAGTCCAGCCCCACGTCGACCAGGAACCGCAGCCGGTCGTTGATCTCCTTCAATATCCGCCGGGCGATCTCCATCTGCTTGTCCGACAGGCTGGTCTCCAGCCCCTCGAACCAGTCCCGCGCCTGGCGGATGGCCAGCAGCGAAATCTCGGCGATATGCCGGCCGCCGATCTTCACCGCCAGCGCCTCTGGCTTCAGCCGGTAGCCGTTGCAGACCTCGCACGGGCTCTCTGACTGATAGCGGCCCATCTCCTCGCGCACCCACGAGCTATCGGTCTCGCGCCAGCGCCGCTCCAGATTGGGGATCACCCCTTCGAAGGTCTTGTTGACCTCATACTTGCGGGCGTTGTCGTCATAGATGAACTGGATCTTCTGGCCGCCGGAGCCATAGAGGATCACCTGCCGCGCCTCTTCCGGCAGCTTGTACCAGGGCTCGTCCATTGAGAAGCCATAGTGCCGCGCCAGCGCCTGCAGGGTCTGGGTATAGAGCGGCGAGGGCCCCTTGGACCACGGCGCCACCGCACCCTTGTGCAGGGCCTTGTCCTTGTCCGGGACCACCATCTCCGGGTCGAACTTGAGCTTGGCCCCCAGGCCGTCGCAAGCCGGGCAGGCGCCGAAGGGGTTGTTGAACGAGAACAGCCGTGGCTCGATCTCGGTGATGGTGAAGCCGGAGACCGGGCAGGCGAACTTCTCGGAGAACAGCAGCCGACGCGGCTCGGTTTCGCCCTCGGCCACATCGGCCCATTCGGCCACGGCGATCCCGTCGGCCAGGCGCAGCGCCTGCTCCAGCGAGTCCGCCAGCCGCTGTTCCATGTCCGGCCGGGTGACGATCCGGTCCACCACCACGTCGATGTCGTGCTTGAACTTCTTGTCCAGCACTGGCGCATCCTCGATGGGATAGTATTCGCCGTCGATCTTCAGCCGCTGGAAGCCCGAGCGCTGCCAGTCGGAGATCTCCTTGCGGTACTCGCCCTTGCGCCCACGCACCACGGGCGCCAGCAGAAAGAGCCGCGTGCCCTCCGGCAGTGCGGTGATCTTGTCGACCATCATCGACACGGTCTGGCTCTCGATCGGCAGGCCGGTGGCGGGGGAATAGGGCACCCCGACCCGCGCCCACAGCAGGCGCATATAGTCGTGGATCTCCGTCACGGTGCCGACGGTGGAGCGCGGATTGCGGCTGGTGGTTTTCTGCTCGATGGAGATGGCTGGCGACAGCCCCTCGATCAGGTCCACGTCCGGCTTGCCCATCAGCTCCAGGAACTGGCGCGCATAGGCCGACAGGCTCTCAACATAGCGCCGCTGGCCCTCGGCATAGATGGTGTCGAAGGCGAGGGACGACTTGCCGGACCCCGACAGGCCGGTGAGCACCACCAGCTCGCCGCGCGGAATGTCCACGCTGACGTTCTTCAGATTGTGCTCGCGCGCGCCGCGCACGCGGATGAAGCGGTTCTGATCGATCATAGAGGCCTGCTTAGGTGAGCCCGCGACCGGCCGCGCGCTCGACCCCCTAATGTAGTACGCGGAGTCGATCACACAGCAAGAACATTTTGAGAACATTCAAGCCTGCTGACATGTTTTGACGCGGGGACGGCGTCTTCAATGCGCGAACCGGCCCGTGGCAATGAACCGGGCTGTCTGATCCTGCACCACGTGCGAGTTCATGATGAAGGTGTGGCTGGCGTCCACCGTGATGAAATCGGTCATGTCGGCCAGCCTGGCGCTCTCGACGCTGACCTTGCCGTCGTTAGGCCCACGGAAGTCGCCGGCGAACCAGGGCTCGTGGCTGCGTGTGCCCGCGATCACGCCGACCTGCAGCGGGATAGGCCGCAGGCTGTTGGGCAGGCTGTCCGGGCCGGTCTTCAGTTCGGCGCCCGCCGGTCCGGTCGCCAGGCGATACCACCACCGGCCGCCATGTCGATCGACCACCTCGCTGCCATGGTTGGGCGGCGCCAGCATCACCACCCGGCCGGCGTCGGCGATGCTGTGATCCTGGAAGTACCGCCGCAGTACGATCGCGCCCATGGAATGGGTGACGAAGTTTATCGGGGCCGCGTGGCGCGCGCGGCACTGGTCGATATCCCGCCCGACCACGGCCGCCGACGCCTCGATCGACTGGCGGGTCGATGGATAGCGCAGGTTGACCACCACATAGCCCCTCGCCGTCAGGTCCCGCTCCAGCGGCGCCATGGCCCCTGGCGTGCGGCCGAGGCCGTGGATCAGCACGACGCACTCAGCCGGCCTGACCTGGATGGCCGGCGGCACGGTCAAGCCTTCGACCTCCGCCCATGCATCACAACCCGCGATCCGCGGCTGAACTGCTCATAGTCGGTGGGGTCGGAGGGCAGGACCTCAACGGTCTCGAACCCGAAATGCCGCAGCAGAAACGTCAGGGTGTTCAGCGACGGAATGAGCGCCAGCGTGGTCGAGCCGCCTTCCCGGGCAAAGGGATAGTCGGGCGCCAGGATGAACAGGCCCTCGATGTCCCGCTGCCAGCGATAATGGCCGTCCTCGATCTTGCCCGACAGGTCGAAGGTCGAGACCTGGGTCTCGATCAATATGTGCTCCCGGCACAGGCGCGACGCCAGCCGCAGCACATGGATCGGGTTTTCCACGTGATAGAGCAGGCCATAGATCAGCACGAAATCCGCCGGCTCGATATCGTTCTCCACCGGCAGGGTTTGCAGGTCGGCCTGGCGGTAATCGACGTTGCCGATGCCCAGGGCCGAGGTGATCAGGCGGGAGGAGTCTATGCTCTGCTGCCGGATCTCCAGCCCCGTGACCGAGGCGAAGTGCTTGGCCAGCTCGACCGAAAAATAGCCCTCGTGCGAGGCGAAATCGATCGCCCGCGCCCGGTGTCCCGGCCCGACGTGCGCCTCGATCACCGCGCGCAGCTTGTCGCGCCGCGAGGTGTGGATGTGCAGCACCTCGCGCGGAATATCGGCGCGGGTGTGGGACCCATCCGGCAGCTCGAACTCATAGAACCAGGTCCGCGCCTTGACCTCATCCAGGCCGCCCGGCTCTTCGCTATCCAACATTGGCTCCTGTCGATGCCCGAGCAGGAAGGAGCCCCGGCAAGCGGCGCGCGTCAAGGCACAGGCCTACCTTCTCCCGCTCGGGCGAAGCCCGTTTCTCCCAAGGTGCGTGCTTCGACGCGCCGCTTCGCGTCGGCTCAGCATGACGTAGAATTGTGGAGCCCATAAAACCACGTCATCCTGAGCCGGCCCGCAGGGCCGTGTCGAAGGACGCACGATTGTTTCCGTCTTCCGCCAACCACCCCCAAGGAGCCCGCCCCATGTCCAAGACCATCGTCGTCATCGGCTACGGCCCGGGCGTCTCCACCGCGGTGGCCGAGAAGTTCGGCGCGGAGGGCTTCTCCGTGGCCCTGGTCGCGCGCGGCGAGGCCAAGCTCGCGGCCGGCGTCGAGGCGCTGAAGGTCAAGGGGATCGCCGCCGGCGCCTTCCCCGCCGACGCGTCCGACCCGGCCCAGATCCGCGCCGCCATCGCCAAGGCGCGCACCGCCCTCGGCCCCATCGGCGCCATCCACTGGAACGCCTACAGCGGCCACGGCTTCGGCGACCTGCTCAACGTCGATCCCGCGACCCTGCCCGGCCTGTTCGACGTCGGCCTCACCGGCCTGCTCAGCGCGGTGCAGGCCGCCCTGCCGGACCTGAAGGCGGCCGGCGACGGCGCCGTCCTGGTCACCAACGGCGCCTTCGGCGAACTCAACCCGATGATCGACAATATCGTCATCGCCATGGGCGTCACCGGCGTCGCCCTCGCCAACGCCGCCAAGGCCAAGCTGGTCGGCCTGCTCTCGGCCCGCCTGGCCGCAGAAGGCGTCTACGTCGGCGAAGTCACCATCGCCGGCGTGGTCAGAGGCACGGGTCCGGAAGCGCCGGGAATTCCGGTGGTTGAGGGCGCGGACATCGCGGAGGCGTTTTGGCGGCTGTACAAGGGGCGGGGCGAGGTGAGGGCGCGGGTGGGGTGAGGGCGTATGCGCCCCAAATTTGTTGGCAGTTCTTCTATTTAGATCAACCTTGAGGTTCGTGCGTCGCGACCGCAATCGATTGCGGTGTCTAAGGCCGGCGACCATTAGACGGCTTTTCTCCATTTCCAGCCAGTCGCACTTCCCCACTCAAAGGATTTTCCGGAGCGTAGATTCACATAGAAGACATTTCCCTTAGATGAGTGAAGGTTACTTACAATGGCCGCCCGAATGCTACGCCAGCTCACGCCAGATTTTGGCGCAAGCAAATACGTCGTCTTCGTCTAAACAGCGGTCAAATTGCCCAGGGCACTAAGCGCAGCCAGCATCGCGGAAGAGTCCGCTGGAATTGGATTGTCCCATGTGATTGCCCAGTGCCAGCCCTTGAGTTCCGAGATTAACATTCGATCGCCCTCCGTGTTCCTAAGCATATAGGGGCCGCGTCTTTACCTCGATAGGATCGTCAGCCGGGTCAATTTCCCGGCGATGCTTGGATCGTTGACACCTGACCACAGCTACACAAAAGTCACCTTTTCTCCTCAGGGCTGAAGGCGCGCCATGCAAATTGATCTGTCCGCGCTCACGCCCATGAGCGTCTTCATGCCTTACGCGTACGGCAAAATTCTCGACCTCTTGCAGAACGGGCAACGCTTTGTGCATTACACAAGTGCGGAAGTGGCGATGTCCATCATCCAGAACAAAGAAGTCTGGATGCGCAGCACAATGGTGATGAACGACTTTCGGGAAGTAGAACATGGTGCCACGTGCTTGGTTGAGGCTTACAATAGCGAGGATGTAGGAAAGCCGCTAAAAGACTTTTTGGAGTTAGTATATCCCGGATTTTGCGATGAATTCGCAAGTCTATTCAATCCATGGTTCGGCCATTTCAGAGCAGATACCTATATCGCGTGTCTATCCGAGCACGACGAAAGCGAGGACATCATCGGTCGCCTGTCGATGTGGCGGGCTTATGGTGCTCGAAATGGCGTTGCCTTAGTAATCAACAATGGGCCGATCACTATTAGCTCAGACGCGTTGAAGGCGAATTCGAGTGCTGTCGCTTACCTTACAACCGACGAATTCAAACACGAGTTCGCGAAGGTATCCGACCGGATCAGAAGCAGTCGCGCGGTAGTTGAAGGCATGGGGCGCGAGCAAGTCCTCGGCATGCTGTTCACCGCTTTCCGATTCGCGATCATCTGCACGAAACACCCCGGTTTTAAGGAGGAGCGGGAATGGCGGGTTGTCTATGCGCCGACATTGGAAAAATCGCCCGTCATACGATCGAGCGTCAAGTCGGTGAACGGCGTAGCGCAGATCGTCGAACTATTACCCCTTCGCAACGAGCCTCAGAACGGTCTCTTTGGGGCGGACATACCCAATCTACTAGACCGTTTAATCATAGGTCCGTGCCAGCATCCCCTGGCGACTTACAAAGCGTTGGTTCGGGTGTTGGAGGACGCTGGCGTCGCCGACGCCGCCAATAAGGTGGTATACTCGGACATCCCACTGCGGCAGTAGTGAGACTATAGGGTTACGAACTAAAGCGACGCGGCCCCGAGTCGAGCTTGTACGACGCCCGGCGAAATTTAGTGCATTGGCACCGTATTGCTGTAATATAGGCGAATACTCGTAGCTCAGCGGATAGAGCAATCGCCTACTAAGCGAGAGGTCGTGGGTTCGAGTCCCACCGGGCCTCTCGCTTAGGCGCATTTCCTGCGAGGCAACATTCGGCGACTGCGCACTTGCGTGGCGCGACCCGGGTGGGGACTGGCAAAGTCACTGACTTTAGGTTGATGACACCGCTAGCCGATCGACTTCAATAATGAAGTGCACCTTCGAAGTGAACCTCGGCACGTTGTTCAGCATCATACGAAGGGCATCGTGGGCGTAGGTAGTGAAGAGGGCAATTAAGTCTTGTTCATGTGGTCCCTGCGGTCTCAATTGAGGCTGCGATAGCATCCAATAGATTTGCTGAGCGGTCTGGCGAACTGCTCCTCGTTCCATTCCAGCACTGCCGAGAAGTGCGTCCATGCGGTTCGCTACGCTACGTTGGCGAGGCTCCATTTCGTGCCTCATCAAGACTCCCTCAAGAGCGGAAACGCAATTCCGGAGCCGGTCCATCGGATCCACAAGGGTGGTACCTTTGCTGTATGTCAGGATGCTTGTTCGTACGGCAAACGCGAATTCACTCAGCCCTTCGGCCACCACCAACGACCCGGCGATGTCCAAGAGGGTCGATTTGAGCTGGGCAAGTTCGGCGGCCGAGAGCCGCCAATGCCCGATCTTTTTAGGCAACAGGGCTTGGGTGAGGCTGAGGGCATTCTCACTTGAGACGATCAGCCTGGAACTTGGAAGATATTCGGCACCGGAAAGGGCGACAGGGCTGAAAACGAACGACCAATGGCTCGCCGACGAGAAGAACCGTAGCAATCCCACTGAGTCCTGCGCGATTTGGAAGCCAACCTCCTCAGCCAGCCCACGTTCGACCTCCATCGGCACCACTATGGCTGCGCGGCCTTGGATGTCTCGTCGAAGCTCGTTGAACAGTTGGTCGACAGCATCCTGTTGTTCGGGCGGAGGCATAGGAGTTGCATTTCTAAAGCCGTCGATAACTGCCGTCGTAACGGGTTCAATACGAACGGGACCGAAGTCGAAAGCCTCTTCGATTTCCAAATTCGCGACGGGAGCCCAGACGTTCAGAGAAATGACCTCGGCTCGTGCTCGTGAACTTAGGGAATCTGCGAAGGCGTGCGCACCCCCCACAAATCGGCGACGCGCCCATTCGACGAAAGTCCCTTCAACGAATGCTCGACTGAGTCGAGTCTGTGCCCAGGGCAGCTTCAAGGTGGCATCTACGAGTGACTTCACGCCCTCATAGTCGCTATCAGAAACGCCATAGGACTTGGTTTCATCTTGGATGAAGGCGAAGGCATGCGCACCGCCAACCTCCTCGCCCCAGAAGGTGATCTGGCCGATGACTTCTTTGTCGGTGATTGAGGTCGTCAGTCGGTCGGTCTGGAAGCCCTGCGGTTGCTCTTGAAACTTCAGTTCGCGCACCTTGCCGAGGACATCGCCAGCGAGCTTGTCGAGCGTCTCGGCTTGGCCTGCCGCAAATTCAAAAGGCGCCACCGGAGGGGCTTCTTCGCTAACGCTCGCTGCTTGTCGGCCTAGTGGTTCTCCAAAGCCTCTCGCTATCAGTTCGGCTTGCAGCCGACCCAGCTCCTGGAGGTCGGCAAGGTGGTGTTCCTCCAAGGTGGCATCCAGCCAGCCGTGAAATTGATTGACGAGGGTTAGGTACTCCTCGACGACGCCGTGTAGTTCCAAATGCGGTCCAACCCCTTTGAGGTAAGCTCGCGCTAGCGGCTTCCAGTCTTCCCATTCGAGCAGCGAAGCCGTTTCGTATCGCACTCCTGTTTCCATGGTGCCGGAGCTACCTTCGGAATCAGGATTCCTATTGAAGTTCATGTACATGCTGGAGGCCGGTAGGTTCCGGTGCAGTATGTAGTTGCGAAGGCCCTGAACGAACTGGGCGATTGGCGAACGGAGAAACGTCGCGGCGACTCGCTCCTCGTATGTCACTAGCAAGTCTGTCGCGGCGTAATGTTTCCTCATGAACCGCCGGGTGTGGTCGACGAGCGTGGAGGCCGAAGAAGCAAAATTATGGACGTGCCTGCTGAGCTCACGTTGTGCTTGCCGGTTCGCCTCGCGGTTCTGTTCCAGCATCAGGAACAAGCCCTGATCGGGGTCTTTGACGCGTTGGGAGGCCTCGACCAGCTCCACCGCGTTCATTTGGAACACGTTTAGCGATGAACTGCGCTGGCTCGCCTGCTCCAAATAGGCCGAGCCCGCGCATTCGCTGATCTGGCGCAAGAGGTCGGTAATCGTAGGTCCGTTCATGCGAAGCCTCCCCCCGAACGATACCGCAAGGTTCGGTGGTGAATCCAGAACATTATATGAACTCTGGAATTGGCGTCCTGCCTCTTCCTCTCACCCCTCCCTAACCAACGCCTCCATCATCCGCCGCAACAGCCGCACCGACTCCGGGATCTCCTCCGGTTTCTCCGCCACCAGCTGCGCCACCGACAGGCCCCGCATCGCCCAGTGCACCAGGCGGATCATCGCCGGCGACGCCAGCTCGCCCAGGCCTCGGCCGAACCGCGCCGGCGGGGCGAAGCTTTCGCGTTCGATCTGGGCTTGCAGGGGGGCGAGGCGTTCGGCGAGGGCGGGGTCGCTGCGGGAGCCTTGCAGGATTTCCACCACCGAGACGCCGGCGGGGCGACTGAGCACCTCCCAGACCAGCTCGGCACGGCGAGCGCCTTGGACATCGAGTCCGGGAAGGCCTTCAGCCGTTCCTGATAGAAGGCCATCTCCTCGTCGAGAGCTGTCCCTATTTGCCCTGTCTCACTTCAGGGGGCCACTCCATCAGCCCTCACCAAGGGTCTTTCCAGTCTGCGCGCGTTCGCGGATCAAGTCGATCAAGGCTCTCAGGCCTGCCGGAACGTGGCGGCGGCCAGGATAGTAGAGGCTGAGGCCGGGAAAAGGCGGGGTCCAGTCCGGCATTACCTGCACGAGCCGGCCGGACGTAATGTCCTCGGCCACGTCCCACTCGGAGATGTAGGCCAGACCAAAGCCCGCCAGCGCCGCCTCGCGGATCAGGGTGGACTCGTCGAGCGTCAGCCGACCGGATACGTCGGCCAGAACTTCCTGCCCGTTCTTTTCGAACTCCCAACGGTATACGGCTCCACCGGATAGCCGCATGCGGATACAGTCGTGCCGAGATAGGTCGGCGGGTGAACGAGGCGGGTCGCGTCCGTCGAGGTAGGACGGGGCGCCGACCAGGATCAGGCGCTGCTCTGGTCCGACCGGGATCGCGATCATATCGCCGGGCACCTGCTCGGCCAGCCGAAAGCCCGCATCGAACCCGTCCTTGACGATGTCGATCAGTTTTCCCTCGGTGACCAGATCCACCGACATCTGCGGGTAACGGTTGAGATACTCAAAGATGAGCGGCTTCAGAACCCGCCGCGCTCCGCCGGTGGACGTGTTGAGGCGAAGCACGCCGGTCGGCGTTGCCCGGTGGGCGTTCACCGCGTCCATGGCGTTGCGGATCGCCGCCAACGCGGGCGCAACCTCCGCCACGAACTGCTCACCCGCCGCCGTTGGGGCGACGCTGCGGGTCGTGCGGTTGAACAGCCGCATGCCCAGTCGCGCCTCCAGCTCGGACACCACCTGGCTGAGCGCTGTTTTGGAAAGTCCCACCTCCGCTGCCGCAGCTCGGAAACTCCGTCGGTGGGCGACGGCCACCACGGCCTCCAGTTCGATCAGACGTCCCCGGCTCATTGTCCTGTTTTCCGCATCAGTTCATACGTAACAATGCGGCTTATCCGATCGATCGGCCAGTCCTATCTCACGCTCCAGCAACTGGGAGCCTAGCCATGAAGATCATCGAACATATCTACATCGACGGCGCGTTCGTCGAACCGCACGGGCGCGATCTGTTTGATCTGCATAACCCCGCCACCGGCCAGGTGATTGGCCAGGTGCGCCTGGGCGACGCAGACGATGCCCGGCGCGCCATCGACGCCGCCAAGCGCGCCTTTCCAGCCATGGCGCGCACCACCAAGGTCGAACGGCTGGAGATGCTGCACGCGTTGCACGCGGCCATGCTGACCGGTGTGGAGGAACTCCATGAGGCGGTGCTGGAGGAGTACGGCGCGCCCATCAGCCGCTCGCGCTGGATGGCCGACTACGCGCCAGCCTGCTTCGAAGCGGCGGCGAAGACCCTGGAGGATTTCCCGCTCACCCGCCACATCGGTTCGGCCGAAGTGGTCATGGCGCCGGTCGGGGTGGTGGGCCTGATCACCCCATGGAACTCCAACGCCGGCTTCATCTGCAACAAACTCGCCCACGCCATCGCCGCCGGCTGCACCGCCGTGATCAAGCCCAGCGAGATGAGCGCCCTTCAGACCGAGGTCGTGCTGCGGGCCCTGCATAAGGCGGGACTGCCCGCCGGCGTCTACAACGTCGTCAACGGACGGGGCGACACAGTAGGCGCGGAGATTACCGCCAGCCCCGACGTGGCCAAGATTTCCTTCACCGGCTCGACCGCGGTCGGCAAGGCCATCGTTCGGGCCGGCGCCGACACGCTGAAGCGGGTGACCCTGGAGTTGGGCGGCAAGTCCCCCTCCATCGTGCTCGACGACGCCGATCTCGACGCTGTCGTCCCCGGCGTAATCGAGGCTGGATACATGAATTCCGGCCAGGCCTGCATCGCCGGGACCCGCGTTTTGATCTCAGAGAAACGCCGCGCCGAGTTCGAGGCCAAGCTGAAGGCGGCTGTCGAGAACCAGGTCAAGGCTGGCGATCCGCGCGATCCGGCCACCACGGTCGGGCCGATGGTCAGCCAGACCCAATGGGACCGCGTGCAGGGCTATCTGCGCCTGGGCGCTGAAGAAGGCGCCACCATCCTTGTCGGTGGTGAAGGCAAGCCTGAAGGGCTGAGCGGCTACTTCGTGCGTCCAACCGTTTTCACCGGCGTCGCCAACGACATGCGCATCGCCCGTGAGGAAATCTTCGGCCCGGTGATGTGCGTCATCCCCTACGCGGACGAGGACGAGGCGGTCAGTATCGCCAACGACACCACCTACGGCCTCTCCGCCTATGTGTTCGGGGAACAGGCTCACGCGACGCGTATCGCCGCGCGTCTGGACTCCGGCCGTGTCGTCATCAACGGCGCCGCCCATGAACCGCTCGCGCCGTTCGGCGGCGTCAAACAGTCCGGCCTGGGCCGGGAGAACGGCGCCTTCGGCCTCGAAGCCTACCTGGAGCCCAAGACGGTTTTGGGGGCTCGGGCGGAATAGGCCCCGACCCCCGAACAGGCCCCGCTGCCAACGAGGGCACTCACCCCCCTCACCCCTCCCGAACCAACGCCTCCATCATCCGCCGCAGCAACCGCACCGACTCCGGAATCTCCTCCGGCTTCTCGGCCACCAGCTGCGCCACGGACAGTCCCCGCATCGACCAATGCACCAGGCGGATCATCGCCGGGGACGCCAACTCGCCCAGGCCTCGGCCAAACCGCGCTGGCGGGGCGAAGCTTTCGCGTTCGATCTGGGCTTGCAGGGGGGCGAGGCGTTCGGCCAGGGCGGGGTCGCTGCGGGAGCCTTGCAGGATCTCCAGCACCGCGACGCCGGAGGGGCGGCTCAGCACCTCCCACACCAGTTCGGGGATGGCGAGGGCCTTGGACATGGAGTCCGGGAAGGCCGTCAGCCGCTCCTGATAGAAGGCCATCTCCTCGTCGAACACCGCCCGCACCACGAACAGCATCAGGTCCGTCTTGGTGGGGAACTGGTGCTGCATGGCGCCGCGGCTGACGCCGGCTTCGTCGGCGACGGTCACGGTGGTGGTAGCCGCATAGCCGCGCATATGCAGCAGCCGGATCGCCGCCTCCAGCACCCGCGCGCGGGTGTGGGCGCTGCGGTCGACCTGTCGTTCCCTTGGTTTGGTAACGGCGGTCAAACCACCCGCCCGGCCTTCGCGATCTGGCCGAGGTAGTAGGCGCTGGGCTTTGGCGTGCGGACGAAGGTCTGCCGGTCCACCGCCACCAGGCCGAACTTGGGCCGGTAGCCGCTGGTCCATTCCCAGTTGTCCAGCAGCGACCAGTGCAGGTAGCCGCGCACGTCCAGCCCGTCGGCCAAACAGTTCATCACCCCCTGCACCGCGACCTTGATGAAGGCGACGCGCTGCGCATCATCCTCGGTGCCGATGCCGTTCTCGGTGACATAGATCGGCCGCCTGGCCTCGGCGGCGACCATGCGGATCACCTTTTCCAGCGCCTCCGGCGCATAGGGGTAGCCCATCTGGGTCATGGGCACGCCGGTCTCGGGGATGTTGGCGTCCGGCCCGACGATGGAGCGGCTGTAGTTCTGCACGCCGACGAAGTCGCCGGGGGCGCTGATCCAGGGGGTCAGCACCTGGGAGCGCTTCAGCAGCACACCGGTCATGTCGCCGTTGGGCGGCGGCGCGTCGTGGTTCAGCGCTAGGGTCACGCCCACCGGGAAGGCGCCCTTGGAGGCGGTCTTGACGGCGTCGTAAGCGCGGCTGTGGGCCTCGATCATGATCGGCTGCTGGATGTGGAAGTCGCTGAGCAGCGGGCTGGCCCACTTCGGATTGCCCAGCTGGGCGGCGACGCCCTTGCGCATCATCTCCAGCTGTGGGCCCAGGTTGCGCATCGTCGGCTCCCAGCTCAGCAGGGCGTTGATGTTGGGCTCGTTGAAGGTGGCCGAGGCGGTGATAAGGTCGCCCATATGCTGGGTGACCAACTGGCAATAGCTGGCGAAGGGGGCGATGCCGTCCGCCGTCATGAAGCCGCCATTGGCCGCGAACCAGCGCGGCACGGTGGTGTGGATGAAGGTCACCACCGGCGCCATGCCGTGCTTGTGCAACTGCTCCAGCACCCGGCGATAGTAGGCCAGGGCGGCGTAGGAGATCTGGCCCTGTTCCGGCTCGATCCGCGACCACTCGATGGAGAGCCGGTGGGCGTTGAAGCCGAAGGAGGCGGCCAGGGCTATGTCTTCGTCGATGCGGTTATAGCTGTCGTCGGCGTCGCCGGAGGGCGTGGCGAAGATGCTGGGCTTCATATGCTCCAGGATCCACAGGTCGCTGGCGAAGTTGCCGCCCTCGATCTGGTAGGCTGCGCCCGCGCTGCCCCACAGAAAGCCTTGCGGCGCGCGGGCCGCGGCGGCGGCCATGGCCTTGCCCGCCGTGCTGACCGCAACGGCTGCGGCCGCGCCGCCGGAAATCAAACTGCGCCGGTCGATCATTGAATTTGCGAGCCTTTTTGAATCCGTCCCCTATGGTGACGCTAAGGGCCTGCTTGATTGCGGTCAACCCTGATTGTAAGTGAAATCGCCTTGGCGGGAGATGGACGACGATGGGTCTGAGGATGTTGAAGACGGTCGCACTGGCCGCTGTGGCGGCGGGCGTCATCGCCGCGCCTGCTCTGGCGCAAACCACGCCGGCTCCGGCCCCCGCGCCCGCCGTCGGCGTGCTGGCCAAGCCTTGCGACGCCCTGCCGCCCATGCCGCCGGAGGTGGCCGACTATATGGCCAGGCTGAAGCAGGCCCAGGCCGACCACAAACCCATGCCCCTGCCAGCGCCCGCCACCATGGGCCTCTATTCGCGCTGGACCGCCGCGCGCCAGCCGCTCGACTACGCCGACCTCTGCCACTACGCCGACGACAACGCCAAGCTGGGGCCAGCCACGCGGGAGCGGGTAGTCTATTTCGGCGACTCCATCACCGAGCTGTGGAAAATCCAGGACACGTCCTTCTTCACCGGCGAGGTGCTAGATCGCGGCGTCAGCGGCCAGACCACCGCCCAGATGCTGATCCGCTACCGCGAGGACGTGATCAATCTGCATCCGCGCGTGGTGCACATCATGGCCGGCACCAACGACATCGCCGGCAACACCGGCCCGACCTCCATCGCCTGGATCGAGAACAATATCCGCACCATGGTCGAGCAGGCCAAGGCCAATCACATCCGCGTGGTGCTGGCCTCCATCCCGCCGGCGGCGAAGTTCACCTGGCGGCCGGCGCTGAAGCCGATCGAGTCCATCGCCGCGGTCAACGCCTGGCTGAAACAGTACGCCCGTGAGCAAGGGCTGACCTATGTCGATTACTATTCCGCCCTCGACGACGGCCAGCACGGCTTCAAGGCCGCCTGGACCGTCGATGGCGTCCACCCTAATGCGGCCGGCTATACGGTGATGGAGCCGCTGGCGAGGAAGGCGGTGGGGCAGGCGATGAAGTCCAGCCGATGAGGGCGTTGCGCCGGTATGATCATCGCCATCACGGCGGGGCAGGGACCAGCCACTCGCCCCATCCTCCCACCGCTACGCGGCGGACCCCTCCTTCCCCGACAAGCGGGAAAGGTTGGCGATGCGGCGTCAGTTCGAAAGCCTTCCCTCTTTATGGGGAAGGAGGGACCCAAGCGAAGCTTGGGAGGATGAGGGAATTTCAAGCGCTAAGCGCTGAAGCCCCATCATCCTCAACCCCATCCAACGCCTGCTCCATCGCCGCGAACAGCTGGCCCACCTCGATGGGTTTGGCGACGAAGCCGTCCATGTCGGCGGCGAGGTATTCGGCCACGTGGTGGGTCATGGCGTTGGCGGTGAGGGCCAGGATCGGCGTACGGGCGCGGCCCTCGGCGGCTTCCAGCTCGCGGATGGCGCGGGTGGCGGCTATGCCGTCCATCACCGGCATCTGCACATCCATCAGCACCAGGTCCCAGGCCTGGCCGCGCCAGGCATCGACCGCGGCGCGGCCGTCGGCGACGATGGTTGGGGTGATGCCGGCCTGCTCCAGCATGGTCTTCAAGACCAGCTGGTTGACCGCATTGTCCTCGGCCGCCAGCACCCGAAGGCTCCGGTCCGCGTCGGCCGAGTGGCTCTGTGTCGCCCCGGCCGAACCCCGCTCTTCGGCGCTGAGCGCGTCGCCGATCCGGGGCAGGGGCAGGGCGACGGTGAAGGTGGTTCCCTCGCCCAGCACACTTTCGACCTTGATCGCCCCGCCCATCAGGTCGGCCAGGTCGCGGCAGATGGCCAGGCCCAAGCCCGTGCCGCCGAACTTGCGGGTGGTGGACTTGTCGGCCTGTTCGAACTTCTCGAACAGCTGGTCGAGCCGGTCGGCCGGGATGCCGATGCCGCTGTCGTGCACGGCGATCACCAGTCCAGGATCGCCCGCGGAAACCGCGACGTCCACGCCGCCGGTCTCAGTGAATTTCAGGGCGTTGGAGATCAGGTTGTAGAGGATCTGCCGCACCCGGGTGGAGTCGCCCAGATAGACGCCCTGGGCCTCCGGCGCGATCTCCATGTGGAAGCGCAGGTCCTTCTGCTCGGCCACCGCGCTGAAGGCGCCATGGGCGCCGCGCGCCAGATCTTCCAGGCAGAACTCAGCGTCCTCCAGCTCCAGCTTGCCGGCCTCGATCTTGGCCAGGTCCAGCAAGTCGTTGAGGATGGCCAGCAGCGAATGGCCGGACTGTTGAATGACCCGCACCCGCTCCTGTTGCGCCGGCGAGAGGTGGTCGGCGGCCAGCACCTGGGCCATGCCGAGCACGCCGTTCAGGGGCGTGCGGATCTCGTGACTCATGGTGGCCAGGAAGCTGGACTTGGCCGCGTTGGCGGCCTCGGCCTCCTCCTTGGCGCGCACGATGGCCTGTTCGGCTCGTTTCTGGCCGGTAATGTCGCGGATGGCGCCCAGCAGGGTGGTCGCTCTGCCCTTGTCATCGGCCCGATAGTCGGCGGTGCCCTCAACCCAGATATCCTTGCCGTCGGTCCGCTTGATCCGGTATTCGGCGCGGTAGGGCTCGCCATTTTCAAGGTGCTGGCGCCAGAGCTCATCGACCATGGCCCGGTCGCGGTCGTCCACCGTCACCTTGGGGTCGCGATAGAGGTCTTCGTAGGTTTGCGGCCGCATGAAGAAGGTGTCTTCCGCGCCGGCCTTGAACAGTTCGCGCCGCCGATAGTCGATCTCGAACACATGCACATCGGACAGGCTGAGCGCCATGTTCAGCCGCGCCTCGTTGCGCTCCAATTCCTTCATCGCTTCGACCAGCGGCGTGATGTCGTCGGCGGCGACGATGATGCCGGCCACCTCGCCATCCGCGCCGGTCCAGGGCGTGACCTCGCACTGCAGGAACTGGGTGCTGCCGTCGAGTTGTGGAAGCTTGACACGCTGGCCCTTGAAGCTTTCGCCCTGCAGCACCTGGGCGAAGGGCTCGGCCCAGCGCTTATAGAAGCCGTCGGCGATCTCGAAGATGCCGCGGCCGATCACCTCGCGGTGGTTCAGGTTCAGGGCGTCGGCCCAGATGCGGCTACAGGCGGCCACACAGAGCTTGTCGTCGGTCATCACCACCGACAGCGGCAGGGCGCGGATCAGTTCGGCCAGGGTCGAGCGAGCCCGGTCCCGTTCCGCCGCCGCCTCGCGCGAAGCCCGCGCCGTCTGGGCCCTGGACCACTCGTCGGCGAGGCCGTCGGCCAGGTGCTCAAGGCAAGCCAGCTTGTCGGCGTCGAAATCCTTCGGCTCGGGCCCGGTCGCGCAGATCACCCCGGCGATGGAGCCGTCCGGCAGGCGGATCGGCGCCGCGCCATAGAAGCGGGCGAACGGCGGGCCGACCACATTGGGATTGTCGGCGAAGCGCGGGTCGAGCAGGCAGTCCGAAACCCACAGCGGCTCGCCGGTCTCGAGCAGAATCCTGGCGCCCGGAGCGTCGTCGAGATTCGCCGCGGCGCGGCTGGTACTGCGCCAGACCCGCCCTTCGTTGACCAGGATCACGCCGGCGTCCTTGGCCTCAAGCAGCTGCTTGGCCAGGAAGGCGGAGCGGTCGATCACCTGGATCGAGATGTCCATGCCGAACGGGGTCGTTTCGGCGTCCATCATGGGGTCGGCGCGCGCCATTTTTCCTCCGGTTGCCGCTGTGGTAGCCGGGGAATGTTAATTTAGGCATTACCGGCGGTTAGGCGCCGCGTTCCGCGAGGTAAGACGCCAGCCGCTCCAGCCCTGCGGCGTTCTTCTCAGGCCGGGCCGCGAAGCACCACCGGAGCCAGCCTTCGCCGCCGCCGGCGAAGGCGGAACCGGGCGCCAGCCCCAGCCCCACCTTGTCGATGATATCCTTGGCCATGCTCACCGAGTTTGTGCAGCCCTCGATGCGGAAGAAGGCGTACATGCCGCCGTCCGGCTCCGGCGCGGTCACGCCAGGCAGGGCGCGCAGGCCGGCCAGCACCTGATCCCGCGCCGCCGCCAGATCCGCGCGGATGTCCGCGATCGTATCCTCGCCCTGGTCCAGCGCCACCGCCGCCGCCGACTGGATGAAATCGGGCGGGCAGGAGGTGTTGTACTCCAGAAGCACGCCGACCGGCGTCGTCAGGGTCGGCGGCAGCACCATCCAGCCCATCCGCCAGCCGGTCATCCGCCAGGCCTTGGAAAAGCTGTTGCAGGAGATCACCCGGTCGGCCGGATCGGCGATGGCCAGGAAGGAGGGCGCGCTCTTCTCCGGCCCATAGTGCACCCGCTCGTAGACGTCGTCGGCGATCAGCCAGATGCCGTGCTTGCAGCAATGCTCCAGGATCGGCGCGCGATCCTCCGCCGGCAGGCTCCAGCCGGTGGGGTTGTTGGGCGAATTGAGAAAGAGGGCGCGGGTGTCCGGCGTCAGCGTCGCGAACAGCTTGTCGAGATCGAGGCGCCAGCGGCCGTTCTGCGCCTCCAGCGCGACTGTCTCCACGCGGCCCGAGAGGATGCGCGGGATCTCCATCACATTGGGCCAGACCGGCGCGACCACGACAACCTTGTCGCCGGGACTGACCACGGTCTGGGCGGCGACCATCAGGGCGCTGACGCCGGAATTGGTGATCGCCAGCCGCTCAACGCCGATGGGCTTGTCGTGCAGGCGGGTGAGATAGCGCGACAGGGCCTCGCGCAGGTCGGCCCGGCCGAGGTTGTGGGTATAGAAGGTCTTGCCGTCGTTCAGGGCGTCGATCGCCGCCTGACGAATGAAGGCCGGCGTCGGCAGATCGGCCTCGCCGAACCAGAACGGCAGCACGTCATCGCGGCCGAAGCCGGCGTTCGCAACCTCCCGAATCTCGGACATCTTCAGCGCCGTGATCTCGGCGCGCGCAACGGCGGGATGGGTCATGTGGCTGTTTAGCAGGGGCGCGGGGAGTCGCGAAGGTTTTGGTCTGCCCTCGCTAGAACAGCTCCGACGCCGGCGCCTGCCATCCCCACCAGCGGTACATACGTGCCCTATGCGTGCAGGGGGGGAGGTCATTTCGGGCGATCCGCGCACCTGCATTCGCAAAAAGGTATAATCGCCCTGTCGAAGCATAGCGGATTTCGGACTCTGGTCGGCCGGGGCTAGACGCCAGCTCTGCGGCAGCTACGCTCGGCGCATTCTTGTTCGAGGTATCCCATGCTGCGCACCGCTGCTCTCGCTGCTGGACTGGTATTGATCGCCGGCGTGGTCTGTTCGCAGACGCCGGCCTCGGCGCCCGTGGTCGCGCCCGCCCCGCCGCTCCCGCCGCGCCTGCTGCCGGTCAAGCTGGTGATGAAGCACATCGTCAATCCTGCGGCCGAGCTGTTCTGGAAGGCCGGCGGCGAGGTGGATACCGCCGAGGGCGAGACCAAGCGCGCGCCCACCGCCGATGACGACGCCCGCTGGGCCGCCGCCCTGGACGCCGCCGCCCAGTTGCAGGAGGCCGGCAACCTGCTCGCCATGCCCGGACGCGCCCGCGACGATAAACAGTGGATGAAGTACGCCGCCGACCTCAACGCGGCCGGCGCCCTGGCCATGAAGGCCGCCCAGGCGCGCGATCCTAAGGCGATGGATGACAGCGGCAGCGCCCTCTATAACGCCTGTTTCGAATGCCACGGCCGCTACATCCCGCGGCCCGCCAACTCGCTGTACAAACACTTCAACGAACCGGACTCGGATTTCAAACCGCCGAAGTGAGATTGGGGTTCGCGATGATGCTTGCACCGCTCTTGGCCGCCGCCTTGCTCGCGGCAAGCGCCGCGTCCGACGACGGACTCCACGGCTTTCGCCCACATTGCCCGAACTGCGTCAGCGCCTCCAGGGCCGGGCCGGTGGGCATCCGGCTCGGCGTTCCACGACATGCTCTGATCTTCTTCGAGATCGGCGAATTCGCCACTCGCTCGGAGGTTTCGGTGATCGACCTCGACTCAGGCCAACTGACCATCACCACCCAGACTTCGCCGACCGATGTGCAGGAGCGGACCGGCGATATCGATCCCGCCTTGCTGCAAACCCTGAGGCTCGCCGCCCGCCGGGCCTGGCGCGAGCCGCTGCGCCTTGGGCCGCTGCCCATGGCGCCGGGCGCCGAGTTCGGCATGCAGGTCGTTGCCGGCGGCGAGATGGTGAACCTGTGGCCCGAGACACCGAAGTATCGCTACCTGAAATCGCCAATCGACAAGGCTCTCCGACGAACAGCCTTGTCGCCCCCAGCTACCCGCCCTTGACGATCGCCCCAGCCAGCAACTGCTGCGTCAGCTTCTGAGGGTTCACCTGATCGACGATCATCGACAGGCGCTGGATCATGCCGACGAAGATCAGGTCGTTCTCGGGGTCGATCCAGAACCAGGTTCCCGCCGCGCCGTCCCACTGGAAGGTTCCCTTGCCGACCGGAAGGCCGGCCAGGTCCGGGTCCATGAACACCGCGCAGTTGTAGCCATAGCCGAAGCCCGGCCGGATCGCCTGGTGGCCAACGCCGAAGCCGCCGTGGATCAGGGCGTCGGACAGGTGGTTGGCGCTCATCAGCGCCACGGCTTCCGGTGAGAGGATGCGCGCGCCGGCCAGCTCGCCCTTGTTCAGCAACATCTGGGCGAAGCGGGCATAGTCGCCCAGGGTCGAGACCAGGCCGCCGCCGCCGGACGGGACCTTGGGGGGTGAGAGATTGTCGCCCAGCATTGGCGGCCGCTCCAGCGGCTGAAGTCCCTTTGTGCGGCTGGAGCGATAGAGGGTGGCGAGGCGGCCTCGTTTGTCTTCGGGCACATAGAAGCCGGTATCGACCATGCCCAGGGGCTCGAAGATGCGGGTGCGCATGAAGTCGGCCAGGGTCTCGCCGGTGATCGCCTCGATGATCGCCCCCTGGATATCCATGGAGATCGAGTAGACCCACTTGCTTCCCGGCTGATAGGCCAGGGGCAGGCTGGCGACCCGCTCGGCGAAGTCGGCCAGCGAGACGCCGCCCCAGATATTCGCCGCCTTGTAGAGGCGGCCGAGATAGTCCTCCTCCCAGCCATAGGTCAGGCCCGCGGTGTGGGTCATGACCTCGCCCACGGTGGGCGGATGGTCGGTGGGAACCAGCCTGGGCGAGCCGTCCGCGTTCACCCCGTCCAGCACCTGCATCTTGGCAAACGCGGGCAGGAATTTGGCGATCGGGTCGTCGTGCGTCCACAGGCCTTGGTCGTGCAGGATCATCATCGCCACGGCGGTGACCGGCTTGGTCATCGAATAGATGCGGAAGATGGTGTCCTCGGCCAGCGGCGTGTCGGTGGCGATGTCCTTCAGGCCCAGCACGCTACGCCGCGCCACCCGGCCATGCCGGGCGACCAAGGTGACCGCGCCGGCGAGCTGGCCCAGGTCGATCTGCTCCTGCAAGCCGGCGTCCACCGCATCCAGGCCCGCCGAGGTCAGGCCGACGCTCTCGGGTCCTGTATCCGCCAAATCCCGCGCCATGGTCGGTCTCTCCCGCTGAACGGCGCCGTGCGCCCAATCGCGACCTTGCTAAACCGTCCCTGCCCGAAGGAGAAGAAGGCGTGGCGGATGCTGTTTCAGAGAATCGGTGGGGTGAGGCGCGCCAGCGTTGGCCGCAGCTCGCCCTTGGCCTGCTCGTCGCCTTGCAGCTCTGGCTGGTCTGGGCCCATTCGCCGTGGCGGGACGAGTTGCAGGCCTATCTGCTGGTGAGGGACTCGGTCGGGGTTGGCGGCCTGTTCGCCAACCTGCACTACGAAGGCCATCCCGGCCTCTACTACCTGGTGCTGGCGGTATTCGAGGCCGTGGCGTGTTCGACAGCCGCGCTGAAGCTGTTGCAGACCCTGGTCGCGCTCGGCGTCACGGTTCTGGTCTGGCGCGGGGCGCCGTTCCCGGCATGGCTGAAGCTGATCATCCTCGCCGGCTATTTCCCGCTGTTCGAATATGGCGTCATTGCCCGCAGCTACGGTCTGGGCGAGCTTCTGCTATTCGCCTGGCTCATCACCCGCCGCACGCGGTGGGGCTGGCTGATGCTGGCCCTGATGGCCAATGTGGCGGTGAACTTCGCCTTCCTGTCCGGCGTGCTGGTCCTGGCCAGCCTGTGGATCGAGCGCAGGTGGTCCTGGGCGGGCGTGGCGCTCTGGGCCATCGCGGGCCTGGCGGCCGTTCTCACCCTCGTCCCGGCCCACGACGTCGCCACCGGCGCCAGCGCGCTCGCCCAGCCGCTGGGCCTGCGCGTCCTGACGGCGCTGCGCTGGCAGTCGTCCATCCTCTGGCCCAGCCTGGTCGGCGTCTGGCCCTACCGCTGGCAGGTGCTGGTCAGCTCGCCGGAGGCGCCGCTGCTGGCGGCTCTGCTGGGGATAGGGGCGGGGGCGCTGGCCATGGCGGCGACCTGGCGCGACCGGCGGGCCAGCCTGTTGGTGCTGGTGCTGTTCCTGGCCATGACCGCGCTGTCGGCGCTGATCTACCCCACCTACCTGCGCCACGTCGGCGTGCTGCTGCTGCTGGCCATCGCCCTGGAGTGGATGCGGGTCGAGCGCTGGCCCAAGGCCGTGGCCTCGCCGGCCTTCGTCGGCTGGATGGCGGTGAGCGCCGTCTGCGGCCTCTGGGCAGCCGGCTGCGCCCTGGTCATTCCCTTCTCCTATGGCCGGCAGGAGGTGGATTGGATCAAGGCGCATGGTCTCCAGGCCGCCGCCTGGGCCGCCTATCCGGGCTATGTCGGCGGCGATCTTTCCGCCGCCACCGGCCAGCCGACCTACAATCTGCAGAAAGAGTGCCTGAACACCTTCATGCGTTGGAACACCCACGCCTACGACGATGTCGATGACGACGATCTGGCCGACCGCATCGCCCAGCCCGGCCCCTTCGCCTACCTGGCCAGCGACGAGGACCTCAGCTTCCTGCAGGCTCCGCTGAAGCCGATCGCCCATTTCGACCGTGGCATGGGGGACAATGGCGTCTATCTCTACGCGGTGACGCGGCCGATGAAGGGTGTGGGAGCGAGCTGCCGATGACGCCGGACGCCTTCGAAGCCGCCGCCCTCAGCCTGGCTGGCGCCGTGCTCGACATCAAATGGGGATCGGACCGCTGCTATTGCGTGGGCGGCAAGATGTTCGCCGCCGCCGGCGGCCACGCCGAACACGCCACCGGCCCGTCGTTCAAGGCCTCGGACCTGGCCTTCGAGATGCTGGTGGAACAGGGCTTCGCGCGTCCGGCGCCCTATGCGGCCCGGGCGAAGTGGGTGCAGCTCAAGAGCTATGACGTCATGCCGGACGAGGAGCTGAACGCCTATCTCGTCCAGGCGCACGCCATCGTCGCCGCCAAGCTGACCCGGAAGGCGCGGGCGGAACTCGGGATCGGTTAGGCGCTACTGGTCGTCCTCGTCGTCGCAGCCGCAGGCGTCGCGGAGTTCTCGCGCGTCGCGGCTGTCGTGGGGTGGCGGGGCGACGAAGCCGCTGTAGCGATCGATGTGGCCTTCATGGCGATAGCGGACCACGTCTTCGCCGCCAGTTTCGTAGCCGGAGCCGTAGCCATAAGGCCCGGCATAGCCGCGGCCGCCGCGATAGCCGTAGGGCTCGTACGAAGACGGAGAGCCGGCGCCCTCATAACCGACCTGGCGGTCATGATGCTGATCGTAAGTCGGATCGTATGCGCCACCACCGTCGTCACGACCGGAGCCATAGCGAGGCTCGCCAACGTCGGAATGCCCGCCCCCATATTCGCTTCGGCGATCCGCCATCAGCGGGCCGCCGCCGTAGGATTGATGTTCGCTGTCGCGGCCGTATCCGTCGAACGTTCCCCCACGGGAGATGAGCTGAGGCGCGCCGCGGCCATCGGGATAGGGGACCGCGACGTCGCGAGGATAGCCGCCATCGGCGGCTCTGGCGGCATAGGGGTCGCTATAGCCGGAATAGCGCATGCCATAGCGGCCGTGGGCGGTGACCGGCCGGTAGGGCGCGTAGGTTGGCGCCGGCGCGGCATAGCCCTGCTCATCGGGTCGATGGGCCTGCCCATGGCCGGCGGCCAGGGTCGAGCGCATGTCCACCTGCTCCTGCGCCGAGACGTGAAGCGCCGGCAGGGCGATCGCGGCCAGGACGAGCGCGCCGGCCAGCGCCAAGGCTGATGGCTTCATCGGGACCCTCCATAGCCGACGCACAAGCGTTGCGGCCATGGCGACGTTAACCAATTACGCGAGCCGGCGATAGGCTAGCGACGGTGGTTGCAACTGCAGTCGATGACCACGTCGCCATTGGCGTAGACCGGCTGTCCGATCGGCGCCTGGTAGTCCATGTCCACAGCCTGGCCCGTCGTCGGCGACACGCCAGACAGATAGACACTGTCACATGTGGCGTAGCCATAGTGTCCACTGCAGGGGGCGCGATAGGCGGCGCGGCGATGATGGACATAGCCATAGTGATAGGTATGCGTGGTCGCCGTCGTGGTGCTGGTGCTGGTGGTCGCCACGGCCTGGGCGGAAGCGGGCGAAACAATCGTCATTGGCGCGGCGATCAGAACCGCGCCAGCGAGTACTGTGGGCAAAAGCTTCATCGGAATCCCTCCATCTGGGCCGGTGAGGTTGACCGGCTCCAGCCCCTATGGTCACGCCTGTCGCGGCTGACATTAACCAAATGCTTGGACGGCGATTCCGTTGCGAGCGAGACTGTAGGGACGGTCGAGCGCCGTCCCAGGGAGAAGATCATGACGCCTACCCAACGCCTCTTCGCCGGCGGGTTTTGCCTTGCCGCTCTGCTGGCCGCATCGCCTCTTATGGCCGCGCCGGACATGCCCACGTCAGATGGGGACGTGCACGTCAATCAGATCCAGGTGATCGGCAGCCACAACAGCTACCACGCCGGCCTGACCCCCGGTGTCGGCAAGATGATCAAGGCGCAGAATCCCAAGGCCTTCGACGACCTGGACTATCAGCACGGAACCCTGACCACCCAGCTGGATCACGGCATCCGGCAGGTGGAACTGGACATCTATGCGGACGCCAAGGGCGGCCGCTACGCCCACCCGTTCGGCGCCAACTTCGCCCCCGGCGGCCAGGCGGCGTTCGACCCCGACGGAGTGATGAAGAAGCCGGGCTTCAAGGTCATGCACCTGCAGGACCTGGACTATGTCAGCAACTGCCAGCCCTTCATCGCCTGCCTGACCGAGCTGCGGGCCTGGTCGAAGGCGCACCCGGATCACACGCCGCTGTTCGTGCTGGTCGAGACCAAGACCCAAGGCCCGATCCCCGGCGTGCCGATGGTGACGCCGGAGCCCTTCACGCCCGAAGTGCTGGACGCTCTGGACGCCGAGGTCGCCTCGGTCTTCCCTGCCGACGAGCGGATCACGCCCGACCAGGTGCGTGGGGCGCATAAGACCCTGCCCGAAGCGGTGGCCGACGGCGGCTGGCCGACGATCCGGCAAGCGCGGGGCAAGACGGTGTTCCTGCTCGACCAGACCAATGTCACCGCCAACTACATCGCCGGGCATCCGGCGCTGGCCGGCCGCGTGCTGTTCACCAACGGCAAACCCGGCGATGCTGACGCCGCCTTTGTTGAAGAGAACGATGGCCCGCCGGGCCTGATCACCAAGCTGGTGAAAGAGGGTTATCTGGTCCGCACCCGCTCCGACGCCGACACTCACGAGGGCCGCAGCGGCGACACCACCCACCGCGACGCGGCGCTGAGCGACGGCGCCCAGATCATCTCCACCGACTACCCCTGGTTCGAGCCGTCGCGCTGGACCGGCTATCAGGTCAGCCTGCCCGGCAAGGCGGTGGTGCGCTGCAATCCGGTGACCGCGCCGAAGGGGTGCGTGGACGGGGGGCTGGGGAACTAAGGCAGGACCGTTCTTCTCCTCCCCCCTCTCTCGCTTCGCTCGGGGGTGAGGGGGAAGAGTGTGGACGCCCCTAAGGCTTCGCGCCGCCCACCACATAGGTCGTGCCGGCCATGCCCCACATCTGGTCGTTCGGTGGCGCGGGCGGCAGCGGTTTGGCCGACATCCAGCGGGGATAGGCCTCGGCGACGGACGCCTCGGCCTTGGCGGGTTCGGCGGTGTGGAAGCTGACTGTGAGCGGATCGGTCCCGGTCCAGATCAGCGCGCCGTGCTCGCCGGCCTTCAGCCCGAAGGGATGGGCAGCCTGGCCGCGCCGCCACTCGACCACCGACTGGCCGTTGACGCGGACGTCATCGACCGCGTTCGGCGCGCCGAAGCGGAGAACCAGCTGGGAATCGCCCGAATGGGGCCGCAACGTCAGCGTTACCGTCCCGTCGGCGCCCGCCGTGCGGGTGATATCGGGCGCCGGCGCATCGACATAGGCCGCCGGGGCGGCGGACAGTTGGCCGGTCGTGAAAATGAAGCCGGGATGCGGCTCGATGGCGCTGCCTTCGGCCTGCAGCACCTTGCGTGTCCAGTCATCCATCGCAGTCGGCGCCGCCCGCCAGGCCTTGTGGGCCGCCGGGTCGATCACGAACAGCGGCTCCACCGCATTGGGGTGGCGCGGGGTCCAGGGCGAGGTCAGGTGCAGGAAGGCCGCGAGGAGTCCGCTGACGATAAACAGCAGGCCGGCGGGCCAGAGGTGAGGCCGTTGCACATCTTCCGGCGACGCCAGCGGCCACAGCGCCAGGGCCGACAGCAGAGTCGGCAGCATCGCCAGCACCGGCAGGTCGAGGCCTTGCAGCAGGGCATGGAACAGATATCCGGCCCAGGCCGCCGTCAGCGCCGCGATCAGCGTCTGGATCAGCCGGTCGCGGAAGGTCATCCCGCCGCCTTGGCTGGTGGCGAAGCTCACACAGGCCGCCGCCAGGGGCCACCCGATCACATAGCCCGCTGTCGGGGCGATGACCTGCAACACCGCCGCCAGGGCCAGCATCAGGCCGAGCAGGCCGGCCCAGGCGCCCGACGGCTCCGCCGCTCGGCCGAAGCCGATCACGCCCACGACCGCGCCAAAACCGCCCAGGCCCAACGCCAGCACATCCAGACCGCCGAACAGGCAGGCGGCGGCGCCGCAGATCAGGGGCAGGGCGGCCGCAAGCCACCGGCCTTTGGCCCGGCCGATCAGCGTCGCGGTCGCCAGCAAGGCCGCCAGCGCCGCCGCCAGCATCATGACCTCGAAAGTCGGGAAGCGGGCCAACAGCGGCCGGTACTCCATCCAGCCCGAAGCGACCCCCGTGGCGCGCCGGACCAGCTCCAGCGCCACCCCGCTCAGGGCGATCAGGTAGAGGCCAGCGCCGACACCGCGCACGGCGTCGATCCAGCTCAGCGCCTCGCGCCGATGGGCCAGCACGACGCCTGCCGCGATCAACCCCGCGCAACCGGCCAGCACCAGCCAACCCGCCCAGAGCGGATAGGCCAGGGTCAGGCCGAACAGGACATTGCCATAGACCACGTCGGGCGCCCGCGCTGGCAGCGGCCCGAAGGCCAGCGCCACGGCGGTGGGCAGCACCTGCTGGCCCATGTGCTGCAGCGAGCCGATGTCCAGCGCCGCCGGCGTTGAGCTAGGCGAGTGGTAGTCGAACTGCCGGCCGATGAAGGCGTAGTTCAGCCCGACCTTGCCGTGCTGTTTGGCGACGGTGAAATCGGTATCGTTGGGCAGGTGCTGGTAGACGAAGACGGTGAGGGCGTTGCTCTCCGGCGTCACCGCGGTGCGGCGATAAAGGGCGATGTCGCCGCCGTTGTGTTCGGCGGTCTCGAACATGATCGCCCGGCCGCCGCCGCCTCGCGTCTCCATGTTGATGACGTAGCCGACGTGGGCGGCCAGCGGGCTGTCGAAGAAGGCGCGGGCGCCGAGCAGGCCGGCCTCCTCGCCGTCGGTGATCACGACCATCACGTCGCGCGCGGGCGTTCCATGGGTCTTCAGCGCCCGCACGATCTCCAGCGCCGAGGCCACGCCCGCGGTGTCGTCCGCCGCGCCGGGCGAGCCGAACACGCTGTCATGGTGCGCCATCAGCGCCAGCGCCGGCGCGTTGCGATCGCGTCCTGGCAGGACGCCGATGACGTTCTCAACCTGGCCGCCGCTGATGTAGCTTGAGCGGGCCTCGACCGGGGCGCCGCGCTGAATCTGCGGCGAAAGGCCGAGCGCCTGCATGCGGCCGACCAGATAGTCACGAATCTTGGCGTTGGCGGGCGAGCCGAGCGGGTGCGGGACCGATCCCATGGCCTGGATGTCGGCGAAGGCGCGGCCGGCGGAAAAGGCGTCGGCGGGTGCGTTCGCTGGCGCCGGCTTCGGCGTGACGCTGCCCAGGTAGAAGATGACAAAGCCTGCGATCAGCGCGACCGCCAGTCCGAGACGCCGCATGCCTTACCCCCCTCAGAGCCGGTAGAACTTCCGCGCCGTCGCCTGGAATAGCAAGGCTTTCTCGTCCGCCGAGCAACCGGCCGCCACCCGCTTCAGCGCATTCCACAGCACCGGATAGGTGCAGGATACGCCGTCCACCGGGAAGTTGCTCTCGAACATGCCGCGTTCGGGGCCAAAAGCTTCGATGCAGGTTTGCAGATAGGGGCGCCAGGCCTCGGCCAGCTCCGCCGAGTCCGGCCTCACCTCGCGTTTGTGGAAGCCGAAGCCGCAGGTGGCCATGCCCAGACCGCCGAGCTTGACCCAGACGTTGGGGCATTTGGCCAGCTCGCGGATGTCGCGGGCCCAGCCACCGAACACCTCGTCGCGCTTGCCCGCATAGGGGCCGATGCCGAGCGGGCCGCCGACGTGGTTGAGCACGATCAAGGTCTCGGGGAAGGCCCGGGCCAGGTCGATCACCTCGGGCAGTTGAGTGTGGAACTGCCAGGCCTCGAACGACAGGCCCAGGCGGCTCAGCTTGGTGAAGCCGGCGCGGAAGTCGGGACGGGCATAGAGGCCCTCTGGCGGGTCGGTGTGGCCGTTGCGGATCTCGTCGCTGGCGTGCCAGGCGCCGGCGTGGCGCACGCCCCGGAAGCGGCCGTTGCCGGCGCGGACATGGGCCTCCAGCACCGGCTCGATCGCCGCGCCCTGGGTCAGGTCCGCCCGACCGACGATGGCCTCGCAGGCGAGCACCGGCCCGTAGCGCCCGCTCGCCGCCATGGCCGCCGCGCCGTTCACGAACTCGGTCTCGCCCACATGGCTCATGGGTTCGGGAACGCCAGCCCGGTAGAAGGCGCCGCATTCGATGAAGACGGTGCTCTCGATGTTATGGCCGCTGGTCAGGTCGGCCAGCAGTTCCGGCAACAGGTAGCGGCCGCCCGGAAAGTCCCACAGGTGATGGTGCGGATCGCAGATCGGCAGATCCGGCTCAATGATGTCTTCGGTCATGGGCCTAGCTGCCCTTGAACACGGGAACGCGTTTCTCGACGAAGGCCTGGAAGGCTTCGCGGGAGTCTTCAGTGCGGCCCGAGGCGATGTGGCGTTTGGTTTCCAGGTCGATGAAGTCGCGCAGTGGCAGGCGCTCGGCGTCGAGGAAGTTGGCCTTCATCGAGCGCAGGGCGATGGGGGCGGTGTTGATCAGGCGGGTGGCGATCTCCTCGACGCCGGCCTCGAACTCGGCTTCGGGATAGAGGCGGCTGACCAGGCCGATGCGCAGGGCCTCGGCCGCATCGAACCGGCCGCCGAGCATGTAGAGCTCCCGCGCCTTGGCCCCGCCCAGGATGCGGGGCAGGAACCAGGGTCCGCCCATGTCTCCGGACAGGCCGACCCCAAGAAAGGCGGTGTTGAACTTGGCGGTGTCGTCGCAGACGCGGAAGTCGCAGGCCGCCGCCCAGCCGATCCCCGCGCCGGCGCAGGCCCCCTTGATCGCCGCCACCGTCACCACCGGCGCCTCATGCAGGATGCTGGAAACGTGGAAAGTAAGAGGGTTGGAAGTTCCGCCCTTGCCGGCGGCATAGGCCTTCACGTCCGCGCCGGGGCAGAAGTCCTTGCCCTGGCCGCGCAGGATCAGCACCCGCAGGCTCTCGTCCCTGGCTGCGTCTTCCAGCGCCTCGAGCAGCTCATCCAGCATGACGGCGGTAATGCCGTTGCGGGCCTCGGGCCGGTTCAGCGTCACCGTCGCCCGGTGGTTCGCCTTCTCATAGAGGATGGTTTCATACTGGCCCATGCCGCGCCTCCCGGGATGTTGATCTCCGCTGGGAGCAGTGTCGCGCGGGCGTTCGGTTAGGTAAAGCTACACCTCTCCTGGAAGGAGAGGGAGGGGCCCGCGCCGCAGGTGTGGGAGGGTGAGGATTGCGCTCTCTCAGATTCATCCTGAAGCAGCGCAATCCTCATCCTCCCAAGCTTCGCTTGGGCCCCTTCTTCTCCTTCCAGAAGAAGGTATTCCCCTACTCCGGCCCGCCCAGCGTCCGCCTGAAGAACGCCAAATAAGTCCTCCACAGCTGCACGTTCTTGGCCGGCGACGACACCCCATGCCGTTCGCCCGGGAAGAGCATCAGGTCGAAGGGCGTGCCTTGCGCCTGCAGCGCCGTCATGATCCGGGTCGAGTTCTCGAACACCACATTGTCGTCGGCCATGCCGTGCAGCAGCAAGAGCCTGGGCGCGCCGGGCTTGGCCAGTTCGGGCAGGCGGGGCAGGATGGCCGACTTGTCGTAGGCGGCCGCATCGGTTCGCGGATCGCCCATATAGTGCTCGGTGTAGTGACTATCGTAGAGGCGCCAGTCCGCCGGCGGCCCGCCCGCCGCCCCGGCCGCGAAGCCTGAGCCTGGCTCGGTCAGCAGGCGGATGGTCATGTAGCCGCCATAGGACCAGCCCATGACGCCGATCCGCTTGGGGTCCACGTAGGGCAGCGAGGCCACCAGCCGTTCGCCGGTGATCTGATCCGTCACCTCGACCCCGCCCATGGCCTTGTAGATCGGCGCGGCGAACTTGAGGCCCCGCCCGGCTATGCCCCGGTTGTCGATCCGGAACACCACGAAGCCGGTCTGGGTCAGCAGCTGGTCGCGCGGGGAGGTCCAGGCCTTGCTGACCGGGCTGCCGACGCCGGGGCCGCCATAGACGCTGACGATGGCCGGGTAGCGCTTTGCCGGGTCGAAACCGTAGGGCTTGGTCACGGCGTAATAGAGCGTCTGCCCGTCCTCGGCCTTCAGGCTCCCGAACTCGGGGAAACTCTTGTGATCCAGGTAGGGCCAATAGGGATGGCCGGCTTCGAGCCGGTTCTCCACGATCCAGGCCAGCCGCTTGCCGTCGATGGCGTAGAGGGCCGTCTGCGGCGGGGTGTGCAGGTCGCTGTAGGTCCCGACGAAGGCGCGATTGGTCTTGGCCATATCGACGGACCAAGTCCCGTCGCCGGTGGTGATCTGTCTCGGCGGGCCTGGGTTGCGATAGCTGACCGCGTAGAGATGCTGCTGCAGCGGGTCGCTGACCGAGCTGACAAAATAGACCATTCCTTTGGCCTCATCGACGCCCGTCACCGCCGAAGGATGCCGGCCGGCGCCGGAGGTCTCCGAGATCGGCCAGTCGCCGCTCGTGATCTGGCGCACCAGGGTTCCGTCGGCCGTGTAGAGGAAGAGGTGGTGGAAGCCGGTGCGCTGCGAGCCCCAGATGAAGTCGCCGTCCTTCAGGGCAGTGAAGTCGTCGTTCAGGTCGATCCACGGCCGGGTCGCCTCTTGTAGAACGACCTTGGATGCGCCGGTCTTGGGATCCACCGCCAGCAGGTCCAGGCTCTGCTGGTCGCGGGCCTCGCGCTGCACATAGAGGGTCTTGCCATCCGCTGACCAGTTCACGCGGGCGAGGTAGATGTCGGCATTGGCGCCCAGGTCCACCTTGACGGCCGCGCCGCCCGCCAGCGGCTGGACGTAGAGCTCGACGATGGCGTTTGGCCGCCCCGGTCGGGGATAGCGCTGGCTGACCACGGTGGCGCCCGCCGCGCCGATGTCGAAGCGTGGAACGATATCCACCGGCGTCTCGTCGGTGCGGGTGTAGGCGACGGCGCCGTCGCCGGGCGAGACCCAATAGCCAGTGAAGCGGCCCATCTCCTCCTGCGCCACGAACTCGGCGACCCCGAAAGAAATCGCCCCGCCGCCCCCGGTGGTCAGGGCGTGGTCCTGGCTGGTCTTCAGGTTGATGACATGCAGGTTCTGGTCCTTGACGTAGGCGACATAGCCACCGGCCGGACTGATCTTGGCGTCGGTGGCGCCGCCTGCCGTGTCGCCGATCTGGCGGACCGCTCCCGTTTTCGGATTGGCCAGATAGAGCTGGCCGGCGGCCGGAACCAGGATCGCCTCGCCCTTCTGGTCCCACTCATAGTCGATCACCCCGTGCTGGCCGCCGACCCGCTGGCGCTCGCGCCGGCTCTTTTCGGCCTCGCTCAGGACGGTGGTCTTGGGCTCGAACGCCTCGCCCTTCATCAGCAGTTTCGCGCCGCCGCCAGCGACAGGCTGGGCCCACAGGTCGTTGGTGGTCTGATCGCTCGGCGAGGGCTTGAGGAAGGTGACCAGGCCCCCGTCCGGCGAGATCTGCACATTATGGGGCGCCGGCCCATTCAGCGCCGGCGCGGCGAACACCCGCTCGATGGGGAGTTCCTCGGCCGTGGCGGCGGGGGGGAGGAGGGTGAGCGCGGCGAGGGCGAGAAGCAGGGTTTTCATGCGGCCAAGCTGCCGCTTGTGGGCGGAGACTGCAACCATTCCGGTTGAAGGACTGCGCCATCGCAGTGCGTGGTTCGAGACCCGCTTCGCGCTCCTCACCAAATCAAGATTTTTGCGACCTACGAAGTCGAGTTTGGTGAGGAGGCCGAAGGCCGTCTCGAACCACGCACCCTCACGCCCGATCCACCCGCGCCGCGAAACACCCGTAGGCCGCATTGTGCGCGTGCAGATAGGCCGCCTCGGGCAAGGCGAACAACCGGCCGATCGCCGGTTCCACATCGTCCGTCAGTTCGGCGGCGATCAGCATCCCCGCTTCATCGAACGCCCGGAGCGCGATCATGCGGTCCCGCAGCACCGGTGGCAGTTCGCCCACAAAGCTGCGCGGCGCCGCGGCCGTCTCGTTGACATAGATGGCGTAGCTGGACCGGTAGGGGCTGTCGGCGTCCTGGTGCTGATAGTTGAGCAACAGCAGGCTCTCGCCGGACTTGGCGTCCTCCAGGGTCACGCGGCAGGGATAGCGGCCGGTCTCGCCGGCGACATGGCGCACCACGCCGTGGGCCGCCAGCGCTTCGTCATCGAGGCCGAACAGGGGCTGGAAGGCTTCGACCGCCAGGCCGGAAATCGCATAGGTCATGATCGGGGCTCCAAGGTTGCTGAAGCGGACAGACCACGCGGCTGGGCGCTGGTCTGGCTGGAATCGGACGTGGCGCTCTCGCCCTTCGACAAGCTCAGGACGAGGTGGATATGCGACGTCCTATTGAAGTCGCACATTAAATTCCTCATGCTGAGCTTGTCGAAGCATGCGGGCTCGCGCTGGCGAATCCGTACGCACATCTGAAGGAGACACCCCGATGGAACTCGCGAAGCGCGCCGATTTCGCCCTCGCCGTTCCCTCATGCCTGGTGTCCCATGACTGCCTTCATCACACTTTCTGGACTCGCCTGCCGCACGCCTGACGGCCGCGAGCTTTTCGGGCCACTCGATCTCGCCATCGGCGCCGAACGCATCGGGCTGGTCGGCCGCAATGGCGTCGGCAAGACCAGCTTGCTGCGCATCATCCTGGGCGAGCTGGCTCCCGCGTCCGGCTCGGTGACCATCCAGGGCCGCGTCGGCGTGCTGCGTCAGGAAGCGCCGACCGCCGGCGCCAACCTGAGCGATCTGCTGGGCGTGCGGCCCGGGCTCGACCGCCTGGATCGGATTGAGCGCGGCGAGGGGACGCCTGAGGATTTCGACCTGGCCGACTGGGAACTGCCGCAGCGCATCGAAGCGGCGCTCGCGCAGTTGGGCCTGGCCGGCTTCGACCTCGACCGCCCGGCGCTGTCCATGAGCGGCGGCGAGGCGACCCGCGCCAGCCTGGCGGCTCTGATCGTGGACCGGCCCGACGTGATCCTGCTCGACGAGCCGACCAACAATCTTGACGCCGGCGCGCGGGACGCCGTGGCCGAGATGTTGCGTGGCTGGCGCGGCGGGGCGCTGGTGGTCAGTCACGACCGACGCCTGCTGCGCGGCATGGACCGGATCGTCGAGCTGACCAGCCTGGGGGCTGCCAGCTTCGGCGGCGGCTACGACCTCTATGCCGAGCGCAAGGCCGCCATGGAAGCCGCCGCGGCGCGGGGCCTGGAGACCGCCGAACAGGCGTTGCGCCAAGCCCAGGCGGAGCTGCAGCGCGAGAAGGAACGCAAGGCAAAGCGTGACGCGGCCGGCAAGCGCGCCAGGGCCAAGGGCGATGCGCCGAAGATGCTGCTCGATGCTCGGGCCGAGGGGGCGGAGAACACAGGCGCACGCCTGGGCCGGATCGCCGACCGTCGACGCGCCGATGTGGAGGGCCAGCTGGAGGCGGCTCAGGCCAAGATCGAACGGGTGCGGCGGCTCGGGTTCGACCTGCCGCCGTCGGGCTTGCCGGCCGCGCGGCGGGTTCTGACGATGGAGGACGTGGGCTATGCGGTGGATGGCCGCTGGATCGTGCGTGGCCAGTCGCTGAACGTGGTCGGGCCGGAACGGATCGCTATCGTCGGGCCCAACGGCGCCGGCAAGACCACGCTGCTCAAGCTGGCAGCCGGTGAGCTGGAGCCGAGCGAGGGCAGGGTGGTGCGCAATGCGCAGCTGGCGATGCTGGACCAGCGGGCGTCCAATCTGGATCCTGGGCAGAATCTGGTGGCCAACTTCCTGCGGCTGAACCCGACCGCTGGCCGCAATGCAGCCCAGGCGGCGCTGGCCACCTTCCTGTTCCGCAACACCACCGCCGAGGCCAAGGTCGGCGACCTGAGCGGCGGCGAGAAGCTCCGCGGCGCCCTGGCCTGCGTCCTGATGTCGGTCCGGCCGCCACAAGGCCTGATCCTGGACGAGCCCACCAACCACCTCGACCTGGACTCCATCGCCGCCATCGAATCCGCCCTGGTGGGCTACGACGGCGCCCTGATCGTGGTCAGCCATGATGAGGATTTCCTGGACGCGATCGGCGTGGAGCGGCGTGTGGAACTCGGAGGTGGCTGAGTGCGCGGTTGGCTTCGCTAGAATTCACCACGGAGCACACGGAGGGCGCCGGTGCGTTTCATCGGGCGCGAAGCGCAATCAATAGAGTGCGGGCGCTGAAGAATTTGGCGCGGGCTTTGTCCGCCTTATCGATCCCCAAGCCAGGCCGGTGCACAGAACCTCCGTGCCCTCCGTGTGCTCTGTGGTGAAATTCTTTCTTACCCCGCCGGATAAACCTTCCCGCCAGGTCCGCTCCAGATCTTGCCCGCATCCAGCGGCGAGGCCACCAGCAGCTTGCCGGCCACGTTCAGCCGGCTCATGCCCTGGGCTTCATACAGCGCCTCGAAGGCGTCAGGCGTCTGGCCTGTCGCCGTCATCTGCCCGATGCTCGACCGGTTGGTCGCCGCGTCGGCCGCCTGCATCAAGGCGACGTCGCGAGTGCCGGCGACCACCACCACGCGATTGCCGGCCGGCCCCTTGAAGGTCGAGACATAGCCATAGTCGACGTACATGGCGCCGTTGGAGTCCGGCCCGCCGCCCTGGCTGTCGTAATGGTGATGGGTCCGGCCATCGATCAGGTCGTCGTAGGTCTCGCCGATGGAGAAGCGCGAGCCGGCGAAGGCCGCGTCCCGCAGCACCCCCATGGCGCTGAAATAGCCGACGTAGACGATGTTGTTGGTCTTCAGCATCTGGGGCGTCAGATCCGAAGCCAGGATCACCTTGACCGGCCCGCCCTTGCCGGCGGTCAGCACCGGCAGCACGTCGCGCAAGGCGTAGGCGGCGCCCACCGGCAGGTAGCGCAGGTCCAGGTCCATATAGTGCGAGACCTTGTCCGGATGGGCCATCAGGAAGTCGTCGAGCTCGCCCTCGGAATTGACCGAATACTCCCGCACCAGGCGGTTCACCTGCATGCCGTCGTCGCTCTCGCCAAAGATGTAGTAGTCGCCGACCACCACCAGGGTCGGGAAGCGGTTGGCCAGCAGGGGAGCCCAGACCGGGCCGTGGCGAACATGGTCCAGGTCCTTCACTGCCTGTGGTCGCGAGGCCTCAAGGCAAAGCCAGGTGGCGCCGGATGAGAGGAGGATCAAGGCGATGGCGGCTAGGGCCAGAACCCATCCGCGCCTGACGGGAACGATGCCGGGAACGATGACGGGGCCAACGATGGGTGCGGCGGCGCTGGCCGGTTCGGGCCGGTGCTCGACGATCAGCCGGTATTCGCCGCGCGGAATGGTCAGCCGGTGCGCCTGGCCGGCGCGGGGACCGGCATAGAGGGTCTCCAGCTTGCGCCGCAGCTTGTGCACATAGACCCGGACCACGGCGTCCTGGTTGGCGTCGAAGTCGGCGCGGCGGCTGAAGACGGCGGCGGCCACTTCCGCCTCCTTGGGCGAGCGGTCTTCCAGGGACGACTGCACCAGATAGTCGAACAGCTTGCGCACGGGTTCGGACCGGCCGAGCGCGCCGGTTTCGCGGATCTGATCCGCCTCAGCCTGCAGCGCCGCGTGCGACATCGCTGTGTTCGACAATCCCTGGGTTTTCTTGCGCCCCGCTCGTCACTCTAACGTTCATGAACGTTGCGGAGAAGCTGTGTTTTCAAGGGATTGGTATGGGCCGTGCGTGTTGGAGTGGACGGTCCCCGAACGGTTCGAGACGGCCTTCGGCCTCCTCACCAAACTGAACCTATTAGGCTGCACAAAAGCTGAATTTGGTGAGGAGCGCGCAGCGCGTCTCGAACCACGCACGCGGCTGCGGCGTGCCAATCATTCCCTATAATCCTCTAAATAGGTTGATATTGGGAACGATAGGGAATATTTGGCGCGAAATTAGACCTGAATAAGGAAGGATCGCGTCGTGCGCCCCGCCAACGAGACTCCACAGGAACTCTATTCCGTCGATCAGGTGGCCGAGCGGCTGGGCCTGCATGTGCGCACGGTGCGCGCCTATGTGCGCGACGGGCGGTTGAAGGCGACCAGGATCGGCAAGCAGTATCGGATCGGCCGCGCCGACCTGGAGGCCTTCACCGGCCACCCCGTGGGTCCGACCGAGCGCGAGACCGTGCGCCGCAGCCGCCACGTCGAAGTCACCAGCATCGTCCAGATCGACGCCATCAGTCCCGAGGCCGCCGACCGCATGGTCAAGACTCTGACCGCTTCCGCGCTTGGCCGCGCCGAGCCGGGAAACCTGCGCGTGGAGTCGCTCTATTTCGACGACCTGGGCCGGCTGAAGCTGATCCTGGTCGGCGACCTCGCCGCCGTGAGCGAAGCCTTCGCCCTGATCGAACTGCTGGGGAGGGGCCAGCCATGAGCCCCATCTTCAAGACCGAGGCCGGCCGCGAGGCCGTGTACGCGCGTTATCGCCAATTCCTGGCCCGCTGGCCCGTGGCCAATGAACAGATCCGCCTGCCGACGCGGGAAGGGGAGACCTTCGTGGTCGCCAGCGGGTCGGCCGACGCGCCGGTTGTGGTGGCGCTGCACGGCGCCCAGTCCAACGCCCTGACCTGGATGGCCGATGTCGCGGTCTGGGCGCGACGTTTCCGTGTCTACGCCGTCGATGTGATCGGCGACGTAGGCCTGAGCGCGCCCTCGCGCCCGCCGCTGGAGGGCGAGGGTTACGCCCTGTGGCTGGACGATGTGCTGAACGGCCTTGGCGTGGACCGCGCGGCCTTGGGCGGCATGTCGCTCGGCGGTTTCATCGCGCTCGACTATGCGATCCGCCGGCCGGAGCGGGTGAGCGCGCTCGCCCTGCTGTGCCCGGCGGGGATCGGCCGCCAAAAGAACCTGCTGGCCAAAGCCTTCCCGCTGCTCTTTCTGGGCGCCTGGGGCCAGAGGAAGCTGCGTGAAATGGTGTTCGGCCCGGCCCCGAAGGAAGCCTCTCCGGCTGCGCGGGCCTTCGGCGACTTCTTCGCCATGATCCACGCCAACACCATCCCGCGCCGTGTACAGATACCGCTCGCCAGCGACGCGGCGCTGCGGGGTCTGCGCATGCCGGTGATGGCGGTGGCCGGCGGCAGGGACGCGCTGATCGACTCGGCGGGAACCAAGCGGCGGCTCGAACAGCATGTCTCGGGCGCCGAGGTCACCTTCCTGCCGGAAGCCTATCATCTTCTGCCCAGCCAGACCGGAGAGGTAATGGACTTCCTGGTCCGATCGAATGGAGCAAAGCCATGAGCGACCAGGTGTTCGAGGTGGGCGGCCTGCGCGTGCTGGCTTGCGATCCAGGCGGGCCTGTCCTGGCCAAGGCCGGCGACGTGTCCGACTACATCAGCGCCGCGTGGGAACACCAGGCCGCGCTGGTCGCCATACCGGTCGAGCGGCTCGCGGACGACTTCTTCCGCCTGCGCACGGGCCTGGCCGGCGAGGCGATCCAGAAGTTCGTCAACTACCGCATCCGCCTGGCGGTGGTCGGCGACATCGCCCGCTTCGTCGAGGCGAGCGACGCGCTGCGCGACTTCGTCGTCGAGTCCAACCGCGGTGACCATGTCTGGTTTGTCGCCGATGTCGGTGTGTTGACCGATCGGCTGAGCCCATAGGCGGCGTGACCTAAGTCTCGACAATCGAGCGTCTTTTATTCGCCACAACCGCTAGGTGAAGTACCGGGGTCGGAGGGCGCGCGGGCTAAAGGCCGCGGTGCTGACCTTTGTCGCCGCGCCTTGGGGGATGGTTTGAGTAGATTGATCGTTCCCGCCCTCGTGGCGTTGCTGGCGACGGCGTCAGCCGCTGGCGCCCAGACCTCCGGTACGCCGGCCGCCGCCACCCCATCATCCGCCGACACCCCGGCGGCCCAGCCGTCGGACGCCAAGTCCAAATCCTCGACCACGGTTCAATCCGTGACGGTGACCGCCAAGGCGCCCGACGTGCGCCGCTATATCGACCGCCGCAGCTACAGCCTGTCGAAGGATGTGCAGGCGGCGAACGGCTCGCTCGCCGACGCCCTGCGCAATGTCCCCTCGGTGGACGTCGATCCCAGAGGCACGCTCAGTGTCCGCGGCGACAGCAATGTCACCATCCTGGTCGATGGCCAGCCCTCGGCCCTGTTCCAGGGTCAGAACGCGGCCGATGTGCTGAAGCAGCTGCCCGCCGATCAGTTCGAGCGGGTGGAGGTGATCACCAACCCCTCGGCCGCCTACAAGCCGGATGGCACAGGCGGCATCATCAATCTGATCAGCAAGAAGTCGCATACCATCAAGCCTACCGGGACCATCAAGGCCAGCGTCGATCCGGCCGGTCGATACAGGGTCTCGGTGAATGGCAATGCGACCGTGGGCAAGCTCACCTTGTCCGGTGGCGCGGGTTTCAATCAGAATTTCAACCTCATCGACGCCACGACTGTCCAGCAGGTCACCGACCCGGCTTCCGGCGAGACCGCGCGGACGAGTTCGATGTCTCATGCGCGCGAGGCCTATACGCTCTCCAACGTCCATGGCGCTGTCGATGACGATCTGGACGCCAACGACCGCCTGAGCGCCAACGCGGCCCTCTATGCTTTCGACGTCGATCAGCCCCAAACGGTCGCCTATCGCAGCTCGGCGACCAGCGGCGTTCTGGCTCAGGACTATGACGCCGCCGGCGACGACAAGACGAAGTACTCGGTCGCTTTCGGCGGCGTCACCTATCGCCATCAGTTCGCCGGCGAGGACCACAACCTGGCGGTCAGCTTGAGCTACAGCGGCAACACCAATGTCGATACCAACCGCCAAACCCTCAACTACACCCTGCCGGTTCAGCCCAATCTGTTCCAGAATCTGGACTCGACGACCAGCAACACCACGGGGGAGTTGAAGGTTGAATACAAGTCGCCGATGCCGGGCCAGGGCCGGCTGGACACGGGCTATGATCTTGAGTTCGATGGCGACCGGCTGGACCGCCAGGGCTTGCTCGGGGTCGACCCGGCGGACGCCACCGTCCAGCCGGGCCTCAGCGACCGGTTCAGCGCCGACCAGATCATCAATGCCCTGTTCGTCACGTACCAGCAGCCGATAGGCCGCTTCGATATCCAGCCCGGTCTTCGGCTGGAGGCGGCGACGCTAACGACCGATCAGTTGCTGATTGGCGCCAAGACGTCGGAAACCTACCTCGACGCCTATCCGACCCTGCACCTGGGCTACAAGCTGGACGATCATACTCAGCTGACCTTGAGCTACAGCCGGCGGGTGCAGCGCCCGAGCCTGGATCAGCTCAATCCCTTCAGGGTCTACTACAGCCCGCTTTCGTTCTGGCAGGGCGACCTTCATTTGCAGCCATCGACCACGGATTCCTACGAAGCCGGCTACGAATATAACGAGAAATCAAACGACTATCTGGTTACGCTCTACTACCGCGACCACCACGATGTCGTCACGAGCCTGACCGAGAACCTGGGCGCCGGCGCCATCCTCGGCACCTATGCCAATATTGGGCAGCAGCGCGAAGCGGGCGGGGAGGCGGTGGTCAGCCAGCAGGTCCTGAAGACCCTGACGCTCAAACTCACCGGCGATGTCTTCTGGAGCCAGATCGACGATCCCGATCCTGGGGCGGCCGCTTTCCGATCAGGCCTGGTTGAGCAGGGCCACGGAACCCTGAATTGGGACGTCACCAAGGCGGACTTCCTGCAGCTCAGCGTCTATGTGAACGGCCGGCAAGTCACAGCCCAGGGTGTGACATCGGGTTTCAGCTATCTCGATCTCGGCTATCGCCACAAGTTCGGTGATCGGCTGGAAATGGAAGTGGTCGCGCTCGACCCCACCAACAGCTACCGGTCGAACACCACGCTGAATGCGCCCGGCCTCAGCCAGATCACCAACGCCAACTTTCACATTCGGCAAATCTCCGTCGGCTTCACCTATGCCCTCGGTGGCGCCGGGAAGGGCGGCAAGGACTTCGACTTCAGCGGCGGCGGTCACGGGGGCCACTAAGGCGCGGCGCTACACCGCACAACAAGGTAGCGGCTACCGCCTGGTATTGTTTTGAAACTAGTACCTTGCATCGAACAGTACCTTGCGATACACACTCCCTCGAGATCGGAGTGAAACCGTCGTGAACGAAACCATCCAGGTGCAGCTGAAAAAGGGGGTGCTGGAGCTTTGCGTCCTCGCGCTGCTCTCCCGGGGGGACGGCTACGCCTATGACATCGCCAGCCGCCTGGCGAAGGGGGTCGATATGGGGGAAGGCACCATCTATCCGCTGATGCGCCGCATGCAGGCCGATGGCCTGGTGGATACCTACCTGCAGGAGTCCCCGACCGGTCCGCCCAGAAAATACTACCGTCTTACCAGCCAGGGGCGTTCCAGCTTCCTGACCCAGAAGGCGGAATGGTCGACCTTCGTGGCGGCCGTCGAAGCCATTCTCGGGGAAGCCCAATGACCCGGTCGGAATTTCTTACCACGCTCAAGGTGGGGCTGCTTGGCATGCCCGCCACGGCGATCGCTGACATCGTCTCGGACTATGAGACCCATTTCGCCGACGGAGCGGCCGCGGGCCGCAGCGAGCAGGAGGTGGCGGCGGCCCTGGGCGACCCCGCCCGGCTGGCGCGGGAGCTCAGAGCCGAACAGGGGCTGAAGGCCTGGCAGGAGACCCGCTCGCCATCGACGGCGGTGACCGCGGTGTTCGCGGTGCTGGGTCTTGGCGCGCTCGACTTCCTGTTCCTGTTCCCGATCCTGATCGGCGTCGCGAGCACCATCCTGGCCTTCTACATCTGCGTCGTGGTCGGGATTTTCGCCGGCGGCGTCATGCTGGTCAGCGGGCCATTCTACGACGGGCCGGGCGGTGTGGCCGCCCTAATGTTGGCGGGCCTTGGCGTCATAGCCATATCCGTCTCACTGGGCGCGGCCCTGACCTTGGCGACCACTTGGCTGATCAACGCCCTGGTCTGGTACGGACGACTTCACTTCCGGCTGCTGAAGCCGGCGATCGAATCTTAAGAGGGGAGAGCAGGGGATGACGCGCGTATTGGTGATGACCGTTGCAGTCGGTCTGGCTTTGGCCGTGTTCTGCTTCTCCGTCGCCGGCGGCCTGGGGGGCATGTCTCTCGGCGCCAACGGCTTGCACTGGAAGATGGGCGACAACTGGGGCCGCCACCTGATCCATGTGGACCTCGACGACAACGACCGGGCGGGTGGCCCGATGACCACCCGCGACCTCCCCTGGAGCGGCGGCGACAGTCTCGATCTCGGCGCCCCCGCCGACCTGGAATACACCCAGGGGCCGACGACAAGGATCACTGTCACCGGTCCGAAGAATGTGCTCGACAAGCTGTCGATCCATGACGGCCACATCGATCTGGACGGCTCGTTCGAAGACACCGGCCCGATCAAGATCGTCATGACCGCGCCCAACATCACCCGGTTCGAGGCCAGCGGTTCGCAGTCGATTTCGATCAACGACTACGACCACGATCAGCTCAGGGTGCAAATCTCCGGCTCGGGCGATGTAACGGCCAGGGGCAAGGCCACCCACGCCGTCCTCGATATCGCCGGCTCCGGCGACGCCGACCTGGGCGGCCTGACCGGTGACGAGGCCAAGGTGGACATCTCTGGTTCCGGCGACGCGACCATCGCGCCTACCAAACAGGCCGATATCCAGGTCTCCGGCTCCGGCGACGTGCGCCTGATGACCCGCCCGCCGGTGGTGCATTCGCAGATCTCCGGCTCGGGTGATGTCACCCAGGTCGGCGACAAGACCAAGAGCTCCGATAGCTGAGGTCGGCGCGGGCGCCGGACCTCGCCCTGGCTCGACAGCGAACTTCGCCGCCGCTAAGCCTCGATCATGCCGCTCGCCGCCGATCCAGTTCCCCATGCGCCAGCAGGCGGCGTGACCCATCGCTACCGCATCTGCGGGCTGACCGTGGCCAGCGATCTCGCCCTGCCGGGCGCGCGGCCGGCGGACTTCGACGGGGCGCCCGAGGTGACGATCCGGCGCGCTCCCGTGCCGCAATCGCTTGAGGCGGCCACGATCGTCCGGTCGAATTGGGAAGCGGCCGACGGGCGGTATCTGTTTCGCGCGGCTCGCGCTGGCCGGTTCCTGCTGCTGAATGGCCGGGAAATATCCTACGAACCCTCCGGCGCGCCGGCGGATTGCGCGGTCTATCTCCTGGGCAGCGTGTTCGGGATGTTGCTCCACCAGCGCGGTCACGTGGTGTTGCACGCCAGCGCGGTGGAAGTGGCTGGCAAGGTGGCGCTGTTCTGCGGCCGGTCCGGCGCCGGCAAGTCGACTCTGGCGGCGGCGCTGGGGCGGGCCGGTCACGCGGTGCTCAACGACGATGTCAGCGCGATCGCCTTCTCCGAGACCGGCAAGGCCACGGTTCTGTCGGACTCCCGCTACCTCAAACTCAGCGAGGCGGCGGTCGCGGCGCTGGATCTGCAAGACCGACGGGGCGGTCAGGTCGCCGCCCATGTGCCGAAGTTCTTCGTCGATCCGGCGGTGATCGCCAGGTCGGGCGCGGCCGAGATTGGGGCGATCTATATTCTGTCCGAAGGCGGCGAAGCGTCCGCGATCAGCCGCTTGAACGCCGGCGAGAGCCTGGTGGCCCTGCAGCGCAACGTCTACCGGCCGGGCGTCGTCAAACAAACCGGGCAGAGACCCCACTATTTCGAACGACTGACCGCCCTGCTGCGCGATGTGCCGGTCTACCAGCTGTCGCGTCCGCTCGGGCTGGCCTTGCTGGGCGAGACGGTCGCGCTGTTGGAAGCGCATTGGCGGGCGCTCGCGCCTGCGGTGGCCGATGCACCGATGGGGTAACGTCCTCCTCACCCCCGAGCGAAGCGACGAGAGGGGGAGGTGGCGGCGAAGCCCACGGTGGGGGTCAGCGCCCGCGGTTGTTCAGCCTCGTCGGGTCAGCCTGTGGCGCGGATAGCGGGTTGCCCCAACCGTCACGTCGCCTTCGCTACGCTTCAGCGCCGCGCCACCTCCCGCTGCCCTCGCTTCGCTCGCGGGGGAGGAGGAATATCAAGCCCGCCGGTTCAGCGTCACCGCGGTCGCGTTGTCCTTGCGGGGCTTCACTCCGGTTGGGCCGTAGCCTGTGCCGGCCGAGCGCTGCTTGGCCACTTCCTCGGCGATGGCGTGGACCAGGCCTTCGGTGACCTTCATGGCCGCGCCCAGCGCCCGGCCCTGGCGGGCGATCACCGCGTCGAAGCCTTCCGTCGCGCGGACCAGCCTGGCGCGCAGAGCCAGCGGGGCGCCCTCGAAGGGCTTGGCTTCGCCGCGGGCGCGCTGCGCCTCCTGGCGATAGACGTTCGCCAGCCGGGAGACCTCCTCCATATTCTTGGCCGCCTCGTGCGGCCGGCGTTGTTCGAACGCCAGCGCCTGCTCGGCGATCAGGCCGGTCAGCCGCTCGGTGAGGGCGATGAGGTCCTCGATGCGTTGGATGGTGGGGTTCGAGTCCATGGATCGATCTTTCTAGTGCAGGCCCTGCATCTTCAGCATTTCGCGCTGAACCGCGTTGGTGACGCCGACGCCGCCGGCCTTGGTCATCTGTTTGGCGAACGCATCCATAAGGAAGGATTTAAACGCCTGCTCGCCCTCGCCGCCGCCGAAGGGCTCTGAGGTGGAGACGCCCTCGAACATCGAGCCCAGCATCTGCGACAGGAACTGGCTTTCGAAGGCCTGGGCGGTCTTGTGGATCTGGGCCTTGCTGGCCAGTTGGGCCGGCGTCAGCGGCGCCAGGGCTGCGGGCTTCAGGGCGCTGACGGGGGTGAAGACGGCGGAAAGGTCGGTCATCACATCACCTGAATGTCGGCTTGCAAGGCGCCTTCGGCCTTGATCGCCTGGAGGATGGAAATCATGTCGCGGGGCGTCACGCCCAGGGCGTTGAGCCCGGCCACAAGTGACGACAGGGACGCCGACTTCTGCAGGATGATCAGCTTGCGGCCCTTCTCCTCGTCCACCTTGATCTGGGACTGGGAGACCACCGTGGTCTTGCCCTCGGACAGGGGGCCTGGCTGGCTGACCTGCGGCGTCTCCTGCACGGAGATGGTGAGATTGCCCTGGGCGATGGCCACGGTGGACAGCCTGACCTTGTCGCCCATGACGATGACGCCGGAGACCTCGTCGATCACCACCTTGGCCGGCTCGTCGGGATCGACTTCCAGCTCCTCCACCTGGGTGACGAACTGCTGCATGCCCTGACCCGGCGGTGGCTTGATGCGGACGATGGTCGGGTTTTCCGCCACCGCCGTGCCGGAGAAGTGCTGGTTGATGGCCTCGGCGATCCGGGTCGCGGTGCTGAAGTCGGGGTTGCGCAGGGTCATGCGCATATCGATCATGGCGTCGAGCTTGAAGCCGACCTCCCGCTCCACGCTGGCCCCGTCGGCGATCCGGCCGGAGGTGGGCACGCCCTTGCTGACCGAGGAGCCGGAGGCGCCCGAGGCGGAGACCGAGCCGGTCTGCACCGACCCCTGCGCCACCGCATAGGCCTCGCCGTCCGCGCCCATCAGCGGGGTGACCAGCAATGTGCCGCCCATCAGACTCTTGGCGTCGCCCATGGCCGAGACGGTGACGTCGATGTGCGAGCCGGCCGCCGCGAACGCGGGAAGACTGGCGGTGACCATCACCGCGGCGACGTTCTTGGTGTCGATGGTGGCGTCGCGGGTGTTGACCCCCAGCCGCTCCAGCATCGACTCCAGGCTCTGCTTGGTCATCGGCGCGTTGCGCAGGGAGTCTCCAGTGCCGGCCAGGCCGACCACTAGGCCGTAACCCACCAGCTTGTTCTCGCGCACGCCTTCGAACTGGACGATGTCCTTGATGCGCGATCCGGCGAGCGAGGGTTGCGCCACGGAGGACAGTGCAAGGACCGCCGCCACCCAGATCAAAAACAGCTTGCGCATGTTGGCCCTTAACCCCTGACGGCGCGCCACCGGCGAACCTCGCGCAGCCATGCGAACAACGTGCCAATTTGTCGGCAAAAAAGTTGCATAAAAACAGCGACCTAAAAGGTTAACGCGACCTTTTCGCCGAAACGGGCAGTTTCTGCCGGGCATTAACCAACCGGCAAGCGGCGCAGGGAAAAACTGGCCGGGTGTTAAGACAGCTTAACCATGGCGTACGGGTTCGATGAAGGTCGGTAGTTCAGGTGGCGTGAGCGGAGCGGGCGGCGGCTATGCGCCCTCGCGTCCGGCTGCGGGCGGCTTTTCGGTCGGCAGTGCGGGCGCGGCCTCCGACGCCGCGCCCATGGCCCGTACGGCGGGACCGACCGGCGTCAGTTCGCTGGATGCGCTGCTGGCGCTGCAGGAAGTGGGCGGGCCGCTGGAGCGCCGCCGCCGGGCCGTGCGCCGGGCGGGGCGGATCCTGGATGTGCTGGACGAGGTCAAGATGGCGCTGCTCGATGGCGGCCTGCCGCCGGCGGCGCTGGATCGGCTGATGGCGGCGATCCGCGAGGAACGGGGCGGGACCGACGATCCGGGCCTGGAGGGGCTGCTGGACGAGATCGAGACCCGCGCCGCCGTCGAGATGGCCAAGCTTGAGATGGCCCGTGTGGCCGCCTGAGGCAGCCAGACCATCCCCTGCGGCGTCAAACCGCGTATCGGTGTTCATTGTATCTGCGGATTGTTTTGCTATAAGCGCGTCACCCCAAGGCGGGGTCGGTTTGGCAACGTGGAAACCCTTATGACGGCGACCGCGACGTTGGTAAGTGATGAGAATTATCGTCCTTCCGAGGACGAGGAATTCATGAATGATCGTCAGCGTGAGTACTTCAGACTGAAGTTGCTGGCGTGGAAGGAAGACTTGATCCGCGAATCTCGCGAAACGCTCAGCCATTTGCAGAGCGAGACTGAGAATCACCCCGATCTGGTCGATCGCGCATCTTCCGAAACCGACCGGGCGCTGGAGTTGCGCACGCGGGACCGGCAGCGGAAACTGATCTCCAAGATCGACGACGCGCTGCGCCGGCTCGAAGATGGCTCCTACGGCTATTGCGAGGAGACCGGCGAGCCCATCGGCATCGGCCGCCTGGACGCCCGCCCCACCGCGACCCTCAGCCTGGAAGCCCAGGAACGCCACGAACGCCAGGAACGCGTCCACCGGGACGAATAGAGGCCGGCGGGTCCGAAATCCTCTTATGCTTCGACAAGGTCAGCATGAGGATTTCTACTGAATCTTCAGTCGTCCTCATCCTGAGCCTGTCGAAGGAGAGGATGTTGCACGGGCTCTCCGTAAACCCCGATTTCCCTTGCCGACAAAGCGTTCTAAAGAACCTCGGCCATGACACGATCCCTTATCGTCGCCTGCGTGCAGGCCAATCCCACGGTCGGCGCGGTGGCCGGCAACGAGGCTCTCGCGGCCAAATGGCTGGCCGAGGCCAATGCGGCTGGGGCGGACATCGCCCTGTTCACCGAACTCTTCCTGATTGGCTATCCGCCGGAGGATCTGGCGCTGAAGTCCGCCGCCGTGGCGGCCTGCCATGCGGCGCTTGAGCGACTGGCGGCCCAGACGAGGGGCGGCTGTGCGGCTCTGATCGGCCTGCCCTGGGCTAATCCGGTGAAGGGCCTGGGCCCTCACAACGCCTTCGCCCTGATCGCCGACGGCGAGGTGAAGGACGTTACCTTCAAGGTCGATCTGCCCAACTATGGCGTGTTCGACGAAAAGCGGGTGTTCACGCCGGGGTCGGGGCCGAAGACCTTTTCGTTCAAGGGCATAACCCTGGGCGTGCCGGTCTGCGAAGACATCTGGGGACCCGTCCCCTGCAAGGCGCTGAAGGACCTGGGCGCCGAGATTCTGCTCGTGCCCAACGGCTCGCCCTATCGCCAGACCGCCGAAGGCGAACGGACCAGGGTGGTGTGCGAGCGGGTGCGCGAGGCCGGCCTGCCGCTGGTCTACGTCAACCAGGTCGGCGGCCAGGACGAGTTGGTGTTCGACGGAGGCTCCTTTGCCGTGCAGGCGGACGGCTCGGAATGCATGCGCATGCCGATGTTCGAAGAAGCGATGGCCATCACCCGCTGGGAAGATGCAGGGGAGGGTTTTATCTGCACCGATGCGCCCACCGCCATCTGGCCGGAGGGGCCGGAGGAGGTCTACCGGGCCATGATGCTGGGCTTGCGCGACTATGTGAACAAGTCGGGCTTCCCCGGCGTGCTGCTGGGCATGTCCGGCGGCATCGACTCGGCCCTGACGGCGGTGGTGGCCGCCGACGCGCTGGGGCCGGAGCAGGTGCGCTGCGTGATGCTGCCGTCCCGCTACACCAGCGGCGATAGTTTCGAGGACGCCGAGGGCTGCGCCAAGGCCTGCGGCATCGCCTATGACATCATCCCGATCCTACCGGCGATGGAGGCCTTCGACGGCATGCTGGCCGAGGCCTTTGCTGGCCGCGCGGCCGACACCACCGAGGAGAATATCCAGGCCCGCATCCGTGGCGTGACCCTGATGGCGCTGTCCAACAAAACCGGCGCCCTGCTGCTCACCACCGGTAACAAGAGCGAGATGGCGGTGGGCTACGCCACCCTCTACGGCGACATGTGCGGTGGCTACAACGTATTGAAAGACATCTACAAAACCGCCGTCTACGCCGTGGCCGAATGGCGTAACGCCAACAAGCCGCACGCCGCCGCCGCCGATCATCCCATGCCGGACCGCATCCTCACCAAGGCGCCCAGCGCCGAGCTGCGGCCGGACCAGAAGGACCAGGACAGCCTGCCGCCCTATGCGGACCTGGACGGCATCCTGCATGGCCTGGTCGAGGAGGAGGCGACCCTGGATGAGATTGTCGCACGCGGCTACGAGCCGGCGGTGGTCGAGCGGATCCAACGGCTGCTCTACCTCAGCGAATACAAGCGCCGCCAGGCTCCGCCCGGCGTCAAGATCGGCGGCAAGGCCTTCGGCCGCGACCGGCGATACCCGATCGTGAATGGGTTCAGGGACAAGGTGAGCAACTCATGAGTCTGCGCGGCAAGAAGGTCGTCGTCATCGGCGGCACGTCCGGGATCGGGTTCGCGGTGGCCGAAGGCGCGCTGGCCGAGCATGCGGATGTGGTGGTCGCATCTTCCAAACAGGCCAATGTTGATGCGGCCGTCGCCAGGCTGGGCGCTGGCGCCAAGGGATTTGTGATCGATGTCACCGACGAAGCCAGCGTCGCCGCCTTCTTCGAAGGGCTCGGCCCGATCGATCACGTGGCCTTCACCGCCGGCGACTGGGGCGACCGTGGCGGAGGCCTCATCGGCGAAGTCGATCTGGATCGCGCGGCGGCGACGCTGCTCACCGTGCGCTTCTGGGGCGCGGCCCGGGTCGCCAAGCATGCGTCGAAGCATCTGCCGCCCACGGGCTCCATCACCATCACCGATGGGACCCTGGCGCATCGGCCCATGAAGGGCCGCGCGCTTTCCACCGCCGCTGCGGGGGGTGTGGAGCATCTGGCCAAGGGCCTGGCCATGGATCTGTCGCCGATCCGGGTGAATTGCGTCTGCCCGGCGATGATCCGCACCGACGTCTGGAATTCGATCCCCGAGGGCGGGCGCGAGGAGATGTTCAAGCGGATGACCGCTCATCAGCCCTTGCCCCGCATCGGCGAGGCGGCGGAAGTGGCCGAGGCCTACCTCTATCTCATGAAGGCCGGCTACACGACCGGCCAGGTGCTGCTGGTGGATGGCGGCTCATCGCTGGTCTAGCGGCGCCTTCGGCATCATCGCCTCCAGCACCGGACCATCCTCGGCCGCCAGGGCCCGCACCGCCGGCAGGATCTCCTCGACCGTCTCCACCGATCGCCAGGTGTCCTTGAACGCCGCCGGCGTCAGCCTGTGGTCGATGGTGTGCTGGAACAGGGTGAAGAGCGGCTCCCAGAAACCCTCCGGTGAATGAAACACGATCGGCTTGCGATGCAGCTCGAGCCGGCGCCAGGACATCATCTCGATCACCTCCTCCAGCGTGCCGACGCCGCCGGGCAGCACCACGAAGGCGTCCGACTGCTCGAACATCACCCGCTTCCGCTCGTGCATGGAGCCGACGACGATGGTCTCCACATCGCCGTACAGAATCTCCCGCTGGCGCAGGAATTCCGGCATCACCCCCAGCACCTTGCCGCCCGCCGCGTGGGCGGCGCGGGCGCAGGCGCCCATCAGGCCGATATTGCCGCCGCCATAGACCAGGCGGAGGCCGGCCTCGGCCAAAGCCTTGCCGAACGCTCCCGCGGCTTCCATGTAGGCGGGATCGGCGGCGTCGGAGGATGCGCAATAGACGCACACCGATCCGATGGGCGCAGCAAGATCGGGCATGGATGGCGGCTCCGGACACTAAAACACACGGCCCAGGGCCGCGAGGGATCGATTCGAGCATGATTGACGCTCGTCCGGCGAACACAAGCCGGCGGGGAAGGTTGTCTCCAACTCTTCACGTGGCGACAGGTTGCGCCCTGCTGCTGGCCGCCTGCCACCCCAAGGCGGACAACCACGCGCCAGCGGCGCCGGCCGCGGACACAGCCCAGTCCAGCTACATGACCCCGCCCCGGGTGACCCAGGCAGTGCGGCAGGACGGCGGCGGCGTCACCCTGGCGGGCCACACCGACCCGGAAGCGCGGGTCAGGCTGCAATCCCCCAGCGGGCCGGCCTATGGCATAACCGCCGGCGCCGACGGAACCTGGACGCTGGCCACGCCGCCGCTCCAGGCCGTGCGGCTCCTGGGTATTTCCGAGGTGGTCGGCTCGCGCGCCGTACAGTCGGAAGGCTATCTGGCGGTGATCCCCGAGCCTGGGCAGCCGGCGGTGATGCTGCGCGCCGGCGGCGGCTCGCACGCCATAGCGCCGGCGCCGACCGCGCCGTGGATATCGACGATCGACTTCGATGCGGGCGGCGGGGCGGTGATCTCCGGCCTGGCCAAGCCCAACGAGCCGGTGCGGGTGGGCATCGACGGCGCGAGCGCGGGCGAGGCGCGGCCCGACGCCGAGGGCCGCTTTTCGGTGGAGCTTGCCACCATGCTTCGCCCCGGCGCCCACCGCGCCGAGGTTCAATCGGCGGCCGGGGCGAACCATGTCGATTTCGCCTTCGCCCCGCCGCCGCCGATCTCCGGCATGCCCTTCGCCGGCCAGCGGCAGGCCAACGACTGGCGGATCGACTGGCTGACCCCCGGCGGCGCGCCGCAGACCACCCTGGCCTTCGACCCGCCCAAGGCCGGCCGCTGATGGCCGGCATGCACGGCCGGGGGCCGATGGACGTGCGACCCATGTCCGTACCCGGCGCCATCGCGCCGGAGTCGGCCAAGTTCAGTTTCTGGTCGTCCATGCGCGATCTCGTGCGGCTGGTCATGCGCTCGAAGGCCAAGGGTTTGCGAACGCGGCTGCTGGTCGCGCTCGGCCTGGTGCTGGTCGGCAAATGGACCGGAGTGACCGCGCCCCTCTATGTCCAAAAGCTGATCGACGGCCTTGGCCATCACGCGGCCTTCGCCTCCGACCTGGTCTGGATCGTCACCTATTCGGCGCTGGGCTTTATCGCCACCTTGGCGCCCCTGATGCGCGACTCCATCTTCACGCCGGTGTCGCAGAAGGCCCTGGCCCTGTCGGCGGTGGAGACCTTCAGCCACACCCTTACCCTATCGCTCGATTTCCATCAGACCCGGCAGACGGGCGGCCTGTCACGGATCATCGACCGGGGCTCGCGGTCGGTGGAGTCGCTGATCAGCGGCGTGCTGTTCAACCTGGGTCCGTCGGTGATCGAGCTGGCGATGGCCTGCTACATCTTCACCAGCCGCTTCCACGACTGGATGCTGGCGGCGGTGCTGGTGAGCTCGATCGCCGTCTACATCGCCGTAACCGTCACCATCTCGAACTGGCGGATCGCGCACCGCCGGGAGTGGAACGACGCTGATTCCGAGGCCGCGGGCCTGGCCGTAGACGCCCTGATGAACTTCGAGACCGTCAAGACCTTCGGCTCCGAGGCGCGGACGGTAGCGCAATACGAAAACGCCATGGACCGCTACGCCTTCGCCGCCGTGAAGGCCAACACCTCGCTGCAACTGCTCAACGCCGTGCAGACGGTGGTCCTGCGGCTGGGGGTCTTCGGCGTGGTGTCGCTGGCGGCGTTCGAGGTGCTGCACGGGCGGATGAGCCTCGGCAGCATCGCCGCCTGCATCCTGATCATGCAGACGGTCTACATCCCGCTGAACGTGCTGGGCATGTTCTATCGCATGATCCGCCAGTCCTTCATCGATATGGAGCAGATGATCGACCTTTTAGCGGTGAAGCCCGACATCGCCGACGCGGCCAACGCGCGGGACCTGCCGCCGGCGTCAGGACCCAATGCGGGTTTGGGGGCCGAGCTGGTGTTCGAGCATGCCGCGTTCCAGCACAACGCCCGTTCGGTCGGCCTGGAGGACATCAGCTTCCGCCTGGCGCCGGGGACCACGACGGCCCTGGTCGGACCGTCCGGCGGCGGCAAGACCACCATCGTGCGGCTGGCGCTGCGGCTGCTCGATCCTAAAGCCGGGCGGGTGCTGATGGACGGCGTCGATCTGCGCGACCTGGCCCAGGCGTCGCTGCGGCGCGCGGCGGCCCTGGTGCCGCAGGACGTGGCCCTGTTCAACGACACCCTCTACGCCAACATCGCCTTCGCCCGGCCGGGCGCCACTGAATCCGAGGTCTGGGACGCCGCCGAACAGGCCGAACTCGAACCCTTCATCGCCGGCCTGCCGGACGGGATGCAGACCAAGGTCGGCCAACGCGGCCTGAAGCTCTCTGGCGGCGAGCGCCAGCGGGTGGGGATCGCCCGCGCCCTGCTGGCCAACCCGCGCCTGCTGGTGCTCGACGAGGCCACCAGCGCCCTGGACGGGCCCACCGAGGCGGCGATCCAGGCCACCCTGCGCAAGGTCACCAGCGGCCGCTCGACCCTGGTTGTGGCCCACCGGCTCTCCACCATCGTCGATGCCGACCAGATCCTGGTGATCCGGCGCGGCAAGATCGTCGAGCGTGGCCGGCACGAGGAACTGATCGCCCAGGCCGGCGAATATGCGGCCCTGTGGCGGCGGCAGACCCGCGAGGCGCCGGCGAAGGCCAGGGCGCTGGAATAGGCCGGCCCGGCTGGGCTATTGGATAAGCGCGACAGCGATGGGACGGAGGAGAGCCGAATGAAATACCTGCACACCATGGTCCGGGTGAAGGACCTCGAGGCCTCGCTGGACTTCTATTGCAACAAGCTGGGCCTGGTCGAAGCCAGCCGGGTCGATAATCCGCACGGCAAGTTCACCCTGGTTTTCCTCTGCGCGCCGGATGACGCCGACCGCGCCAAGGAGGACCGGGCGCCGATGGTCGAGCTGACCTACAACTGGGACACCGAAGACTATGACGGAGGCCGCAACTTCGGCCATCTGGCCTATGCGGTGGACGACATCTACGCCACCTGCGCCCGGCTCAAGGATGGCGGCGTGACCATCAACCGCCCGCCCCGCGACGGCCACATGGCCTTCGTGCGCTCGCCGGACAACATCTCCATCGAACTGCTGCAAAAGGGCGCCGCGCTGGCGCCAGCCGAGCCCTGGACCTCGATGCCGAACGTGGGGGCCTGGTAGGGCCCGGCGCCCGGCGCCATTCGTTAACGAATCTGGAGCAGCCTTTAACGGTTCGGTCATGAATGGCAGGAGGCGTCACGATGCGCCTGAACGATGTTACGGCCTTGCCGCCGATAGCGCCCTGGTCCTCCAAGTTGGAAGACCGTTCGCGCAAGCCAAAGCGCGACGACGAGCCTGTCCATGCTGACGGCGAGGTTCACGCCGTCGATCTGGTCGAGGAGCGCCGGGCCGGCCTGGCGGAGCACCACGAGCTGGATATCCGGGTTTAGACGTCTGGGGTCCCTCCCATGCTTCGGCAGGCTCAGCTTGAGGGTTTCTACCGAGGCTAAAGTAGCCCTCGTCCTGAGCTTGTCGAAGGAGAGGGCGCTTCCCCACGGCCAGGGCAGGTCTTCCCCTTCCGCGCTCATTCGGCCAAGCTGCGCTCATGGCCGACGATCACCACGACCACGGACAATCCCCGCCCTCCGACATCGCCCTGCGCGTCAAAGCGCTGGAATCGCTGATGGTGGAGAAGGGGCTGGTGGATCCGGCGGCGTTGGACGCCATTGTCGATCGGTTCGAACACCGTGTCGGGCCCCGCAACGGCGCCCAGGTAGTGGCCAGGGCCTGGTGTGATCCAGCCTATCTGGCGCGACTGCGGGCCGACGCCACCGACGCCATCGCCGAGCTTGGCTATATGGGCGGGCAGGGCGACCACATGGTGATCGTTGAGAATACGCCGGAGGTCCACAACCTCGTCGTCTGCACCCTCTGCTCCTGCTACCCCTGGCCGGTGCTGGGGCTGCCGCCGGTCTGGTACAAGTCGTCCGGGTACCGGGCGCGGGCGGTGATCGATCCGCGTGGCGTGCTGGCGGAGTTCGGCACGGTGCTGCCGGCGGACATCGCGATCCGGGTGTGGGATTCCACCGCCGAAATCCGCTACTTGGTCATCCCCGAACGCCCCGCCGGAACCGAGGAATTGGACGAGGCGGCGCTGGCCGCCCTGGTCACCCGCAACGGCATGATCGGGACCGCTTGGCTGTGAACGGCGTGCACGACATGGGGGGGATGCAGGGCCTGGGTCCCATAGAGCCGGAGGCGGACGAGCCGGTGTTCCATGAGACCTGGGAAGGGCGAGTGCTGGCCCTGGTGGTGGCTTCACCGACGCGGGCCAACATCGACCAGGGCCGGCATGAACGCGAACTGATCCCCGGCCCGGACTATCTGCGCATGACCTATTTCGAGCGCTGGTTCGCCGGGCTCAAGGGACTGCTCCTTAAGCTCGGCTTCGTGACGCCGGAGGAGATGGCGACCGCCAAGGCCGATCCCGCCGCACCCAAGGCCACGCCCAGGCTGGCGGCGGCGGATGTGCCGATCGCCTTGTCGCGGCGGGGCTCCTTCCTGCGCGAGACTGCGGCTGAGCCGGCCTTCGCCGTTGGCGACAGGGTCCGCGCCCGCAACATTCACCCCGAAGGCCACACCCGCCTGCCGCGCTATGCCCGCGGCCGGATCGGCGTGGTCGAGCGGCTTCACGGCGCCCATGTCTTTGCCGACACCCACGCCCATACCGGCGAAGACGATCCCTGGCCGCTCTATACCGTCCGCTTCACCGCCCAGGCGCTTTGGGGACCCCAGGCCTCGCCCCGCGACAGCGTCAGCCTCGATCTCTGGGAGCCTCATCTTGAGCGGGCCTGATCTGGCCGGTGCGCCGGGCGATGCGGACGGCCCTGTGTTCGCCGAGCCGTGGCAGGCGCAAGCCTTTGCCCTCGCGGTGCGGCTGAACGCCGAGGGAGCCTTCACCTGGACCGAATGGGCAGCGGCCCTGTCTCGGGAGTTAGCGACCGATCCCACCGATGACGGCTCGCGCTACTACCATCATTGGGTCGCCGCCCTGGAACGGCTGGCGGCGGAGCGGGGGCTTGTGGCGCCGTCGGACCTCGCGGCGCGCAAGGCGGCCTGGGCCGAAGCCTACCGCCATACCCCGCACGGCTTTCCGGTCGAGCTTGGGCAGGCTTCTCATGCCTGAGATACTCGGAACCACCGCGCCCGGGTTCGAGGCGCTTAAGCCCGCCTTCGCCGAAGGACAGGCCAACGATCCCGGCGGCGCGCAGCTATCGATCTATCGTCATGGCAAGCAGGTCGTGGACCTGTGGACCGCCGAGCGCGGCGACGGGACCGGCCCTTACACTGGCGACACGCCGACGGTGCTGATGTCCTGCACCAAGGGGCTCACCGTCACCTGCGTGCTGCGGCTGCACGAGCGGGGCGTGATCGACATCGACGCGCCCATGGCCCGCTACTGGCCGGAATTCGCGGCGGGCGGCAAGCAGGCGATCACCATCGTCCAGGTGCTGAGCCACACCTGCGGCCTCGCCGCGTTCGATCCGGACGATGCGCCGGACCTGGCGGGCGCCCTCGACTGGGAGGGCAGCGTCGCGCGGCTGGCGGCCATGACGCCGCTCTGGCCGCCGGGCGCGGCCTGCGCCTATCATGCGGCCACCCTCGGTGTTTTGCTGGGCGAACTGGTCCGCCGGGTCACCGGCAAAAGCGTCGGCGCCATGATCGCCGAGGAGATTGCCGGGCCCTTGGGCGTCGATCTCTGGCTCGGCCTGCCGAAGGCTGAAGAGGATCGTGTCGCCCACCACTTCCGTGTCGGGCAGGGATTGGGCGCCGATGCTTTCGCCAACATATTCGCGGCCATGGGCGTCGATCTGAACGACCGCTACATCCGCGCCACCCTGACCAGCTTCCGCAAGGTCGAGGCCCTGATCGATGCGATGAACACCCCGGCGCTACATGCCGTCGAGGTTCCGGCCGGCAATGCAATCGGAAGCGCGCGGGCCCTGTCCAAGGTCTACGCCGCCCTGATCGGCGAGGTGGATGGGGTGAGGCTGCTGTCGCCCGAGACCATCGCGCGGGCGCGGGTGTCGATCACCGACCACCTGGGCCAGCCGGAGCCGATGAGGGCCCTGACCATGTGGCCGCGTTCGCGCTACGGCCTGGGCTACAATGCGCCGTCGAACATGCATCCCATGCTGGGCGAGGGCTCGTTCGGCCACTATGGCGCCGGCGGCCGCGCCGCCTATGCCGTGCCGGACAAGGGGCTGGCCGTTGCCTATGTCTGCAACAGCCTGATGAGCGAAGGCCCCAATGGCGATCCGCGTTGGGCCCCCTGGACCCGGGCGCTGGAACAGGCTGTGATGCAAGCCAAACACGGAGGATAGCGATGCGCGGGACCCGTCGGACGATCATCGAAGGCGCCGGCGCGCTCGCCGTCGCTCTGGCAGCGGGAGGAATGGCCATGGCCGCGCCGCCAAAGCCGCTCAACATATTGATCCTCGGCGGCACCGGCTTCACCGGCCCGCATCAGGTGGCCTATGCGCTGTCGCGGGGCCACAAGGTCACCGTGTTCAACCGTGGCAAGCAGGGCAACCCCTGGCCGGGCAAGGTCGAGGAGCTGCTGGGTGACCGCAACACCGGCGACCTGAAGGCGCTGGAGGGGCGGACCTGGGACGTCTGCATCGACAATCCGACCACGCTGCCGTTTTGGGTGCGGGACGCCGGCAAGGTGCTGGCAGGCAAGGTCGGGCAGTACATCTTCATCTCGACCATCTCGGTCTATGCCTCCGATGCGACCCCTGGCCAGGATGAGACGGGCGCCACCGCGCCCTATATGGGCGCCGACGCCATGGCTGAGACGCTGACGACCTTGAAGGCCAACATGGGCCTCTACGGGCCGCTGAAGGCGATCAGCGAGCAGGAGGCGAAGAAGCAGTTCGGCGCCAACACCACCATCATCCGCCCCGGCCTGATCGTCGGGCCGGGCGATGAGACCGACCGGTTCAGCTACTGGCCCGTGCGGCTGTCGCGTGGCGGCGAGGTGCTGGCGCCTGGTGACGGCGCGGATCCCGTGCAGTTCATCGACGCCCGCGACCTGGCCGAATGGACCATCCGCATGGCCGAGAGCCGGTCTTACGGGACCTTCAACGGAACCGGTCCCGCACACACCCTGACCACCAAGGCGATGCTGAAGGGCATAGCCGAGGGCGTGCATTCCGACGCCCACCTGACCTGGGCGCCGACGGCCTTCCTGGACGCCAACAAGGTCAACGCCTGGAGCGACATGCCGGTCTGGGTGCCCGGCCAGGGCGACACCGCCGGCTTCGCGCGAAGGAGCATCGCCAGGGCGCTGGCGGCCGGCCTGACCTTCCGCTCGTTGCCAATGACAGCGGCGGATACGCTGACATGGTTTAAGGATCAACCACCTGAGCGGCAGGCCAGGCTGCGGGCCGGTCTGGCGCCGGATCGGGAGGCGGAATTGCTGGCCAAGTTGAAGGCTGCCAAGGGCTAAGCCGCTCAAATCGGCGTCAGATCAACGAAACGCTGATGCTGAAGGTGTCCACACTGCAGGAAAATCCGGGGTTCACATTGATCTGCAGGCCGGAGGGTAATGGGGAGGTCGCGGTGATGACCGGCATCGGCGCGCCCCCGAAGCCGAACATATCCATGACCAGGTTGATCGCGCCGCTCGTGAGCGCAAGGTCGGTCATCTCGATGCGCGAGTAGCCGTTGAGTTCGAAGGTTGTCGTCGACGACAGCTTTACCGCGCCAAAGGCAAGGCTCGACGCCTTGGAAGGCTGGTAGACCAGTGACGCGCCGTCCAACGTCAGGTCGTTCGGGTATTGCTCGGTGCAGCCGCTCATATTGAGAACGCCGGCGGTGACCGCAATGCCGCCGGTCAGGTAGTGTTCGCCTGCAATCGCCAACGTGCCCGGTCCGGCTTTCTGGAGAGACCAACGTCCCGATCCGCCGCCTGTCTGTAAGCCATCGGGACCGGTCGTCCCGGCTACGGCTTGTGCCTGGCCCTGGGCGATCGCGCCGGCCTCGTCGGCAGTTCCTCCGGCGACGACGTAGGTGTTGGCTGGCCCAATATTGAAAACGAGCGTTCCCGTGCCTTGCAGGAACAGTGCTGGTCCGGCGGCGGAGCCAGCGCCATTGGCCGCAAGCGCGGCGCCCCCCTTGACGGAATTGCTCGATATCGAGCCGTTCCCGCCAATGGTGATCATGGCGTTGCTCATGCCGAACAGACCGCCGCCGAAGCCCGCGCCGCCGCCCATGCCCGAGCCCTGCCCGCCTGGATTACCGCTTTCGTTGCCGCTGGCGCTGGGAGGCCCCTGAAAGCTCGGCGATTGGACAATGCCGCCGCCGAAGCCCGCCGGGCCGGACGGCCCACCCCAGGCGCCGCCACCGCCCTGGCCAGGACGGACAGTTTCAATGGGGATTATGGCAAAGGGCATGTAGCCGGGTCCGCCGCCCCCGCCTCCGCCGCCTCCACCACCACCACTGCTCGATCCCGCGCCATAGCCGCTGGCGCCGCCGACGCCGCCCGAAGTTCCAGCGCCGCCCGATTTCCCTATGCCCCCGTCGCCGGCGCCGCCACCGCCGCCGGAACCGCCCGTTCCGACCAAGCCAAAACCGCCAACCACATCCGTCCCGAGGGGGCCGGGCTGGATCGAAAACCGGCCCGCGGCGCCCGCGCCTCCGTCGTTTCCTGGGGAGCCGCCGGCGCCTCCAGCAGCGACGGCGCCATCGGCGTCGCCGCCTTGGGCGGAACAATTGATCATGCTGACATTCACGAGCGTGACGCTGCATCCGTAGTTCGGACCAGTGGCCCCGGTCGAACCCGCGACGAACAGAGCGCCCCCAGCGCCCAGGCCTCCTACGGCCCCCTTGGCGGCCATGTTCTGCAAGGTGGTGTTTTCGAGGATCACGTCGCTGTTGAGCACGACGAACCCTCTGGCTTGGCCACCTCCGTCCAGAATGACGGGGCCGCCGTGTTGGGACCTGATGATGATTGAGCCGCCCACGGTGTCGATCGGAGGAATATCACTCTGGATCGACAAGATCGGTGGCGCGACGAGAATTTCCACGAGGCTTCCGAAAGGGGCGGCTTTCTGCTGGTTTATCGCCAGAGCCAAATCAGACTCGGTATTGACAATGAATGGTGTGGTAGCGCCCGCCATACCGATCCCCGAATTGACTGAAATCCACCTCGACAGATCTTGCCGGTGGCGGCGGCTGAAGAACTCTGACCTTCAACGCGAATTACGGCTAACCTGACCCTGCGCATTCGGCAAGTTTCGGTTGTGCTTGGGGCAACTGCAACGACGAGACAACCGCGGCTTGGCGGCCGGCCGGGTGATGATGGGGGAAATCAAGATGACGACCAATGACACGAAGCTGATGAGCCTCACCCGCCGCACCGCGCTGGGCGTGGGCGTGGCCGCCCTGACGACGCCCAGCGTAACGGCCTTCGCCGACGCGCCGGGCCTGCTGATCACGGGCGGGCCGATCTACACCGGCGTCGGTAATGGCGAGCGAGTCGAGGCGGTGGTCACGCGGGGGGACCGGATCGTCTTCGCCGGACCGTTGGCCGGCGCGCGAGCCATGGCCGGCGGCGCGCGGGAGATCGATCTGGCGGGCGCGGCGGCCTATCCCGGCTTCGTCGATTGCCACTGCCACCTGACCGAGCTCGGCCTCGCAACCATGACCCTCGATCTGGTCGGCACGGGCTCTATCGCCGAGCTGCAATCGCGGCTGAGAACCTGGGCGGGCCAGAACCCCGCCGGTCCCATCGTCGGGCGCGGCTGGATCGAGACCCACTGGCCGGAGCATCGGTTCCCGACCAAGGCCGACCTGGACTCCGTGGTCTCCGACCGGCCCGTGTTGCTCGAGCGCGCCGACGGACACGCCGTGGTGGTCAATTCCAAGACCCTTGAAGTGGCTGGCATCAGCGCCTCGACGGCCAATCCCGCCGGCGGCGAATATCTGCGTGATGGGGCAAGCGCGCCCAACGGCATGGTGATCGACAACGCTCTGGGCTCGGTCTGGCGGATCTTCCCCGAGCCCGACGCGGCCAAGCACCTGGAAGCCAACATCCGCGCCGACAAGCTCTACCGCTCGCGGGGCTGGACCGGCGTGCACCATATGAGCGTGTCGCAGACCGACCTCGACATCCTGCGCGCCATGGCCGGCCGTGACGCCCTGGGCCTGCGGGTCGACAACTACATGGACGTGGACTCCGCCGCCGAGGTGTTCGCCACCGGCCCCTCGGCCGACCCGACCGGCCGGGTGCGGCTGCGCGGGATCAAGCTCTATGCCGATGGCGCCCTGGGTTCGCGCGGGGCGCTGTTGCTCGCGCCCTATTCGGATCGGCCAGGGTCGTCGGGGCTGGTCCGCACGCCGGTCGATGTCATGGCCGGCTATATGCAAAAGGCCAAGGCGGCGAACGCCCAGGTCGCTGTCCACGCCATCGGCGACGGCGGCAACCGGAACGCGCTGAACGCCATGGCCCAGGTGCTGGGCGAGGGCCATACCGACCGCCGCTGGCGGATCGAGCACGCCCAGGTGCTGTCGCCGCAAGACCTGCCGCGCTTCGCCGCCATGGGCGTTACCGCCTCCATGCAGTGCTCCCACGCCATCGGTGACCTCTATTTCGCGCCGGCGCGGCTGGGCGACGAACGGCTCAAGGGCGCCTATGCCTGGCGCACCCTGCTCAAGTCTGGCGCCCTGGTGGCGGGCGGCACCGACGCGCCGGTGGAGAAGGGCGATCCGCTGATCGAGTTCTACGCCGCCGTCTATCGCCATTCCCTGGACGGTTTCGCCGCCGCCGACTGGGGCCTGGACGAGACCTTGAGCCGCGCGCAAGCCCTGGCCCTCTATACGCGCTCGGCGGCAAAGGCCATCGGGCGGGAGCATGACCTGGGCACGCTCGAGGTCGGTAAGAAGGCGGACATCACCGTCTTCTCGAAGGACCTGATGACGGTCGAGCCGGCTGAGATATTGAAGGCCAAGGCGCGGATGACGGTGATTGCCGGGCGGGTGACGTACGAGGGGTAGGGCGCGTCTTCTGAATCGCTCCTCCGATGGAGGAGCTGTCAGCCTGCAAGGCTGACTGAGGAGGCCTTGCCGCTAAGCCGGCGGCCCAATCAAACCCACCCCCGCCGCGAGCGGCTTTACCTGGTAAGGTCTGCGTAGCGGCCAGTCCTCCTCAGTCCCTTCGGGACAGCTCCTCCATCGGAGGAGCGATTCAGCCCTCGCAGATCACGGCCCCTTCCTCATCTGCGCGATATACGCCCGAACCAGCGCCAGCCCTTCGTCGTGCACCACCGAACGGCCCAGTTCCGGCATCATCACGCCCGGATCGTCCGAGGCCATCCGGTAGGCGATGATCGAGGCGTCGGGATCGCCGGGGACAAGGTCGGTGGTGAGGTCGCCCGCGCCCTTGCCGGCCGCCACCGGACGCTTGCCGATCCCCAGCCTCGCCGGCCGCGTCTCCTCCAGGTCGAGGAAGAGGCCGGTGTTCGAAGCCAGGCCGCGCGGGTTGTGGCAATGGCCGCAGTTGGCGTCGAGATAGGCGCGCGCCCGGGCGGCGAGGGGCTCGGCGGCATCGTCCCAGACGGCCGTGCGCGGCGCGGCCATGGGCGCCGGCGCGCCAGTCAGCAGGCCCGTGCGAGTCCAGTGGGCCAGCTGGTTCTCCGTCCCTTGCGGATAGGCATAGTCGCCGTTCAGGTTGCGCGCCTTGGGCCCGATCGGCGTCATCTTCCCCGACAGCGCATGGCATTCCTTGCACTGGTTGGCGTTGGGCACGTGATAGCTGAGGTCGCGGGCGCGGCCCGCCGTGTCGGTGAAGCTGACGTCAAGCCGCATGCCAGCCCGCTTCAGCACAGCCTGGGTCTGGTCCAGGTTCCAGACATAGGCCAGGGCGACCCAGCCCGTGCGGCGATGAATCAGCAGGCGGGTCTCGATCAGGCGCACCTTGTCGTGCGGGCGCCGGAAATCCGCTGGATAGGCGAAGGTCTTGATCAGGGTCGCGCCCACCGGCAGCGCCAGCACGCCCTTTGCGCGCCAGGATGCATGGGCGCCGGGCGGCAGATAGAGGTCGCGGGCCTTCACCGCATAGTCGCTAAACAGCGGCGTGTTCAGTCCATACGGGGTGACGCCCGCGTTGGGATGCTCGACGCCATCACCGACGAACAGGCCGTAGTCCGCGAGGGTTGACGCGGGCGTTGGCGAGAGCAGGGCATTCAAGGCGACGCCATGAGCCGGCGTGCCAGCCCTGCCGTCGCCAGACGCCGCCGCGATCAGGCAGACCACCCCAACCAAGGCGGCGAAGACTATCCTCACAGGCCGGCTTGCGCCTTCGGCAGGACGACCGGTTTGGGCTCGGCGATCGGTCCGTCGTCCAGCTGAGGCTTCACCTCCGGTTTGGCGCTGAAGATATTGCCCGGTGCGTTGAAATGCAGGTTGGCGACCGGCCCGTCGGTGAAGTGCACATGCACGGCCACGGGCTTCGTCATGCCCTTGGGCGTAAAGCCCGTGACCCCGTCCCAGACCACCGGCGGCAGAGTTCCCCCCAGGGCCTTGGTGATGGGGCCGGCGCCGGGGAATTCGGGCGACCAGCCGTTCTTGCCGAACCGGTTACCGTGCACCGAGATGTCGCGCGGCAGGGGGTTGTAGGTCAGGTCGTCATAGGACTGGGTGTAGCTCACGACCAGGATCGCCCCAGTCCGGTTCTGATCGATGTCGTTGTCGAAGACGTGGATGTCGCGGTTGGCCATGATCATCACGCCGGTGCCCGTCGGCACGCTGCCGACGATCGCGCCCTGGCGGGCGAAGTTCTCGGTGTCGTTCTGGACCGACTTGTTGTGGAACACCCGCGTCGAGTGGCCGCCCATCTGGGGCAGGTTCGGCAGGTCGAACACCAGGATGCCCCCGGCGTTGTGGGTCGCCAGGTTGTCGTGAACGTCGGCGTTCATCGAGTTCTCGATCTCGATGCCGGCCACGTTGAATTCCGCGGTCGAATTCCTGACCACGATGTTCTTGGACTGGCCGACATAGATGCCCGCGTCCGACGCGCCGTTCACGGTCACATGGTCGATCAGAACATTGGTCGATGAGACCGGATAGACCCCATAGGCGCCGTTGGTCGACTTGGGTCCGGCGGTCCATTCGACGCGCAGGTTTACGAAGCTGATCTGATCGACGCCCTTGGACTTGATCCCGTCGCCCTTGGCATTTTCCACGCCCAGGTCGCGGATCGTGACCTTGTTGGAGGTGATCAGGAAGCCTTCGCCGGAACTCTGCTGGCCGTTGAACGACAGGATGGTGGCGGCTGGTCCGGCGCCTTTGACTGTCACGTTCGGCACGTCGAGCGACAGGCCGTCCGTCAGTTCGTAGCGACCGGCGGCGATCTGAACCGTGTCGCCGGGCTTGACGTCCAACAGGGCGGTCTGCAGCTTGTCCTGGGCGTCGCCGCCGGGCGATACCGTCAGCACCTTGGCTTCGGCCTGGCCCGCCATCAGGGCGACCATGGCCGCTGTGGCGATCAGCAAGGTTCTCATTGGTGTCGTCCTCCCGGCAGGCATCGTGACGCGCCCGTCAACTTCGTATGATCCGGCCATCCGAAGGTGTCAAACACCGTCCCGGTATCCTTTGGTCAGCGCCTCGTGGCGGACCTTGCGGAAACCTCCGTTGAAAGTGACCGAGCTATTCGGCCACTCAAATCTGCCCGTTTGACTCCGCCCTTGCCTCGCCGTACGCCGCCTTAAAAGCCGGGCGTAATCGGGGCGAGGAAACCATGTACTACAAGGAACTGAAAGCGGCCTGGGCCCAGCTCACCGGTCCCGGCGCGCCGTTCGAGATTGTGCCGGTCGAGGTGCGCGGCCAGACGCTGCGCAGCTTTAAGAACGCCCCGCCGAGCGTGCGCGACCTGTGGCTCTCCACCGCCGCCTACGGCGACCGCGACTACATCGTCTACCAGGATGAGCGGCTGACCTACGCCGAGGCGCACGCCCAGGTGAACGCTGTCGCCGCCTGGCTGGCGCGCCATGGGGTGAAGCCCGGCGACCGGGTGGCCATCGCCATGCGCAACTATCCCGAATGGATGCTGATCTACTGGGCCTGCGTCTGCACCGGCGTCGCCGTGGTTGGCCTGAACGCCTGGTGGGTGCCGGCGGAGATGTCCTTCGGCCTGAAGGACTCCACCCCCAAGGTCACCTTCTGCGACCAGGAGCGGCTGGAGCGGGTGCTGGAAGACCCGGCCACGGCGGCGACCACCAAGCTGGTGGCCGTGCGCGTCAGTCAAGCGCCGGCCAACGCCACCCTCTGGGCCGACGTGATCAAGGGCGGCGGCGAGATGCCGGCCGTGACCGTCGATCCCGACGCCGACGCCTGCATCTTCTACACCTCGGGCACCACCGGCTTCCCCAAGGGCGCGCAGCTGACCCATCGCGGCTGCATGGCCAACCTGTTCAACATGATGTTCTCAGGCCAGGTCCAGGCTCTGGCGGTGGCGCAAGGCACTGGGGTGCCGATCGACCCGAACGCGCCGGCGCCGATCCCGGTGGGCCTGATCACCACGCCGCTGTTCCACGTCACCGCCAACAATTGCGCCGCCTATCTGCTCACCGCGGCGGGCGGCAAGCTGGTGCTGATGCACCGCTGGGACGCTGGCGAGGCGCTGAAGCTGATCGCCCGCGAGCGGGTGACGGCAGTGACGGGCGTGCCGGTGATGGCGCGCGAACTGGTGACCCATCCGGACTTCGACAAGTACGATACCTCCAGCCTAGCCTCGGTGGGCGGCGGCGGCGCCCAGCTGCAGCCGGACCTGGTCGCCAAGATCGACAGCCAGGTGAAGTCGGCGCGGCCCAACACCGGCTACGGCATGACCGAGACCTGCGGCATCATCACCTCGGTGTCGGCGGACTTCTATGTCGACAAGCCCGAGAGCGTGGGACCGGCGATGCCGAGCTTCGAGGTCAAGTGCGTGGACGACGACGGCAAGACCGTCCCGCACGGCCATGTCGGCGAGCTGTGGGTCAAAGGCACGCCGGTGATCAAGGGCTACATCAACCGCCCGGAAGCGACGGCGGATTCCATCACCGACGGCTGGCTGCACACCGGCGACGTGGCGCGGATCGACGACGACGGCTTCATCTTCATCGTCGACCGCAAGAAGGACATGGTGCTGCGCGGCGGCGAGAACGTCTACTGCGCCGAGGTCGAGGCGGCCTTCTATGAGCATCCCGCCGTGGCCGAATGCTCCGTGTTCGGCGTGCCGGACGACCGGCTGGGTGAGGAGGTGGGCATCGCCGTCTTCCTGAAGCCCGGCGCCGTCGCCACGGCGGACGAACTGCGCGCCAGCTGCGCCAGCCTGATCGCCCGTCACAAGATCCCACGCTACATCTGGATCGTGAACGACCACCTGCCGCGCAACGCCAGCGGCAAGTTCCTCAAGCGGGAGCTGAGGGAGACGCTGTCGCTGGAGACGGCGGGGTAGGGGACAGGTTAGCTAGCCACGGGCGAATTGATCTACTGGAGTTGCGAGCCGGGGGCAGACGTCCACGGGAAATCGGTGCGCCACTTTAAGCCCCAACGATCGACCAAGACCTTTGCAGCAGCGAGGCGACCTAGGTCCTCTGTCTCGAATTTCAGAAACCCATCGCCGAGGGTAACGACATCTTTGCATCCCTCCACGAGGGCGAACCCTTCCCAGGTCCAGTCGAGCATCAGCGCCATCAGCCACATGGCGGTGGCTTCCTCATCGAGATCGATCTCTGGTCGATCATCGTAGTGAGTGTCTGCGAGCTTGGTTGATTCAAAGAGATGGCCCGGTGCGTCCGTCAGAGTTTCGATCACACCGCAGCCTCGGCGGATCAGTTGGAACAGCCGTAGATGGTCGGGTGGGTACGACTGCCAATGCCGGACCATGAGCAAGCGCTGGCCACCTGCTGGCAGCCAGTCTAGCGCTTCTCGGCAAATCTCCGACAGGGCGGTATAGCGGCCTTCTATAGGGACAAAGATCGCATCCTGGGATTTCCCGGTCTCGTGCGTGCTGATCCAAAGATCAGCGTCTAGGGCCAAACCGGACGGCGATAGCCAAGACCGGCATCGATCAATGGAAATGCATTGCATCGTCTCGACCTCAGTCCCCGTCCTTCGACGTATGCACCCTGACAATCACTGACTGGCTCGCGGTGGCCATCAGGGTCCCGTCCTCGGCGAACAGGCGCATGGAGCCGTGGCCGAAGCCGCCGTGAACCGCCGAGATGGCGATGTCGCACAGCACCCATTCGGTGGGGACGATGCGGACGATGCGGATGGTGTTGTCCAGGCTGTTGCCGCCGGCGTTGACGCCCAGGGCGTTGCCGATGCCGGAGGGGACGTGGTCGGCGAAGATGGCCAGCGTGGCGGCGTCGATGTCCTGCCCGCCCTTGGGCCGCATCCACATGATCAGCCGCCCGTCCTGGGCCGGCGCCTGGCCGTTGAGGTGGAAGCCGTAGTTGCCCTGAACCAGCCGCATCTCGATCTGGCCATGGAGGCCCTCGTCGTCGCCGCGCCAGTGATCGGTGTGCTTGCAGTCGTCCGGACGGGGAACGGCAGGCATGTCCACCCACTGCTGCGAATAGGGGCTCTCGCGGCTGCCCAGGGCGGCGTTGACGGTCAGGATCTCCTTGTCGCCCACATGGCCCGTCACCCGCGCCTGACTGGTGTTGCGGCCCGCCGCGGGCACCCAGACGTCCAGATCCACCACCGAGGGCGGCCGAGCGTAGGACAGGTACTGGGCCGTGGCCCAGATCACCGGCCGCTCGCAGGTGCGCTCCAGCGCCTGAACCGCCGCCGCCAGCCCGACGCCGCCGAACATGAAGGCGCGCCCCGGCGGCCCCACGCACAGGCTCTCGTTCAGCGGCAGAAACCAGCGGTGCGGGTTGTGGGTGGCGTGAAGATCGAAGAAGGGCTTGGCCATGGCCGCGATATAGCGCTTTCGCCGGATCGCGCCAGCTTCACGATGCGGCGCCTAGATGCGTGGTTCGAGACGCCATTCCCCTACGCAAGGCGCTGGATTCGGCGTACCCCGAAGTCATGACTCATCCTCATCAAGATTTCGGCGCGCGCGACCGGGCCTGGGTCGAACGGGCGATCGGCCGGATCGAGGCCGACTTTGCTCGCTCGGCCGACACCCACCTGCTGCATGTGCCGATCCCGCGCCTGCCGGACATCGCCCTCTATCTGAAGGACGAATCCACCCACCCCTCCGGCAGTCTCAAACACCGGTTGGCGCGCTCGCTCTTCCTCTACGCCCTGTGCAACGGCTGGATCCGCTCCGACACGCCCATCGTCGAGGCCTCGAGTGGGTCCACCGCTGTGTCCGAGGCCTATTTCGCCCGCATGCTGGGCCTGCGCTTCATCGCCGTGATGCCGCGCTCCACCAGCCAGGAGAAGATCGACGCCATCGCCTTCCACGGCGGCGAGCCCTTCTTCGTCGATACCGCCGGCGAGATGCGCAGCGCCAGCACCGAGCTGGCGCACAAGGTCGGCGGCCACTTCATGGACCAGTTCACCTTTGCCGAACGGGCCACCGACTGGCGCGGCAACAACAACATCGCCCAGTCGATCTTCACCCAGATGGAGACCGAGCCCCATCCGATCCCGACCTGGCTCGTGGTCGGCGCCGGCACCGGGGGCACCTCGGCCACCCTGGCGCGCTATGTCCGCTACCGCCGCCTGCCGACGCGGATCGCGTTGGCGGATCCGGAGCGCTCGGTCTTCCACCGCCACGTGATCGACCGCGCGGTCACGGCCGTCGAAGGGCCGATGTCGGTGGTCGAAGGCATCGGCCGCCCCTGCGTCGAGCCCTCCTTCATCCCCGAGCTGATCGACCGCGCCTATGCCGTCGGCGACGCCGAGAGCCTCGGCGCGGCCAGGGCCCTGTCGCGCCGCATCGGCCGCCTGTGCGGCGGCTCAACCGGCACCAATCTGATCGCCTGCGTGGCGCTGATCCGCGAGATGGCGGCGGCGGGGCAGGCGGGGTCGGTGGTGACGCTGCTGTGCGATAGCGGCGAGCGGTATCGCAGCCGCTACTACGATGATGGATGGTTGAAGGCGCAGGGGTTGGATACGGCGGCGACGGAGGCCGACATCGACCGCTTCTTCGGCGAGGGGCCTTAGGCCGGTTGAGTTCGAGCTGCACCGTTCAGCCGGCGCTGACCCCAATAAGCCCTACCCCTGCGCGCCCGCGGCGATCTCCAGAGACCGAATCCGTTTCGCCTGGTCGAAAATCTGCGCCGTGATGATGATCTCGTCGGGCTTGTGACGCTCGATGAACCCAGCCATGCCGGCGCGGATGGTTTCCGGCCCGCCGACCACCGCCTTGGACAGGGGCGAACCCGGCGTGGTCACGGCGGCGAAACGGCCATCGTCGTCCTGCGCGGGCGGGGGCAGGGGGCCAGGACGGCCGCTGTGCAGGTTGATGAAGGCTTGCTGCACCGAGGTGAACAGGAACCTTGCCTCTTCGTCCGTGTCCGCCGCCACCAGGTTCAGGCCCAGCATCAAGTGCGGACGTTCGCTGTATTCGGAGGGCTCGAACCGGCTGCGGTAGATGGCCGCCGCCTCGTCGAGCTGTTGCGGGGCGAAATGGGAGGCGAAGGCGAACGGCAGGCCAAGCGCCGCGGCGAGCTGGGCGCCATAGAGGCTGGAGCCGAGGATCCAGACCGGCACGTTCGATCCGGAGCCTGGCACGGCGCGGACGGCTTGCTGCGGCCCCGCCGGCGCGAGCAGCGCCATCAGCTCCATCACATCCTGCGGGAACTGGTCCACGCTGCCGGCGAGGTTACGGCGCAGGGCGCGGGCGGTGATCTGGTCCGTCCCCGGCGCGCGGCCGACGCCCAGGTCGATGCGGCCGGGATGAATGGCCTCCAGGGTGCCGAACTGTTCGGCGATGATCAGGGGCGCATGGTTGGGCAGCATCACCCCGCCCGAACCCAGCCGGATGGTCGATGTGCCTTCGCCGACGTAGGCCAGGGCGACCGCGGTCGCCGCGCTGGCGATGCCGGTCATGTTGTGGTGCTCGGCCATCCAGTAACGCCGGAAGCCGAGCCGCTCGGCGGCGAGCGCCAGCTCGCGGCTGGCCCGCAGGGACTGGCCGGCGCTACCGCCTTGGATGATGGGGGAGAGGTCGAGGACTGAGAGCGGGATCATCACCGCCATGTAGGGATGGCGGGCCGCCGCGCAATGGGCTTAAGGCGACGCCGAAATTGAGAAGGCCCGGCGGGCCTCATCCGAGGAACGCCGGGCCTTGCCGAGGTAGGGCGACGCCGCACCGCGCCACCCCGCCTGTCAGCCTATCGATCAGCGATAGCGCCAGCCGCCGTGCCAGTGGTCACGGTGCTGGTAGTAGCGGTGGCCATCCCAATAGCCATGGCCGGGGTAGAAGACGCCGATGGCGAGGCCGGGGGCCACAACCACGCCGGGGCCGGGACCGCCGTTGGGGCGGCAGTGGCCATAGGGGCCGCGATGGAAGCCGGGGCCGCAGCCTCCGGCGGCGTTGGCGGCGGAAACGGCGCCCAGGGTCGCCGCGGCGGCGACGGCCACGATCAAGGTCTTTTTCAACATGTGATCCTCCTTGCGCGCTTGATTTGCGCTTTGCGTCACCCGGACAGGCTGACGCATCGCGCATGAACTAGGACTGAACGCACAGAGAGGGCTTTCGGTCAGGAACTGGCCAAAACGACAGGCTCAAACCTGCTCCAATCCGAGCGCCCTGATCGCCCACCCGAGCGCCGGGCGAAGCTGCGCCAGCTGCACCGCGCGCACCCGTGGTGCGTGGGGAATGATCGGCAGGCCGGCTCTCGCGGCGAAATAGCCGCTGACCCAGGCGGCGACGGTGGGACGGGCGGGCAAAATAGTTTCCGGCGCCGGCCCGCCCTCGAGCTCAAGGCTGGGCAGCCAGGCGCCGAGATCGAGCTCCGGATCGCCCAGGCAGGCCGCCGACCAGTCGATGAATTTGGCGCCCGTGGCCGTGATGCAGATGTTGTCGCTGCGCAGATCGAAATGGGCCAGGGTCGGCCCGTCCGTCCTGCACGCCGCTTCGGTTTCGACCAGGGCGGGGAGGGCCTTGGACAGCCATTCGACCGAGGCGAGACCCAGGCTCAGGAACGGCGCGGCATCGGCGGCCACGGCGGACCAGCCGCCCCGGGTGCGGCCGTTCACCTCCGAGAGGGGCCGAAGATCGGGCCTGAGGGCGTGCATGGCCGCCACCTGCTCCAGCACCTGGTCGATCCGGTCCCGGGTCCAGGGCGGCGGCCATGTGGCGTGGCTGAGGTCCTCGATCAGCAGAAGCGGCGCCTCGGGATGGTCCTCCCAGCCCAGGAAGCGGGGCATGAAGGCGCCGCTCAGCGTTTGGTAGACGCGGGCTTCCTGGCGCAGCATGGCGGCCGTTTGCGGCTCGGTGGCCACCTTGAGGAAGCAGCGGTCGGCGCCGGCCGCGCCGACGAAACGGGCCGCCGGTGTGTAGCCTCCCTCGACCCGCCGCCAGGCGCGGGGCGTCCAGCCCAGGATGCTCGCGGCCCGGGCCGCCAACTCTGAGGACGGTTCGACGGACATGACGCCCGCTAGCGCGCTCTCGCCGCCGCGCTGAGGATGGCGTCGGCTATGGTGTCGTAGAGAGCCGGCGGCAGGTCGTGACCCATGCCGGGAATGAGTCGAAGCTCGGCGCCGGGGATGGCGTCGGCGGTGGCCTTGCCGCCAGCCGGCGGCACGAGCGGATCGTCCGCCCCATGCAGGACCACAGTGGGGACCTTCAGCTTGCCGAGTCGTTCGGTGCGGTCGCCGTCGCCGCGGATGGCCGCCATCTGGCGCGCCGAGCCGGTGGGATTGAAGGCGCGCTCGTATTCGGCGATGGCGCGCTGACGCAAGGCCCCTTCCGGCCAGGGATAGCCGGGGCTGCCGATGATGGTGGCGTTGCGGACCATCTGATCCAGAAAGGCTTCGTAGTCGGTCTTCGGGTTCGGCGGCGGCTGGGTCAGCACGGCGCCAGCCTCGGGCGTGGGGTCCAGCGTGCCGGGCGCGCCGGTGGCCGACATGATGGAGGTGAGCGACAGCACCCGTTCCGGGTATTCGATCGCCACCGCCTGGCCGATCATCCCGCCCATGGAGACGCCGGCGACATGGGCCTTGGCGGCGCCCACCGCGTCCAGCACGGCGACCGCATCGGCGGCCATGCCCGACAGGCTGTAGCGATCAGCCTCGCGGAACCAGGTCGACTTGCCGACGTCGCGGTTGTCGAAGCGGACCGCGCGATAGCCCTTGGCGGTCAGGCGCTGACACAGCGGCTCTGGCCAGCGGGTCATCTGCGAGCCCAGGCCGTTGATCAGCAGGATCAGCGGCGCGGCGGCGTCGCCGAAGCTCTCGTACGCGATCGTGGTGGTCCCGTTTTTGGCGTTGGGCATGGCTGTTTTCCCTGATGACCTGGCAGTCTTTGCGCCGCCAACCGTCAACCTAGATCATTTGAGGCGAATCCAGCCAGCAGGCTAACGCTCTTGCCCGGCGCGCCGCGTTCAAACTTCGCAAATGCTGTAGGTCTGCGCCGGCCGAAGAACCATGGTGGAGGAAAGCTGGATGGCCTCTACGCCGATCTGGCGGATCAAATAGGGACCCGCGCCAAACGGTCGAGGGTGTCCGTGGCGGCGGCTTCGAAATCTGCGAAGACCCCGATGAGACGGCCATCGTGGAACAGCGCCCATCCGCCGCTATGTTCGGCCTTCAACTCGGGACTCGCCCGATCATAGGCTGCGATGTCTTCGCTCAGACCGCTCATGACCTTAGTGGGCCATCGTTCCTGAGTCGGAGCCAATCAAATTTGTGCTGATTGGGCGGTCTGTATCTCGAGGCCTACATCGCCGTTGAATCTTTGCGCTAACTCAGCCCCAATCGGCGCCGGTACGGGGGGAGGGCGTCTTTGGCTCAGGCGATTTTGCGGGACGGGGCGGCGGCGGAGGCCACCTTCTTCGGCGAGCCGGCGGGGTTCGTCTTTCTGGCCTTCACCGAGGCCTGGGAGCGGTTTTCCTACTACGGCATGAGCGCCCTCATGGTGCTCTACATGACCGAGCAACTTCTACTGCCGGGACATGTGGAGCACATCGCCGGGTTCGGCGCTTTCCGAGGCGCGATTGAGGCGGCGACCGGGGTCCACGACCCGCGCGGGCTCGCGTCGATCATCTATGGCCTCTATGCGGCCCTGGTCCATTTCGCGCCGCTGTTCGGCGGCCTGCTGGCCGATCGGGCGCTGGGGGCTCGGCGGACGGTGATGCTGGGCGCCGGGCTTTTGTGCCTCGGCCATTTCGCCATGGCGACGGACCAGAGCTTCCTGCTCGCACTCCTTTTGCTGATCCTTGGGTGCGGCTGCGTGAAGGGCAATATCGCGGCCCAGGTTGGCGGCCTGTACGACCCGGCCGATGCGCCGCGCCGGACGCGGGCCTTCGTCATCTTCAACGTCGGCATCAATGTCGGCGCCACCGGCGGGCCGCTGCTGTGCGGGTTGATGGCCCAGGTCTGGGGCTGGCATGCCGGCTTCGCCATGGCCGGCGTGCTGATGCTGGCGGGGCTGGCGACCTACATCGCCGGGCAGCGGTATCTGCCGCTGGACCCTGGCGCTGGCGCGCGGCGGAATGTGGTGACGCCAGCTGACCCGATCGATCGCCGCCTGATCGGCCTGCTCCTTCTGGTCATTGCCGTGACCGTATTCCAGTCCATCGCCTATTATCAGACGGGCAGCGTCGGCCAGATCTGGATCCATGACGCGGTGAACCTCTCAACCCCGCTGGGACCCTTTCCCATCGCCTGGTTCCATTCGGTGGACAGCCTGTTCTCCGTGATCGGCGTCGCGCCGCTGCTGGCGCTCTGGGCCTGGCAGGCGCGCCGCGGTGGCGAGCCGGATGACCTGGGCAAGATCGCTACTGGCGCCGGTCTGGCGGCGGTCTCGAGCGCCCTGCTGGTCGCCGCATCGTTGCTGTCCGCACACGGCAAGATCAGCTTCCTCTGGCCCTTCATGGCGCGGGCGGGGATGGGGATCGCCTTCCTCTACTACTGGCCGACCCTGTTGGCCCTGGTGACCCGCAAGGCGCCGGCGCGGGTCGAAGGGGTGATGCTGGGCGCGGTCTTTCTCAGCCTCTTCTTCAGCAATCTGATCATGGGTTGGCTCGGCGCCTTCTACGACCGCATGGGTGCGTTGGGGTTCTGGGGGCTGAACACCGGTCTTGCTTTGGTCGGGATGCTGTTGGCGCTGGGACTGGGCCGCGCGTTGCGGGGCAGCGCGATCTGGTCGCGGATTTGAGGCCGCCCCCGCGCGTTGACGCCGGCCAGTCGCGGGAGCCAATGTACCGGTTACAAGAAGAACTATCCGGGAGGAGCAGTCATGGCCGTTTCACGGCGCGAACTGGTGCGCGGGGCCGCGGCGAGCGCTCCGGTGCTGGCGTTTCTGAACGCCCTGCCGGCCGCCGCCGCCGACTACGACCCGAAGCTGCTGATCAGCCCGCGCGCGGCCTGGCGCGAGGTCGAGCATGTAAACCGCGCCATGGGGCCGACCCGGTTGACCGGCTCTCGCGAGCATCGGCGTTTCACAGCCTGGCTGAAGACCGAACTTGACCGCGCGGTGACCCCGGCCGGCGGACAGGTCTTCGTGGAGCGATTCGACAACTATCCGCGCTGGAGCGCCAAGTCCTGGAGCCTGGCTGTCGATGGCAAATCGGTCCCGGTGGCCTCTTACTTCCCCTACTGCACCGGCGGCTTCACCGGCGCGCGGATCCCCGTGACGCCAGCGCCGACCCTGGCCGCGCCAGGGGGCGGCGGGAGCTACCCGCTGGTCAACGGCCGCGACGTCGTGGCCCTCGACCCCAACGGCCATGCGGAGGGAACGCTGGTCGATCTCGGCGTCTTCACCGGCCCGCATTCGATCGACTGGAGCAAGGCCGCCGGCAAGGTGGCGCTGGTGGCGGTCTCCGTGCCGGACCTGTCGAAAACCATCCCGCCCGGCGCCTACAAGATGGACTCGACCTGGGAGCACGGCAAACCGAGCGCCGACCCCTACATCAGCCTGCCGGCGCCCACCGCCTCCATCTTCGCCCCGCCGGACATCGACCAGGCCACCCGCGCCGGCGTGCTGGGCGTGGTGCTGGTCTGGCAGGGGATTTCAGACGGCAACGCGGAGGGCCAGTACAACCCCTTCACCGTGCCCTTCGCCTCCTCGCCGGCCTCGAGCCAGGCCGGGTCGGATCCCGCCAAGACCAAGGCGGGTATTCCGGCTCTCTGGGTCAACGCCACGGTCGGCGGCCGGCTGGTTAAGGCCGCGGCCTCCGGCTTGCCCGCGAGCATGAGCCTGAAGGCCGACTTCGCCCAGGTCTCCACCGAAACGGTGTGGGCCATCCTGCCGGGCGCTCGGCACGGTCAGGACGACGAGGAGATCATCATCTGCAACACCCACTCCGACGGCCCCAATATCGCCGAGGAGAATGGCGGGATCGCGGTGGTGGACATGGCGCGCTACTTTGCTCGCATCCCGCTGGCGAGCCGGCCGAGGACCGTGGTCTTCATGGCCTCCACCGGCCATTTCGCGCACCGCTTCCTGGGCAGCGGCCGGGACTGGATCGCGCAGCATCCGCAGATTATGGCCCGCACCGTCGCCTGCATGACCTTGGAGCACCTGGGCTGCCGCGAATGGCAGGACGTGCATCGCGGCGATCGTTTGACCTTTGAAAGCACCGGCAAGCCCGTGCAGTCGCAGGTCTTTGTCACCGCGCCGAGCTTCCAGGCCCGCACGGCCGGGCCGGCTGATCCCGCGTTGCAGCAGATCGCCGAACAGGCCCTGTCGCACAGCCAGGACCGGGCCGCGGTGCTGAGCGGCGGCGTTTTCCTGGGCGAAGGCGGCGGCTTCCACGCGGCGGGGGTTCCGACCATCGGCTTCCTGCCGTCGCCGCAATACCTTTGCGCCATGGCGCCGGACGGGGAGATTTCCAAGCTCGACCCGGTGATCTTCCACGATCAGCTGAAGCTTTCGGCCCGATGCCTCGTCGCCATGCAGTCGGTCAGCGCGGCGGCGCTCAAAGGCGCGGTCTGAGCGCAATCCTCAACGGCCTAGGCTGTACGCCGCCGCTGGCCAATGGCAGCATCGGCCCTCAATTTTCCGGTGAACGCCATGCAATTCCCCAGCCTGACCGCCGCCCTGGCCACGGCCAATCCGGCCACGCTCACCGGCTTTACCGTGCTGGGCTACGCCCAGCCGGGCGACCTGGGCGATGGGATATGGAAGAAGATCGCCGGCCCCACCACCAACACCTACGGCTCCATCGTGCCCCCCGGCATCCAGCAGAAGGATGCGGCGGGGAACTGGTTTCAGTATGTGCCCGGCGACGAAGGGGTGGTGGCCAACGCCGTCGGTCCGCTGGCGCAGGATTGCGTGCTGACGGGATTGGGAGAGATTCAGGGCACGCCGACCGACGATCTGGCCGTGCTGCAAGCCGCCGTAGACGCCTCCATCTATATCTACCACACCAAGTGCACGATAAAGCCGGGTGGGACGGCCTGCAGTTTCCTGTCGGCGACGCTACAGGTCGGCTACGGGCTTGAATTCGCGGCGGCGACCCTCGACTTCCTCGGCGGGACCTACAAGGCGCCGAAGCGGCCGGACAGCCCCGGCTCGATCCTGGCCATGTCACGCGCCGATTGCCCGATCGTCGCGGTGCAGGGCGCCAGAGGAACGACGATCCTGAACGCGACACTCCAGGGCCCGATGCAGGGCTACATCCAGCGCAACCGGCTGGGCCTGGCGACGGTCAATCCGGCCATCGACGACACCCAGATCGCCAACTGGCTCGACCCTCGCTTTCCGAACGCCAACAGCCGATACGCGCCACAGGCGGGAATCGCGATCGACCCGGCCGCCGGACCCGCACCCCCAGGGGGCTATCCGGCTTCCGCCTTCATCTTCCCGCAGTGGTACGCGAACCTGATGAACGGTGGGCAGCCGATCGCCCAGTACAACAAGAACTATTCCTCGGATGTGCTGATCCACCGGCCGGGGATTCAAGGCTGTGTCTGCCCGGTGGTGGTCCAGCCCTGTAACGCGGACGGCAACGGCGACTTCACCAAGATCATCGACGCCTACATGAGCTACAATGTCTATTGCGTCAGCGTCGGCAATGGCCAGTCCCGCACCGTCCGCTTCTCCAACGCCAACACCAGCATCTATCATACGGGTCTGGTGAACGACGCGCACGGGCGTCAGATCGGCCAGTTCGGCGGGGTGGTCGATAACTGGGGGGGCGGCTGCTGCATCCAGATGTTTCAGCTGAACGGCTATGCCGGCCCGATCACCTTCCTGAACTGCTATCAGGAACAGGCCTGGATGTGGGGCACGCTCGACAGCTATCTGTCGATCACCCTGCAGGCCTGCAAGCTCGAATTCGGCAACCAGACCGCCAAGTCGCGCGGCGTGCCCATGGCCCTGATCGCTGGCGTCACCGCATCGAACGTAACCATCGAAAATACCAGCTTCACCGACTACTACAGCGTCATTCCGCTGCTTGGGGTCCTGCAGGGCTACGAGATGCGAAATTGCCAGACCGGCGTGCCGGGGAACGCATCGACCTCTCCCTATCAGATCATCGCTCAGAACTTCCTGGGCGGCGGCGTGGTGTTTCAGCCAACCTCCGGCTGTCAGACGCCCGGCGCCTTCTCGGCGCTGCAAGTGCTCAACGCCAACTGCCTGACCCGTGCGTCGCAGGCGCCAAAGAAGATCACGCCGGTCAATCCGGTCTCGCGCGCCTTTCCGCAATGCGCCTGGGCGACAGCCGGCCAGCCGATGCAGCAACCGGGCTATTCGGCGCCGACCCCCCCGCTCTGGATGGGTGTGGCGGCGAAGTCCTTCACCAATCCGGCGCTGACGGGAACCTCATTGACCATGGGCTGCCCCGCGGGTTTCACGGCCAACGAGATGAAGTTGTTCGGCATGGTTCCCGGGTGCGTTCTCATCAGCCCGGATGGGACGGTCTTCTTCATCCACTCCAACACCGGCCCCGGCGGCCAGATCGTCGCCGAGCAGCAGACCAACTTCAGGGGCGGCTCAGGGCTGTACGGGTCCGGCGCCGGCGCGAAGCCGATTTCGCCGGTAAACCTGACCAGCGGTCAATTCATGTTCGGCAATGCGCTGCTCTACATGGCGAGCTATTTCACCCAAGGGACTCTGGCGACCAACTCGCCGACGGCGACCGCGACCGGCCGCGCGGACGGTTATGCGGCCTATCTCGCCACCGACCTTGCCGTGGGCGACTTGGCCTATGTCAATGCGCAGACCGATTTCTGGCTTGGCCTCGGCAACCTGAACATCACCGCGATCGCGCCGGCCGGGACAAGCATCACCTTTGCAGGCGATCCCAACTACGCCCAGGCCAACAAGCCGCTGACCTGGTTCATCGCCGCGCCGCCGGCCAATCAGGTCGGACCCTGAGGTGGATGCCGCCACCCGCGGCCAGGCCGTTGCCAGCCACTACCGCGGATGCGAACCTTATCCATCGTCGCGGCGAATGAGCCGGCGGCTTCGGCTTGATGGGGCGTGATGAAGCTTTTTCAATATTGGGATTCGCCTTCGCCGCCGGACGAGATCGCGGTCTGGATAGACGGCTTCAAGACCAACAACCCTGACTTCGAACACGTCCTCGTCAACAGAGACTCGGCGCTGGCGCTCATCACGGAGCACCATGGCCCTCTGGAGGTTGCTGCCTTCAAGGCTTGCGCCGTACCCGCGATGCAGGCGGACTACGTCCGCCTTTGCCTGCTCGAGACCTTCGGCGGCGTCTATGTCGATGCCGATGTTCAGTCGATCGAGCCGATCTCGGGAATGTTCAGGACCCGTTCGGGCTCCATGTTGTTCATATACGAAACCCTTGTGAACAACGGCGTCATGTACTTCCCTCACGCCGGAGATCCGTTCGTTAGCGCCTGCTTGAAACTCGCCACGGACAACATCAATGCGCGCCGAACCAATGCGGTCTTTACCGCGGCAGGGCCGGGCGTGCTGAACGCGCTCAGGTGCATTCTCGATCCGTCGATCTATGACGAAACCGCCGCAACGTTCGAGCAAAACTATATTGTCCAGTCGTGGGGCTTTGCTGCGATCGTCGAACGCGCGCGGGAGATGATCGAGGTCACACCGGAGCTGCTCAAGGCTTTTTTGGCGATCGATATTCTCAAGTCGTCAGACGCACGGCCCTGGATAGGCGTCGATCAGCCCTCCTATAAGGAGACCGCCGTGCATTGGACCCGATGGGTCGGCTCGATTTACAATGAGACTCCGGCGAATTGAACCGACCCGGATCGATGAGACGCAATGAAGCTATTTCAATATTGGGATTCGCCTTCGCCGCCTGATCAGATCGCCGGCTGGATCGAGCATTTCCGTATCAACAACCCGGAATTCGAGCATGTCCTCATAAACAAGGCCTCGGCGCTTGAGTTCATCGCCGTCCACTATGGGCCAAGAGAGGTCTCGGCGTTCGAGGCTTGCGCGGTTCCGGCGATGCAGGCCGACTACATTCGACTGTGTCTCCTGGAGATCTGTGGCGGCGTCTATGTCGATGCCGATTCACAGTCACGCCGGCCGCTTTCGGAACTGTTCAAGGACTGTCCAGGTTCGGTCCTGTTCGCCATGGGCATGCTGGTGAACAATGGCTTCATGTACTTCCCCAACGCCAGGGATCCTTTCGTAAGCGCCTGTTTGAAGGTCGCCACGGACAACATTCATGCCCGTCGAACCAATGCGGTTTTCACGACGGCGGGGCCGGGCGTGCTGATCGCGCTCAGATACATCCTCGATCCCTCGACCCAGAAGATTGTGGATTCGAAGTTTGACGCACCGTTTGTCTGCACCTGGGGATTTCCGGATGTGGTCGAACGTGTTCGGGAACTGGTCGAGGTTACGCCCGAACTTCTGGAAGCCTTCTCGGCGATCGACATCATGCAGGCGATGGATGTGGTCACCTGGATCGGTGAGGAGCAGCCCGTGTACAAGCAGACCACGGTGCATTGGACCCGGTGGGAGGGTTCGATCTACAACGAGGTCGCCTCGGAGTAGGGGCCGAAACGGTTTCGGCCCGCCTGGTTGCGCGTCAATCGGCCTTGCGAACCGCGGTCAGGTCCGATCCGTCGTAGGTGTATGAATAGCCGGCCGCGCGCAGGGTCTCGAACACCTTGAGGCGGTCGCAAAGCGGCAGGTGGATGAGTTCGACGCGGATCAGCCCGACCTTCCAGCGTTGGAGATCGATCTGCCGCAGGATGCGCCAGTCATACCCTTCGGTGTCGATCTGCAGGACATCGATACGATCGATCTCGAACCTTTGGGCGAAATCGTCGAAGGTCAGCCCGGGTACGACCACCTCCTCCAGGGTGCTCTCGATATAATCGAGGTGGGGCCCCTTGATGGCCGAAGACATGCCGAGGAACCAGTCCGGCCCGCCGGAAGCCACCACGTCGGGCCGCACGCGGTACATGGTCAGCGGCCCGTTCTCCTCGGTGATGGCGACATTGGCGCACCGAACCCAGTCGCACGACGCATAATTTTGCTGCAGCAGGGCGAACATGTCCGGGATCGGCTCGACCACGACCGTCTTCCACCGCTTATCGACCACATGGCGGTAGAGCGAATCGAACCGGACCCCGTCCATGGCGCCGATCTCCAGCACATTGGCCTGGCCTTGGACGGCCTCCAGCGCCGCCTCATAGTCGATCGCGTCCGACATATTCAGCCGAAGGAAGATGTGGCGCAGGTAGTCCAGATGCGGGTAGTCGGTCAGGTCCGGCGCCGAGCGGAAATCCTGTATCGACCAGTCGTAGGCGAAGAACCGCTCGAAGGGCGATTTGGCGAAGGCGTAGGCCTCGCTCACGTGCCGCTCGCCGGCTCCATAGTCGCCCTCGTGGACCGCGAGCAGGCCTTGGATCAGGCGGATCTGAAAATAGTGGTCCCGCTTCTCATTGGTCGCGGGAAGCCGGCATGCCAGGTCGCCCGGCATGGCGAGGGCCTGGTCCAGCAATCCGACGCGGCCGAAGTCGCCCTTCAGCAGATCGATGCGAACGATTTCGTACAGGGCGCCGATGGGGTCGGGCCGGTCGGCGGCGGCGGCGGCCTCGAAGCGCTCCAGAGCGGCGTCAAGCTGTCCCAGGCCGGCGTGGGCCTGGCCGAGGTTGATGTTCAATCGGTAGTCGGCCGGCGCGTCCGCCAGCAACGGGCGCAGCTTTTCGATGGCTGGGGCCAACTGGCCGGACCTGACCAGGCGTTCGCCCTCCAGGATCGCCTCATCGACCGACGCGGCAGAACTGTCCATGATCTGGAATCCCGCGCCTGTCGGCAAACGAGGCCTTGGCTCCCCGGGCAGGACTCGAACCTGCGACAAGTCGGTTAACAGCCGACTGCTCTACCAACTGAGCTACCGGGGATCAGCGGCGCTGAAGGATGGCGGCTATAGACTGGGCCGCCGCCGCGATCAAGTCCGCGTCATCGGATCGATGACGGATCAGAAAAAAGGGTCCGGCCGAAGCCGGACCCCAGTGGGTACTGGTGGGGCGCCTTTGACAAAAGGCACAGGCTAAATATGAACAAATATAGTTAATGCAAGCCTAATGGCGCGGTGCTCGGCGGCCCGGCCGTTGCAACGCCCGGCTGCAGTCTCAAGACGGCGTTTCGGATTGAAACACTATGGCGATCGATTTCATCTGGGCTCGCAAGAAACGCAAAGAGACTATTCAACGCCGCTCTCGTGACGAGATTCGCTATCATCGCGCCGTCTATGGCGTGGAGGCGCACGCGGTGGTGCGCAAGAAGCTGGCGCGTTGCGAGCGGGGCAGCGACGACGCGGCCATTTTGCGCAAGGCCGAGCGTGCGCTTCGCCCGCCGATGTTCGCCTTCGTGGGCGCGATGTTCGGCGGCAAGAAGACCGTGATCCAGACCCGAGGCGCCCAGGGACGCAGCTAGGGGCGCGGCTAGGCGCGCGTTCCAGCGCCCGTTTCGCTACGGCATAGAACGTTTCCCGGGCCGGATCGTTGATCCGGCATGGTTCAATCTAAATCCACGGCCGGCCATTCCCTGGCCGCCAGCCTCCAGCCGCTGCTGCGCACCCGCAAAGCCGAGTTGTCGGTCGGGGAGTTGATGGGGCGGATCGAGGGTGACGACGGGCCGGGGCCGATCCTGTTCGCCCTGACGCTGCCCGTGCTGCTGCCACTTCCGCCGGGCGTGTCGATGTTGTTTGCGCTGCCGCTGCTGATGGTCGCGCCCCAGATCGCCCTCGGCCGCCGCCATCTGTGGATGCCCCGCGCCCTTAGTGATCGCAAAGTCAAACGGGCCGACCTCGGCAAGCTGCTGCATCGGGTCCTGCCGCCGCTGAGGCGGGTCGAGGCGGTGGTCCGGCCAAGGCTGAGCTTCCTGACCGGCGGCGCAGGGTCGCGCCTGGTCGGTGTCGCCGCCACCTTGATCGCCATCGTCCTGGTGCTGCCGATCCCGTTCGCCAACTTCGCGCCCGCCGTGGCGCTCAGCCTGTTTGCGCTCGGGCTGTCGCGCCGGGACGGGCTGTTCGTGCTGGCGGGCTACGCTGTCATGGCGCTGGCGGTGCTGATCATTGTGCTGGGCGTACACGGCGCGGCGCTGGGTATAGCGTGGCTGAAGACGCTGATCTGACCCATGCCGACGCCGGGCGTGCCGAAATAGTCCGAATCAGAGCTAGGGCTATGGGACGAAGGCCGCCGCTCGGCGGCGCAGGATGTGCGGATGCCGCAGACTCTTCAGCGCGCGGACGAGCTTTTTCGCCAGGGGGACCGGGCGGGCGCCGAGGCGCTGTATCGCCAGGTCATCGCCGAGGCGCCGGAGGACATCAACGCCCTGCACCGCGCGGGCGTCCTGGCCTTTCAGCGCGGTGCGTCCGACGATGCGCTAGCCTTCCTTAGCCGCGCCGCCACCCTCAATCCGGAGGAGCCGGTGCTGTGGTCTGACCTGGGCCTCGTGCAGGCCGCCGCAGGGCGGCCCGAACAGGCGGTGGCGAGCTTTGACCGCGCGCTCGCCCTGCGCGCCGATGTCGCCGAAACCTATTGCCGGCGGGCAGACGCCTTGCGACTCACCGGCCGGACGGATGAGGCCCTGGCCGGCTACGACGCGGCTATCGCTCTGGACCCGACCTTCGCCCAGGCGTTCAACAATCGCGGCCTGGCGCTGATGGCGCTAGGGCGCCGCGAGGAGGCGCTGGCCAGCTACGACGCCGTGCTGGCCTTCCGGCCCGACTATGTCCTGGCCCTCTGCAATCGCGGACGGGCGCTGCAGGAACTGGGACGGCGCATGGAAGCGCTGGAGAGCTACGACGCGGCGCTGGACCTGAGGCCTGACTACCTGGAAGCGCTGAACAATCGCGGCGCGGTGCTGCAGGACCTGCAATGGCTGCCGCAGGCGCTGGACAGCTTCGACGAGGCCCTGCGGCTGAAGCCGGATTACGCCGACGCACTGAACAATCGCGGCAATGTGCTCAAGGGCCTGGGCCGGATGGACGAGGCCCTGGCCAGCTATGGCGCGGCCATCGCTGCCCAGCCGGCGTTTGTCGAGGCCCTGTGCAACCGAGGCTTCCTGGAATGGACCCTGGGGCGGCCGGCGGACGCGGTGGCCAGCTACGACAAGGCCCTGGCGATCGAGCCGGGGATGGTGGAGGCCTGGAACGTCCGCGCCATCGCCCTGACCAGTTTGAACCGGCCGCTGGATGCGCTGGAGAGCTACGACGCGGCCCTGGCGCTCGATCCCAATTTCGCCGACGCCCTGGGCAACAAGGGCATGCTGCTGACAGAGCTGGGCCTGTTGGACCAGGCGCGGGAGGCGCTGGAACGGGCCATCGACCTGGAGCCGATGCGGGTGCGGGCCTACTACAACCTCACCCTTTGCCGGAAGATGGCGGCGGGCGAGCCTCGGGTGCTGGCGATGGAAGCCCTGGCGCGCGATGAGGACGCCTACAGCGTCGATGACCGCATCTACCTGCACTACGCCCTCGCCAAGGCCTATGCCGACAGCGGCGAGCGGGAACGATCGTTCGAACAGCTGACCCTGGGCGCGGCCCTGAAGCGCGGCCAGATCGTCTATGACGAGGCTGCCACGATCGGCGGGCTGGAACAGGCGGGGGCGGCCTATCCCGCGCGGCGGCTGCGCGCCGGGGCTGGCGGGGGCCATCCGTCGGCGGCGGCCATCTTCATCGTCGGGATGCCGAGGTCCGGCTCGACCCTGGTGGAGCAGATCCTGGCCAGCCATCCGGCGGTGTTCGCGACCGGCGAGAGCGATCTGCTGGTTCGGACGGTGGCTGGGCTGGACCCCGAGGCGCGCTCGCTGCTCATCGACCCCGATGCGCCGGCGAGCGAAGTGTTCCGCCAGGTCGGCGCGGCCTACAGCCAGACCATGGCGCTGGTGGCGCCCGACGCGGCCAGGGTGACCGACAAGGCGCTGGAGAATTTCCGCGACCTCGGCCTAGTTCATCTGGCCCTGCCCAACGCCCGTATCCTGCACACCCGCCGGGACCCCATCGACACCTGCCTGTCCTGTTTCCAGAAACTGTTCGGCGGCGATCTGCCCTACAGCTACGACCTGGGCGAGTTAGGCCGCTACTACCGGGCCTACGAGGCCCTGATGGCGCACTGGCGCGCGGCGCTGCCGGCCGGGGTGATGCTGGAGGTGGACTATGAAGACACCACCGCCGATCTGGAGGGCGCGGCGCGGCGGATCATCGCCCACTGCGGCCTGGCGTGGGACGACCGCTGCCTGGACTTCCACCGCACCGACCGCTGGGTCCATACCGCCAGCGCCGCCCAGGTGCGCGAGCCGGTCTATCGCAGCTCGGTCGGCAAGTGGCGGGCCTACGAGCCCTGGCTAGGCCCGCTGATCGCCGCCCTGAGCGGCGATGCGGCGTAGGCAAACTTTCTTCCCCAGTCGGTTGAAGGCGCGGGCGGGGCGCCGTAGGCTCCGCCCCACACAAAGGGGGAGCGTGCGATGCGGATCGAAAACCCGTGGGCTAAGGGAATTGGCGGCGGCGCCGCGCTGGCGGCTGTGATGCTGTTGGCTGGATGCGATACGGTGAACTCCCTGCTGCCCGGGCTGGTGTCGCCGCCGCACTTCAACCCCGCGTCCCTCGCCGACATGAATACCGTGCAGAAGGACGCCGACTCCCTGTTCGCCACGCTGGGCGTGCCGGGGAGTTGCTCCTACACCGCCAATAGCGCCCAGTTCGCCCAGGTCGATACCGACCTTACGGCCCTGCTGACCCAGGCGGGGACGGTCCCAAACAACAATTTCACCCTCAAGAGCGCGACCCTGCTGCAGAAGGGGTTCGACGTCTTCCGCGATGAGGCCAAGTCCAAGGACCCGGTCTGCCTGCCGCAGATCGTCGTCGCCGATAAGAAGTCGAGCTTCGACAATGCGGTGACGAACCTCATCTCCTACGAAAACGCCAAGCCGAAGGGTTAGACGACGATGTCGGTCAATGTGAACACCGCCGCCGCCCAGGTCCTGGCGGCCATGACGGGCAAGCTGCCCGGGCTCGGCGCGAACCAACTCGCGGCCGTGGAGGCCGCGTCCGGCATCCTGGCCAAAAGCCTCGCCGATATCGAGGCGGAGAAGGCGGCAGGCCCGCTTAGCGACGCCGACGCCTCGGCCCTGGTGACCGGCGCCACCGACGACGCCCTCGCCGCCCTGGAAGCTCAGGCGGGCATCGCCGCCCTGGATGTCACTGGCGCGGTGGTGGCGGGGCTGGAGACCCTCGCCGGCGTGGCGCTCAACGCCACCGGCCTTGGCTGGGCCAACCCGATCCTGCAGGGCGTGATCGCCGCCTATAGCCAAGCCGGGTAGGGGAAAGAAAAGGGGTCAGAGTCATTTATTGACTGAGCAGCAGGCGGTGGCCGTGCAGGTCAATAAAAGACTCTGACCCCTTTTCCTCCGTAACCAGCTTCCCGGTGACGGCGTACTTGTCTTGTGTTCACATAGGTGAAGCCGAGGGGGGACTATCCATGAAACGTCATATCGCCGCCGCGCTTGTCGTGGGCGCCGCAGCGCTCGCCGCACCCGCATCCGTCTTCGCCCACTTCATTCTGCAGCAGCCCGCCTCCGCCATCGTGGAGAACGCGCTCGGTGATCCGCAGAAGATGGGTCCCTGCGGCGGCGTCACCGGCAATCCCGGCGTGGCCACCGGCGTCGTCACGACGGTGCCCGGCGGCGAGCTGCTGAAGCTGAAGGTCAAGGAAACCATCTACCACCCCGGCCACTTCCGGGTGGCGCTGTCGGTGCTGGACCGGTCGGAACTGCCGGCGGACCCCGAGGACGTAACCATGGACACCCCCCACGGCGTGATGTCGGTGTCCGGCAAGATCGACCCCAACCCCAAGCCGCCGGTCCTGATGGACGGCGTCTTCGAACACCACGTTCGCGTGCCGGGCCAGGTGTTCGAGACCTACGTGCATATCCCCAACATCAACTGCGACCACTGCTCGCTGCAGATCATCCAGTTCATGGAGATGCACCCGATCAACAAGGACGGCCGCTTCACCTACCATCACTGCGCCGACCTGAAGATCATCGCCAATCCCAGGCTGCCGATCGACAGCGGCTGGCCGGGTCAGCACAGGGGCAAGAAGATGAAGTCTGGGAGCTGATCGGAAGGCGCCAGGTTTAGTCGGGCTTGAGGCGCCTGCGCGGATTGCGTCAGGCGCCGGCTCGCCCCTATTGTCGTGGTCGCCTGCGCTGGCCAGCCTGGCGAGGGATTTGTCGTGAAGCTGAAACCAGTCGCGGTCTTTCTAGCTCTGATCGCGGCCACGCTGGCGTTGCCGGCATTGGGCGATCAGGCCCAAAGCGAGTCTTCCTCCTTCACCTATTTCGATCGCCCCGGCGCCTCCCTGGTCATGCATGACCAGGACATGATGGGCTGCGTGGCGATCGCTTATCCGCTCGTGCCGCCGAACTCCGCGACGGCGGGCGGTGTCGTGGCCGCCGCGCTGGGCGGCTGGCTGGATGAGATTCACTACAACGCCTTCTTCGGTCACAACCTGGAGCGCTGCATGCTGGCGCGCGGGTGGTCGGTTGTTCGCGTGCCGGACGCCGAGGCCGCCGCCATTCTGAAAATGGACCCGGCGGCGATTGGGGAGCGGCTGCGGTCCTGGATTGGGCAGGCCGCACCGCATGGCGAGGTCATTCGCCGGTTCGACGGCCCAGGAGAGTTGGGGCTCGGCCAGGGAATCAACGCGGCGCGGTCGATCAGCGCCGCGTCGCTCTACAAGGCGACGATGCCGCCGGTGGATGACTTCAAGCAGGAGACATCGACCTTCACCGCTCAGCGGACTCTGAACCGCTCCCAGCAGAAGCCCTTGTCGCAGGATCAGCTGAAACAGCCGGACCCGGCGATGGCCATCGTAGTGGTCGAGCTGCGGGGTGCAAAAGAGAATGGATACGGCGGCTTTGGCTTCAAGCGCATGGCGGCCTCCCTGTCGGAGTTCGTGCATGAAAACCCCGGCGTGGAGGCGGAGTGGTTCGCCACGCCGGCTCCGAAGGATGCGTTCAGGCGCACGGAGGGCAAGGGTTCGGTTACGGCCGCCTTCGCCGTCCACCCGGGCCTATGGGCGATCGCTGGTGGCATACAGGGATTTGGCGAACATTGCCTGATGGCGCCGAGCATCCAGGTGAACGCCGGCGACGTCCTTTTCCTTGGATCCTTCGATCTCGATGACAGATGGAGCCCGGGTATGAATTTGGATCCGGCTCGCGCCGCTCTGTCGGCAAATCCGTCCCTCGCCGAGAAGGTGCGTGCGGCCCCTTGGGTGAATGGTCTATCCTGGACCTGCCGCACCCTGATTGTGAATGCCTACGCGATCAAGGGAGCGCCCTATCAGAGCGACTATCCCTGGCGACCGCTTTAGGCGCATTGGTCTCACCGCCTTCAAATCCACCAGCCTCTTGCTTTGTTTGGCAGAGGTTGGCGTCTGTCTTGACTCCATACCGACTGGTTGGTATGTCCAAATTCATGACACCCTCAGCCCCCACATCAGTCCCCCCATCGTCGCGATCGAGACTGCTCGACGCCGCCCTGCGTATCCTGCGGGAGAAGGGCTACAACGCGACCACGGTCGATGAGCTCTGCGCCGCCGCCGAGGTGACCAAGGGCGGGTTCTTCCATCACTTCCGGTCCAAGGAAGACATGGCGGTCGCGGCCGCCGATCGCTGGTCCGAGGTAACGGCGCAGCTATTCGCCGAGGCGGCCTACCACGACAGCGCCGACCCGCTGGGCCGCGTGCTCGGCTACATCGACCTTCGCGTCGCGCTGATCAGCGGCGCCATCGCCGAGTTCAGCTGCTTCGCTGGAACGATGACGCAGGAGACCTTCCTCAGTCACCCGGCGATCCGCCAGGCCTGCTCGGCGAGCATCATCGATCATGCCGAGACCCTGGAGGCGGATCTGGCGGATGCGATCGAGGTCTATCGGCCCGCGGGCGCTCCGACGGCGCGCAGCCTTGCGCTCCACATCCAGGCGGTCCTGCAGGGCGCCTTCATCATGGCCAAGGCGGCAGACGATCCCCAGGTCGCGATCGACAGCGTCCTGCATCTGCGCCGCTACTTCGAACTACTTTTCGCATCGGCAGAAGGTCACCGTCATGCAGCATGAAATCGTCTCCCGCGAAGCCTGGCGCGCCGCCCGCGCCGCCCTGATCGCCAAGGAAAAGGCCTTCACCCGCGCCGGCGACGCCCTGGGCGCCGAACAGCGGGCGCTGCCCTGGGTGGAGGTCGATAAGGAGTATGTCTTCCAGAGCCCCACGGGTCCGCGAACCCTCTCCGACCTGTTCGACGGACGCAGCCAGCTGTTCGTCAAGCTCTTCATGTTCGAGCCGGGGCAGAAGCATCAGTGCACCGGCTGCTCGCTCGAGGTTGATCATGTCGCCGGCTTGATCGAACACCTGAACGGCAACGACGTGAGCTATGTGGCCATCGCCCCGGCGCCGATCGACGAGATCGAAGAGCTGCGGCGGCGGATGGATTGGCGGTTCCCCTGGGTGTCGTCCTTCGGCAGCGATTTCCACTACGACGCCCACGTCACCTTCAATCCCGACGGAATGACGGCTGCGGGCAACCTCGTCTTCTACAAGGACGATGAGGGTCGGATCTTTCACACCTACACGGTCTACAGCCGGGGCGGCGAAAGCTTCCTCGGCATCTACCGGATCTTCGACCTGATGCCGAAGGGGCGCAACGAGAACGGCCCCAACCGCACCATGGGCGATTGGGTGCGGCCGCGGAACATGTACGGCAAGGGCGGCATGGTCGAGCGCAACGGCCGCTATCACCCCCGGGCCTGCGGCTGCGACGCCCATGTCGAGGCCGCGTCATGAAGCTCTACTACTCCCCGAATCTCAATCCACGGGTCGCCGTGGCCGTCGCCCGGTATCTGGCCTCGCCGGTGGAGTTTATCCAGGCCAGCCCGCGCCACCCCGACCACGAGGAAGCCTTTCGCCCGATCAATCCCAATACCCTGGTCCCCGTGCTGATCGAGGGCGACAACACCTGGTGGGAGACCGACGCCATCGCCTGCCGGCTGTGCCAGATCGCCGGCTCGGACTTCTGGCCGGATGGCGAGTCGCTGCCTGAGATCGTGCGGTGGCTGAGCTGGAGCAAACGCCACCTCACCCTCGCCGGCGAGGCCTACTACTTCGAGAATCTGATCAAGCCGAAATACCTCGGCCTGCCGCCCGACCCGGCGGTCATCGAAGACTCGGAGGGCGAGTTCCACCGCTTCGCCAAGGTGCTCGACGACATCCTGGCCACCCGCCGCTGGCTGATCGAAGACCGGGTGACCTACGCCGACTTCCGCGTCGCCTCGATCATGCCCTTCGCCCGCGAGGCGAAGATGCCGGTCGATGGCTACCGGCACATCCTTGAGTGGGCCGGCCGGCTCGACGCGATCGACGCCTGGCGCGCGCCGTTCGAAGGCCTGGGCTGACGGGCTCGGATACGAGACCGATCTCGTCGAGGCGCAGCTGTCGCCCGCCTCTGAACCCTTTCAACGACCAAGATGAGGATTGCCACATGACCATGAAAACTCACTCCGGCGGCTGCCACTGCGGCGCCGTGCGTTTCGAGGCCGAGATCGATCTGGCTCAAGGCACGATCAAGTGTAATTGCTCCAGCTGCACCAAGGCGCGCTCCTGGCTGGCTTTTGCTCCGGCCAACCAGTTTCGCCTCACCGCCGGCGCCGACGCGCAGGCGACCTATCAGTGGACGCCGCCGGCCGCGCCCGGACCGACCATCGCGTTTCATTTCTGCAAACTGTGCGGCATCCGCACGCCCGGGCGGGGCGAGATGGAAGCCATGGGCGGCGCCTTCTATGCCGTTCAGGTTCCCCTGCTCGACGACATCGACGTCGAAGAATTGGCCGCCGCGCCGATCCGATATGTCGATGGCCTCCACGATCGGTTCGATCGCGCGCCGGCGGACACGCGTTTCCTATGAGAGGCATGACCGGGCCGGCGGTGGCCGGATGCTGATGCATCCGGTCAGGCGCCCGTAGTCACCAGGTCGGCTGGATTTCGGAGCCGAAGCCGCCCATCCTGGCCGGCCCGTCCATCCGAAGCCAGGCCGCCCTCATGACCTTCGAGCACCTTCATCTCACCGAAGACGGTCCCGTGATCTGGGCCAAGCTCAATCGGCCCGACGCGCTGAATACGCTGAACGCCAAGCTGATCGACGAGCTGCTGACCTTCTTCGGCGACCTCCAGTTTCAGCGCGAAAAGCGGATCGTGGTGTTGCACGGCGAGGGGCGGGCCTTCTGCGCCGGGCTGGACCTCACCATCGCCAGCGAGATCGCCGAGGGCGGCGCGGGTCGCTCGATCCATGAGCAGCGGCGGATCAGCGAGATCGTCATGCGGATGCGGCGCTGTCCTCAGCCGATCCTGGCGCTGATGAATGGCCCGGCCTCTGGCGCAGGCTTCGCCCTGGCTCTGGCGTCCGATATCCGCATCGCCACCACGAAGGCGCGCATGAACGCCTCCTTTATCCGCCTCGGCCTGGGCGGCTGCGATATCGGCGTGAGCTACTTTTTGCCGCGCATGGTGGGCTCGTCGGTGGCGGCCGAGCTGATGATGACGGGGCGGTTCCTGACGCCAGAGCGGGCGCTGGCGCTCGGCCTGGTCAGCGCGGTGGTCGAGCCGGAAGCGCTGCTGGATGAGGGCCGCGCCATGCTGGCCGACCTGCTCTACGCCAGCCCGCTCGGTCTGCGGCTGACCAAGGAGGCGCTAGGACACGCCATCGACGCGGGAGACCTGGCGGCGGTCGTCGCCATGGAGGATCGCAATCAGGTCCTCTGCGTCCAGTCCGACGCCTTCAAGGAGGGAGTCGCGGCCTTCATCGAGAAGCGGGCGCCGAACTACGGGCCGGACTGAAGCTGAGCGCGTATTGAGGCTTTCAAGCCAATTCCAAAGCGCGCTCGACAGCTTCAGGCTCGTTTGAGATCACCTTCAGGTAGGCCCCGATCCCGGTGTCTGGCGCCCGGCGTCCCTGTTCCCGGTCACGAACAGCCGCCGTGGAAAAGCCGTACCGCTTGGAGAACTGCGCCTGGGTGAGGCCGGGCTTGCCGCGGATAGGCTTCGTGTCGATGGCGGCGGGGACGTGAACCTTCAGACCCAGGACATCCTCGCCGCGCGCAAAAGCGGCGGCCTCGATCAGGCCTTCCACAATCCCGTTGAAGTTCTTCTCGTCCATCTGATCCTCAGCGTTTCAATGACTTAGTCACGCTGGAGGAGCGCACGGGTTCAACGTCGTAGCCCACCGCTTCCTGTAGATTGAAGCCGCAGTTTTCGTAGCCACGGCGAAAATCGACGATGTGGCGGCGCATCCAGAGTTCCGCCGTTTCGCTGCTGCGCGCCTTTAGAGCGTCCAGGACGTGCCGGTGCGCCTCGACCAGCCGGCGCGGGCCGGTGTGGTTGCTGGGGTGGGCGAACAGGGTGGCCAGCGCGGGATAGAACAGCTGAGCGATCGGCTCACGCGCCAGCAGCAGGGCCTTGTTGCCGGCGATCTCAGCGATGAGCGTATGAAACGCATCGTCCAGTTCGAGGATCGATTTTCCGGCGGTGACCGCTTCCTCGGTCTCTCTCAGATTGTCTTCGAGCATGGCGATCTGGTCATCGTCGATCCTGCCGGCCGCACGGAGCGCCGCGCTCGGCTCGAAGGTCATGGACGCCACCCAAAGTTCTTCGATGGTGACGCGCTGCATGATCAGGGCGCGCGACGCCCGGGGCGCGAGCTCGGCATAGTGGGGCGCGCGGACGAACAGGCGCCGGCCCCCTTCGCGGACAACCAGTCCGCCATCCTCCAGCAGCCGCAGGCCCTCGCGGACGGTGTGGCGGGCCAGGCCAAACTGGCCGGCGAGTTCGGTTTCGGTGGGCAGCTGATCCCCGGCCGCAAGCCTGCCGACCAGGATCTGCTTCTCAATCGCCTCATAGACGATGCGGTAGGCCGGGATCGCGGTGACGCGCTCGAACATGGGAATCCCCGTTTCGCTGCGACCGATATCACCGAAGGCTTGAACGTCAAATGTTCACTTGTCCAACAAACGAATTGACGAACTAACGGATTTCAGTGAAGTCTCGCCGCCAGCGCCGAAGAACGAGCGCCGGGTTGAGGCAAGGGGAGGGACTATGAAGATCCGAACACTGTGGCTGAGCGCGTCCGCGCTCACCCTGATCTGGTGCGGCGCGGCCGCCGCGCAGACCACATCATCGCAGCAGAAGGACGAGCCCGGCGCCACCAAGGTTCAGGAGGTGGTTGTCACCGCCGAGCGCCGGACCAGCAACCTTCAGACCACGCCCATTTCGGCGACGGTCATCAGCGGCGCCAACCTCATCAAGAACGGCGTGATCACGGTCGATTCGCTGCAGTTCGTGGCGCCGGGCCTGACGATCAACAACTTCGGCCAGGGCACCGACTTCAACATCCGCGGCATCGGCAAGGCCGAGCACAACAGCCAGACGACCGTTGGCGTGATCACCTATCGCGACGGCATCGCCACCTTCCCGGGCTATTTCCAGGAAGAACCTTACTACGACATCGCCAGCGTCGAGATTCTGCGCGGCCCGCAAGGCACCTTCGTGGGCCAGAACGCCACCGGCGGCGCGGTGTTCATCACCTCGAACAACCCGGTTATCGGTGGTGGAAACCACGGCTATATCGCCGGCCAGGTCGGCAACTACGACGACGCGGCCCTGCAAGGCGCGATCAACCTGCCGATCAGCGACACCCTGGCCGCCCGCGTCGCCTTCAACGGCGAGAGCCGCGACAGCTTCTACACCGTCACCGGCCCCAACCACGGCAATCCCGGCAATCTGCGTGAAGGCAGCGCTCGCCTGAGCCTGCTGTGGAAGCCCACCGACAAGCTCTCGGTGCTGTTCAAGACCGACTACAACTACCTGGATCTGGGCGCCTACCCGGCCGACCCCTACAATTCGACGGAAAACCCGTTTCACGTCACGGCCAACTTCCCGCAGTCGGCGGTGGACAAGTTCGTCCGTTCGGACCTGAAGATCGACTATGTGCTGCCGGGTGGGATCACCCTTCGCTCGATCAGCGGCTATCAATTCGGCGACACGCTGTATCACGCGGACACAGACGGCACGAGCGCGTTGAACGACACCTTCGGCGACAAGGTGGACGAGACGACCTGGTCCGAAGAAGTCAACCTGATCTCCCCAAGCACAGGGCCGCTTACCTGGATTCTTGGCGCCTACTATCAGTCCGACGACCTCAACTTCCTGCCCGGCCAATTCTTCATCGACACACCAACGCCAGGTTTTCCGGACACGATATTCAATAACTATACGCTGCAGGGCACGAACCCGAAGCAGAACACGGCCGCCTTCGGCCAGATCAGCTACAACCTGCCGGACGGGTTCCAGCTTCAGGCAGGCGCGCGCTACTCCGATGCCCGGACCACCAACCATGTCACGGTTGACCAGTTTGGATTGCCGCTTGTCGATGAACAGTCGGCGCGATCCACCGGCGTCTCCGGCAAGTTGGCTTTGAACTGGACCATCGATCCGCACAACTTCGTCTATGGGTTCGTGGCGACAGGCTACAAGCCAGGCGGCCTCAATGTCCCGGTAGGCCTCGGCCAGCCCGCGCCGTTCGGGCCGGAGCATGTGACGGAATACGAAGTGGGCTGGAAGGCCGGCCTGCTGGACGGCCACCTGCGCACCCAGCTCGACGCCTACTACAACAACTATCAAAACTTCCAGGTGAGCATCGCCTATCCGCTCATTCCAACTTTCGGCTTCGAACTCAATTCGCCCAATCCGACCAAGATCTATGGTGTTGAGGCGCAGGCCGAAGCGGTGTTCGGCGACTTCTCGTTCGACGCCGGCCTTGGGCTGATGCACAGCGACATCGGCGCCTTCTTCGCCACCGATCCACGCCTCTTGGGCGCTACGCCCTGCCTTCCAGCCACCGGCCCGGCGTCTTCAAGCTGTATCGCGCTGGGCGGCAAGGAGCAGACCTACGCGCCGAACTTCACCTTCAATGTCGGCGCCCAGTACATCTTCCACGTGGCTGGCTCGGACACCGTCACGCCCCGGCTGAACTACGGCCACGTCTCCTCGCAATGGGCGACCCTGTTCGAGGACGCGGCGCTGGGTGACCGGATTGCTGAGCGGAATATCTTCAACGGCCAGATCGCCTGGACGCACGGCAGCATTGTCGGGACCCTGTACGGCAGCAACCTGACCAACGAGCAGTACGTCGGCGCGCTCAATTCCGGCCTTCGCTTCGAAGGCCCGCCGCGCCAGTTCGGCGTGCGGGTTATGAAGGTATTCTAGGGCTGTAACTCGGCGGGGCGGGCCGGCGGCATGGTGCAACCCATGCCGCCGGTCCGGCCGAACATGGTGCGCGGTTCGAGACGCGTCCCTACGAGGGGCCGCTCCTCACCATGACTGGGTTTTGTGGAGCCCATCCCTCTTCGTCATGGTGAGGAGCGCATCTTCGCGCGTCTCGAACCACGCACCATGTTCATCCAAGTCCAAGGGGTCAGGATCAACGGCCGCCAGGCCTTGCCATGCTCGGCATGCAGGCCCGGGGGTATCCTTCCGCCTTGATCAGAGCAGCGAAGCGTTTTTGGATTTGAGACCTAAGCCGCCGTCCTGGGGCCCGGCCCGATAGGCGCGTGATAATCGGCGCTTGGCCCACGGGCGTCCCACACGACACAGTGCGATTTTAAGATTGGAGGCCTGGCCGAGAATCGAACTCGGGTGCGCGGATTTGCAGTCCGCTGCGTCAACCACTCCGCCACCAGGCCGCGCCGCGCATCTGGGCTTAACCAACCGCGCGAGGGGCGTCAGCTAGCAGATGGCCCCGCGAGGAGCAATGCCATGCAGCCCCAATCCTTCCTACACTTGCGCCAATTGCACTCCGGTTAAGAGCCGCCCTATAAGCGGAGGCGATTCAAAGCCCTCAGGACTGCCGCTGATGACGTTCGATTTTGCCGCCGCGCGAGCGATGATGGTCGATACCCAGGTGCGGGTGAACGACGTGACCGACGTCACCATCCAGGCCGCCATGCGCCAGATGCCCCGTGAGCGGCATTGCCCGGTCGGCGGGTCCCACATGGCCTATGCCGACGCCGAGGTGGAGTATGCGCCGGGGCGCTGGCTGCTGCGGCCCCGCGACGCCGCCAAGCTTTTGCAATCCATCCGCCCCCGGGCCGGCGAGACCGCCCTCTGCATCGCCGCGCCTTATCTGGCTGATATCCTCGACGACATGGGCCTTGTGGTCACGCGCCTGAACGAGGGCGACCTGAAGGCGGCGCCGGCCGGTTCGTTCGATGTGGTCGTCTGCGAAGGCGCGGTGGCCGATGTGCCGGCGAGCTGGACCGCGGCCTTAGGCGACGGCGGCCGGCTGGGCGTGGTCGTGCGCAATAGCCGGGCCGGCAAGGCTCGGATCTATCTCAAGGCCGGCGCCGACCTCGGCTGGCGCGAACCCTTCGACGCCAACCCCCCGGTCATGGCCGGCTTCGAGCCCGAGGTTGGCTTCGCGTTTTAGCGAATCTGATTTCCGCCCATTGCCGCACCCGCAAAGCATTTCACTCACCGGCGGATAAGCTGCTAGGGTCGAGTTTCGACGGACCGTAGCATCCATCGACCGAGGGCGGGTGGCCCGGTCGCCGACGGCGTGGGAGGCGACAATTCCCGAAGAGCCTCCAGAAACGTCGCCGCCGGTAAGCTCCTATGGCTACAAGCCGCCCATAGGCAGTGACGGGCTCGCGGACTATGCCGAAGAGGTGTCCCGGGCCGCGGCCCAGAACACCATTCTCGTGGGCGAGCTGCATCATCGGCTGCAGAACACCTTGACCATCGTGCTCGCCCTCTCGCGGCTGACGGCCCGGACGGTCGATACGGTGGCCGAGTTTCAGGTCGCCTTCAGCCAGCGCATCGAGGCCATGGCCCGCACCAACGCCCTGCTGCTGCGTGGCCAGGTTCAGGCGGTGGGGGTGCAGATCGCGCTCGAGGCCGAACTTCAGGCTTTTCTCGACGACAAGGGTCAGGTGACGGTGGTCTGCGACCCGATTTCCGTTTCACCGGAGGCCGCGCTGAGCCTCAGCCTGATCTTCCATGAGCTGACGACCAACGCCGCCAAATATGGCGCGCTCGCCAAGCCCGGCGGGCGGCTGCTGGTTGAATGCAAGCGCGGTCCGGTCGGAGGCGTTCTGCACTGGCAGGAATTCGTGACCGAGCCCCTGAAGCCGAAGACGCGCGAGGGAAGCGGCTCGCTCCTGATCGCCCGCCTGGTCGCATCGCTCGGAGGGACCGCCCGCATCGAGCTTCTGCCCGGCGGCCTCGACGCCGAGATCACCTTCAAGCTGGGCGATCCGCCGGCCTGATCATCCCGACTTTCAGATCGGTGGCGACATAGGCGCATAGGTCATCGGCGAACAGCTTGCCATTGGCGACGCCCAGGGCCAGCTGGCCGCGCCGGGCTTGGCGGATGCTGACCTCGTAACGCACCAGGCGGGTGGCGGGCGTGACGTCGCCGCGGAACTTGATCTCGCCGCCCAGGGCGCGGCCCTTGCCCGGCGATCCCGACCAGCCCAGCCAGTAGCCGAGCAACTGCCACAGGGCGTCCATGCCCAGGCAGCCGGGCATCACCGGATCGCCCGGGAAGTGGCAGGCGAAGAACCAGAGGTCCGGGGTGATATCCAGCTCGGCGACGATATGGCCCCTGCCGAACTCGCCGCCGTCCAGGCTGAGCGCGGTGATCCGGTCCATCATCAGCATCGGCGGCGCCGGCAGCTGTGCATTGCCGGGGCCGAAGTAGCCGCCCTGGCCCGAGGCGATCAGGTCGGCCTTGGTGTAGCTGGGTTTGGGGGTGTGGAAGTCGTGCGGATTGGTCACGGCGGTTGCGTCCTTTCTGGAGGCGGTTAGCGGGTCAGGCGAAGCGCGCCGGCGACGAAGACCCAGATTTTGTCGGTCAACTCGGCGGGGTCGGGGCGGTGGCTGGCGGTCAGGGCGGCGATCAGGGCCTGGCGGATGCCGCCGATCATCAGGGCTATGGTCAGGCGCGGATCGAGGTCGGCGGGAATGACGCCGCCCCGCTGACCCGCCCGCACGTTGTAGGCGCCGGCGATCAACTGGCGGCGGGTGAAGGCCTGTTCGATATCCAGCACCTCGGCCGCGCGGCTCAAGGGGCCGACCACCAAAGGTGCGAACGGGTGGTCGTAATGGAAGCCGATATAGGCGGCGATCCGCTCCTTCTCGCGGCCGGCCCAGTCGGGAGAGACCAGCTTAGAGGGGCTGAACGCCACTTCCTCCAGAAGGTTGTAAAAGCGCTCCACCACCGCGGCGATCAGCCCGGCCTTCGATCCGAAGTGGTGGTAGGCCAGCCCGACCGAAACCTTGGCCCGCTTGGCCACCGCCTGCATTTCCAAGAGGCCGTGGTTCTGGATCAGCTCCTCCTGGGCGGCGCGGACCAGCCGCTCGGGCGTGCCGATCTTGGGCGGGGGCATGGCGAGACTCGTGGCTGAATTGAATTCAATTTAGCCGATTGCCCGGGCTGAACGCAAGTGTCGGAAGTTGAAGGCGATTACCTCCCGCCGCTTCGCGGGAGAGGTAACGCCCGCATCGCGCCCCGCGAATCTCGTTAGGATCGCGTTAACGAAGATGATTCGAGGTGGTGGGTGCGTCGAGGCCTTGTCTTAGCCTCAGCGGTGTTGGTCGGCGTTCTGCCGGCGGCCTTGGCGCGCGCCGACACCCTCGATCAGGCCGTGGCCCTGGCCTACCAGACCAATCCCACCATCCAGAACGCCCGCGCCCAGCTGCGGGGACTGGATGAGAACTACGTCCAGGCCCGCGCCGGCTACCGGCCGCAGGTGCAGATTTCCGCCGAGGCGGACGACATCAAGGGGCCGACCACGGGCCAGCTCGAGGTCAAGCCGTCCTCGCTCGGCATCACCGTCACCCAGCCCATCTACACCGGCGGCCTGGTCAGCGCCGACCTGCGGGCGGTGGAAGGGGACATCCAGTCCGGCCGCGCGCGGCTGCGCCAGGTCGAGGAGGATGTGCTGGAGCAGGTGATCCAGGTCTATGTCGATGTGCGGCGCGACACCGAGGGGCTGAAGATCGCCGAGGACAACGTCCAGGTGCTGCGCCGGCAGAAGGAGGAGTCGGACGCCAAGTTCGCGGTGGGCGAGGTGACCCGCACCGACGTGGCTCAGTCCGACGCCCGGCTGGCCGGCGCGCGGGCGCAGCTGTCGACCGCCCAGGCGCAGCTCAATCTCTCCAGAGCCAACTATGTCACCGTGGTCGGCGAGAGCCCTGGCGACCTGGCGCAAGAGCCGCAGCTCGATGGCTTGCCAGCGACGGTGGACGAGGCCCTGGCCATGACCAACCGGGACAATCCCAATGTGCTGGCCGCCGACTATGCCGAACAGGCCGCCGCGGCCCGGGTCGCGTTGGCCAAGGCCGCCTACCGCCCCAATGTCTCCCTGCGCGCTACCTATGGGATCACCGGCTACTACGGCGCCCAGCCCAACCTGTTCCCGCCCGAGCCCAAGGACGTCTATCAGAACAGCTATGAGGTCTCGGCGGTGGCCACTGAGCCCCTGTTCGCCGGCGGCATGAACGCCTCCCGCATCCGCCAGGCGCTGGAGGGCGACAACGCGGCGCGGATCGCGGTGGAGGGTGCGCGGCGCCAGGCGCTGCAGGCGGTGTCCCAGGCCTGGAGCCAGCTGAGCGCGGCGCGGGCGAACGTCACGTCCGAGGAAGAACAGGTCAAGGCGGACCAGGTCGCCTACGAAGGCGTAAAGGAGGAGGCCAAGGTCGGCCTGCGCACCACCCTGGACATCCTCAACGCCGAACAGGAGCTGCAGGCGGCGGAGCTGGCCCTGGTCGGCGCCCGGCATGACGAATATGTCGCAGGCGCCCTGGTGCTGGACGCCATGGGCCGGCTGGACGTGCGCGCGCTCAGCCCGGCCACCCCGGCTTACAACCCGGTGACCAACTTCAAGAAGGTGATGCACAAGGGCGCGACGCCCTGGGACCCGGTGGTGGCGGGCATCGATTCCCTGGGCATGCCGAAGATTCAGCACCCGCCGATACCCGGTCCGGACGAGCCGATGACCCCGGCGCACGCTGCGGGATTGCGCGGTGTCGTGGATTCAGCAGACTACGCCCATTGAACCGATTTGCAGGACAGCCTATCGCCTCATAGAGTAAGCTGGACTTACGCCCTTCACTCCTTTGACGACGGTCCCGAAAAACATGTCCGACACGAACACGCCGGAACCCACCATGGAGGAGATCCTCGCCTCGATCAGGCGGATCATCTCCGAGGACGAGCCCGCTGCCGAGGCGCCGGCCGCCGCCGCGCACGAGCCGGCGCCGGCGCCCGTCGTACACACGCCCGAACCCGAGCCGGAACCGGTGCATGCCGAGGCCGACGATGTGCTGGAGCTGACCCAGCTGGCGCCCGAACCGGAACATCGGCCCGCGCCGGTGGAGACCCTCGGCGACATTGAGGTCCACGAAGCTCCTCCGCCCGCGGCGCAACCGGTTCCCGCGCCCGCGCCCGCGCCCGTTCTGGCGCCAGTCGCCGAAGACGAGCCGCTGATGAGCCATTCCACGGCGACCTCCGCCGCCTCCGCCTTCGGCCAGCTGCACCAGACCGTGGCCATGCCCAAGGAAGGCCAGCTGCTGGACGACGTGGTCCGCGAACTGCTGCGCCCGCTCCTGAAGGACTGGCTCGACCGCAACCTGGCCGGCATCGTCCAAGCCAAGGTGGAAGAAGAAGTGGAACGCATCGCCCGCCGGCGGATGGGCTGAGGCTTTTCAATTCCGCTCATCCCCGCGAAGGCGGGGACCCAGATCATAAGGCTGGATGTCTGAGACTCAGAGCTTAGCGGCCTTTTGATCAGCGTTCGGCCGGATGGGTTAGAGCCATACGATCTGGGTCCCGGCATTCGCCGGGATGAGCGGTGTATTATACCTTGGCTTGGTTCTCCGCGACCGAACCCCAATCCTTTCAGAGAACGCGGCCCGCCCGCGCTACCGCCATGCTTGAGAAAACCTTCGATCCCCAGTCCGCCGAGCCGCGCCTCTATGCGCGCTGGGAGGAGGCCGGCGCATTCAAGCCGAACCCCGATCCGGCGGCCGAACCCTTCGCCATCGCCATCCCGCCGCCGAACGTCACGGGCCAGCTGCACATCGGCCATGCGCTGAACAACACCCTGCAGGACGTGCTGATCCGCTTCGAGCGCATGCGCGGTAAGGCGGCGCTGTGGGTGCCTGGGATGGACCACGCCGGCATCGCCACCCAGATGGTGGTGGAGCGCCAGCTGGCGGCCGAGGGCAACATGACCCGCCGCGACCTGGGCCGCGAGGCCTTTGTCGATAAGGTGTGGGAATGGAAGGCCAAGTCCGGCGGCGCCATCACCAACCAGCTGCGCCGCCTGGGCGCCTCCTGCGACTGGGACCACGAACGCTTCACCCTGGACGAGGGCCTGTCGGCCGCCGTGCGCAAGGTGTTCGTCACCCTGCACAAGCAGAAGCTGCTCTATCGCGACAAGCGGCTGGTGAACTGGGACCCGCAGTTCCAGACCGCCATCTCTGACCTTGAGGTGGAGCAGAAGGAGGTCGATGGCCACTTCTGGCATTTCGCCTATCCGCTGGACGACGGCTCGGGCGAGATCGTCATCGCCACGACGCGGCCAGAGACCATGCTGGGCGACGTCGCCGTGGCGGTGCACGCCACCGACGAGCGCTACAAGCATCTGATCGGCCGCTCCGTGCGCCTGCCCATCGTCGGCCGGCCGATCCCGATCATCGCCGACGAGTACGCGGACCCGGAAAAGGGCTCCGGCGCGGTGAAGATCACCCCGGCTCACGACTTCAACGACTTCCAGGTTGGCAAGCGCCACCGGCTGCCGCTGATCAACATCTTCGACGCCCATGCGGCCATCAATGAGAACGGACCGGAGGCCTATCGTGGTCTGGACCGGTTCGCGGCGCGCAAGAAGATCGTCGCGACCATGGAAGAGCTGGGCCTGCTGCGCGCGGTCGAGCCGACCCGTCACGCGGTGCCCCACGGCGACCGCTCCGGCGTCGTGGTCGAGCCCTATCTGACCGACCAGTGGTACGTCGATACCAAGACCCTGGCCCAGCCGGCGCTGAAGGCGGTCGAGGACGGCCGGACCGTCTTCGAGCCGAGGAACTGGGAAAAGACCTACTTCGAATGGCTGCGCAACATCGAGCCCTGGTGCGTCTCGCGCCAGCTCTGGTGGGGTCACCGCATCCCGGCCTGGTATGGCCCGGACGGCAAGATCTTCGTCGAGGAGACGGAAGAGAAGGCCCGCGCGGTCGCCCGCGAAACTTACGGCCGCGACGAATATCTGCGCCAGGACGAGGACGTGCTCGACACCTGGTTCTCGTCGGCGCTCTGGCCCTTCTCGACCCTGGGCTGGCCCGACAAGACCGCCGACCTGGCCCGCTTCTACCCCACCAATACCCTGGTGACCGGCTTCGATATCATCTTCTTCTGGGTCGCCCGGATGATGATGATGGGCATCCATTTCATGGGTGAGGTTCCCTTCCAGCGCGTCTTCATCAACGCCCTGATCCGCGACGAGAAGGGCGCCAAGATGTCCAAGTCCAAGGGCAACGTCATGGACCCCCTGGAGCTGATCGACGTCTATGGCTGCGACGCCCTGCGCTTTACCCTGATGGCCCTGTCGGGCCAGGCGCGGGACATCAAGCTGTCGCGCCAGCGCATTGAAGGCTATCGCAATTTCGGCACCAAGCTGTGGAACGCCGCCCGCTTCTGCCAGATGAACGAATGCCGCCGGGTGGAAGGTTTCGACTCGGCCTCGGCGACCCAGACCATCAACCGCTGGATCCGCGGTGAGACGGTGAAGGCCGCCGCAGACCTGACCCGGGCGATCGAGACCTGCGCCTACGACGATGCGGCGAACACTCTCTACCGCTTCATCTGGAACGTCTTCTGCGACTGGTATCTGGAACTGGCCAAGCCGATCCTGAACGGGTCTGACGAGGCGGCCAAGGCGGAGACCCGGGCGACGGCGGCCTGGGTGCTGGAGACCTGCCTCAAGCTGCTGCATCCGGTCAGCCCCTTCATCACCGAGGCCCTGTGGGGCGAGTTGGCGGACTTCGGCGACAAGCGCGAAGGCATGCTGATCACCACGGCCTGGCCTGACCTGCCGGCGGCCTGGATCGACGCCGAGGCCGAGGCCGAGATCGGTTGGCTTGTGGAGCTGGTCACCGAGGTGCGTTCCATCGCCGCCGAGATGAACCTGCCCGGCTCGGCCCGACCCTCGCTCAGCCTGGTCGGTGCGGGTGCGGCGACGGCAGAGCGGCTGGAACGCCACCGGCCGCTGATCCTGACCCTGGCGCGGCTCGGCGAGGTGGCGCTGGCGGATGCGGCGCCGGCCGGCTCCGCGCCCTTCGTGATCGGCGAGGCCACGGGCGCGCTGGCGGTGGCTGGCATCATCGACCTCGCCGCCGAACGCACGCGCCTGACCAAGGACATCGCTGCCCTGGCTCAGGACATCGACCGCACCGCCAAGAAACTCGGCAACGCCGACTTCGTCGCCCGCGCGCCGGAGGAGGTGGTCGAGGAAAATCGCGAGCGGCTGGCGGATGCGGAGGCTGCGAAGGCCAAGCTCGAGGCGGCTTTGGCGCGGCTGGCGGCGGTGGGGTAGGCACACGGGCGTCAGCGTAGCGGCAAGGCCCCCTCAGTCCCTTCGGGACAGCTCCCCCAACGGGGGAGCAATTAGGAATGCTGGCGGCGAAACTTCAATTCCTCCCCCGATGGGGGAGGGGGACCG